>CXWF01039861.1_pt1 | contig 56829 bp, 49 predicted proteins | sample 468421 | NCBI WGS metagenome assembly CXWF01 (sample SAMEA2620812, study PRJEB7988) | marine metagenome | biome: marine biome (ENVO:00000447); feature: surface water layer (ENVO:00002042); material: "saline water (ENVO:00002010), including plankton (ENVO:xxxxxxxx)" | depth 5 m
ATTCCTGCGCGAAAGCACGGCGATCGAGGATTACGCCAACCCCGGCCTGATCGTCTTCGGCGCGCTGGACCGCGAGACCGAGGATTTTCTGACCGAGATCAACCGCGATCTGCCCTGCGAGATGAACAAGGTCGATCTGCGCACGGCCGAGATGGTGAAATACACCTCGAACTCCTGGCGGGCGATGAAGATCAGTTTCGCCAACGAGATCGGCAATATCGCCAAGGCAAACGAGCTCGACGGCCAGGTCGTCATGCGCATCCTGTGCTCGGACGAAAAGGTGGCGATGTCGCCTGCCTTCCTGCGCCCCGGGTTCGCCTTCGGCGGGTCCTGCCTGCCGAAAGACGTGCGGGCGCTGCGCCACGTCGCGCGCACCAAACAGGTGCCGACGCCGCTTCTGGATGCGGTCCTCGACGGTAACACCGCCCAGATCGGGCGCGCCGAGGACATGGTCAACTCCGCCGCGACCAAGTCGGTCGGCATGATCGGCGTCAGCTTCAAATCCGGCACCGACGACCTGCGGGAAAGTCCGCTGGCCGATCTGGCCGCACGGCTGATCGAGCGCGGGCAGGACGTGCATGTCTATGACCCCTATGTCGCCGAGGCCTTTGAGATGGACCCCGAGGCGGTCGGGCGCGGCAACGACGTTGTGCCGGACCTGAGCGCGCGGATGGAAAGCGATATCGACACGCTCATCGACACGTCTGACGTGATCGTGGTGGGCAATGCCTATCCCGAAATCGCGCCGCGCATCCGCGATGCGGCCGAACGGGTGCGGGTCGTCGACCTGACGCGCGTCGATCCGGGTATGGTCTCGGGCGACACCTACCAGGGCATCTGCTGGTAATCCCGCGATGCTCGGTCACCTGATATACATCGCGGCCTGCGCCGCCATTGCCCTGTCCGTCTATGACGGCAACTTCACGGGAGCCGAAGGCGCGATCCTGACGCTCGGCGTGATCGGGACGTGGCGCTATGGCTGGGGGCTGGTGAACTTCACCCGCGCGTTGATCTACATCCGCGCGCGCTACCCCCGCCGCCGTCGCGCGGCCGAGGCCGCCTATGCGCGCCGGCCCGTGCCCGCGCATGGCTATTTCATGGTGACATCCTACAAGATCGAGCCGGAGGTGACACGGCGGGTCTACCAGTCGATCTTCGACGCTGCCGCAGCGTCGGAGGGCGGGGCGACCATCGTCGCTTCGGTCGTCGAGGGGGCCGATCTGCGCCTGATCCGCGACCTTCATGCCGCGAACGAGGCCCGGATGCCGGGGGTAAAGCTGGTGATCGACCAGATCCCCGGCTCGGGCAAACGCGATGCCATCGCACGCTCGCTTCGGCTGCTGCAACGCGAGGCGCCAACGTCGCGCGACGTGCTTGTCTTCGTCGACGGAGACAGTTGCGTGCCGCGCGACATCATCGCGCGTTCGGCGCCCTTCTTCACCGATCCAAAGGTGGGCGCACTGACCACGGACGAGCGGGTGGAGATCCCCGACGATCCCACGTTCCGCGAATGGTTCCACCTGCGGTTTCAGCAGCGCCAGATGATGATGTCCTCGATGGCCCTCGGCGGCCGCGTGCTGACCCTGACCGGGCGGATGTCGGTCTTCCGCGCCGACCTCGCCACCGATCCCAGTTTCGTGCGTCAGGTTCAGTCCGACCACATCGAACACTGGCGGCTGGGCAACATCCGGTTCCTGACAGGAGACGACAAGTCGACATGGTTCTGGCTTCTGAGCCGGGGCTATCACATGACCTATCTGCCGGACGTCCATTCCCTGAGCATGGAAAGCCAGCCGAAGCCGGGTTTCGTCGAAAGCGCGATCGCGCTGATGAAGCGCTGGTTCGGAAACATGCTGCGCACGAACGGGCGCGCCCTGTCGCTCGGCCCCTCGCGCATCGGGGCGTTCACCTGGTGGTCGATCCTCGACCAGCGCATTTCGATCTTCACGACGCTGCTCGGCCCGATTGCGGTCATCCTCACGGCAATCTTCGCGACTCCGCTGGTGCTGCCGGCTTACGTCGCGTGGATCATGTTCACGCGCTACCTCTATTGCGCGGCGCTCTCGCTCTTCCGCCCCGGCTTCTTCCCGATCACCTATCCGTTCCTGCTGTATTTCGGCCAGATCGTCGGGGCGACGGTGAAGAGCTATGCGCTCTTCCGCCTCGACCGCCAGAAATGGACGCGTCAGGGCGCAAGTGGCGGTAGCGCCCGCATCCCGGTCGGCACCCGGATCCGAAACGCTTCTTCAACCGCAATGCAGGTTCTCGCGCTCGGTTGGCTCGCGCTCGCCGCCAGCATTCTCACCGGCATTCTTCAATAACCCAGGAAAGGGACACCCGAGATGACCTCTCCAACCGATCCGCATCAAGATGCGCACCCGCAACCCGCGCCGCACCGCACGGGCAACGAATACCCGCTGCTCGACATCCCCTTCAGCGCGGTGATCGACGGGCGTCGCTATACCGGCGACGGGATTTCACTGGTCGAGGCGGAGGTGTCCGGGCTGGTCGATCCGGCCATCGACGGAACCGAACGCGTCGTCCATCTGATCTTCGAGTTTCCGGGGTTCCAGATCGTCCTCGCCCCCGCGGCACGCATTTCGCGCAATCGCGACAACGGGTTCGAACTGGTCTTCACCGAGCCGACCGGCGATCACCATGCGCAGCTGCGGCAGGTGCTGAACGACTACATTTCCGGGGATCTGACTTCCTCCGGCGACCTGATCCGTAGCGCCGACCTGACGCGCGGCGACGTGCCCCGCCACCCGGCAGACGCCAAGCCCGGGTTTGCGGCGCGGGCACGCCGGGTCCTCGGCACGCTCATGGTCCTGTTGCTCGCCGCGATCCTTGTCGCGACCGCCGCCTACCTTGTGGACCGGCGCGTCTTCACAACGAACATCACGACGCCCGCACGGGTGATGCCCGCCGGGCAGACACTGCGCGCGACGGCGGACGGCCAATTGTCCTTCGTCGATCTCGAAGCGGGTGAGGGAGACGTTCTCTATGCCATCGACACGTCGGACGGCGAGACGCTCACCATCGCGATGCCCTGCGACTGCACGGCGCGACCGATCAACGCGACGCCCGGCGACACGGTGCTGGCCGGTGACGCGGTCGCGGCCGTCGCGTCGGAAGACGCGGGTCTCGTGATCGAGGCCGAAGTGCCGCGCGCCATGATCTATGAGATTGAGCGGGCGGGCGGTGTGCGCGCCGAGCTTTCGGACGGGACGACCTTTACCGCCTCGCTCGCGGAAGGGGCCCACATCCCGTCAGGCGGTGCGCCCGACGACTACGCCACGCTCACCTTCGCGCCGGACTCCGGCCTTCCCGAAGGAGCGGCAGGCCGGATCGCGCGGCTCTCCGTCTCGCATGACCCGTTCGGACCGGCGCTGCGCCGCGCTGAAGCGGGACTCAATGAACTCGAAACCCTGATTCAATGACCGAAGAGGCCAAACCCATGACCCATAAGCAAATCGTACCCGTCATTCTGTCCGGTGGCATGGGCACGCGGCTCTGGCCGCTGTCCCGTGTCCGCCAGCCGAAGCAGTTCCAGCCGATCGATGGCGACGGCAGCCACAGCTTCCTGCAGGAAACCGTGCTGCGGCATCGGGCCGAAGGCTTCGCGACACCGATGATCGTCGCGAGCGCATCCGAGCGGGAACTCCTGTTCGATCAACTGGCCGACATCGGCACGCGCGCCCGTTTCGTGGGCGAACCGGTCGGACGAAACACCGGGCCGGCCGTTCTGGCCGCCGCGCTCATACTTGCCGAAACCGATCCGGGTGCCCTGCTGCTCGTGCTGCCCTCCGACCATATCATCGAGGGCGATCTGAACGCCGCCGTGCGGGACATGGCGCCTGCTGCGGATGAGGGGCATATCGTCCTGTTCGGCATCGTGCCGCGCCACCCGGAAACCGGCTTCGGCTATATCTCTGCCGGCGCGTCCGTCGAAGGCCACAACGCCCTGCATGAAGTCCACAGCTTCATCGAGAAGCCGGACCTGGACGAGGCCACGCGCCTTGTCGAAGAGGGCCAGACATTCTGGGCCTCTGGCATTTCGATGATGCGCGCGGACGTGCTGATCGACGAATTCGCCCGGCTGGAGCCCGAAACGCTCGCCGCCGTCAAAGGCGCGCTGGGGCAGGCGGAACAGACCGATTGGGGTCCTCTCCTCGCCGAAGCGCCCTTTTCGGAAGCGCGCAATGAGCCGACCGAGCGGCTGATTTTCGAACACAGCCCGCGCGTCACCGTGCGTCCCGCAGACGTGGACTGGAGCGACGTGGGCGCCTGGCCCGCCATCCATTCGCTTGGAGAGAAGACCGGTGACGGCAATGTCGAAACCGGGGCCGTCGTCACGCTCGATACGCATGACAGCCTGATCCGGGCGGGCGAAAAGCTCGTCGCTGTTGTCGGGATGGAAGGCGTCATCGTCGTGGACACGCCGGACGCGCTTCTCGTGACCAACCATGAGAACGCTCAGATGGTGAAAGAGGCCGTCAGTGAGCTGAAGCGCAATCACCGCGCCGAAGTGTTCACCCATGCGTCCTTGCCGCCGCGCGCCGCGAGCGCACATGTGCGCGAGGAAACGCTGGCGAAAGGGGACGACATGGTCGTCTCCGCCAGCGACGAGAACGGCGTGGTTCTGACCATTGCGGGCGGCGAAGGCCAGGTGACGAACGGGTCTGGGCCGAAGCGTCAATGCACCGGCGATCACCTTGCCGTCGAGCCGGGTCACACGGCGCGTGTCCATAACGCTTGCGAAACGCCGCTGACCGTTGTTGCCGTCGACCTTGCCGGTGACCTGAAAGGTCAGGACGGGGGAGCGACCTATTCGCTCCAGAAGGGTCGCCATGCGGTTGCCTGAACCCAAACCCATCGCCCGGCTTCTTGGAGCGCTCGCGTTTCTGGCGACGCTCGCCACTGCGCCGCTTGCCGCGCAGGAGGCGAAGGGTGACGTCGTGCTTTCGTCGTCTTCCCTGCGCCTGGCGCTGATGCAGCTTGCCACGAGTGTGGACGCGAACGTGTCGGACCTGATCGAGGCCGGGCCGGGCGAGGCGCTGTACGTCCAGTCCGGCACGGCGACACTTGCCGAACTGGCGGATGCAGCGGACTCGGAGGGTGTCGAGCGCGCCGTGGTGCGAACCGATAGCGGATTTCGCCTGACCCGTCCGCTGGTCGTCCTTCAGGGCGCGCGGCTCGACATCACCGAGGGTCAGGAGCTGACGCTGGACCGCACGCAGGGCGCCTTCATCCTGGCGCTGGGCGCGGTATCGGTCGAGGGCGCGACCCTTCGCGCTGAGGGCACGCCCTATGACGGTATTCCGGGCTTCAAACCTTTCCTCGCAGGTGTCGGGCAGCGTAGCCTGTCGATCACCGATAGCACCCTGTCCGATCTCGGATACGGCGGCTCGGCATTCACCGGCGGCGTCTTCGTCGGGGCGCAGGGCCTGCTCGGCAACGGGTCCGCGAACCCTCTGACGGGGAATGATTTTTCCAACCTTCGCTCGGTCACGCTGAGCCAGCTTGACGATGCGGTGATCCGCGACAACCGGTTCGCCTTCTTTCGCGGCTCGACGCTGCGGATGGTGGACGGCGCGGACGCGACGATCACGGACAACCTGTTCTCAGGCACGCGCGGCGCACATGCGCTGCACCTGTCGGGGCTGCGGTCCGCGCAGATCACGTCGAACACCTTCGACTTCGGGGGCGGCAAGGCGCTTCGCATCGATGATAACGCCACGCGCGTGACGCTTGCGGACAACGACATCGCGGGATTCGAAGGCACTGCCGTCACCGTGGCCGAAGGCGCTGGCTGCGTGCGCATCCGGAACAACACCGTCGCAGAGAACATCGGCGGCGGCATCGCGCTGGACATGGCCGGGACCGTGATCCTCGACGAAAACACGATCGCGGCGAACCGGGGCGCAGGTCTGGCCATCAACGGGCAGCCCGCAGACAGCACGGCCTTCGTGTTCGCCAACCGCTTCGACGGCAACCGCATGGGTGTGCGGGGCACCGGACTGGCCACCGTGCGGCTCGCCCGCAACGACCTGTCAGATCAGATGCCCCGCCTGCTCGCGGGCGACCTGGATCAGGTCACGCCGACATATCTCGATGCCGCCCGTGGCGGCGCGCGTCCGGACATCGTGGTCGACAAGGTCTCGGCCCGGGTTTCGGACAGCCTGCGCAAGGACGCGGCGGCGCGCGCCTTTGCCGCCTGCGGCGATGAGGAGACGCTCTGATGGTCTTTTCCTCCGAAACCTTCTTGTTCCTGTTCCTGCCGGGCTTTCTCGCGCTCTACTACCTGACGCCGTGGCGTTTCAAATCCGTCACGCTCCTGGCCGGCTCCTATGCCTTCTATGCCTGGTGGCGGGTTGATTTCCTGCTGCTCCTGATCGGGACGACGGTCTGGACCTATGTGCTCGGGCGCCAGATCCGCCATGCCGCGACAGGCGCGACCGCGAAGCGCTGGATGGCGGTGGGCGTGATCGGCTGCCTCGGTGTGCTGGGCGTGTTCAAGTACTTCAACTTCTTCGTCGGCAGCTTTGCCGACCTGTTCGGCACGTCCCCCGAGGCAATGGGCATCCACTGGCAGATCCTGCTGCCCATCGGCATCTCGTTTTACGTTTTCCAGTCGGTGAGCTATCTCATCGACACCTACCGGGGCGACGCGCCGGAGGACGTTCGGCTGATCGACTTCGCCGCCTTCATCGCGCTCTTTCCGCAGCTCATCGCCGGGCCGATCCTGCGCTACAAGGACCTGGCCGGTCAGTTCCAGCACCGCACGCATTCGATGGACAAGTTCACCAACGGGCTGTTCCGGTTCTTCGTGGGGCTTGCGAAGAAAGTGCTGCTGGCGGACGCCGTGGCGCCGCTGGCCGACCTTGCCTTCTCCAGCCCGGACCCCTCGCTCACCCTCGCGTGGCTCGGGGCGGTTGCCTACATGGTGCAGCTCTATTTCGATTTCTCGGGCTATTCAGACATGGCCATCGGGCTCGGCCAGATGCTGGGTTTCCGGTTCATCGAGAATTTCGAAACGCCCTATATCTCCCGCTCGATCACCGAGTTCTGGAAGCGCTGGCACATCTCGCTGTCGGTCTGGCTGCGCGACTACCTCTATATTCCGCTCGGCGGTAATCGCCGGGGGAACCGCCGGACCTATGTCAACCTGCTGACCGTGATGGTGCTGGGCGGGCTGTGGCACGGTGCGGCCTGGACCTTCGTGGTCTGGGGTGCCTGGCATGGCGGCTGGATGGCGCTTGAGCGTGCGACAGGGCTGGACCGCTCGCGGTCCGTGCTCGCCCTTGGGCGCACACTGCTCCTCGTTCTCATCGGGTGGGTCGTGTTCCGTGCTCCGGACATGGGGCAGGCCTTCGCGGTCTACGGCGGGATGCTGGGCCTCAATGGCGCCGGGATGGCGCCTGAAGCCGCGCTCGCGTTGACCGGCGAAAGCCTTGCCTTTCTCGTCATCGCGATTGCCGTCGTGATCGCGGAGCCGTGGCTCATGCGGTTCACGCATGAACGGCTCATGCCGGAGGCCGGCGCGCCACTTGGCGTGACCACGGCTGTCGCGCCCACCGTGCTCGTCGGGAGCGTTGCCGTGCTCACGCTGCTCAAGCTCGCCGAGCAGAGTTTCTCACCCTTCCTTTATTTCCAGTTCTGAGGCCGAAGATGCAGACCATACTCTACATGCTGAGACACGCGCTTCCGGTTCTGTTCATGGGCTACGCGCTTTTCGTCAATGTCGACATCTTCTCGGACGAGCCGCTGCTCGAGGGCGTCGAGGGCGACGTGATCACCGGCGAGGCCGCGAGCGAGGTGGCGGGGCTTTACAGCGCCGCGCTGCCGCACCGCGAAACGGCCGTGAGTTTCATCGGGGCAGGGCGCTATCTGCTCCTTGGTGAAGGACGCGAAGGCGTGACGGCCGGGTCGCACCGCTGGCTTTTCTCCGACGAGGAGATGCGCCCGGCCAAACCGGACTCCGTCACCGCCGCGGTCGATCAGATCGAGGTCGTGGCGCGGGAGCTGGCCGAGCAGGACACGCAACTCGTCCTCGTGCCGATCCCGGCCAAGGCGGACATCTACCGAGATGAGGCCCCGGATGGCGCGGGCGCCGCGATGGCCGAGCAATATGCCCGGTTCCGCACGGCGCTGGCCGATCGCGACATCGCCTCGGTCGACACGCGCCCGGCCCTTGTGACAGGTCGGTCCGATGCGCCGATGTACCTGACCACCGATACACACTGGACGCCGCGTGGCGCAGCGCAGGTCGCGGACCGGGTCGCTGAGTCAGAACACGTCGAGACGGGCGGAACCGAGTTCATTCGCCGGCCGCGCGCGCCAGAAGAGTTCGTGGGCGACCTCGTTTCCTTCGTCACCTCCGACCGGCTGGCCCCGAGCCTCGGGCTCGGACCCGAGCGGGTGACGCCGTATGTGGCCGAAGAGGCCGGCGGCGCAGAGGGGGGCATCTTTGCCGGCGAGGCGGAGGACGGCATCGACCTCGTCCTGATCGGCACATCCTACAGCGCCAACAAAAGCTGGAGCTTCGCGCCTGCGCTCAAGCTGGCGTTGCAGCGCGACGTCCTGAACCTCGCGACCGAAGGGCGCGGGCCGCTGGCCCCGATGCTCGACTATCTCGCGGACCCTGCGCGCGCGGGCGCCGAGGCCGAGACGGTGATCTGGGAATACCCCGTTCGCTACCTTGGTCAGCCCGACATGACCGTTGAGGAGGCCCTTCATGGTTAATCTCACTCTCACCCTTCCGTTCATCCTGTCCATCGGGACAGCGGACACTGTTGATGTGCCCGAGACCCGGACTGACCTGCCCGTTGTACGCGCGCAGGCCATAGACAATCGCGTGAACCGGACAAGCGACCTGCCGACGCTGGAGCTTCAAGACATCCGGCGCCGGATGCTGGCCGATCAATACATCTCGTTCGACGAGATGCGGCGCCTTGCCGATGCGGGCGACGGCAACGCTTCGTTTCAATACGGCGAGCGGCTCTTGGCGCTGGACGATCCGGAGGTGCGCTCTGCCGCGGCGCTCTATTTCGCCTCGGCCGCGCTTACGGGCCGGGACTACGCGGTTTACGAACTGGTCAAGCTGCTGCGTGACCCGGAGGTCGAATTCTCTGAGGGGCGGTTGCAGCATCTGGAGAACGCGATGCGCAACCTCGCGTTGCAGGGCAGCGACCGGGCCGTGAACGCTCTGGCCGACTTCTATGCCAGCGGCGAGCCGTTCGGACGCAAGCCGGACGAAGTGCGCCGCATCATGATCGAACGCGCCGAAAACGGTAATCCCGAAGCCGCGATGGACCTCGTGCGGGACATGATGTCGGGCGAGGCTCCGCGCGATCCGGAGCAGATCCGCGGCTTGCTGAAAATCGCACGCGACGAGGGCGATCTGGGCATGAGCGCCGCTGCGCGCACGCTTCTGGCCCGCCTCGACGATGAAACGAACCCGGAAAACACCGGAAAGGAGACCGTTCAATGAAACGCCTCACCTCCGCCGCATCCTGTGCGCTCCTGACGCTCGGCGTGGCACCGCTCACGGCCGCACCGTCGAATTATGGCTGCAATAACCTAGACAGGGCTTCGCCCCCGCTTATCGAGGGCAAGGATGGTGCGTTCTTCCGGCTGAAGCTGGACTTCCGCATGAACCAACCGTTGTCGACCGGCGCCGCGGGGCTGATCGGCGACATGGCGGCTGCGCTGCGTGAACTGGGCACCGAGTTGATCTATGTTCCCGTGCCGACCAAGAGCCTCGCGATGCCGGACCGCGTGCCGGACGGGGTCGACTCCTACGGGTTCGACATGGAGGTGGCCGAGGTCGCCTATGACGCCTTCCTCGGAAAGCTGACCGATGCGGGCGTCACGACCGTCGACACCATGCGCGCCATGCGCGAGGCGGATGGCGCACCGTTCCAACTGACGGATTTCCACTGGAGCCCCGAAGGTGCGCGCGCCGTCGCAGGGGCGCTCGGCGAGACCATTCGCGCGATGCCGGACTATGACGACCTTGAAAAGACAGGTTACGAGACCGAAGCGACCGAGGTCGAGCCGATGGACTCGCGCCTGCGAACGACCATTCAGGAGTTCTGCCGCGAGACGGTCCCCGCAGCCGAAGTCCAAGGCTACGCGACCACCCGCACAAGCGAATCCGATGCAGGCTCTGGCATTTTCGCCGCCGAAGCCTCGGGCCCGCCGATCGCGCTGGCCGGAACGTCGATGTCGGCCGAGGCCAGCTTTCACTTCGAACAGTTCCTGGCGCAGGAAAGCGGTCTTGCGGTCGCCAATTACTCGATCACCGGCGGCAACCAGTTCGGGGGCATGACCTCATACATTCTGTCGGAGGACTTTCGCGAGAACCCGCCCGCTGTGCTGATCTGGGAGAACCCGATCTACAACAACCTTGGCGAGTTCGGCGAGATGCCGCTGCGCGAGCTTCATGCGCCCATGGCGGCCGAGTGCGCTCCGCTCGACACCGAACAGGACGGGTCGATGACCCTCACCGCCACGCTGCCCGAGGGCGCGCTGGGCCGGGACGACTACATCGAGGTCGATACCGGGTCGGCAAATGGCCGCGAGGCGGTGATCCGGCTGTCGACTGGCGAGGGTGTCGAAGCGCGCACACCGATCCGCCGCCCCATCCGCTATGAGCCGACGCGCTGGTTCTACCAATACGTCGCGCCTGCATGGCGTGCCGATTTCACCCGGGTCGACGTCACGCTGGATCGTCCGGCGACCGACGACGCGACTCTTTCCATCTGCAAAACGGAGGACACATCCACATGAAACGTCTGACCACTCTTCTCATCGGAACCTGCCTTGTCTCCGCGCCTGCCTTTGCGCAGGACGGCGGGCTTTATCCGGAACCCAGCTCCCCCGACGCCTCGTTCCTGCGCGTCCTCGACGTCGAGAACGACGGCGCGCGGATCGACGGCAGCGATGTGGACATGAACGACGCGGGCTTTTCGCCCTATATCGAGGTTCAGCCCGGCACGGTCGGTCTCGACATCGGCGACGACACCTCGGAGTTCGAGGTCGGGGCCAACACGCATTACACGGTGATCGCGGACGAGGGTGAGACGACCCTGACCGAAGACGCCGTCGAGGACTCCCCGGCGCAGGCTGACCTGCTGCTGTACAACCTCGGCGACCTCGAGAGCTTCGAGCTTTATGCGGTCGAGGCCGAAACGGCCGCGATGGCCGATGTGGCGCCCGGCGCACATTCCGGCGTGGCCCTGAAAGCGCCGCTGACGCTGACGTTCGAGCTTCGCCAGGACGGCGAGACGCTCGCCAGCCTCGATCCCGTCACGCTCGAACGCGGCACCGGCTCAACGGTTGTCGTGACGGGTAACGCGGAATCCGCTGAGCTCGGCGTCGCCAAGAGCACCTATTCCGACTGAACCGCCACCCGATCCAGGAGGCATCCATGACCGCCCCAATACGTCTCGAAGCTCCGCTGATGGCCTGTCTGGCCCTGTCGGCGGCGCTGCCCGCACAGGCCGATCCCATCGAGGTGACGTTCACGCCGCCCGAAATGGCGCCACAGGACCTTTGTGTGCCGCGTCCGCCCAACCATGAGGTGCGCGCGCGCTGGGAAGGCTGGGACGGTGCCGAACTGGGCGACCGGTCCAACGCCCTCGTGCGTCGGGACCTGCGCTTGCTTCGGCAGATGGATGCCGCGACATGGTTCGACACGATCGAACGTGCGCAGGCGCTGCTTGATGAGCGGTCGGAGTCCTATGACGACTCCGACCGCAAACGTGACCGCCTCGCGCTTCTGGAAGCCGCCGGGCGCAGTGATCAGATCGAGGAAGAAGGGCTGGCGCAGTCCCTCGTCGATCTGGCGCCCGGCGCATCGGGGTCGGTCAAGGTTACGGCTGCGTCCCTGTTGTCCGAGGGGCGCGGCGGGGTCGAACGTGACGACGCGCAGGCGCTGACGCTCTTGCGCTCGGCCGCCTATGAGGGGCATCCGAACGCGATCATCGAACTCGCGTCGATGTCCGCCTCGGGCTTGGATGTCCCGGATTGGAACATCGCACCGGACGTGGCCATCACGATGGCCTTCGGTGCCAAGATCGGCGACGCGGACCCGCTGGTCTGCGACCGGATCAACCAGATTGCCTCCCATTATGCCAAGGGGGACGTGGTGCAGACGGACCACGACCTCGCCGAAACCTGGTATCGGTTTTCAGCGAGCCTCGGCGATTTCAACGCCGCCTGGCAGGTGGCGCGCTATCACATGAGCGCGGAGTTCATCGACAAGGACAATGACGTTCTCATGGCGCACCTGACGCGGGCCGCCGACGGGGAACTGCCCTACGCGATGACCGAGATGGCTCAGGTCCTGCAACGCGGTGCTCTTGCGGAAAGGGATGTCGACGCCGCCGCCACGCTGTATGAGGCCGCCGCGTCGCACGGCGATCTGACCGCCTACAGCCGCCTCGCCAACCTCGCGAAGCAGGAGAGCGACGGCTCGCCGGATGACAGGGCGCGGATCATCTCATTGCTGACCGACATAACCGAACTGCCCGACCCGCCTGCCTGGGCGTTCGCGCAACTCAGCGACGCAGTCCTGGAACGTGACGGGCGCTGGGCCGGTGAAGAGAAAGCCCAGGCGCTTATCGACCGTGCGCTGGAATTGGAGCCGGGCAAACCTGCGGCAAAGCTGCGCGATGCCCGCCTGCGGATGCGATACGTTGACAGTGACGAGGCCTTCACCGAGTTGACCTCGGGCCTCAGGGCGATGGTGCGCGAGAACGGGCGCACGGAATTCATGCAGGCCCTCCAACGGGTCTATCACTGCCGGGCACCCGAGGCGCCGGTCCTCGACAAGGCCGAGCTTTGGTATGGCGCAGAAGCCTTTTCCGGGGACATGACCATCACGGCCGCAGAGCTGAACACGGGCGAGATGGGCCCCTCGGAGGCGTTTGTCACGATGGCCCAGCTTCAGTCGCAGGCGCTGAACGACCGAAGCCGGTCGCTGGCCAACCTGCTCAGGGAAATGGGCGAGGGGTCTGCCGAAGGTCTGGAAGCGCTGGTCGGGTCACTTCGCCGCAACGGCGAACCCATCAATTCCGCCCGTGGCCTGGCCGCGCTTCGCAACGGCGACCGTGACGCGGCGCGCGTCTGGTTTGAAAAGGCGGTCGAAGCGGACGAGGACGGGGCGGAAATCGACCTTGCAAGACTCTATGCCGATCCGGGCCTGCGCGAGGCGCGGCGCGACGACATCATCCGTTTCGCCACCGAGGCCGCCCATCAGGGCAACGGCCGCGCCATCGAGCTTCTCATTGACGTCGATCCCGAGATGGACGCGCAGGCGGCGTGGGAGGCTTTCGCGCAGGACATCGAACGCACGGGCGATGCACAGGCGCTGACCTTCGCACTGTACCATCTGAACGATCCCGAGCGGATCGCGGACTATATCGGCCGGATTCAGGCCGTCATCCCCTGTCACGGCATGGACGCGGTGCGCATGGCTGACGCCATGCTCGCGCTGGACCGGCCGGACGACGCGCGCCACTGGTTCGAGGTGGCGAAAGCCACGGCATCCGGCGTCGACTGGGAGCTGGTTGCGGTTGGCGATGCGCTCCTCGCGAACGCCGACCTCTTTGAGCGCCCGACGGAGGCGGCGATGACGCTTTACCGCAAGTCCGCAGCGCTCGACTACCCGATCGCGTATCGCAAGTTGCTTGCGATGCGAAAGGAAGGGAAGGCCGAGATCGCGCTGGAGGACGCCAAGGAGCTTTGGATCGAATACCTCGACGCGACAACCGTCGAGGGCATCCCCTCCGCGCTCAAGCTGCTCAAGTTCTCCGACCCGGAGCTGAAGGCTGCGGTTCAGGACGAGATCGACGTCCGCGGGCTTTATGCGACCGCTGCGGAACAGGGCAATGCGACCGCGCAGCTCGAACTGGCCAAGCTGGTGCGCGATGCGGAAGGGGCTGACGGCACCGGACGTTACGCCGAGCTTCTGCAAGCGAGCGCGGCGCAGGGGCAGGGGGAAGCCATGCTGCTCCTGTCCGAGGCCTATGCCTATGGCATCGGGGTCGAGACCGACCCGGCGCAGTCCCGCGCATGGCTTGACCGTGCCGCCGAAGCAGGAAACCCGACCGCGCAAAGCCGCGTTGGTCTTCTGACAAACGAAAGGACATCCGAATGAAACGCCAAACGACCTTATCCCTCCTGGCCCTCGCGACTGCGTTTGGGACCACGGGGGCGCAGGCCCAGGAGGCGCAGGGCGGGGGAGAGGCATGCTTTGACGTGCCCGAGCCCGTGGTCTCGCTGTCCTACGGGAGCCGCTACACCGACGAGAGCGAGGACCGCTCGGACATCGACGAACAGTCCAATGCCGAAGTGAACGAGGCGCTGGACCCGGTGGACGACTTCATCGTGGAGCTGACCTCTCACGCCAATGCGGCGCTCGAGAAAGAGGGGGCCGATGCCGAGTCCGAAGCGCGCTGCGTCATCGCCGCCCTGGATCAATGGGCCGAAAGCGACGCGCTCTCGGATCTGGGCAGCATGAATGCCAACCTGTCCGCCCCGTCCCGCATTGCGGGCTTTGCGATGGCCTACTGGCAGGCCAAGCAGGTGGTGGAACCGGAGCCCGAGGCCGGCGAGCGCATCGACCAGTGGCTGCGTGCGCGTATGACGCACAGCATGAACTGGTTCGATGCCGACGCGCCGCCCAAGGCGAGCCGCAACAACCTGCGCGCCTGGGCCGGCTTCGCGGCCGCCGCTGTCGGTGACGCCACCGATGACGACCTGCTGCGGTCCTGGAGCGCGTATTCACTGATGACCGTTGCCTGCCAGGCGGATCAGGTCGGAGCGCTTCCGCTCGAGATGGATCGCGGTCCGCGTGCCATGCACTACCAACTCCACGCGGTCGCGCCGCTGGTCGTGGGGGCCACGATGCTGGACGACGACGGTTACGACCTGTTTTCCCAGTGCGACGGCGCGATCAACCGGATCGCGTCCTTCGTGCCGGCTGCGTTCGAAGACGAAGCGCTGGTCACGGATCGCGCTGGCGAGGCGCAGACGCTCTTTAACGGCGAAGACGAGGTGCAGGGCTTCGAATTGGCATGGGCGGACGCCTACCTGTCGTTGTTCGATGCGCCTGAAGTCGAGGCTTTTGTTGAAAGCTACCGCCCACTCGGAAACTCGAAACTTGGCGGGAGCCAGTCGCTGCTCTGGTAGGGCTTGACCGCCTGAAATGCGCACCTGTCCTGTTCGGGTGATACCCCGCCGAATAATAGGATAGAGTCCTCCAAAAAGTGCACCGGCCCCGGTTTCAGCGGGGCCGGGCGAAAGCTCCGGTCCGGGGACATGCATCGGGGCTCGCCGCTATAGCGCGGCCAAGACTTCCTGAAACAGCCGCTCTGCTGCCGCCGACAGGCGGCTGTAGCGATTGCGGATGATGAAGCAGGGTGACACCGACAGGGGCACGTCAAGGTCGATCATGGCCACATGCGCGCCGCGACCGCCGGAGACGAGCATGTCGAAAACCTCCCTGCTTTGGGGGGCGATCACGTCGGTCCCGTCGAGCATGGCGAGCATGACGAGCAGGGACGACGAGTTCGTCACTTGTGCCGGCGTGTCGATCCCGCGGGCGTGGAAGGCTGCTTCGACCGCCTGGCGGATCGGTGAGCCAATCGCCTGGATCACCCATTCGAAGTTCAGTGTCTCCGAAAGTCGGACGCCCCTGCGCGTGGCGAGCGGGTGGCCGGGCCGCACGACCAGCGCGACCTCTTCGCTGCGCGCGGGGTACATGCGAAAATCGCGGGAGTCGTATCCCGGCGGCAGCCGCGCGATGACGAAATCGAAGCGCCCCTCTGCGAGGCCCCGGACGAGTTCGTTCGAGGGGCCGACCTCGACCGTCATTTCGATATCCGGCGTTCGCGAGCGGATCCGCCGGATCGCTGGAATGAGCGACCCGACCGCGGGGCCCGTGACCGCGCCGACGCGCACCTGCCCCATCTCGCCCGTCGTGTGGCGGGCCACGTCGGTTTCCAGTTCATCCAGCTCTTGCAGGACCACTTTGGCGTGCCGGATCACGACTGACCCGAGTTCCGTCGGCGTCGAGCCCTTGGGATGCCGGTCGAACAGAGGGCTGCCGATCTGGCGCTCGATATCGGACAGAATGCGCGACGCGGCAGGTTGCGACATGGCGCAAAGCTGGGCCGCCCGTTGCAATTGGCCGGTTTCGGCAATGTGCAGAAGGAGTTGCATATGGCTGGGTTTCAGGCGGTGCGCAATATCCATGCGATAAACATATCATTCATAGTATGCAGATTGTCAAAACTCGGATTTGATTGTTATGCAGCCGCAGCCTAGGCCTTGGCTGGGTTCGCAAGGACCTTCAGGGAGAGTTCGCGCCGGGAGAGCGCGACAAAGTGGAGGAACACCATGAAATTCAAGACTTTCCTGGCTTCGGCCAGTGCCATTGCCGTGCTCGCATCCGCGCCTGCGGCCTGGGCCGACACCGTGGGCATCGCGATGCCGACCAAATCATCGGCCCGCTGGATTTCCGACGGCAATTCGATGGTCGCCCAGTTCGAGGAGGCGGGCTACGAGACCGATCTTCAGTATGCCGAAGACGACATCCCGAACCAGTTGGCCCAGATCGAGAACATGATCACCAAGGGTGTCGACGCGCTCGTGATCGCCGCCATCGACGGCACCACCCTGTCGAACGCGCTGGCCAACGCCGCGGCGTCCGGCATCCCGGTGATCGCCTATGACCGCCTGATCCGCGACAGCGGGGACGTCGACTACTATGCCACCTTCGACAACTTCAAGGTCGGCGTGCAGCAGGCCACCACGCTGGTCGAAGGTCTGAAGGAACGCTTCCCGGACGTCAGCCCGTGGAACGTCGAGCTGTTCGGCGGCTCGCCCGACGACAACAACGCCTACTTCTTCTATGACGGCGCGATGAGCGTGCTCCAGCCGCTGATCGACGATGGCAGCATCGAGGTCGCGTCGGGCCAGATGGGCATGGACACGGTCGGCACCCTGCGTTGGGACGGTGCCGTGGCGCAGGCGCGCATGGATAACCTTTTGTCGGCGCAATACACCGACAAGCAGGTTCATGGTGTGCTGTCGCCCTACGACGGGCTGTCCATCGGTATCCTGTCCTCGCTCAAGGGCGTGGGCTATGGCTCCGGCGATCAGGAGATGCCGATCGTCACGGGTCAGGACGCCGAGGTTCCCTCGGTCAAGTCGATCCTTGCCGGCGAGCAATACTCGACGATCTTCAAGGACACCCGCGAACTGGCCCGCGTCACCGTGGGCATGGTCGATGCGCTGCTCGAAGGCGGTGAGCCCGAGATCAACGACACCGAGACCTATGACAATGGCGTCAAGGTCGTCCCCTCCTACCTGCTCGAGCCGCTCCCCGTGACGGCGCAGAACTGGGAAGAGCGGCTGGTGGACTCCGGCTACTACACGATGGATCAGATCCAGTAATCACCTGATCTTCTCCCGATCTGCCCGGGCTTCGGTCCGGGCAGGTTCGGTTTATCGAAAGGGGTGGCGATGACCGCGCTTCTCGAAATGCGTTCGATCACCAAGACGTTCCCGGGTGTCAAGGCGCTCGACGAGGTGAACCTGACCGTCAGGCAGGGTGAAATTCACGCACTGGTCGGCGAAAACGGTGCCGGGAAATCCACGCTCATGAAAGTGCTTTCCGGGGTCTATCCCGCAGGCACATATGACGGCGAAATCCATTACGACGGCGCGCTGGCCGAGTTCCGCGACATTGCCGACAGCGAAGCGCGCGGCATCATCATCATTCACCAGGAGCTGGCGCTCGTCCCGCTTCTGTCCATTGCCGAGAACTTGTTTCTGGGCAACGAGAACGCCACACGCGGGGTCATCGACTGGCCCGGCACGTTCCAGCGCACCACCGAGCTATTGCGCAAGGTCGGCCTGCGCGAGGCGCCGACGACGCTGGTGGACAAGCTAGGCGTGGGCAAGCAGCAGCTTGTCGAGATCGCCAAAGCCCTGTCCAAGGAAGTGCGCCTGCTCATTCTGGATGAGCCGACCGCGGCGCTGTCGGAATCCGACAGTCAGGCGCTGCTCGACCTGATGCTGGAGCTGAAGGCACAGGGTGTCACGTCGATCATCATCAGCCACAAGCTCAACGAAGTGCGCCGGGTGGCCGATACGGTCACGGTGATCCGCGACGGCACGACCGTGTCCACGCTGGATGCCAAGACCCAGACCATCACCGAGGACGCCATCGTGCGCGACATGGTGGGCCGCGACATGGCCCATCGTTATCCGAGCCGCGAACGCCGGGCGGGCGAGGTTCTTCTCGAGGTCGAGGACTGGAACGTCTGGCACCCGGAACACGCCGAGCGGCAGGTCATCAAATCCGCCGACTTCCACGTCAGGGCGGGCGAGGTCGTGGGGATCGCCGGGCTGATGGGGTCGGGCCGCACCGAACTGGCGATGAGCATTTTCGGCAGGTCTTATGGCCGCAATATTTCCGGCACCGTGAAGATGCACGGCAAGCCCGTCGACGTCAGCAAGGTGCATCGCGCCATTGACGCGGGCCTCGCCTATGTGACCGAGGATCGCAAGAGCCTTGGCCTCGTGCTGGAAGAGACCATCCTGCGCAATGTGACGCTGGCCAATCTCGACGGCGTGTCGCGGGGCGGCATCCTGGACGACAACCGCGAAACCGAGGTGTCCGAAGAATACAGGCGCGCCATGAACATCCGCACGCCCAGCGTCTTTCAGAAGGTCATGAACCTGTCGGGCGGCAACCAGCAGAAGGTGGTGCTGTCGAAATGGCTCTTTGCCGGGCCCGAGGTTCTGATCCTCGACGAGCCCACGCGCGGGATCGACGTTGGCGCGAAATTCGAGATTTACGGGATCATCAACGACCTGTCCGCACAGGGCAAAGGCGTGCTGATGATCTCGTCCGAGATGCCCGAACTGCTCGGCATGTGCGACCGCGTCTATGTGATGAATGAAGGGGCGCTCGTCGGGGAACTGACCGCGAATGAAGCCAGCCAGGAGCGGATCATGTCGCTCATCGTGACGGAATAGGGGGGCCGGACATGGCACTTGCTGAGAACACTGTCGAAGAAAACCAGCCCAAGGGCGTCGGCGAATACCTGTTGGGTCATATGCGGGAATACGGGCTGCTGTTCGCCCTGATCGCGATCATGGCCTTTTTCCAGATCGTCACGGGCGGGACGCTGCTGCGCCCCGTCAACATCACGAACCTGCTGCTGCAAAACAGCTATATCATCATCATGGCGCTGGGGATGCTGGTCGTCATCGTGTCGGGCAACATCGACCTTTCGGTCGGCTCGGTGATGGGCTTTATCGGCGCGCTCGCGGCGGTGATGATCGTCAATTACGAGTTCAACTTCCTCTTCACGATCCTCGTCTGCCTGCTGGCGGGCGGCGTCATCGGTGCGGCGCAGGGCTATTGGGTCGCCTATTGGAAGATTCCGTCTTTCATCGTGACGCTGGCCGGGATGCTGGTGTTTCGCGGTTTGTCTCTCTGGCTGCTCGAAGGGCAGTCCGTCGGACCCTTCCCGCAGCAGTTTCAGGTCATCGCCAACGGCTTTGTGCCCGACATCTTCCCCGAAGGGATCGGCGCGGCGCTCGCCCCGATTTTCGACGCGCGGCAGGTGAACGTTCTGGCGCTATGCACGGGTCTGATCGCCGCCTTTGCGGTGGTGTCGACGGGTATCCGCAAGCGGGCGCGCAACCGGGCCTATGGCATCGTGGACGAGCCGCGCAGCTTCTTCATTGCTCGAAACGCCATCGTCGGCATCGCGCTGATCTTCATCATGTTCAAGCTGTCGACCTTCCGGGGTCTGCCGAACGTGCTGATCACGATGGGCGTGCTGACCATCGTCTATGCGTTCATCACCGAACGCACGATCCTCGGCCGCCGCATCTACGCGCTGGGTGGCAATCAGAAGGCGGCCAAGCTGTCAGGCATCAAGACCGAGCGGTTGACGTTCCTCGCCTTCGTGAACATGGGTATTCTGGCCGCCGCTGCGGGCCTCGTCTTCGCCGCGCGGCTCAACACCGCGACGCCCAAGGCGGGCTTTGCGCTGGAGCTCGACGTGATCGCGGCGGTGTTTATCGGCGGCGCGTCGATGTCCGGCGGGGTCGGCAAGATCGTCGGCGCCGTGGTCGGGGCCTTCCTGATGGGTGTGCTCAACAACGGCATGTCGATCATGGGGATCGGCATCGACTACCAGCAGATGATCAAGGGCCTCGTCCTGCTCGCCGCTGTGATCTTCGACGTCTACAACAAATCGAAACAGGGGTGAGCCATGACTTTTTCGCCAGCAAAATGGCCGCGCAGGCTTCGGTCGCAGGAATGGTATGAGGGCAACAGCCGCGACACGATCTATCACCGCGGCTGGATGAAGAACCAGGGCCACCCGCATGACCTGTTCGACGGGCGGCCGATCATCGGGATCATGAACACATGGTCCGACCTGACCCCCTGCAACGGCCACCTTCGCGAACTGGCGGAAAAGGTAAAGGCGGGCATCTGGGAGGCTGGCGGCTTCCCCGTCGAAGTCCCGGTGTTCTCGGCTTCCGAAAACACATTCCGCCCGACGGCGATGATGTATCGCAACCTCGCCGCCCTCGCGACCGAGGAACAGATGCGCGGCCAGCCCATCGACGGGGCCGTGCTCCTCGTCGGCTGTGACAAGACCACGCCGAGCCTGCTGATGGCGGCGGCCTCGACCGATCTGCCGTCCATCGTCGTGACCGGCGGACCGATGCTGAACGGGTATTTCCGGGGCGAACGCGTCGGCTCCGGCACGCACCTGTGGAAGTTCTCGGAAGCGGTGAAAGCGGGCGAGATGACGCAGGAGGAATTCCTCGAAGCGGAGAACTCCATGTCCCGCTCGACGGGCACCTGCAACACGATGGGAACCGCGTCGACGATGGCCTCGATGGCCGAGGCGCTGGGCATGGCATTGTCCGGCAACGCCGCAATCCCGGCCGTTGACAGCCGCCGCCGCGTGATGGCGCAGCTTTCGGGGCGTCGCATCGTGCAGATGGTCAAGGACGACCTCAAGCCGTCCGACGTGATGACAAAGGACGCGTTCGAGAACGCGATCCGCACCAACGGCGCCATCGGCGGCTCCACCAACGCGGTCATCCACCTGCTCGCCATCGCGGGCCGGGTCGGCGTCGACCTGACGCTCGACGACTGGGACCGCTGCGGGCGCGACGTGGCGACCATCGTGAACCTGATGCCATCGGGCGAATACCTGATGGAGGAGTTCTTCTATGCCGGTGGCCTGCCCGTGGTCCTGAAACGTCTGGGCGAAGCCGGGCAGTTGCACAAGGACGCGCTGACCGTGGCCGGCAGCACGATCTGGGACGAGGTTCAGGACGTGCGAAACTGGAACGAGGACGTCATCCGCCCCGTCGACAAACCGCTGACCGATCAGGGCGGGATCGCCGTGCTGCGCGGAAACCTTGCGCCCGACGGTGCCGTTCTCAAACCCTCGGCCGCGTCACAGCACCTTCTCAAGCACCGGGGACGTGCCGTGGTGTTCGAGGATATCGACGACTACAAGGCCCGGATCAACGACGACGCGCTCGACATCGACGAGACCTGCGTGATGGTGCTGAAGAACTGCGGGCCCAAGGGCTATCCCGGCATGGCCGAGGTGGGCAACATGGGGCTGCCGCCGAAGGTTCTGAAAAAGGGCATAACCGACATGGTGCGTATCTCGGACGCGCGCATGTCGGGCACCGCTTACGGCACCGTGATCCTCCACACCTCTCCGGAAGCCGCCGCAGGCGGGCCGCTCGCCGTGGTACGTTCGGGCGACATGATCGAAGTCGACGTCGAGGCCCGGCGCATCCACCTCGACATCTCCGAGGCTGATCTGTCGACACGGCTGGAGGCATGGACACCGAACCACGAGCAACGCGAAAGCGGTTATGAATGGCTCCACCAGACCCATGTGATGGGCGCGGATACGGGGGCCGATCTGGACTTTCTCAAGGGCTGCCGTGGCTCGCCGGTCGGAAAGGACTCGCATTGATGGAAGTTGCACTCGTCGGCATCGGAAAGATCGCGGTGGACCAGCATGTCCCCGCGATTGCGGCCAGCCCGGACTGGGATCTCGCGGCGACGGTATCGCGGCACGGGTCGGTCGATGGCGTGCCCGCCTATACCGACCTCGCCACCATGCTTGAGGCGCATCCCGAAATTCGCGTGGTCTCGCTGAGCCTGCCGCCCATGCCGCGCTTTGACTATGCCCGCATGGCGATCGAGGCGGGGCGGCACGTCATGCTGGAAAAGCCACCGGGCGCCACGCTGTCCGAATGTCACGCGCTCGAGGAACTGGCCCGCGCCCAGCGTGTCTCGCTTTACGCGACATGGCATTCACGGCAGGCCGACAAGGTGCCCGCCGCGAAAGCATGGCTGGCTGACAAGACGCTCCGTTCGCTCAGGATCGACTGGCGCGAGGACGTGCGGCATTGGCATCCGGGGCAGGACTGGGTGTTCGAGGCCGGGGGCCTTGGCGTGTTCGACCCCGGCATCAACGCGTTGTCGATCCTGACCGAAATCCTGCCGGTGCCCGTTCATGTCACCGGGGCCGAGCTGAAGTTCCCGGCCAACCGCGACACACCGATTGCCGTCGAGTGCGGCTTTCACCACCCCGGCGGGGCCGAGGTCACGATGGCGCTCGACTGGCTGGAACCGGGCGACCCGGTCTGGACCATTGAGGCGGTGACGGACCAAGGCACGCTGACGCTGGAAAACGGCGGCGGCAAACTCACCATAGACGGGCAGGAGGATGAAAGCCTGCCCGGTCTGGCGGGCGAGTATCCGCGGCTTTACGACCAGATGGCCCGGCTCGTCGCCACCGGCGGGATCGACATGGACCTGGCGCCGATGCGCCACGTCGCGGATGCCTTCACGCTTGGCCGTCGCGTCACGGTGGAGGCGTTCGACTGGTGAGCGAGACGGGCACCCATATCCAGCCCTTCGCGACCCTCGCGGATGGCACGACGGTTCAGGCGGTCACGATCACGGGCGGCGGGGCCACGGCCACGGTGCTGACCCGTGGGGCGACCTTGCAGGACTTCCGCATCCAGGGCGTCGACCAGTCTCTTGTCTTGGGGAGCGCGGGCATCGCGGCCTATGCCGGGCCGATGCGCTACTTCGGGGCCATCGTCGGGCCGGTCGCCAACCGTATCGCGGGGGGACGTATGCCCCTTGGCGGACAGGTCTTTGACCTCGACCGGAACGAGGCGGGCAAGACGACGCTTCATGGCGGCAGCACCGGGTTCTCGGAGCAGGATTGGACGATTGCCGAGACGACCCCGAACACGGTCGTCCTCACGCTTGAGCACCCGGACGGGCGCGACGGGTTTCCGGGCAACATCGCCGTTCGTGCGCGCTATGCCCTCGATGACGCTGGCGTGCTCACCGTCGAGATTACGGGGACAACCGACGCCCCGACATATTTCGGCCCGGCCTTCCACGGTTACTGGACGCTGAACGGGGCGGGCGATCTGTCAGCGCATCGCATGACAATTCCGGCGGAACGCTATCTGGCGGTCGATGCCGACCTGATCCCGCAAGATGCGCCAACCCCCGTGGCCGGAACGCGCTTCGATTTCCGTGAGCCACACGCGCCCGATCCGGCGCTCGACCACAACTTTTGTTTCGACGGCGCACAGGGCGACATGCGTCTCGTCTGCCGGCTGGAAACCGACGCGCTCAGGCTCGAGATTGAAAGCACCGAGATCGGGCTTCAGGTCTACACCGGCGGCGCGCTGGATACCGCGCCCTTCGCGGGCCACGAGGGCCGGCCCTATGGCCCCGGTGCGGGCATCGCGCTCGAGCCGCAGTTCTGGCCCGACACGCCGAACCACCCCGATTATCCAGGCTCGGTGCTGTCACCGGGCGAGACTTACCGACAAGTTACGCGCTTTGCCGTGACCCGACAGACAAAGAGGCCGCTATGAAAACGCCATTGACCGGGATTCTGCCCGTCGCACCCACGCCGTTCCACGCGGATGGCCGCATCGACCCCGAAGGGATGCGTCGTGTGCTCGACTGCATGATCGATCAGGGTGTCGACGCGATCTGTATCCTGGCCAACTACTCCGAACAGTTCCTGCTGTCGGACGAGGAGCGCGCCATCCTCACCCGTGTGAGCCTCGAACACGTCGCGGGGCGCGTTCCGGTGATCGTGACCGTGAGCGCCTTCGCAACGGAAATCGTGGTGGCCCGCGCGCGTGAGGCCGAGGCGCTGGGTGCATCCATGCTGATGATGATGCCGCCCTATCACGGCGTCGGGCTGGTCCCGGCCGAGGCGGGTATCTTCGAGCATTTCGCGGCGGTCTCCGACGCGGTGTCGATCCCGATCATGGTGCAGGACGCGCCGCTGTCCGGCGTGACGCTGACGGTTCCGCTGCTCGTGCACATGGCGAAAGAGATCGAGAACGTCTCCTACTTCAAGATGGAAACACCCTTTGCCGCCGACAAGCTGGCCGCGCTGATCGAGGCGGGCGGAGATCACATCGTCGGCCCCTTCGACGGCGAGGAGGCGGTGACGCTCTTGGCCGATCTCGACGCGGGATGCACCGGCACCATGACGTCGGCGCTCCAGCCCGAAAAGATCCGGCCCATCGTCGTCGACTACCGCGCGGGCAATACCGACGCGGCCCTGGAGCAGTGGAAACTGTGCCTGCCCCTCATAAACCACGAAAATCGGCAATGCGGCCTGCGTGCCGCGAAAGTCGTGATGATGGAGGGCGGCGTAATCGGGTCCGACCATGTGCGCCACCCCCTGAAACCCATGTCGCCCCGCACGAGGGACCGTCTGCTGTCCCTGTCGCGTGAGCTTGATCTCATCGCGCTCAACTGGGGCAAATAAGGAGTAAGTCCATGACATACCAACCCAAAGGCAAACACCTGATCGCCGGCGACTGGGTCGGCTCCGGCTCCACCTTCGCGTCGCAACCCGTCGACGGCGCCTCCCACGACACGGCCAACGGCGGTGCGGATGAGGTCGATCGCGCGGTTCAGGCCGCAGAAGAGGCGTTCTGGACCTACGGCTACACCTCGCGGGCCGAGCGTGCGGCCTTCCTCAATGCCATCGCCGACGAAATCGAGGCGCGTGGCCCGCAGATCACCGAGATCGGCACGCGCGAAAGCGGTCTGCCCGAAGGCCGGCTCGAAGGGGAGCGCGGGCGCACCACGGGCCAGCTTCGCCTGTTCGCAAGCCATATCGAATCCGGTGACTACCTTGATCGTCGCCATGACGAAGCGCTGCCGGACCGCGCGCCTCTGCCGCGTCCCGACCTCAGGATGATGCAGCGCCCCTTCGGTCCCGTGGCCGTCTTTGGTGCTTCGAACTTCCCGCTGGCCTTCTCGACCGCCGGGGGCGACACCGCTTCGGCCCTCGCCGCCGGCTGCCCGGTCGTGGTCAAAGGCCATCCGGCCCATCCGGGGACGGGTGAGATCATCGCCGAGGCGATCCACGCTGCGATCGAGAAAACCGGGATGCCTGCGGGCACGTTCAGCCTGATTCAGGGCAACACGAATGATCTCGGTGCCGCGCTCGTGCAGCATCCGCTGATCACGGCGGTCGGGTTCACTGGCTCGTTGGGGGCAGGGCGGGCGCTTTACGATCTTTGCGCCGCGCGATCCACGCCAATCCCGTTCTATGGCGAGTTGGGCAGCGTGAACCCCATGTTCCTGCTGCCCGAGGCGCTCGCCGCGCGCGGTGCCGACATCGCCAAGGGCTGGGCCGGTTCACTGACGATGGGTGCCGGACAATTCTGCACCAACCCCGGTGTTCTCATCGCGATCGAAGGCGCGGAGACAGACGCCTTCATCGAAACGGCGACCGCGGCGCTGGGCGACATCGGCGCACAGGTCATGCTGACGGAAGGCATCGCCAACAACTTCCGCGCCGGGCGCGACAAGGTGGCAGGCACCAAGGGCGTGCAGGAACTGCTCACTTCGACCTGCGACATGCGCAACGCGACCCCCTATCTCTTCGCCACCACAGGCGACGAATGGCTCGCGAACACGGCGCTGGGCCACGAAGTGTTCGGCCCGCTCGGCCTGATCGTGCGCGTCAAGGATGCCGACCAGATGCGCGCGGTGGCGCGCTCGCTCGAAGGGCAACTCACTTGCACGCTTTTCATGGACGATGGCGACACCGCGCTCGCGCAAAGTCTGATGCCGGTGCTTGAGCGCAAGGCGGGCCGTCTGCTTGCCAACGGCTTCCCGACAGGTGTCGAGGTCGCTGACGCGATGGTTCACGGCGGGCCTTTTCCGGCTTCCACCAACTTCGGCGCGACCAGCGTCGGCACACTGGCAATCCGGCGCTTCCTGCGCCCGGTCTGCTATCAGAACTTGCCCGACGCGCTGCTGCCGGACGATCTGACCTGATATGGAACGGGCCGACTGGATCGCCTGCGACTGGGGCACATCCAACCTGAGGGTCTGGGCGCTGGACGCAGGCGGTGCTGTTCGGGACGCGCGCGTTTCGGATCAGGGGATGGGGCGCCTTGCCGCGTCCGAGTTTGAGGCCGCCTTCCTCGACCTCGCGGGTGACCTGATCGGCGCGGGGCCGCGCGACGTCGTCATCTGCGGTATGGCGGGCGCGCGGCAGGGGTGGTGCGAGGCGCCTTACCTGCCGGTTCCGGCACGGCCTGCCGCCGATGGGGCGGTGACCGTGCCAACCGCCGACCCCCGCATTCGGGTGCGTATCCTGCCCGGCCTGTCGCAGACGCAGCCCGAGGATGTCATGCGGGGCGAGGAAACCCAGATCGCGGGCGTTCTGGCGGCGCGTCCCGACTTCGATGGTGTCATGTGCCTGCCGGGCACACACACGAAATGGGTGCGCGTTCAGGGCGGCGAGGTCGTGCGGTTCCGCACCTTCATGACCGGTGAACTGTTTGCGCTCCTCTCCACGCAGTCCGTGCTGAAGCATAGCTTCGACGATGGCTGGAGCGCGCAGGCCTTCCTCGCAGCCGGGGGCGAGGCGCTTGCTGCCCCCGAACGAATGACCGCAGCGCTGTTTTCCCTGCGGGCTGCGTCGCTTCTTGGCGATGTGGCGGCTGGCTCGGCACGCGCGCGGCTCTCCGGTCTGCTGACCGGCATCGAACTCGCCGGTGCGCGCCCGTTCTGGGAAAAGCACCGCGTGCTGATCGTCGGGGGCACGGACGAGGGCGACCGGGGTGCGCTCCTGACCCGGGCCGGTGCCCGTGTCGAACATACCAACGCGCGCGACGCGACCCTTTCCGGGCTCGTGGCCGCCCATGCTTTGAACGGTGAAACGCCATGACCCGAAACATCATATCGATCCTGCGCGGCGTGTCCCCGGACGAGGTTGTCGACATTGCCGAAGCCCTGATCGCGGAAGGCATTTCGATGATCGAAGTGCCCCTGAATTCGCCCCATCCCCTCACATCCATCGCCCGACTGGCCCAAGCCTGCGGCGACCGCGCCTTGATCGGCGCGGGCACCGTTCTCACCCCGGATCAGGTGAGCGCGGTTGCGGCGAACGGCGGGCGCTTGATCGTGTCGCCCAACACGAACACGGCGGTAATCCAGTCGGCCAAGGCGGCGGGCCTTGCCTGCTATCCTGGCGCGATGACGCCGACGGAGTGCTTCGCGGCGCTCGAGGCGGGGGCCGACGGGCTGAAGCTGTTTCCGGGCGAGTTGATCGGCCCGACTGGCGTCAGGGCGCTCCGACCTGTCCTGCCAAAGGGCACGCAAATCTGGGCTGTCGGTGGCGTCGGACCTGAGACCATGTCCGACTGGGCCAAGGCCGGCGTCGACGGGTTCGGCATCGGATCGGCTGTGTTCCGGCCCGGCGACAGCGCCGAACAGGTCCGCTCCAGGGCCGCCGCACTGGTGATGCAATATGACGAGGTGATGCGATGACCCAAAGGGCCGAGGTTTACGACACGCGCGCCTGCGAGCTGGGCGAGGGGCCGTTGTGGCACCCGGAACGTCAGCAACTTTTCTGGTTCGACATCGTAGGCAACCGACTGATGACGCGCGACGGCAAGGACGCGCTGTCGTGGTCCTTCGATGAGCATCATTCGGCGGCGGGCTGGATCGACCGCGAGACATTGCTGATCGCGTCAGAGACCGGCCTGTGGCGGTTCGACATTGCCTCGGGGGACCGTGAGCTTGTTGCCGCACTCGAGGCCGACAACCCGGTCACGCGGTCCAACGACGGACGCGCGGACCCCATGGGCGGGTTCTGGATCGGTACGATGGGCAAAAGCGCCGAACCCCATGCTGGTGCCTTCTACCGCTATTACCGAGGGGAACTGCGCCAGATCACGGATCGCATCACGATCCCGAATGCGCTGTGCTTTTCGGGCGATGGCCGGACCGGATATTATGCCGACACGATCGAAAAACGCGTGTATCGCCATGCGCTCGATTCCGATGGCTGGCCCGAGGGACCGGCCGAGGTGTTTCTTGACCTGACCGAGGATGGTCTGAACCCCGATGGAGCCGTGATCGATGCCGAGGATCATCTATGGCTCGCCCTTTGGGGGGCCGGGCGGGTCGCGCGGTATCGACCGGATGGGACGTTGGTTCAGGAGGTCGAGGTCGGGGGCCGGAATGCGTCATGCCCGGCGTTCGGCGGCGCGGATCTTACGACCCTGTTCGTGACGACCGCGCAGGAGGGCCTGCGAAACCCCGGACCCGCCGAGGGGCGGGTCTATTGCGCGACGGCTGTCGGGCAGGGGAGGGCCGAGGCAAGGGTGGTGTTGTGACCGACATACGGGCTCTGCTCACAGCAAATGCGGATCCGATTGATTTATATCCTGTATGTGGATATGAAGTCTCAATGCAAGGAGACATCATGACCAACAGCTTTCTGCTCATTACGCCCGAAACCGGGCGTGAAGTGCTTCGCAGCCTCGCCCTGCCGGCCCGCCTCGATATCCTTAAACTGCTGCATGAGAAGGGCGCTATGAACGTCAACGACATCGCCGCCGAACTCGGCCTGCCCCAGTCTTCGACGTCGACACATGTCGCTGCGCTCGAAGCGGTCGGTCTGATCGAGACCGAAAGCCGAAAGGCGCGCAAGGGGTCGCAAAAGATCTGCAGGGCCGTTCGCGATGAAATCGTGCTATCCTTCGGGGTGCCCAAACGGGCTGAGAACGAGATCGAGGTGCTTATGCCCGTGGGCCTCTATTCCGGTGCCGAGGTCAGCGCGCCTTGCGGTCTTTGCGCCGACACGGGGATCATCGGATACCTCGACAGTCCCGAGACGTTCCTGAACCCGGATCGCATGAAAGCAGGGCTTTTGTGGTTCACGCGGGGGCATGTTGACTACCAGTTTCCCAACAATGCGCGCATCGCTGGCCGCGCCGTGACCGAGCTGGAGCTGTCCTTGGAGCTGAGCTCCGAAGTGCCCGGCACATCCGCGAACTGGCCCTCCGACATCACCATTGAGATCAACGGAACGAGTATCGGAACCTGGACCGCGCCGGGCGACTACGGTGACAAGCGCGGGACCTTCACGCCCTCGTGGTGGAAACTGGCGGGAAGCCAGTATGGTCTCCTGAAAAGCTTTCGTGTCACCCATCGCGGCACGTTTCTGGACGGCGAAAAACTGTCTGACGTGACCCTCTCTGACCTTGCCATCGACGACCATCGTTCGATTCGTTTGCGCATCGCCGTGCCCGAGCGTGCCGAGCATCCGGGTGGGATCAATATCTTTGGTCGCGGCTTCGGCAATCACGATCAGGATATCTCCCTGATCTTAAGGACTTAACAATATCCAAAAAATGGATGTAAATAGCTAAATCTAAATATTGACGAGGCCTCATTCGCCATTTTATCATCCACCGGGTCGGTACATACCGGCTTGGAGGATACAAAAAAATGGGAGGAGCCATGCGTGCGCGCGCCACGGCACATGCTGACTTTGTCGTCGGCGAAATCGACCCGCGTCTTTACGGCTCGTTCATCGAGCATCTGGGTCGCGCCGTGTATTCCGGCATCTATGAGCCCGGTCATGAAACCGCGGACGAGAACGGGTTCCGCGGCGATGTTCTGGATCTGGTGCGCGAGCTTGACGTGCCCGTCGTGCGTTACCCCGGCGGCAATTTCGTCTCGGCCTATAACTGGGAGGACGGGATCGGTCCGAAAGAGGGTCGCCCGGTTCGTCTTGATCTCGCATGGCATACGTCTGAGTCCAATGAAGTCGGCATCCACGAATTTGCCGACTGGGCTGAAGCGGCGGGCACCGAGATGATGCTGGCCGTCAACCTCGGCTCACGCGGGCTCGACGAGGCGCGGGCGTTTGTCGAATACGTCAACCACCCCGGCGGCACCTACTGGTCCGACTTGCGCCGCGAAAACGGCCGCGAGGCGCCCTGGGGCGTCAAGATGTGGTGCCTTGGCAACGAGATGGACGGTCCGTGGCAGATCGGCCAGAAGACCGCCGACGAATATGGCCGCATCGCGTTTGAAACCGCCAAGGCCTTGCGCGCTTATGACAAGTCGCTCGAACTTGTCGTCTGCGGCTCATCGACACCGAACATGGCGACCTACCCTGAGTGGGAGGCGACGGTGCTCGACTACACCTACGACAGCGTCGATTTCATCTCGCTCCATATGTATTTCGAAAACCACGCGGGCGATCTGCCTGAGTATCTGTCGCTGCCGGCCAAGCTTGACGACTACATCGCGACCGTGGCGGGCATCCTCAAGATGACCAAGGCCAAGAAGCGGTCCAAGCGAGACGTCTACATCAGCTTCGACGAATGGAATGTCTGGTATCACTCGCGCGAGCAGGACCGGGCGACGTTGGAGGGCAACGAAGGCTGGCCCTTTGCGCCGCCGCTGCTCGAGGATATTTACGACTTCGCCGACGTGCTGCAGGTCGGTGCGATCCTGAACACCTTCATCCGCCGTTCGGACGTGGTGAAGGTCGGTTGCCTCGCGCAACTGGTGAACGTCATCGCGCCGATCATGACCGTCAAGGGCGGCACGGCATGGCGTCAGACGACCTTCTGGCCCTATTACTTCGCGTCCCGGTATGGGCGCGGAACGGCGCTGAACCTCGCGGTCGACTGCCCCGGATACGACAGCCAGACCGCCAGTGACGTGCCCTATCTCGACCTGTCCGCCGTGGTTGGCGAAGACGGCGTACTGACGGTGTTCTGCGTGAACCGGCACGAGAGCGAGGCGGTAAGCCTCGCCATGAGCCTTGAGGGGCTGAGCCAATCCAAGGTCGTGATGGACAAGGTCATCGCGGGTCACGAGCTCGACGCGACGAACGGTCCCGATGGGGGACCCGTCGCGCCGGTGGATGGCAACGGCGCAGCGGTCAACGACGGGCGCCTGACCGCTGAACTGCCGCCGCTGAGTTACAGAATGATACGGCTCGGCTAGGTAAGCCGGGACGGGGTGGAGGAGACCTGATGTCCGCTGAAATCGATATTCGCAACCTGACAAAGCGTTACGGCGGTCTGACGGTGCTTGACGATATTTCCCTGTCCATCGCGGCGGGGGAGTTCGTCGTCTTCCTCGGTCCTTCGGGCTGTGGGAAATCGACGCTCTTGCGCATGATCGCGGGGCTGGAAGACGTGGACGCGGGCGAAATCCATCTGGGCGGCGACCGCATCGACGGGCTGGCGCCCGGTAAGCGCGGCGTCGCGATGGTGTTTCAGTCCTACGCGCTCTACCCGCACATGTCGGTGCGGCAGAACATGGCCTTTGGGCTGGAGAACGTCGGCATCTCGAAAGACGAGATCGAGAGGCGCTGCATGGACGCGGCGAAAGTGCTCGAGATCGACCACCTGCTCGACCGCAAACCGCAGATGCTTTCTGGCGGCCAACGCCAGCGCGTCGCCATCGGGCGAGCCATCGTCAAGGAACCCAAGGCGTTCCTGTTCGACGAGCCGTTGTCGAACCTCGACGCAGCATTGCGTGGCCGCACCCGGCTTGAGCTTGCCCAGCTTCACCAAAGGCTCGGCGCTACGATGGTGTTCGTCACCCATGACCAGATCGAAGCCATGACCCTGGCCGACCGGATCGTCATCATGCACGATAAGAAGATCGAGCAGATCGGCGCACCGATGGAGGTATACCAGCGCCCGGCGACCCGCTTTGTCGCCGAGTTCGTCGGGTCCCCGGCTATGTCGATCCTGCCTGCCGCCTCAGTCTCGGCAGGGACCAAGGGTGCGTCGATCGAGGTCGATGGCGTCGGCACGATCGACAGCGCCATTCCGCTCCCCGAAGGGTTCAACGCGGACGGGGCAAGCGTCGGCATCCGCGCGGAGGACACGCGCCCGTCCGACACGGGCCTGCCGCTGACGGTTCAGGTGGTCGAACGGCTGGGCGACCGGACGCTGTTGTATGGCCGGCTGCCGAACGGATCCGACCTCGTCGCGCAGGATCTGGGCCGCACCACGGTGCAGGCGGGCGATGAGGTCCGCATCGCGGTCGACCCGTCTGCCGTTCACCTCTTTGACGGCACGGGGCGTGCATTCCACGCGCCGGAGGAGGCGTAATGGCGGCGCTGCACCGACAGAAACGGCTTTCGAATGCGCTGTTCGCGCTGCCCTATCTGGTCGTATTCGCGGCGCTCCTTGCTTTCCCGCTTGGCTGGGGCGTCTACCTGTCGATGCAAAAAGCCGACCTGTTCGGCCTGTACGGATTCATCGGGACGAACAACTACGTCCGCGTGCTGAACGACCCGCTGTTTTGGCAGGCCGTCCGGGTCACTTTGCTGTTTGTCGCGACGACGGTTCCGGTGCTGGTGGGGCTTGGCCTGTTCCTTGCCCTCGCGCTCAATCGCCGCACACGCGGCTCGGCGATCCTGCGCGGCGCGTTCTTCAGCTCAACTGTGTTGTCCGTGACCATCGTCACGCTCATCTGGCGCTTCGTTTTCATCCCTGGCGATGGGCTTCTGTCCATCGGGTTCGAGGCGATGGGGTGGGAGCCGATCGGGTTCCTGTCGACACGCGGCTGGTCGCTGTTCTCGGTCGGCATCGCGACCGTCTGGTGGTGCCTCGGCCTGCCAATGATCCTGATCCTTGCGGCGCTCCAACAGATCCCCGCAGATTTGTACGAGGCCGCCGCACTCGACAACGCCTCGCGCTGGCGCACGTTCTCGCGCATCACCATTCCACAGATCTCGGGCACCTTGATCCTCGTCGCGGTGATCCAGATCGTGATGCAGTTCCAGCTTTTCGGGCAGGCGCAGCTCATGACCAACGGCGGGCCGAACGGAAGCTCGCGACCGCTTGTCCTCTATATCTATCGCACGGCGTTCGAGAATTGGGACGTGGGCCGGGGTGCCGCCGCATCCGAGCTTCTTTTCCTCATCATCCTCGCCGCCGCCATGCTGCAATTCTGGGTCACGCGGAGGGCAAACAGATGAGCGCCGCCGCACCCATTTCACGCGATCAGGGACGAATCCTGTTCTGGCTCGCCGTTGTCCTGTCGGTCCTCATGCTGGCCCCGATGGCCTGGGTCCTGCTTCTGTCGTTCACCGAGAACGAGGCATTGTCCCGCGGCACCGAAGCGGCCTTTGGTGGCCACTTCACCCTCAAGAACTACAGCGATATCGCGGGCAACTCCGGCGTGTTCCGGTGGTTTCTCAATTCGCTGATCGTGGCGGTGGGCCAGACCTCGGGCGTGCTCATCATGTCCTCGCTCGCAGGCTATGCGTTCGCCCGGCTGGAGTGGCCGGGGCGCAAGGTGATCTTCGTCATCGTGCTGTTCGGCCTTGCGGTGCCCGAGCAGGCCGTCATCATCCCACGCCACCAGATTTTCACCACTCTGAATCTGCACAATACCTATATCGGGTTGATGCTGCCGGGCATGTCCTTGCCGTTCGGCGTTTTCCTCATGACCCAGTTCTTCCGGGCCATTCCGTCGGAAATCGACGAGGCCGCGTTGCTCGACAACGCGTCCCGATTCCGCATTTTCTGGAAGGTGCTGTTGCCGCTCACCCTACCTGCTCAGGCGACGCTCGGCATCTTTACCTTCCTCATGGCGTGGAACGATTACTGGTGGCCGCTGATCTCGGGCACCGACAAGGAAATGTACACGCTGACCATCGGCATCGCGTCGTCTCAGGTGAACTTTGCTCAGACCGAGGGCTTGGGCTTTCTCGCCGCGCAGGCGGTGTTCGCCGCCATCCCAGTCCTGATCGTCTACATCATTTTCCAGCGCCACGTCGTGACGGCCGTATCCGGCGGCGCAGTGAAATAATGGAATTCCGGCTCTGCGCCATGCAGGCGGGACCGGCAATAGGGGCCAATCATGTGCCCCGCATGTTAGGGAGGAGACCCAGAATGAAACGACTACTGCTGGCCAGCACCGCAGCGACCCTGTTCGCGACCGGGGCACAGGCCCAAACGACCATTGAACTGCAACGGTTCTTCGGGGCCTGCGACGCCGACTATGGCGACGTCACCGACGTGAGCTCTGCCGTTGGCGAATGCGGCATCATCACCGCGCTGATCAACGACTTCGAAGCGCAGAACGAAGACATCGATGTCGAGGTCACGACCGTCGAATGGCCGGGCTACGACCAGCTCAATGCCCAACTTGCCAGCCGCAATGCGCCCGACGTTGTGTCGATGCACTACTCGGTGATTTCGGACTACACCTCGCGCAACCTGCTTGAGCCGCTGGACGACCTGCTGGCCGAGCAAGGGATCGAAACATCGAGCTTTACCGACGCTGCCCTCGCCGGTGTCACGAAGGACGGGCAGATCTATGCGCTGCCCTTCGACAACTGGACGATGCTCTGGCATCTGAACATGAACCTGATGGAAGAGGCCGGGCTCGTCGACGACAGCGGCGCTCCGATCCTTCCGTCGAACACGGATGAGTTCTTTGAACATGCCGCGACGTTCGAGGAGGCGACCGGCAAACCCTATCTCGTTCAGATCCTCGCCAACGAAACGGCGGCCTATGCGCGTCTGTTCTATACCTTCATGCTCCAGCAAGGCGCCGACCCGTTCTCGGACCCGACGCAGATCGACCTGATGACGCCTGAGGCGAAAGCGGTCGTCGAGTTCCTCAAGAAGATCTCGGACGAGGGCGCCACGACCACCGACATGGATTACGCGGCCGCCGTCGCGGGTTTCGGCTCGGGCGAAGGCGGGATCGGCGTCAACGGGACGTGGCTGATCGGCGACTACACCGCGCAGTCCGAAGAAGAGGGCAACGCCCTGTCCGACGGCTACACCGTGTATCCCATCCCGCAATTGTTCGCGACGCAGGATGCCACCTATGCGGATGGTCACGGCTGGGCCGTGCCGCGCAATCCGGGGCGCGACGATGATGTAACGGCTGCCATCGGCAAGCTGATGGCTTATCTGGCCGAGAACGACTTCCAGTGGGCGCGCACCGGCCACCTGCCGGCCGTCGCTTCGGTCTTTGAGATGGACGAGTTCCAGTCGCTGCCGCACCGAGACAACATCGCGGAAGTGGCCCAGACCGGGCAATCTCTGAACCCGCAGGTTCTGCGCCAGTTCTCGATCCAGGACATCATCGGCGAGGAATTCAACTCGGCCGTTCATGGTGACAAGACGGTCGACGAAGCGTTGGAAGCGGCCCAGAACCGCATCAACGATCTGCTGGCCAACCTCTGATCGATCGCGAAACGGGGGCACGCCGACACGGCGTGCTCCACCTCTCCCGCATGATGCTCATGCACCGGACCGCTGGCACCGCCGCGTTCCATCTGTCTCATCAAATTGTCGGTAAGGAGGCCTGTTCAGGCAGGCCCGGGATTGGCGCGGGCGTGGCCTTCGCGGATGACCTTGAGCATGGCGGTATGCGCGGCCTCCGGAACACCGGAGGCGATGGCCTTGGCAATGTCGCGGTGGTTGCGGACAACCTCGGCCTTGATTGCCAAAAGGTTCTCCTGTGCTTCGATCAGGAAGAGCGAGTAGAGCGCCGTTTGCACCATGTCTCCGAGGCTATGCAGGAACCGGTTTCCTGACAACTTCAGCACATGATGATGAAACTCGTAATCCGCCACGGCGAAATCCGCGCGGCTGGTCGCCCCGGCCAGTCTGTCGCACAGGTCGAACAGCAGGTTGCAGTCGACCTCGTTCGCGCGACGTGCCGCCGCGGCCGCAGCGGCGGGTTCGAAGATCAGGCGGATCTCGAACAGCTCGTCATAGAACCGACCCGGGTTCTTGACCGAGGTGTGCCAGCGCAGAACGTCTTCATCGAACATGTTCCATTCGTCCGATCGGCGCACATGCGTGCCGACCTTGGCCTTGGACTGGATCAACCCCTTGGCCGCCAGCGTCTTCTTGGCCTCCCGGACGACGGTGCGCGAGACGTCGAACATCTCGCACAGGTCCGGGTCAAGCGGGATCATGGTGTCGGCAGGGTATTCCCCCGCGACGATGGCACGACCGATCTGGTCCACCACGAAATGCGTGTGGTTCGAGGCCCGCGCGGATGGCGAGCCCGATGCGGCAACCGTCATGATTGCTGTGCGGAGCCAGTCGCGGTTCTTTTTCGGGTTATCGTTGCCCAAGTAAGGCCTTTCTGGAGCAGAATGAACGAGAACAGCAACGCGCCGATGACGATTTTGGTCCACCAACTCGATAATGTCCCGTCAAAAACGATATAAGTCTGGATCAGCCCCATGATGAGGATACCGAAAAACGTACCGGCGACGAAACCGTAGCCGCCGGACAACAGCGTGCCCCCGATGACCACCGCCGCAATGGCGTCGAGCTCTACCCCGACCGTGGCCAGAGAATAGCCGGCGGAGGTGTAGAGCGAGAAGATGATCCCCGCGAGGCCGGCGAGCCCGCCGGAAATGGCGTAGATGCCCACCGTCGTGCGCGCCAAGGGAACCCCCATGAGGCGGGCGGTCGGGCCGCCTCCGCCGACGGCATAGACGTTCTGCCCGAAGCGCGTGCGGTGCGCGACGAGTGCCCCGCAGATGAAGACCAGTAGCATGATGCCCCCGATCAGCCGGAACCGACCGCCTCCGGGAGCCTTCCAGTAGATGTCCTGAAGCGTGTCGTAGAATTCGTGCGTGATCGGCACGGAGTCGGTCGAGAGCACATAGGCCGCACCGCGTGCGAGGAACATGCCCGCCAGCGTGACGATGAAAGGTGGCATCTCGAGGAAATGGATGACGGCGCCCATGGCCGCGCCGAACATCGTGGTGATGAGCAGCACCAGCACGAAGGCCGCGAGCGGATGAATGGACGTATCGCGCAGGATGACGGCAAGGAAGACGCCTGTGAACGCGATCACGGACCCGACCGACAGGTCGATCCCCCCGGACAGGATCACGAACGTCATGCCGACCGCGACGATTCCCAGGAACGCATTGTCGGTCAGCAGGTTGGCCACGACACGAGTGGACAGCATCGACGGGTACTGCCAGCCGCACAGGGCGAAGGCCAGGACGAAGGTGGCCAGCGTCACCATAAGCGGCAGGTGGGTCGAGCGGATCACAGCGCGTCCTCCTTGGGTTCTTGAACGGATGGTCGTTGTCGCTCCGGCAGCCTTTCAGGACCGGAGGCGCGCAGCATGTAGATCAGGTGTGCGACCCTTGGCGACTGGATCACGAGGATCGCAAGGATCAGAAGCGCCTTGATCACCAGGTTGAATTCGGGCGGCATCCCGGACAGCAGGATGACCGAGTTCACCGATTGAATGATCAACGCGCCGATCAGCGACGCGACGATGGAAAAGCGCCCGCCCAAAAGCGAGTTGCCGCCGATGACCACCGCGAGGATGGCATCGAGTTCAAGCCAGAGGCCCGCGTTGTTGGCGTCCGCCCCCTTGATGTCGGCGGCGACGATCACGCCGGCCAGCGCGGCGCAGAGACCGGAGGCCAGATAAACGCAGATCAGCAGGACGCGGGAGTTGATGCCGGCAAGCCGGGACGAGGCCTCGTTGACGCCGATGGATTCGATCAGCATCCCCAACGCGGTGCGCCGCACACCGATCGTGGCGAGGGTGCCGAGTGCGAGCCAGATCACGATCGGCGTGGGTATCCCCATGAAGGTGCCGGCACCAAGCCGGATCAGCCCCTCGTTGTTGAAGGTCAGAATCGTGCCCTCGGTGATAAGCTGCGCGATGCCGCGCCCGGCCACCATGAGCACGAGGGTCGCGACGATAGGCTGGATACGCAGGACGGCGACGAGAAAGCCGTTCCAGAAACCGCACAGCGCACCTGTCGCCAATGCCCCGAGCAGGGCTGTGCCCCAGCCGTAGCCGTCGGTGACGAGGCTTGCAGCAGTCGCCCCGGCGATGGCCATGACCGCACCGACCGACAGGTCGATCCCCTTCGTGGCGATCACGAGAGTCATGCCGATGCACAAAAGCGCGACAGGCGCACCGCGGTTGAACACGTCCACGAGGTTCCCGAAGAGCCGTCCGTTTCGGAAGGACACGTCGAAGAAGTCCGGGAAGACGAGGAAATTGAGCCCGATGACGACGGCGAGGATCAGCAGCTGCGGCGTGATCCGTTTGAAAAGAGAGGGGGTGGTTGCGGGCATTCAGGCAGCCCCTTTTTCGGGTTCGGCGGCAATCGCGTGCACGATGTTGTCTGCCGTGATCTCGTCGCCGGTGAGTTCGCGGACCTGATGACGGTCGCGCAGAACGACGACGCGCGTGGAGTAGGCCACGAGTTCTTCAAGTTCGCTCGAGGCCACGAGAAGCGCCATACCGTTCTCGCGCAGTCTCTCGATGAGGGCGATGATCTCGGCATGGGCGCCCACGTCGATGCCACGGGTCGGTTCATCGAGGATCAGAACGTCAGGCTCGGTGGCAAGCCATCGGGCGAGCAGCGCCTTTTGCTGGTTCCCCCCCGAGAGCAGCCGGATCGGCATGTCGAGGGAGGCGAGCCGGATATCCAGCGCCTTTACATAGTGTTCCGCGATTTCGTGGACCTTGGCGCGGGGGATCGGACGCATCCAACCCTGTCGCGCCTGGAGCGCCAGAATGATGTTGTCGCGGACCGAGAGGTCGCCGACGATCCCGTGGGTCTTGCGATCCTCGGGGCACATGGCGAAGCCCTGCGCCACGGCATCGCGCGGGTTGGCGATCCGTGCTTCGCGGCCATCGATCAGCATCTTGCCGTGATCGGCCTGAACGGCGCCGAAAAGCAGGTTGGCCGTCTCTGTCCGGCCCGAGCCGAGCAGGCCGGCAAGGCCCACGACCTCGCCCCGGTGGAGGTTCATCGAAAACGGTTCGATCATGCCGCGCTTGGCGAGGTCGTTGATTTCGAGCAGGAGCGCGCCGGGCTTGCCGGCCTTCCGGTCCTGAACCGTGGCTTCAAGCTGGCGACCGAGCATGAGCGTGACCACGTCATGCTGCGTCACGTCCGCGAGCAGTCGCTCGCCCACCACCCGGCCATTGCGCAGAACGGTGGCGCGGTCGGAGATTTCGAAGACCTGGTCGAGAAAGTGAGTGATAAAGACGATGGACAGCCCGCTGTCCTTCAGCTGCCGGATGACACCGAACAGGAGGTCGACCTCGTCGCGGTCGAGGGACGCCGTGGGCTCATCAAGGATCAGCACCTTGCCCGACAGCGCTACGGCGCGGGCGATGGCGACGACCTGCTGGACGGCCACGGAAAAACTGTTGAGCGGTTCACCCGGATCGAGGTCGAGTCCGTAGCCCAGAAGTGCCTCGCGGGCCTGCGTATTCATCTGCCGCCGGTTCACGAGCCCAAGCCGCGTGGGCTGGCGTCCCATGAAGAGGTTTTCCGCAACGGTCAGGTTGGGCAGGAGGTTGACCTCTTGGTAAACGGTGCCGATCCCCAGTTCCTGGCTTTCGGCGGTCGACTTCGCGTCAATGTCCTCACCGTCCAGCGTGATCGTGCCGCCGTCCCGCCGGTACGCGCCGGTCAGGCACTTGATGAGGGTCGATTTGCCCGCGCCGTTCTCGCCCAGAAGGGCATGGACTTCGCCGGGATAGAGCTTCAACTCCACCTCGTCGAGGGCGACGGCGCCGGGGAAAAACTTGGAAATGCCGCTCGCATGGAGCAGCGGGGCCTGCGGCGTGGTCATGGCTGTCCTGTTGGTCAAATCGCGTCCTCCCGAGCGGTGGCCCTGCGCCATGTTAGCACGGGACCACCGAGGGAGAAGACGGGCAGGGCGTGAGGATCCCGGCCCGTCCCGGTCAGCTCAGTAGCCGAGGTTCTTTTTCTCTTCGTAGATCGCCGCGTTGTCGTCCGCTGCGGTGAAGAGCTTGCTTTCGGTCTGGATCCATTTCGCAGGGGCGGTGCCGTCTGCGAGGTAGGCTTCGAGCGCGTCGAGTGCCGGGCCGGCCATGTTCGGCGTCAGCTCGATGGTCGCGTTCATTTCGCCGTTCGCGATGGCGAGGTGCGCATCCGGCACGGCGTCGATCGCGACGATCTTGATGTCTTCGCCCGGGTTCAGACCCGCTTCCTTGATCGCCTGGATCGCCCCGACGGCCATGTCGTCGTTGTGAGCGTAGAGCGCGCAGATGTTCTCGCCACCTTCGGCCTTCAGGAAGCTTTCCATCACGACCTTGCCCTGGCTGCGGGTGAAGTCGCCGGTCTGGCTGCGCACGATCTCAAGTCCCTCGGCGCCGGCAATGCCCTCCTCGAAGCCTTGCTTGCGGTCGATGGCGGGCGATGAGCCCGTCGTGCCCTGAAGCTCGACGATGCGGCAGGGTTCGCCGGCCATTTCGTCGACCAGCCACTGTCCGGCCACCCGGCCCTCGTGGACGAGGTCGGAGGTGACGGCGGTCAGGTAGAGGTCTTCGGGGGCGTCGACCGTGCGGTCGAGCAGCACCACCGGGATCTCGGCGTCGGCGGCTTCTTCGAGCACTTCGTCCCAGCCGGTGGCGACGACGGGCGCCAGAAGGATCGCGTCAACACCCTGAGCGATGAAGCTGCGGATCGCTTTGATCTGGTTTTCCTGTTTCTGCTGCGCGTCGGCAAACTTGAGGTCGATGCCGCGCTTTTCGGCTTCCTGCTTCGTCACCGTCGTTTCGGCGGCACGCCAACCGGATTCGGACCCGATCTGGCTAAAGCCGATGGTAAGATCCTGCGCCACGGCGAAGGCCGGAGTCAGGGCGACTGCGCTCGCAAGGAGCGTTGCTTTGATGTTCATAGGTTCCTCCCAAAGAACGTATTTGTTCGTGGGATTTATTAAGTATTACTTTATGACTATTGTAAACGATTTTTGTAACGGTGATGTGAGGAATCCAAAAATATCACATTTTTTCAGAATGTTACATTCTGTCTCACGCAGGCGACTATCGCCACGCGTCGTGTTTTCGGGTCGTTCCCGTGCGGGGAGCTAGGGATTGTATGAGCCGAATCTTTTGCCGACTTAATGCGTGTGACCGGCCCTGATCTGCGCGTTATCCGGCTCTTGCTTCGTCGGACAGAAAGCCCGAAATCTCGCGACACACGCGTTCGGGGGCTTCTTCGTGGGCGAGGTGGCCGAGGCCCTCAAAGGACACGACCGATGAGTGCGGCAGGCATGCGGCCGCTTCCCGTGAGGTATCTGGCGGCACCGAAGTATCGCCAGACCCGGTGATAAGCCGCACAGGGACGCTGATTTGCGGGAGGTCCGCGAGCAGGGGGTCGATTTTCCAGTTCGTCATCATCTGGAGTGTGCCGTGAACGTGATCCCGGTCCGCCATCAGCGTGGCGTACAGGTACATCCCTCGCGCATCGAGCCTTGAGCCGGTGCTCTCGATCAGCCGCCGCGCACGCGGGATGTTCTTGCCGCCCAGCGTGAACAGCGTCGGCGTGAGCGGGTTGAGCGACAGGACGCGCGCGAGAAGGGGAAAGAGCCAGGAGGCGACGCCGCGAAACCGTCCCAATGCCGCGTTGATTCCGATGACGGCCGGCGGGTCAGGCATGTCCCTTGCCATGGCGAGGGCGATGGCCACACCGGCGGAATGGGCGACGATGGCGCGGGGGCGCCATCTTTGCGCATCGCAAAGCGCGCGGATGTCGGCGGCCATGTCCGGTAGAGTCCAGCGCTGCGCGCTGCGTGACCGGGTAAAACCCTGACCGGGCAGGTCCAGCGCGAGGCAACGCCATTGACCCGCGAGGTCCGGCAACACGTCGCGCCAGGTGTGGGTCGAAGCGCCTGCACCGTGAATGAAGAGCAGGTCCGGTCCCGATCCCATCTCCTGCACATGCCAGTCGTGATGGCCGTTTCGGATGAAGCGGGAGGCCTCGGAATTGGGCCAGCCGGGCAGGTCGCGGGCGCGGTCCACGGGCTCAGCCCGAGAGTGCTGAAGTGACAGCGTGGGAAATGCGCGCGGCATCGGCGCGGGGAAGTGCGAGGTGGCGCGCGGCGAGAGCCTTGGCCAGCGCCGCAGTTTCCGGTCCGGGACGCGGCGAGATGTCGATGACGAGACCGGGCATCCCGTCGGCGGCGATGTGGCGCGCGATGACCGCCACGTCCTCGGCGGCCTGCACCCGGCTCGCGCTCCCGTCGAGCGCGAGGTTCGCCTTGCCGTCGGTGAGCAAGGCGAAAGCGGGGGTCAGGCCATGATGGCGGGACTGGGCCGCGAGGCCGAGAGCTTCGCGCAATCCGCTCGCGAGCGGCGTTCCGCCCCCACCGGGCAGGGCTGCGAGCCGACGCTTGGCCTGAACGAGCGATCGGGTAGGGGGCAGAAGAACCTCGGCCCCGGTTCCCCGGAAGGAGACGAGCGCCACGAAATCCCGGGTTGTGTAGGCCTGCGCCAGCAAGAGCTCCAGAGCGCCTTTCGCCTCGCCGAGCCGGGACATGGCCGCCGACCCCGAGGCATCCACGATGAACAGGATCAGTCGGTCTGACTTGTCCTCGTACCGCTTCAACCGAATGTCGTCGGTGGTGACGATCACGCCGGACGCGTCCGGTCGGGCCTCTCGCCGCAACGCCTGCCACGGGGCCGCGGCGCGAAGCGTGGCGACCACGTCGATCCGCGCGCGCCCGTCCGGCCGGCCGGGGCGTGAGGGGAGGGGGCGGCCCCGCCGGTTGCCCTTCCGCTTGGTGCCCGCGCCGCTGCCGGTGGCGCCGCGGACGCCGCCGGTGCCCGGGTCCAGGCGAGCGAGAAGGTCATGGGGCACGGCAGCCCGAACCGCTTCGACCATCAGGTCTTCGGGTATTTCCTGCGATTGTTCCTCACCATCGGCGTCGGCCTGAGTTTCAGGAGGGGCGTCGGCAGGCGGCTGATCGTCTTCAGTTTCCGGAAGCTGGGTCGCACGAGGTGCAAATATCAGCTTGGCGGCCTCCGACAGGTCTTCGTCGTTTATCTCATCTCTCCCTTCCAGCGCCGCAAGGGCGCGGGCGGTGCGCAGTGCGAGATGCGGCGCGCGCAGGCTCACGATCCCGAAACGCAGCGCGAGTGCGGTCAGGACCGCTGCATCCTCATGGCGTATCCGGACGTGCTTAAGCGCTGCGCGCGCGGCATCCAGATCACCGGGGGCAGGCAGCTGGCCGGTCACCTCACAATGGCGCAGCCCGGTCAGGTCGACCGCGAACGCGAGGCGTTCGGACAGGCTTGCGGGAACCTGTTCCTCCGGCTCTGCGCCTTCGTCCAACAGGATGAGCCGGTGACCCCGATCTGCGTCCAAGACCTGCGACAACCGCGCGGCGAGGCTCGGCGGTGTCCGCTCTGCCATCGGCAGCACGAGTGTGGCGGGGCGTGCCACGATCCCGGCATCCTCGACCATCCGCCCTTCGGTCAGCGAGCGCACCACGTCCAGCCCGCCGAAGAGCTGCGTATCAGGCAGGTCTGAATGGATGCGGCGTTGCGCTCCGGGAAGCCGGGTGAGGACCGTGTCGAGCGCCGTTCGGACCGGCCCGGCGCGTACCCTGACCTTCACGCCCTTCAGGCCTTCGGGGTCGACGGCCAGCAGCGTCAGCGCGCGCAAGAGCGTGGACCACGCAGGCGCGATCATCCCAGAACGTCCTCGACCGCCCTGACGACGCGGCTTACGGCGCTGCTTTCGTCCAGCGGATCACGGCGTAACCGGTGACCCATCGCCATTGGTGCGACCCGTCGCAGGTGGGAACGGTCGGGTGTTGCCGCGCCGTCGAAGGCCGCCAGCGCCCGTGCCGCACGAAGCAATGTGAGTTCACCCCGCAGACCATCCGTGCCCACAGCCATGCTGACCTGCGCACAATCGCGCAGTGTTTCGTCCGGGGTTTCGACAAGCGGCAGGCGGGTGCGCGCGGCGACGATTGCCTCGCGCAAAGTCGCGTCCTCGGCTTGCCAGCGTGACAGGAAGCACTCGGTCGCCGTTTCGTAGTCGTGGCGACGCCGGATCACTTCGATTCTTTGTTCAATATCGTCGGGTGAACCTACATCCACCGACAGGCCGAACCGGTCGAGAAGCTGGGGGCGCAGTTCGCCCTCTTCCGGATTGCCGGACCCGACCAGAACAAACCGGGCGGCGTGGCGGATCGACAGCCCCTCGCGTTCGACCGCGTTGACGCCGCTCTGGGCCACGTCGAGCAAGAGATCCACGATGTGATCTTCGAGCAGATTCACCTCGTCGATATAGAGAAAGCCGCGGTTGGCGCGGGCGAGCAGCCCTGGCTCGAACGCCTTTTCACCGCGCGAGAGCGCCCGTTCGATGTCGAGCGCCCCGGTCACCCGGTCCTCGCTGACGCCCAGCGGCAAGTCGACGACGGGTGTCGGCTTTTCGACGAGCGCCGTTGAGGTGACGCGAGCCCAGTCGGGGCATTCCTCCGGCGTGGCCGAGTTCACGGGGCAGCCTTCGACCGCCGTGATCTGGGGCAGGAGGGCGGCCAGAGCGCGCACGGCGGTTGATTTGCCGGTGCCGCGATCCCCGAAGACGAGAACGCCGCCGATACCGGGGTCGATTGCGGCCAGCACGAGCGCCAGCTTCATTTCGTCCTGACCGACGATTGCGGAAAACGGAAACGGGGCGGTCATGCGGCGGCCTTCTGGTTGGAGAGCGGGGACGTCCCATGCCAGCTCCCGATGTCATCGAGGACCCGGAAGCGGGCGAACAGTTCCTCGCGGAACCAGTCACCCGCGCGGACCGCGCGGACCGCGCGGGCATGGGGGCCGTCTGCGTGGGCGAAGGCGTCCAACGCGTCGGCGTCCGGCCAGATCGAGAAGGTGATCTGGTGCAGGAGGGGGACCTCGCCGATCCCGATCTTGAACATCACGTTGGCATCCTCGCCGATCACGGCGCTGATGTCGGGCACACGCCGCCAGAACCGGAGCGCGGCAGCGGGACGGATCGTGGCGCGGGTCAAAGCAGCGATGGGGCCAGCAGAGGTGTCGCCGGATTGAAACGGTGTCACTCCGGACCACGCGCCGCGCACCGAGACAGGCGAAAGGAAAACGGTCCAGTGTTCGCGCGATCTTTCGCGGTAGCGTTGAAAGATGCGGGCGTGTGCGAGGCGATCATGTGCCGTTGCCGCGTCTGGCCATGCGGCGAGGATGGCGTAGACAGCGGTGTTGGGCACGGGCGTAAAGCCCTCGCCTGTGCCGGAGCCGCACAATTTCCAGAACCCGATGCCGGGAATCCGCCGCATCCGGCCGCGTGCGAGACCCATCATTGCGAAGGCCCAAAGGCGATCCCGCCCGCTATCGAAGCGAAAGAAGCTGAGGCTGACAGTTTGAATGGCGCACCTCCCTGTCTAATTACTCTGACATGAGTGTGCCCAGCGGAAAAGGGAAATCATCCAACTTGTAAACTTAACTAGACAGTCGTAGGATTTCTTATGTTTACACGTCTGGACTCCGGCCCATCCACACAAATCCCGCTTCGGACGGGGCCCAGTGCGCTCGTCATCGGCGCTGGGCTGGGCGGGCTCGCCGCGGCGATGCGGCTGGGCGCCAAGGGTTACCGCGTCACGGTCATGGACAGGCTCGACCAGCCCGGCGGGCGCGGCACATGCCTGCGTCGCGAGGGCCACCGTTTCGACCTCGGGCCTACCATCGTGACGGCCCCGCAGATTCTGCGTGAGCTCTGGCAGACCTGTGGACGAGACTTCGATTCCGAGGTGGATCTGCGGGCGCTGGATCCGTTCTACGAAATTCGATGGGAGGACGGTTCGCGCTTCACCGCGCGGCAGGATGCGCAGGATATAGAAGCGGAAGTCGCACGGCTGTCGCCCGAAGACCGCGAAGGGTACGCCAGGTTCGTGGCCGACAGCGCCAAACGCTACACCTTCGGATTCGAAACCCTCGGACGGCGGCCGATGCACCGGCTCATGGATATCGTGAAGGTCTTACCGACCTTCGCCACGCTGCGTGCCGACCGCTCTGTCCATGCCCATGTCGCGCGCCGTATCCGCGACCCGCGCCTGCGCATGGCCTTGTCGTTCCACCCGCTGTTCATCGGAGGCGACCCGTTCCGCGTCACGTCGATCTATACGCTGGTGAGCCATCTGGAGAAGGCCTTCGGCGTCCATTATGTCATCGGCGGTGTTGCCGAACTCGCCGCCGCGATGGCGCGTGTGATCGAAGGGCAGGGTGGCCGGTTCCTGTGGCAGACCGAGGCCGACGAGGTCATCCTGAAGCAAGGACGCGCGTGCGCGGTGCGAACCCGCGGCGGGGATACGGTCGAGGCCGACCTGATCGTCTCGAACGCGGATGCAGGTCATACTTACGAGACTCTTCTTCGCAACGCGCCGCGCCGCCGGTGGACGAAGGCGAAACTTCGCAAGAGCCGCTGGTCCATGGGGTTGTTCGTTTGGTACTTCGGCACGAAGGGCACCCGGGACAAGTGGAAGGACGTCGGCCACCACACGATCCTGAACGGCCCTCGGTATGAGGGGCTGGTGCGCGACATCTTTCGCAATGGACGCCTGTCAGACGACATGAGCCTTTATGTCCACCGGCCCGCCGTGACCGACCCGACAGTCGCACCGGACGGTGATGACACGTTTTATGCGCTCAGTCCGGTGCCGCACCTGGGCCATGCCGATCCGGTGGACTGGCAGACCGAAGCCGAGCCCTACCGGCAGAAAGTGCTCGACACGCTCGAGCGCCAGCTGCTTCCGGGCCTGCGTCAGCACCTGACAGCGAGCGAAGTGTTCACGCCCGAGACGTTTCGCGACCGGTATCTCAGCCCGTTCGGCTCCGGTTTCTCGATCGAGCCGCGCATCCTCCAAAGCGCCTGGTTCCGACCGCATAACGTGGTCGAAGAGGTGCCGGGGCTGTTTCTTGTCGGCGCCGGAACGCACCCCGGTGCAGGTCTGCCGGGTGTGATTTCGAGCGCGGAAGTGCTCGGGCAATTGGTGCCGGATGCGGCGGAGGTGGCCATCCCATGATTGACCAGAGTGACCTCGACTATTGCGCCGGCGCGATCCGCCACGGCTCCCGCTCCTTTCACGCTGCGTCCCGCGTTCTGCCGCGCAGCCTTCGCGACCCGGCGCTGGCGCTTTATGCGTTCTGCCGCTGCGCGGACGACGCTGTCGATTTGAATGATAGCAAGGCGCAGGCTGTCGCAAGCCTGCGAACCCGCCTTGACTTGTGCTATGAAGGCCGCCCTCGCAACGCGCCCGAGGACCGGGCTTTCACCGGTATCATCGAGACCTTCGACATGCCACGAGCGCTGCCCGAAGCCCTGCTCGAAGGCTTCGAATGGGACGCCGAGAGCCGTGAATACCGCAGTCTGGCGGATCTTCGCGCCTACGCTGCGCGCGTGGCCGCGACCGTTGGCGCGATGATGTGTGTGCTGATGGGCGTGCGCGACGCCGACGCGCTTGCGCGCGCTTGCGACCTTGGCGTCGCAATGCAACTCACCAATATCGCCCGCGACGTGGGTGAAGATGCGCGTGAAGGGCGGCTTTACCTGCCCCTGGACTGGCTCGACGAAGTTGGCCTTCACCGAGAGTGTATCCTTCACCGGCCGGAACCGTCGGCCGCCCTCGCGGACCTCGTGAAGCGCCTCCTGCGCGAGGCTGACGCGCTTTATGTTCGGTCCGAGGCCGGGATCGGCGCGGTGCCACTTTCCTGCCGACCGGGGCTGTTCGCCGCGCGGTTCATCTATGCTGGGATCGGGACGCAACTCGCGGCCTTGGGGCACGATTCCGTAAAACACCGCGCGCGCACGAATGGTTCGCAAAAACTGGGTTGGCTCTTCCTCTCGGGACTGCGGGCTGGTGCGACCGTCCTAATGCCACGCTCCCCCGTCATCCACGCCGCCGCTCTTCCCGAAGCCGCTTTTCTGGTTCAGGCGGCGGCCCGCCCGGCTCCGAACTCCTGGCGCGGAGAGGTGCTCCTGAATACCTTCGCCCGCCTCAAGGCCCAGGACCTCGAGGCGAAGGGTGCATTGATCGGTGGAGGGTTCGACCCCAAGTCCATCATATGATCTGGATTTGCTTCTTCATATTTCTCGCCGCCTGCTTCGCAGCGGGCACGACCGGGAGTCTGTTTCCGCCCGGCAAATGGTACGAAGACCTCGAAAAGCCCCGCTGGGTTCCGCCCAACTGGGTTTTCCCGGTGGTCTGGACCACGCTTTATCTCTGCATTGCAGCCGCAGGTGCGCGTCTTGCGGTCACCGAAGGCAATGCCATTGCGATGGCCTTCTGGGCGCTTCAGATCGCCTTGAACGTGCTCTGGACTCCGATGTTTTTCGGGCTGGGGCGCATGCGGGACGGGATGATCGTGATCTCTGGGCTCTGGATCGCCGTCGCTGGGTGCATGATTGCGGGCTTCCAGATCGACCCGATCTCGGGTCTTCTGTTCGCACCCTACCTCGTCTGGGTGACGATCGCTTCTGCGCTCAACTTCTCGGTGATGCGCCTGAACCCGAACGCCGACGCATCGGTGCGCACTGCCTGACCCTCAGTCGACGTGCCAGGTTTCACGCCGCGGCACACGGACCGCAAGCATTGGCTTGAGCAGCGGCGAGCGAAACCGCCGCAAGTCGAGCGTCTCATGCACTCCGGTCGTCTCCTCTCCGTCGATTTGCGTACGCACGGCAGACCGGCAATAAAACGGCGCGTCCAGCATCGGCTTGACTTGCCGGGGCCGGTAGCCGGGATCGGCGCGGGTTGAGCGCGCGAGCCCCCACAGGCTGCGGCTGAGCGGCGCCGGGGGTATGTCCGCTGACGCACCTACTGTTCCATCGGTGGCAAAGTGCATCTGTGAGTTCAGGGTGCTGCCGTCCCGACGCGTTGCGTCGTAGAAACAAGTCGCCCCGCCGGACAACGGGAATCGCCCCCAGGTCCAGTCGCTGAAATCCGCCTCAAGCGCGCGCGTGCCGAAATTCGCGTCGAAGTAACCGTGGCCCTGCCAGTCCCATCCGGGCGCATCCAGGGCCACGTCGACGGTGCAAGTGGGCGCGAACGGACGCCAGACATGCGCGCCGTCATCTGTCAGGGGGAGTTCCACATGGGTTACGGCGCTGGGCGTGACCGTGATGCGCCCGCGCACCCGTCCTAGCAGGGGAAGCGCCCCGCGCTCGTCAATATCGATGAGGAGCTGCCCGCCCGCCCATCGCATCTGCGAGGGGCCGATGGTCAGCGTATCCGGGGTCTGACGCAGCGCCGAACGTCCCCGGTCGGTCATGGTAAACCTGCCGCCGGAGCCGTAGGTCGCGACATTCATGCAGACGTGGTTCTCGGGCGCGCGCCGTCCCGACCATGCGTACCAAGGCGAAAAGACCGAACCGATGAAAGCTATGACGCTGAGCGCGCGGGTTTCGTCTGCGTTGATGGCGTCGACGTACCACCAGGCGTAGCCGTTCGCCGGGACACTGAGGTCGAACCGTGGTCGGTCATGATCGCCTCGGCCGCGTGCTGGCCGGAGAGCGCCGCCATCGGCACGCCCGCCCCCGGATGGGTTCCGCCCCCCGCGAGATACAGTCCCGGGATCGCCGTGCGCGCGGTCGGTCTGCGAAACGCCGCCATCATCCCGTGCGGGCTCTGGCCGTAGATCGCTCCCGCCGAATGCGGAAACATTCTCTCGAAATCCGCGGGCGTCGTCAGAGCCTGTGCTCCCGGCATCGGATTGAAGGTCAGGCCGAAGCGGGCGAGCGCGTCGAAGGTGCGTGTCTGGCATGTCTGAGGGCTTTCATGGCGCGCACTAATGTCGATTGGTGGCGCATTGGCGATGATTTCGAACCGCTCTGTCGGCGGCGGCGCTGCGGTCGCGCGGTCAAGCGCGCATATGTACAACGTTGGCGAAGGTGCCAGCCGCCCTTGTCCGAGCGCATCGAACTCTGTCTGGGGGTCGTCGCGGAAGAAGACGTTGTGAAGAGCGAGGTTCGGGCCTTGGGGATGGGCCGCAAACGTCCAGACTTCGGCCGAGAGGCTGCGCGGAATCCGCCGCGTCTGCGGTGCGACGTGTTCGACGTCTGGCCCGAGCCCACCCATCGCGAGCGCCCGGGGATCGCCATTGAACAAGACCCGGTCGCAGGGAATCCGGGAGCCATCTGAGAGGAGGGCACCGCAGACGCCCGCGCTGGCGGCTTCGAGCCTGTCGACATGTGTGCCCATACGGATCTCGGCACCGTAGGAAGTGGCGAGCTCGGCCATCGCCGCGGCAAGTCGGTGCATTCCGCCCTTCACGGCCCAGACGCCTTCGGACTCGGCCTGCCAGATGAGTGCGAGCAGGGCGGGGGAGCGGTCGGGCGCGCCACCGACATAGGTCGCATAGCGCCCGAAAAGCTGCGCGAGTCGAGGGTCCGAGAAACTGTTGTCCAGCAGGGCGGCGAGGCTGCGGCCCGGAGCCGTCGCACCGACAAGGCCCGGGTGCCGCAGCATCTTCCGGGAGATCGCGAGGAAATTGGGGCGCGGGGCGCGCATGACGGGGTCGTCGAAGGCATCGAACAGGCGCCTGGCGCGTGCGCTGAAGGCGCGAAACTCCCGCTCCGAGCGCGCGCCCGAGAACGTGCGGATCGCCGAGCAGCTTGCCTCCGGGTCGTCGAAGAGGTCGAGGGAACTGCCGTCGGGCCAGAAATGCCGCGCCAAGAGGTTCTGCCGGATCAAAGTGATATGGTCCTCAAGGCGCGCGCCGACAGCCTCGAAGAGCGCGTCGAACACCGACCGCAGCGTCAGCACCGTCGGCCCCGCGTCGATTGGACCGGCGGATGAAGGAACTGCGCGCATCTTGCCGCCGGGCGCGGCAAGGCGGTCCAGCACGGTGACGGCATAACCAGCATGCGACAGGCGCAGCGCCGCCGCGAGACCGGCAACACCGGCGCCAACGACGACCACCCGCGCGCGTTCCTTGAAGATGGTCGGTGCCATGCGGGAAGTGTTGACTCGTGACTGTCCTGTGTCCAGTCTATATTACACAAATAGTGTAAGTTAGAATTTACACATAAGGATTGGAGTGCCTCATGGACCTGACGGACCGCATCGATTCAGCGGTGACTGCCGCACTGGCACGCGCAAATCGCGGGCATCCGCCCGAACGACTCGCCAAGGCCCTGTCGTATGCGACACTCCCTGGCGGGGCGCGAATCCGACCTACCTTGCTCCTCTCCGTGGCTGCCGCTTGCGGTGACGATCGACCGGCCTTGTCCGACTCGGCCGCCGCAGCATTGGAACTCATTCACTGTGCGAGTCTCGTCCATGACGACCTGCCCTGTTTCGACGATGCGGATACCCGTCGCGGCAAGCCTTCCGTTCACCGTGCCTATTCGGAGCCGCTGGCGGTTCTCACTGGCGACAGCCTGATCCTGCTTGCCTTCGACGTGGTCGCCCAGGCCGGTGACGACGCACGCGTTGTCGGGCTCGTGCGCGTGCTCGCCAAGCGCACCGGCATGCCGTTCGGCATCTGCGCGGGGCAGGGGTGGGAGAGTGAGCCGGAGATGGACCTCGCTGAATACCACCGCGCCAAGACCGCCGCGCTCTTTGTCGCCGCGACACAGATGGGTGCCATTTCGGCCGGTCACGATCCGGAGGCATGGGAAGATCTGGGCGCCTTGATCGGCGAGGCGTTCCAGGTCGCCGATGATCTGAGGGATGCGGAGCAGGATGCCGAAAGCCTCGGCAAGCCCGTGCAGCAGGACGCGCTCCATGGACGGCCGAACGCGGTGGCCGAACTGGGCGTAGATGGGGCGTTCGCCCGATTGAACGACATCCTTGCCGGGGCCATTGCCTCGATCCCCTCCTGTCCAGGTGAAGCCGCCCTCGCGCGTATGGTGCGAGCGCAGGCCGACCGGATCGTACCGCGTCAGCTGGCCCGGAAACGGGCCTGAAAATGGAAGCCGGGCGCGGTCCCATGAGGCGCGCGCGCGGCTTTCGGCTCGACCGGGCGATAGCCCGGCCTGACGTTCAAAGCTTATTGGCCCGATTGCCTGTCGCCCGCTGGATGGCGCGTCGCGATGGGGCGGATATTTTCGATATATTGCAGGGGTTTGTAGCATCACAAGTGCTGTCAGCCCTGATGGAGTTCGGTGTGCTCCATCGCCTGCTCGATCGCCCGGACACGCTGGAATCCCTCGCGCTCACGTGTGGGCTGTCACGGGAGAAAATGGATCTTCTTCTGCGGGCCGGTGTCGCTTTGCGGCTGCTCAAGAAAAAGCGCAACGGGCGATATGCGCTCGCCCGGCGCGGCGCGGCTATTCTGGGCGTGCCGGGGCTCGAAGCGATGATCGCTCACAACCGGGCATTCTACCGTGACATGAGCGATCCTGCGGCGTTGCTGCGTGGGTCGGGCGAGACCGAACTCGCGGGCTTTTGGTCCTATGTGCTCGACGCGGGGCATGGTGTGCAAGCCGAGGAAGCTCAGCGGTATTCCGAGCTCATGGCGGGGTCGCAGGCACTCGTTGCGGAGGATACGCTGAGGCAGGTCTCGCTCAAGGGTGTTGGCAGGCTCATGGATGTGGGCGGTGGTGCGGGCGCCTTTCTCGATGCCGCGCTCACCGCCTATCCCGACCTGTCGGCGATGTTGCTCGATCTTCCGGACGTGGTCCGCCTCGCCAGCAACCGATTCTCTCAATCCGGCCGCGACTCGCGTGTCACGCTTTACCCGCGCAGTTTCCGGACGGGGCCGTTGCCGGAGGGCGCGGATGCAATATCGCTGGTGCGCGTTCTCTACGACCATGAGGACCGGACGGTCGCTGATCTGCTCGCCCGCGCGTTCGTTGCGCTCCCTCCGGGCGGTCGGCTGATCGTGTCCGAGCCGATGTCCGGCGGGCGGCGTCCGGATCGCGCCACTGACGTCTATTTCGCCTTCTACACGATGGCGATGGGAACCGGCCGGGTCCGGTCTCAAGCCCGGGTTGCCGGGATGCTGCGCGAGGCCGGTTTCGACGGAATCGAGACCCCGCGCACCCGGCGGTCTTTCGTCACGTCTGTCGTGACGGCCGTAAAGCCAACCTGACAGTCTAACCTCAAAAATGTAAACTTAGATTGACACACGGAAGTGTCTCGATACACTGACATTCAGCGTTTGGGCCAATTTGCCGCAGCAATCTGCGACACGGACCCGGACACGGGAGGTCACCATGAGAACACAGGCTGTCGTGCTGAACGGACCCAGGGATCTGACGCTGGAAAGCGTTGCCCTGATCGCTCCGGGAGCAGGCGACGTCGTGGTCGACATCGACTTCTCGGGGATTTCCACGGGCACCGAAAAACTGTTCTGGACCGGCGAGATGCCCCCGTTCCCAGGCATGGGCTATCCGCTCGTTCCGGGCTACGAGGCGACCGGGGAAGTGGTCGAAGCCGACCGCGCATCGGGATACCGACCCGGCGACCGGGTCTTCGTGCCTGGCGCGAATTGCTACGACGGAGCCTTCGGACTGTTCGGCGGCGCGGCCGGTCGGGTCGTAACCGGCGCGGACCGGGTTGTCCGGGTCGATCCGGCGCTCGGCGCCGACGGCGCGCTTCTGGCGCTCGCGGCAACTGCGCGGCACGCGATGGCGGGTCTCGGCCACGCCATGCCTGAGCTCATCGTTGGCCATGGCGTCATGGGCCGGCTTCTTGCCCGCCTGACGCTGGCCGCCGGCGCGCCGGCCCCCACGGTCTGGGACACAGCGCCGGAGCGGCGCACAGGCGCACTGGGTTACGAGGTTCTGGCGCCCGAAGAAGATCCTCGCCGCGACTATCACACGATCTACGACGCCACTGGCGACCCGGACGTGCTCGATAGCCTGATCGGACGGCTTGCCCATGGCGGTGAGGTTGTTCTGGCCGGGTTCTACGCAAACGACGTGCATTTCAAGTATCCCCCCGCCTTCATGAAGGAGGCGCGGCTGAGGATTGCCGCCGAATGGACGCGCGACGACCTGACCGCAACGGCGTCGCTGGTCGCCAGCGGTGCGCTCAGCCTCGGTGGCCTGATCACGCATACCGCCCCCGCAAATTCCGCTCCGGACGCCTATCAGACCGCGTTCGGCGAGGCGGCCTGCCTCAAAATGGTTCTGAACTGGAAGGAAACGGCATGAAAGACGACGTCCCGCAACTTACGGACTTCGCCCAACGCCTGCGCGACGAGGCCAACGAAGACCTCGCCGATCAGGTGACGCAGGAGCCAACCAAGAAGACCCAGATCATCGCGATCTACGGCAAGGGCGGCATCGGCAAATCTTTCACATTGGCCAATCTTAGCCACATGATGGCCGAGCAGGGCAAACGCGTCCTGCTTATCGGCTGCGATCCCAAGTCGGACACGACCAGCCTTCTCTTCGGCGGCAAGGCCTGCCCGACGATCATCGAGACCTCGACACAGAAGAACCTCTCGGGCGAGCAGGTTGCGATCGGCGATGTCTGCTTCAAGCGCGGCGGTGTCTTCGCGATGGAGCTTGGCGGGCCGGAGGTCGGCCGTGGATGCGGCGGTCGCGGGATCATCCATGGCTTCGAACTTCTTGAAAAGCTCGGGTTCCACGACTGGGACTTCGACTACGTTCTGCTCGACTTCCTCGGCGACGTGGTCTGCGGCGGCTTCGGCCTGCCCATCGCCCGCGACATGGCCCAGAAGGTCATCCTCGTCGCGTCGAACGACCTTCAGTCGCTCTATGTCGCCAACAACGTCTGCTCGGCGGTGGAATATTTCCGCAAGATGGGCGGCAACGTCGGGGTGGCCGGGCTGGTCATCAACAAGGACGACGGCTCGGGCGAGGCGCAGGCCTTTGCCGAAGTCGCGGGCATCCCCGTGCTGGCCGCGATCCCGCAGGACGATGACCTGCGCAAGAAGTCGGCAAATTACCAGATCGTCGGCTCCGCCAAGAGCCAATGGGGTGGCCTGTTCGCCGAGTTGGCCGAGGCCGTCTCGCTTGCACCCCCGGTGCGCCCGACGCCGCTCGACCAAGACGGGCTGCTCGGCCTGTTCGACGGGTCCGAAACCGGCGAGGGAATCACGCTTGAACCCGCGACGGACGCCGACATGCGCGGCAAGAACGCAGTCCCGACCGAAAGCCTGGAGGTGATCTATGACGACGCATGACGCCCTGCGCGGACCGGCGCGTGACGAGATCACCCGGCAACTTTTGCAAAACGCCCGTCCGGAGCAGATTCTGCGCCTTCTGAAGGACATCGCCAAGACGGGCACCGACGGGTTTCCGCCCGTTCAGGGGGCGGCATGACAGGCGAAGTCACATATGACGACAGCGCCGAGGTCGACGTGATCCGCGGCGAGGAGGCAACTTCCGCCACGCCACAAGCCGCGCCTCAGGCCGTGGACGGGCTTTCGTGCCAGTCCGGTGCCGAGTTCGAAAAGGCCGCCCGCGCGGCGGGATCGTCGGAAATCCTCGATCAATATGCCGCAGACTACCCGCAGGGCCCGCATGACAAGCCGCAGTCGATGTGCCCGGCATTCGGAAGCCTGCGCGTGGGTCTCAGGATGAAGCGCGTCGCGACGGTCCTGTCCGGCTCCGCCTGCTGCGTCTACGGGCTGACTTTTGTCTCGCATTTCTACGGCGCGCGCCGGTCGGTGGGCTATGTCCCATTCAATTCGGAAACGCTCGTGACCGGCAAGCTGTTCGAGGACATCCGAGACTCGGTTCACGAACTCGCAGACCCGGACCAGTTCGACGCCGTCATCGTCACCAATCTCTGCGTGCCGACGGCATCGGGTGTGCCGCTTCGGCTTCTTCCTTCCGAGATCAACGGCGTGCGCATCATTGGGATCGACGTGCCGGGCTTCGGTGTGCCGACCCACGCGGAAGCGAAGGACGTGCTCGCAGGTGCGATGCTCAACTACGCCCGCGCCGAGGTCGAGGCCGGTCCGGTTCCCGCCCCGGAAGGCGGTGTATCGGATCGTCCGACACTCACGCTTCTGGGAGAGATGTTCCCGGCCGATCCCGTGATGATCGGCCAGATGCTCGCCCCACTCGGCATCGCAGCTGGACCCGTGGTCCCGTGTCGCGAGTGGCGCGAGCTATATGCCGCGCTCGATTGCGGCGCGGTCGCTGCGATTCACCCGTTCTACACCGCCGCCATCCGCGAGTTCGAAGCCGCCGGACGTCCGATCATCGGCTCTGCACCGGTCGGCGTCGAAGGCACCGCCAACTGGCTCGAAGCCGTCGGAAATGCGTTCAACGTTTCTGCCGAAGACATCGCCGCTGCGAAAAACGCTTTCCTGCCCGCGATCAAGGGTGCGCTCGCCGCAGCGCCGATCAACGGCCGCGTGACGGTCTCGGGGTACGAAGGCAGCGAACTCATCGTCGCCCGCCTCCTTATCGAAAGCGGGGCCGAGGTGCCGTACGTCGGAACAGCCTGCGCCAAGTCGCCCTGGTCGGCGGATGATGCCGAGTGGCTGCGCGCCCGTGGGGCGACCGTCAAATTCCGGGCCTCGCTCGAAGACGATTGCGCCGCGATGGAAGCGTTCGCTCCTGACCTCGCCATCGGCACGACGCCGGTGGTGCAGAAGGCCAAGGAGCGTGGAACGCCGGCGCTCTATTTCACCAATCTGATTTCCGCGCGCCCCCTCATGGGGCCGGCGGG
>CXWF01002329.1_pt1 | contig 56297 bp, 52 predicted proteins | sample 468421 | NCBI WGS metagenome assembly CXWF01 (sample SAMEA2620812, study PRJEB7988) | marine metagenome | biome: marine biome (ENVO:00000447); feature: surface water layer (ENVO:00002042); material: "saline water (ENVO:00002010), including plankton (ENVO:xxxxxxxx)" | depth 5 m
GTGAAGGAAATCGTGTCGACGTCGGGCGACGACACGATGGCCTGCCCGACCTCGATCCCGTTCTCGTTGATGGAATTCACGACTCCGGGCGGCAAAGACGGGCAATCGGCCAGACACTGCATGATCAGCGCATGAACCAGCGGCGTCTGATGCGCGGGCTTGATGAGGCAGGTGCAGCCGGCCGCGAGCGCCGGGCCGAGCGACCGCACGAGAAGCGTGACGGGCGCGTTCCACGGCACGATGATCCCGGCCACCCCGGCAGCCTCCCGGTGAAACAGCGACATCTGCCCCGGCATCACTTCCTGCATCGTGCCGCGCAGGTTGCGCGCGAGGCCGGCGTAGTAGCGCACCTCGGAAATCGAGCCCATCGTCTCGCCGAAGGCCTCGGCCCGCAGCTTGCCGTTCTCCGCCACGATCAGGTCGACGATCTCGTCGCGCACCGCCTCCATCCGGTCGGCGAACTCGAACAACGCCTGCGCCCGTTGGCGCGGGGCATGTGCCCAGTCGGTGCCGAAGAACGCCGCCCGCGCGGTGCGTGCCGCTTGTGCGACAAGAGCGGCGGACCCGGCATGATACTGGCCCAGAACGCTGTCGTCCGCCGGGTTCACGCTGTCGCCCAGCGCCCCGTCCGTGACCCAGGTCCCGTCGATGAAATGGCGTGCTGTCTGATCGGTCATGGCGGGCCTCAGAGCGTCAGGCCGAGGAGCTTCACGGCGTTGTCCTGATAGATCTTGCGCCGCGTCTCGTTGGACAGGTCCATCTCGTCGAGGATGCGGATGGTCTCGCGGATATACATCGGGCCCGCCTCCGGATCGAAGGGCGCGTCCGAGGCGAACAGGACGTTGTCCTCGCCGAAGAACTCGATGGAATGGCGGATCGCGCTGGCCGAGCCGAAGGTCGCGGTATCCGCCTTGAAGTCCTTGAAATACTCAAGATGCGGACGCTTGAGCGCCTTGCGCACCGCAGCAAGGTCACGGTCGGTCGTGCGCGCGCCCATCTGGTCCCAGCCGGGGCCGACGCGCCCCTCGAAATAGGGCACCATGCCGCCCGCGTGGTGGGTGACGACGTTGAGGCCCGGATGACGGTCGAAAAGCCCCGAAAACACCAACCGCGCCATCGCGACCGAGGTTTCGTAGGGCCAGCCGAAGGTCCACCAGATCTCGTATTCCGAGCGGTCTTCGGTCAGGTAATCGGGGAAATTCGCGCCGCGTGCGGGGTGCAGCCAGACCGCCTTGCCACTCCCCGCCATGTATTCGAAGAATGGCTCGAACTCGGGCAGGTCGAGCGGCTTGCCGTCGACGTTGGTGAAAATCTGCATCCCCACCGCGCCAAGATCCTCGACGTTGCGCCGCGCCTCCTCGACCAGGGCATCGGGGTTGTTCATCACCGCCGAGCCGATGAAGCCGGGAAAGCGGTCCGGATACTGCTGGCAAAGCTCGGCCATGCTGTCCGAGGCGATCCTGGCAAGGTCGAGCGATTTGGCCGGGTCCGCGTATTTCTCGAACGGCGGCGAGGCGAGCGACAGGATCTGGCAGTAATCCTCACCGAACATATCCATCACCTCGAACCGGCGGTCGAGGTTCGTCATCATCGGCACCGCTTCCGAGCGGCGCGTGATATCCGTGGTCTCCCCGACATGGTCGATCAGCGCGTCGTGAAAGGGCTTCGGCCAGATGTGGTTGAAGATGTCGATCTTTTTCATGTCGCTCACTACCTCTTGGTGCGTTCAGAGTTCTCCGAGGACGACGTCCTCGACTCGCATATGCGTCAGGGCATCGCTCAGTTGGGTTCCAGCCGCCCAGATGACATCGGACAGCTCCTGCAATTTGCGGTCGTCAAGCGTGTCGCGGTCGACCGTCATGCACAGGACAGCGACAGGCGCGCGGCTCGCGTCGAAGACCGGTGCCGCGATGCCGACCACACCGTCCGTCACCTCGCCCCGCGCGACGAGCGCGCCGCCCTTGCGCATCTGGCGCAGGGCTTCGGCGATTTCGTCCACCGTGTCGCCGAGGCCGAGTTCGCGCAGGTCGGCCAGGTTCTCATGGATCTTGGCGAGCATCTGACGGCGCGGCAGGTGGGCCAGGATCGCCCGGCTGATCGCCCCGCGCGCCAGCGGCATCGGCCGCCCGCGCGGATAGCTCGACTTGGGTTCCGGCGTGGACACTTCGGAGGCCACGCAAAGCAGCTTGTTGCCGTACCAGCGTACCAGAAGCGCGGTCGACGGGTGGCGGGCCGCGAGTTTTTTCAGCACCGTGCCGCCCTCGAGGAGCAAGGCATCGGATTTGCGCATGAGAAAATCGAGTTCCACCACGCGTGGGCCGAGAGTCAGCCCGTGGGGGCCGTTCTGCGTCAGAAAGCCCGCGTCCTTCAGCGTCTTGATGTAGCGATAGAGCGTGGGGCGGGTATAGCCGAGTTCGGCCATCATCTCGTCCGGCGTCCATTCGAGCCTGTTTTCGGAGAACAGGTCCAGTATGCCCAGAATACGCTCCGCACTTCCGGCGCCTGCGCTCATGCCTGCACCTCCGCCGCGTCGCGGTCACGCCGCATCTCGGTGATCATCAACACGATACCTCCAACAACCCCGAGCGCGTCGGAATAGATCGCGCCCTCGAACATGCCTGCGGGCACGAGGGCGGCCAGACCGAAAGCCGCGAACAGCCCCCGTTTCACCGGGCTCAGGCGTTGCGAGAAGTAGCCCGCAAGGGCCGACGACACCAGCCAGACCCCCATAATGGCCGTCACCAGAGCGAGCGCGATTTCCAACGGCGCGCCGATCAGGATCAGGGTCGGCGAGAAGACGAACAGCACGGGGATGACATAAGCCGACCAGCCAAAGCGCATGGCTGCCCAGCCTGTCGCCATCGACGGTGACTTCGCGATGGAGGCGGCCGCGAAGGCGGCGAGCGCGATGGGCGGCGTGATCATCGACATCATGCCGAAGTAGAGCACATACAGATGCGCCGCGATCGGCTCGATCCCCACCTCGACCAGCGCCGGGGCCACGAGGGCGGCAAGCAGGACATAGACCCCGAGCGTAGGCAGGCCCATGCCGAGGATGATGCAGACGATGGCCGAGAGGGCGAGCAGCACCACCGCGTTGCCACCGCCGATCTGCACCAGCAGATAAGTCAGGTTGAAGCTCAGGCCGGTCACGTTCAGCACGCCGATCACGATGCCCGAGGCCGCCGAGATCAGCAGGATTTCCACGACCCCCAGCCCGGTGCGCGACAGCGCGGAAAAAATCACGCGCAGGCTCGGGCGCAGACCGTCGTAACCGATGGCCAGCGACGTGCCGATCAGGGCCAGCGCCGCCCAGAGTGCCGCGCGCTCGGGCTGGTAGCGTTGCCAGAACAGCAGGTAGATGAGCACCGCGAAGGCGAGCGCGAAGTGCACACCGACCAGAACCTTGCGCCGGCTCGGGATGTCCTCCTTCGGGATGGCTCGGATACCCAGTTTCGCGGCCTCGAGGTCGGCCTGAATGAAGAGCGCGATGTAGTACAGGACCGCCGGAACCAGTGCCGCGAGGACGATGGACGAATACGGCACCGCCAGGAACTCGGCCATGAGAAAGGCCGAGGCCCCCATCACCGGCGGCATCAGCTGACCACCGGTCGAGGCCACGGCCTCGATCGCCGCGGCCTTGTGTCCGGGGTAGCCGTCGCGCTTGATCATCGGAATGGTCACAACGCCGGTGCCGACGACGTTGGCCACGGCCGAGCCGCTGATCGAGCCGAACAGGCCCGACGCCAGCACGGCGATTTTCATCGACCCGCCGCGATAGCGGCCCATGCCGATGATCGCCGCGTCGGTGAAGAATTTCGAACCGCCCGTGAGGTTGAGCAAGACCCCGAACAGGATGAACGCCACCACGACGGTCGAGGCGATGGACATCGGCAACCCGAGGATGCCGTTGGAATCGAACGCCATGTAGCCCGACAGAAGTTGCCAGTTCTGCGGACGCCCCTGAAGGCGGCCCGGAAAGACGTCGCCGAACAGGGCGTAGAGAATGAAGACGCCGATGATGATGACGAGCGCCCAGCCCGTCGCGCGTCTCAGCGCCTCGAGCGTCAGCAGGATCGCGATCAGGCCCGGAAGCCAGACCTCGAGCGGGCGAGCGAAGATCATCAGGACGAGTTGCGGATACTTGACCGCGATGAAGGCGAAGGCGGCCATGGAGGCGAGGGCGAGCACGATGTCGTAGTAGGGAACCCTCGTGCGCACGCTCCCCTGTCTGGCGGGCAGCGTCAGGAACGCGACGGGCAGCACGAAGACCAGCATCGCCGCGAAGAATTGCTGCGGGTAGAGACCGAGGCCGAAGTACCGGTTCACCGACAACGCCCAGCAGATCGCCGTGATCGTCATCAGTGCCGCCAGCACGTTGGCCACCGGCCGCCAGACCGAAGGGGGGAGGCCGGACCCGGCCTCCCGTTCATCCATAGCCGCCATCGGAGGGGTCCTCAGTTAATGCCGACTTCTTCGAAGAAGCGCAGCGCACCCGGATGGAACTCGGCAATACCGGGATCGCCCATCATGTTCTCCGGCTTGAAGGCCCGCATCGGCGGGAATGTCTCGCCCATGACCGCAGCCTGCTCATACATCGCCTTGGCCATCTCGTAGACCACGTCGTCGGAGACGCCGGCATGAGTGAACACGACCTGCGGGAACGCGATATAGGTCGTGTCTTCCAACACGCCCGGCATCGCACCCTCGGGCAGGACGGTGAAGAAGGCGGTCGGCCAATGCTCCCGCGCCGCTGCCAGCGCTTCGTCGCTGTCGTCACCGACGCCCAGCGCGCGCAGGCCGCCCACGGCGGCATCCGCTTCGCGCACCTTGCCCGCGCCGTGGGCGAAGATGAAGCCGACCGTGTCGCCGGCCATGAACGCATCCGCGCCCGCGACCACCGAAGCGACAGACACCTTCTCGACGTCATCGCGGGTCATGCCCGCTGTCGAGTAGAAGGCCGCGAGCTGCGGCAGGATCGTGTTCTGTGCGGTGTAACCGTCGGTCATCGGCTGACCCTTCAGGTCCGCCACCGACATGATGTCGCTGTCGGCGCGCACGAAGATCGCTTCGACGAGCGGCTGAAGATGCCCGACGATGCGCAGGTTCGGGTTCTCGACCCCGTTCCACCATTCGCCGCCGTTGATGGCGTAGTTCACCTCCTGAAGGTTCGCGACGCCGAATTCGATCCCGCCGGAATTCACGAAGGGGATGAACTGGTTCGGACTGGTGGCGGGCTGAATCGTCGTGTTGAGCCCGTTCTTGTTGGCCGCGTTCGCGACCGAGGTTCCGATGTTGTGAAATAGCGAGCCGGGGTTCGACGTGGCGATCCCCACGGTCTGTGCCGCGGCCATGCCTGCGCCGACCACGAGGCCGGCGGCCACAGTTGCGGTCGCAATGAGTTTACGCATTTTCTTTCCTCCCTGTTTGCGTCGCTCCCTCCCAAGAGCGAACCAAAATCTCACAAAATGAGATTCGCGCTCAGTTTGCGGTTGCTAAAGTTGGATGACAAGAACAATTTATGGGCACGTTCCGGCAACGGACCGAGGGAGGAAACTGATGGACGACGATGATACGGCCACGCCGCAGACCGGGGCGCAGGCGCTCCTGGCAGGGCTGAAGGCGAGCGGGATCGACTATCTCTTCGCCAATGCGGGAACCGATTTTCCCTCGGCAATCGAGGCACTTGCAGGCCGAGACGCGGGCGAGATGCCAACCCCCGTGACCGTCCCGCACGAGACTGCGGGCGTGGGCATGGCACATGGCTATTACCTTGCGACCGGGCGGCCCCAGTCGATCATGGTTCACGTCAACGTGGGGCTCGCCAATGCCGTGATGGGCGTCCTCAACGCCGCCTCCGACAACGTGCCGCTGGTGATGATGTCGGGCCGCACACCCCTGACCGAAGTGGGGCACGAAGGCAGCCGGATGACGCCGATCCAGTACGGGCAGGAGATGTATGACCAGACGTCGCTCGTGCGCGATGCAGTGAAATTCAACTATGAAATGCGCTATGCGGATCAGGCCGGTGCGCTTGCCGCGCGCGCGGTGTCGCTTGCCCTGTCCGAGCCGCGCGGACCGGTCTACCTCAGCCTTCCGCGTGAGCCTCTGGCCGAAACGATCGAGGCCCCGCGCCGCTCGGACCCCTCCCCGCGCCCTGCCGCGACGGCTGCCGCACCGGACCCGGACGCGGTGCAGACGGCGGCCGACATCCTGTCCTGCGCAACGAACCCGCTGGTGATCTGTCAGCGCGGAGATCCCGAGGGCCGTCTCGCCGCCGCGCTGTCAGAGCTTGGACGCACGCACGGGATCGGCACCGTCGAACCCTTCGTCGTGCGCAACCTGCTGGCCCATGACGACCCCGCCGCACTTGGCCATGCGCCCAATCTGACGCGGGAGGCCGACGTGATCCTTGTGATCGATTCCGGCGTGCCGTGGATCGAGGCGACCCAATCGCCGGACCACGGCGCGAAGATCGTCCATGTCGGGGCCGACCCGAACTTCACCCGGATGCCGGTGCGCGGCTACCACTCCGACCTTTCGATCACCGGCGACCCCGCGGCCACTGTCGAGGCCATCACGCAGGCGATGCAGACGGACCCGGAGGTGCTGGAGTCCCGCCGCGCCACCCTGCGAACCAAAGCGCAAGATCGCGCCACCCGCCGCGACGCCCTGATCGCAGAGGCCCGCGCGAGCGAGCCGATGGGTGCCGAATGGCTCAGTCATTGCCTGTCGGAGGTCATGGATGACGACGCGGTCATCTTCAGCGAACTGGGCCTCGTTCCCGCCGCGCTGCGCATGAAGGGGCCGAACCGGCTGTTTTCGAACCCCCATTCCGGCGGGCTGGGCTGGGCGCTGCCTGCCGCGCTCGGGGCACAGCTGGCGCGTCCGGGCAAATTGACCATCGCGGCGATGGGCGACGGGTCCTACATCTTCGCCAATCCCGTCGCCTGCCACCAGATCGCCGAGTCGCTGGGCCTGCCCGTCCTTATCATCGTGAAGAACAACGCGATGTGGAACGCGGTGCGCCGCTCGGTCGTCACAGCCTATCCGGAGGGCGACGCGGTGCGCGCCAACGAGATGCCTCTGACCTCGCTCGCACCGACCCCCGATTTCGCGGCCATCGCGGGGGCGAGCCGCGCCTTCTCTGAACGTGTCGACAGCGCCGAGGATCTTCCCGCCGCACTCAAACGCGCGCTTCACGCGATCCGCAACGAAGGCCGCGCGGCGCTTCTGGATGTGGCGGTGGCTGTCTCGGACCAGCATTGACCCGCGCGACATTGGCACGCACGCTTGGCGGCGCACTAGTCTTGGGCCGCTTCGACGCAGTGTCGAAGGCGGTCCGCACTCGGAGGCGATGGTCGGGACTTTCGGCGCTGATGCCGGCACGCGCCGGAACGTCGCTGCGACGGCCCGACCAGCCCCCGCGCTTGGAGGAGAAGAGCAGGCGATGACCATCCGTTTTTTCTCGGACAAGAACCGTCCGGTCCACCTTGGGCCCTTCCCGCTCGAACGGCTCGCGCGGGGACCGATGCCCGACCTCGCCTCGGTGCCCCCCTACCGGCCACTAGACTTCCGTCGGCCCGATGCACCCACTTCCATCGTGAACGCTATGGGTGACTATCAGGCGATGATGGATGCGATCCGCGACGGGCTCGTGAACAAGACGCGGGCCGAGTGCCCGGACGACCCGGCGGAGCGGGCCAATCACCTCAAGGCCTTCGGGTACTTCTCCGATGCCGCGATGGTGGGGGTCGGCCCGCTGCCGGACGCAGCGCTCCTCGACCAGCCTCGGATCAATCCGGATATCGAGCGCCTCGCCCACGACCTGCGCACAAAGCAGACCAAGACGCTGGCCTCGGGCATCGACATGATCATGGCCGACCTCAAGGAGTCGATGGAGGCCCCGCCCACCACCATCGCCGGACACAAGCACACCATCGTCTTTCTCTACGACCATCCGCGCGACCCGCGACCGGACGAGAAGGGCTGCGAATGGCTTGCGGATGCGCAGGCCCATCGCGCCTGCCTGCGCGCCACGGAAACCGCCGTGGTCATCGCCAACTACATCCGCCTGCTGGGCTGGGACGCCAAGGCACATTCCGCGACCTGCACGGATGTCGACCTGAACGTGCTGACCGTGGCCGCCGGTCTGGCCAGTGTCGAGGGCGGGCGTCTCAAAGCGCCCTACCTGGGCGACCGCTTCGGCGTGGCCGTCGTGACCACTGACCTCGACCTGCACCACGACGGCGCGCTCCTGCCTGCCGCCCGCCAGCCCGCGTTTCGCACCAAGGGGCCCGCATGGTGGCTCGGGGCCGGGTTCCGGCGCTCGGCGCTGAACGGCGATCCTTACGCGCGGCGCGACATCGTCGACGGCCCGCACCCGTTCGAAACGCTCAAACGGGTGGAGACGCCCACGACCTATATCGACGAACCCAACGTCGCCCGCGTGCCCAAACGCACCGACATGTTCGCCCGCGCGCAGTTCGGCGACATGGGCAAGGCGGCGCAGGATGGGGCAAAGGGCGGGCACTACGCGCGCAAGGCCGCGCCCTCGATGGCGCAACGGCGGATGCTCGGGGCCTTCGTCCTGTTGCAGGACGGCAAACCCGACGACGGACCCCGCCCGACGGACGCTGAACGCAACGCCGCCAACATCAAGGCTGCGAGCTATTTCCTCGGCATCGATGCGGTCGGGGTCAGCCGCTGCCCGGACTGGACATGGTATTCCCACGACGCGACGGGGGCCGAGATCGACCCGCCCCACGATCAGGCGATCAGCATGATCGTGGATCAGGGCTACGAGACGATGGAGGGCGCGAGCGGCGACGACTGGATCAGCGTCGCCCAGTCGATGCGCGCCTACCTGCGGTTCTCGCTTCTGGGCGGGGTCATCGCGAAGCAGATCCGCAACCTTGGCTATTCGGCCAAAGCCCATACGGTTCTGGATGGCGAGGTGCTTCAACCGCCGCTCCTGCTGCTTTCCGGTCTGGGCGAGGTCAGCCGGATCGGCGAGGTCATCCTCAACCCCTTCCTCGGCCCGCGCCTGAAGTCCGGCGTGGTGACGACCGACATGCCGATGGCGCATGACAAGCCCATCGACTTCGGGATGCAGGCGTTCTGTGAGTCCTGCAACAAATGCGCGCGGGAATGCCCTTCCGGCGCGATCACCGCCGGTCCGAAACTCATGTTCAACGGCTACGAGATCTGGAAATCCGACAGCCAGAAATGCGCGACCTACCGCATCACCACCGAGGGCGGCGCGATGTGCGGGCGCTGCATGAAGACCTGCCCGTGGAACCTTGAGGGGCTCTTCGCCGAGAAGCCTTTCCGCTGGGCCGCGATGAACCTGCCGAAGGCCGCGCCGCTTCTGGCGAGGCTTGATGATGCGGTCGACAACGGCGGGCTGAACCCGGTCAAGAAATGGTGGTGGGACATCGAGCTGTACGAGGATGGCGGCTACCGCCCCGCCCGGGCTCCCGTGAACGCCCGCGACCTGCAAGCCGACTTGAAGCTGACCTACGCGGACCAGACCCTCGCGGTCTATCCCGCGAACCTCGCCCCCCATCCGTGGCCTTATCCCTTCCCGATGGACCGCGAAGCAGGGATCGAAGCGTATCAGGCGATGGTCACGGCGGACGAGTACAAGCGCCGGCGCGAGGCGGGGGACGACAGTGTCCTCCACCGCTACACCGCCGATGGCGAAAGCCCGGTGCTGCGCGTCACCGTCTCCAAGGCCGAGGCCATGTCGCCGGACGTCACCAAGTACGAGTTTCGAACGCTCGACGGCAGCGACCTTCCCCCGTGGGAGGCCGGAGCGCATCTCGACATCGTCGTGGCCCCGGAATACCTGCGCCAGTACTCGATGTCGGGCGACCCTGCGGACCGCTCGGTCTACCAGATCGGCGTGCTGCGCGAAAACGAAGGGCGAGGCGGCTCCATGCTGCTCCACCGGATTTTCAGCGAAGGCCGCAAGATCTTCATCTCCAAGCCGATCAACCACTTCCCGCTGGATGAGAGCGCGACCCGGACGTTCCTCATGGGCGGCGGAATCGGCGTGACGCCGATGATCGCGATGGCCCACCGGCTTCACGCCATCGGCGCGGATTTCGTGCTGCACTACTCTGTCCCGTCGCGCGTGTCTGCGGCCTATCTCGACGATCTGGCCAACGCCCCCTGGGCCGACCGGGTAAGCCTGCATGTCTCCGACGAAGGCACCCGCGCGGACCTCGATACCCTGCTCTCGGACTACGCCCCGGGCTGGCACGTCTACACCTGCGGCCCTGACCGCTACATGAGCGGCGTGATCGACGCGGCGACGCGGCAGGGTTTCCCGGACGAGGCACGCCATCTCGAATACTTCTCAGTGCCCGAAGTGCCGGACTACGAGAACCATCCTTTCACGCTCACCCTCGCCCGTTCCGGCCAGACGCTCGACGTGCCGGAAGACCGAACGGCGGCGGACGTGCTGAATGACGCGGGCTACCGTGTGGACGTGAAATGCTCCGACGGGCTGTGCGGCGTGTGCAAATGCGGCCTCGTCTCGGGCGAAGTCGAACACCGCGATTTCGTCCTGTCCAAAAGCCAGCGTGAGCAGGCCATCATCCTGTGTCAGTCCCGGGCCGCCGAACCCGGTGGCAACGTGGTCATCGACCTTTAGCGGCGACGCACAACCCGGTTCACAGGTTCAGCGTCGTCAGCATGTACCACTGACGCAGCTCATCGCGCACAACCGGCTCGAACACATCGTTGAGCGCCCGCACGGTGGCCCGGATGCGTGCCTCCTCGGACGACCCGTCCGAGACCGGGACCGGGTCGAACAGCCGGACGTCGAAGTCGACGCCCCTGCGGCGTGGCATCACGACGGGGACGAGCGTGGCCCCGCTCCTGATCGCGATCTTCACCGCCCGGGCTGCGTTGGATTCCATCGACACGGGCCGACCGAGCTGCGGGAACCGGGACGAGCCTTTGTGAATCTCGTCGATCATGAAATACCCGTGCGCCGATCCGTTCGTCAGAAAGCGTGACAGGTAGATCGCGCTCCTGCGGCCCGGCGGAAACGCATAGATCCCGCGCCGCTTCCGGGACTCCTCGACGATGCGATTGCTGAACCGGCTTGGTTCCGGCTGATACGGGCCGATCACCGAACGGTTCATGAGCCGTTGGAGCACACCGAACAGCGACTCCCACGATCCGACATGGACCGAGACGAAGATGATCGTGCCGTGACGCTCGGCCAATGCCGTCAGCTGCTGACGCAGCGCATCGGTATCGCTGGCCTGGGCGATCTTCTCGACGGACGCGAACTCGGCGAAGATGCGACCGGTGTTGACCCACCAGTCCGCCAGCACCGCATCGGCACCCGCCGCGTCAGTGCCAAGGATCTTCTGGGTGTTCGCCCGCATATGGGCAAGGAAGGGCGCACTGCGGTTGACCCGGTGCGCCACGGGCCCGAGCATGGCACCCACCCCCGACGCGGCAGAGGCCGGCATCCGGCGCATCAGGTGGTGCATCGCCAGCTTGCCGGTGCCCATCAGCGGATCGGTGAGCCAATGCCAGCGCCAGGCTCGGCGGCGTTCGGCCATCTCCGACCAGGCCCAGGCGAGCGGCGGTCGCGGATCGCGCGGCGCACGGGTGACGTCGAACGACAGCTCGGAAATCGAGCGGGGGTTCTTCGGGTCCGGGGCCGGCATTATCGTTTGCGCAGGATCATTGGCAGGGAATCCCCGGGACGCAGGGTCAGCCGGCAGTGCGGCTTCACCTGCGTACCCGGCTTCAATTCAGGCCGGAACCGCTGTGCAAGGACCGCGAGTGCGAGAATGGCCTCGGCCTCGCCAAACACCATCCCGGCGCAGATGCGCGGGCCGGTGGCGAACGGGACATAGGCATATTTGTTGGGCTTCTTGATGCGCGACCTGTCGTCGGGTTCCAGAAACCTCTCGGGCCGGAAACCGTCGGCATCGGGCCAGAGCGTGGGGTTGCGGTGCAACAGCCAGGCGACGACCATGAAAAGCGAACCTTTGGGAAACACCCTCGGCCCGATCTTCACCTCCCCAATCGCTTCACGCGCGAGAATGGGAACAGGCGGATACAGCCGGAGCGTTTCCGAAACCACCGCGCGGGTGTACGGGAGGTTCGCCACGTCGTCATAGGTCGTCGCCCGGTCCCCCACGACCCGGTCGAGTTCATCCTCGAGCCGCCTGCGCGAAACGGGGTCTTGCGACAGGATGAACCACGCCCACGACAACAGGTTCGCGGTCGTTTCATAGCCAGCCATGAAGATCACGGCGGCCTCGTTGCGGATCACTTCACGCGACAGCGGCGCACCCGCCTCGTCGCGCGCATCCAGAAGGGCCGCGATGACCGTGGTGTCATCGGGCGTCCGCTCTGCCTCGAACCGGTCGATGATCCGGTCCAGAACGGTCCGGATGCGACGGGCCGACTTATGCACCCCGAAGCCGCGAAACCGTGGAAACCACTCCGGCAAACCCATCAATGAGGCGAGGTCGAGCTGGTCGATCCGCCGCTGGTATTCCGCAAATCCCAGCACGATTTCGCGTGCATAGGCCTCGCCCAGCGTCTGGCCGAAGATGGCGCGACAGATCACCTCTGACGTCAACCACGCGAATTCCGCAGAGGCGTCGATCTCGGCGCCCTCACCCATGGCCTCCCAACGGTCGCGGCACTCCTCGATCACCTGGATCATGACCGGTGCGAAGTCGGGCACTCTGGAGCCGTGGATGATCGGCGCGACGATCTTGCGCCGCGCCGCCCAAACCTCGCTGTCACTCACGAAAAGCCCGTCGCCGAGCAGGAGTTCCAGCGCATGACGCATCTGCGGGCTCTTGCGCTGAAGCAGGGGGTGATTGTCCTGAAACACCTGTTTCACGAGATCCGGCGCATTGACGAAAGCCACATCGCGCGTGAGGACTTTCACCCAGGCGATGCGCTGCGAGAAATCCGCCGTCGACCAGATATCCAGAAAGCTCCGGCGCGCCAGAGCAACGCGTTTCAGCGTTGAAGGCGGGGTCTCGAACCGATCGGGATAAGGGGGAACGTAGGGCGGTGAATCAGTGCCGTCCAAGTTCTGTGTCTCCAATTGCAGGGGCTGCCGCCGGCCTCGGCTCGGTGACAGATCAGTCATGCGCCCAAAGTGACCTTCCGGCAGTGAGCGGACCTCTTCATAGCGAAGTTGCGCGCCAATTCAAAAGATTTCGTTCGCGGCGCGATATGGTTGCCCGATAGGGAGCACGGAAAAAAGCAGCGGAAATGACAAACCACACAGCAGGATGCTATCGCCGTTCCTGATGGCGTCTTACCCACGCGAGCGGGTTGGTGAAAACCCCGCAGCCTCGGAAGCTTGACGGTCAGCCCCTTCGTCTGCGGCCTTCAGCTGCTCTTCGATGGCCACGAGACGACGGATGACCTCGTCACGATAAACGTCAGTGGCGGCGTTGGTCTCCTCCGCGTGTGCGTCCTGCATCGAATTGACGATCAGGCCGACCACCAGGTTCACCACGGCGAAGGTGGTGATCAGGATGAAGGGTACAAAGAACATCCAGGCCTCTGGATGCACATCCATCACAGGGCGGACGATGCCCATGGACCAGCTTTCCAGGGTCATCACCTGGAACAGCGTGTAGAGAGAGCTGCCAAGCGAACCGAACCACTCGGGAAAGGTTGCGGCAAAGAGCTTTGTCGCAATGACCGCGGCGATGTAGAAGATCACGCCCATCAGCAGGAAGACCGAGGCCATCCCTGGGAGAGCAGAAATGAACCCCTCCACCACGCGGCGAAGCGTCGGCGCGACGGATATCACCCGTAGCAGCCTCAGGATGCGCAGCGCCCGCAGGACGGACAAGGCGCCCGTGGCCGGCATGAGCGCGATGCCCACGACGAGAAAATCGAACACATTCCAGGCGCTGCGGAAAAAGCGCAGGCCGCGGGCGTAAAGCTTGGCCAGAAGTTCTGCGACGAAGATCGCGAGGCAGGCCGTGTCGAGGGCGACGATCAGACCGCCGGCGGTGTCCATGACGGTTTGGGACGTCTCAAGTCCGAGAATGACCGCGTTGAACAGGATCACCCCGATGATCGCGTAGCGCGTCGATGGTCTGTCGAGAAAATCGGAAAGGCGCTGGCGCAAGTTCTGTCGGCTCCTGTGTGTATTCAGGGGCATCTATGGTCACACATAGGTTATTGCCAGTCCGAACCGGGCAGGATTTCAAGAGTGTGATCGTATGGTGGCCCGCGTCGCGATTACGTCGGCCGCCTGGTGAAATACCGCCAGACGGACATCGAGGACTGGATCGGTGCAAACACCTGTGATGGTGCCCATTGATGTCCTCATACTCAAAAGCAAAAACCAAAGACTCCCGGTTTCTCTGGAAGGACCTTGTCCGCAGCAATCCAGCCTGAGCCGCGGAGCTCGACAGTTTGCCGCCTATGCGGTGGACGAGTACGTGTTCGCCGGCAAGAAAGATTTCTTCGCGAAGAACGAGACCTTGGCAGAAGGTCTCCTGACCGGTGGGGAACCACTTTTGTGCATCGACAGAATTGGAGGAAAAAGCCCCACAGCATCCCTCAGAGCTCACAATTGCGGAGGATGTACTCGGCACAGGCTTTTGTTTCGTTATTCTTGCAGTTTCTGGCATGTCCCCGCGCCGCCTACAGCCAGGTTTCGCTATCACCGGCCGCGCGCCCAATATCCGCGGGTCGTCAGTTCGCAACCAGCATTATGCACCCAGAAACGATCAAAAACGCGACCACGACGTGCTGAAGTCCAAGGGCTTCCCTACGAAAAATTGTCAACCCGAAGAGGAGCGACCAGAGAGGTACTGTTGCGGCCAAGGGTGAGACAATCACGAGCGGCCCGTGTTTCAACGCGAAGTTCAACGCTAGGATGCCAACCCCGTTGATGACCCCGGTCAGAAGGAACCACGCATTGCCACCATGCCACGTTCCCAGCGCGGCGGGTCTGGACAAGCAGACGATTGATCCGAGCAGGAGTGTGGCCGCGCTCGATGCCGCGAGCAATGCAAAATACGGGCTGGGCACGTCTTCCAGACCCACCTTCAGTCCCGGCTGTGCAATGCCCCTCGCAAGGGCTGCAGCGAGCGGAAGAGCAATAGCCCATAACGGGAATGCGCGCGGCTTCCCCCGCCGCGTCCAGGTCGCACAGATCAGCCCGAATATCGTGAGAGCTAGACCAAGCGCCGCGGGAAGCGTCATTCTCTCGCCCAGAATCGATATCCCTATCAGTACGGCGAAGGCCGGCGTCAACGCACCCAATGACGCGGTCAGCGTCGCGCCGACACGCGCGACCGAGTAGACTTGCAACGTTTGTCCGAGGCCGGGAAAAAGCAATCCGGTGACAGCGAACAACGCGGCGGCCGGCGTCATCCACCATGACCAGTCCAATAACCAGGGTGACGCGAGCCAGCACACTCCGGCGACAGCCGAGACCGACAGAAAGGCACCGAGGAGCGGATCCGTGGTGTCCAGAGCCTTTCGCTGGATGTGCATGTTCAGGGCCCAGACGACCGCCGCGGCGAGCGCGGCGACAATCGCCAGCTGCGTGGACATCAGGCCGCACGTTCCCGGCGATGGGAAAGGTAGGGCAACAGTGAGGCCGGCAATTCCGTGCAACCGAGTCCGGGCTCGGTCCCGATTACCCAGTGCCCGGCCCCATGAGGCGGCTCGCCGAATTGGAACGCCGATCTCAGCGGATTGGGATTCACGTCAACCTCGAGCACCCCGTCTCCCCCGGCCGCGGCCAGGACATGCGCAGAAGCGGCGAGCCCAATACCGCCGCCGAGAAAGTGCGGGCAATAGGTCTTGCCCGCCGCGCGGGTACGCTTTGCCACATCGAGGCATCCCGTGACACCGCCCCATTTCGAGACATCGGGCTGAACGACGCTAAAGCCGCTTTCGCGAATGGCGCGGTCAAATGCTGCGAAACCGGCAATGTTTTCGCCCCCGGCGAGCGGTGTGCCGAGTTCTGCTAGCGTCGCCCACTCCTGCGCCGGGGCAAAAACCGGCAGAGGTTCTTCCATCCAGCCGAGCGCGACACCTGCCTTTCGAATGCGGTTCAGGAAATCTGCGGCCATCGGCAATGACCAGACCTGGTTCGCATCGGCGCACAGCAATTCCCCGGGATTGAGGCGCCGGAAAGCGTCCTCCAGCTTGTCCACATCGCGCTCATGAAAGCCCACCTTCACCTTGTAGCGTGTGAACCCGGCCGCTCTCGCCCGGGGAACAAGCACGTCGGCCGCGTCAATCTTGATGCCGCTGGCGTAGGTCTCCACGCGCGTCGCCGGGGCTGACGAAAGAAGCTTCGCGAGCGGAAGTCCAGCGCGCCGCGACACGAGATCCCAGACAGCGATGTCGAGCCCGGCGATCACCTGCGCGAAGGGCCCCGGCTCCCCGCATTGGAGCGCGCGGATAAGTGTCGCCTCTTCGAGTTCGTGAAACATCTCGGCGGGGGTCGACCACCTTTTGCGAAGCACGAGATCGGCGACGTCGTCCATCAGCAGGTTCACGCGGTGTTCGGCACCGCTGGCCGGCCAGTTGGCGAACACTTCACCCCAACCGAAATTCCCGTTGCCATCTTCCACGCGCAGGAACACAGCAGGCCGATCGCGCATTTTTCCGAACGATGTCTCGACGGGAATCTCGACGGGAACGCGAAACGCGAACCCCTCGATCCGAACGAGCGTGAAGTCGAGGTCCGCCCTTTGCGAAGCATCTTTGGAACCGTGGGCTACGCGCCCGATCTCCGGCTCAGGCATTCCTGGCGCCCCCACCGGTCAGGGCCCGGATCCCGCGCACACCGAGGCCGAGCTCCGCAGGCAGAACCACTCCGGTCATTGTCCCAGACGCGGCCTGGTCGGCGAGGAACAGGTAAGGTCCCACGTAGTCCGAAGGGTCCGGCGTGAAGCCCAGCGGCACGCGGGACGCGAAAACCGCGGGGTCCCAATTGTCGCGCATTCGTTCGTCGGCGCGCCCCAGGGCCGGTGGTCCGGTCAACTCGGTAATCATGCCCGCTGGCGCGACCGCGTTGACCCGGATATCGGGCGCGAGCTCGTGCGCGAGCTGTTTCGTCAGCCCGACGCCTGCGTGTTTTGAGGTCACATACAGAACGCCTCCACCGTCCGGATACAGGGCCGCGTTCGACAGGGTGAAGATCATCGACGGCTGGCGCCCTTCGGCCAGAGCGGGCGCCGCAGCGCGCGCGCCAAGCAAGTAGCCTTTGACGTTCACCGCGAACACTTCGTCGAATGCCTCGCCCGCCTTTTCGACTGGCAGGTCGAGCAGGCGCGTGCCGAAATCCCAAAGACCGGCGTTTCCGATGAAACAATCGAGGCCATCGAAACGGTCCACGGCAGCCTCCACGGCCCGGCGGTTGTCCTCCCAGTTCGTGACATCGCCTTCGACGGCCACGAAAGGTGCGCCCCCTAGGCTGGCCGAAAGCGCGTCGAGGCGTTCCCGCGATCGGTCCAGACCCACGACCGAGGCGCCCCGTGTCAGGAATCCCTCGACAATGGCCCGCCCCAGGCCGGAGGCCGCACCCGTTACGAGGACCCTTTGGGCAGGCCCGCGATCTAGGTTCGGATCGCGGCTCACGGGGCCTGATGTCCCCAGCCGCTCGGCCGGTCGATCAGGCTTACGGTCCAAGTCGCATCATCGATCTGGATACCGCCGGTGCCGTACTCGACCTCTATCCCGCTCGGAGTCCGGAAATAGCAAGACAGCATCATGTCGTTGAAATGCCGGCCCATGCGTCGGGTCAGCGCGTCGTATCCACGATCCTGCGCCATACCGACCATATCGAGGGTCGCAACTTCGAGCATGAAATGAATCATGCGCGGATTGCCTGGGTCACCGCCTGGGCGCAGGGCGAGGCTGTGATGGCGCGCATTGCAGTGCAGGAACGTGGCGGTGCCGTTCTCACCCTGCCAGATGTCGGACACGCGGAAACCCAGTAGTCTGCGGTAAAAATCCAGCGTCTCGTCAAACCGATCCACCTGGAACACCACGTGACCCAGACCGAGGTCGCCTGTAACGAACTGCGTCCCGGTCGGCGAGATGAAGGGCGACTGTGGACACATCTGTCCATAGAAGAACTCGAGGCGGGTGCCCGCAGGGTCGACGCTGCGCACCATTTCGCGAACGCCGCGCGCCCGGCAATCTTCGGCCGAGGCGGGCTCCACTTCATGACCTGCCGCCTCGAGACGTCGAACGACCTCGGCCAGCGCTTCGTCATTCGCGACTTCCCAGCCTACGAAAGCCAAGCCGGGCTCGCCCTTCTCGACCTGAAGACGAAAAGCCCGGTCATCCGACCTGAGGCGAAGGACACCGCTCTCCACTGTTCCGCTCATCCCGAGCGTATCCTGTCCGAACGCCTGCCATTCCTCGATCGCACCGTCCGTCCGAAACCCGATGTATCCCAAAGCAAAGACACTCATCTCAGAACCTCCCACGCTCACGCCGCCTCGATGAATGACGTCAGGATTGCATTGAACTCGTCGCATTTCTCGTATTGCACCCAGTGACCGCACTGGGGAATAACGTGAAGCCGGGCATCCGGCATCCGCTTGAGCATGAACAGCCCGCCTTCGAACGGGTTCGTCCGATCGTCGCGGCCCCAGACCAGCAGCGTTCTGTGCTTGATCTTTTCCAGTTCGCGCCAGAGTTCGGGCTCCCGCTTGTCGGGGGTCGACAGGAAATGCTCGTAAAACTTGCGGGTTTCCGGTTCGACTGCCACAGCGTAGCGGCTGTCCACGAGCGCATCGGTCGCAAGCTCCTTGTTGTACAGGAACGTATCGACGATCTGACGCATCTTCTCGCGGCTCGGCCCCGGCTCCTTGAAGAAGCCGTGAAGCAGCTTCATGCCCTCGGTCGGCTCCGGCATGAAAATGTTCAGGCTGCCACCCGCCGGACCCATCATGACCAAGCGCCCGACCCGGTCGGGATACCGCAAAGCCATGACGAGTGACGTCCGGCCACCGAACGAGTTGCCGACCATGTGCGCTTTGTCGATGCCAAGTTGGTCCAGCAGCCCGACAAGCAGGCGGGCCGAAAACTCCGACCGCGCCTCGTTCTCCGGGATGACCTTGTCGGTCTTGCCGTAGCCGGGCTGGTCCAGCAGGATGACCCGGTATGACTTGGAGAGCTCTTCGACGTTCTGCCAGTAATTGCTCCAGCCGGAGGCACCCGGACCGGCGCCGTGCAACATCACCAGAGCTTCACCTTCGCCTGCCTCGTGGTAGTGCAGACGGATGCTGTCGACTGTCGCGAAACGCGAAGTGCTTTCCTCGGTGTGCTTCTCGAGTACAGTTGTCACGTCTAAGTCTCCTTCAGAAGAAAATGCTGATGCTTGGCGCGCGTAACGTCGCCTGATCCAGAACTATCTTGCGCTCGGCTATCCTGAAGCCGCCCGAACCTTCCGGATCGGAGCGCAAGAGGTCGAAGCGCTCGCCGACGAAAAGATGTTCGTCGAGGTCGTTACGGCATTGGATGACAAGGATGTTCGAGCGGACGCGAAAATCCGCGTCCTTCCGCGTCACGCGCACATTCGACACGAAGTGTCGGGTGCGGGACGGCGGCTCCTCTGCCCAAGCCTTGCCGGTTTCGATTTTCGCGACACGAGCCTTGAGGTCCTGATGGAATTCATCGTAGATCGCGAGTTCGTTAGCGGCGCTCACTTCCCGCGCCCGCTCTCGCGGCGGACGGTTCGTGCGGTGCGGCATCCAGTAGTGGACGTCCTCTGAGAAACAGGTCATCCAACCCCGGAAATCCCGGTCGTCCAGCAATTCAGCCTCGCGGTAGAGAAACTGCGAGATGGCAAAATGCGTCGCCATGTCGACTGACTCTTCGTGGTCCTCAGCCATTGACCACCCCCCTGTCTTCGATTTCCCGCTGGCTCTTCCCCGTCATGAGTTCGAGCCATCTGCGATAGAAGTTGCGGGCCGCGTTGTCCGAAAAGACGGGGCCATGGCTGGCCGCGCTGTCCGGCTCGGCCTGGTCTGCCCGACCTTCTAGCATGCCGTAGCACAAGGGGTTGTGTGCGGCGGTGGAGCCGCGCAGCACCTTCTGCACCTCGACCCAGTTCTCGCCGTCGTCCTGCTCGAGCATCCCCGAGGGCCCGAATGCGCGCAGCGCTCCGCGGCGAAATGCGTCTTTCACGTGGACCGGAGCGGCCGTGTCGACGATTACCCAGGCCCAGACCTCGATCTGGTTTGGGCCACGCGGGTGCCAGACCCGCAACGTGTTCGTCCCGTTAAGCCAGGACATGTTGGGAAAGACTGTGTTGTGACCGCTGACGCGCGCTGCCCGCGAACGTCCCAGTCGCTCCGACGCCTCGTCGAACGTGTCACGCAGCCAGTCCTGCGCCACCGGATCGACCCAAACGGCCGGGTTCGGCGTATCCGCGAAAAAATATCCCCCGCCGTGACCGCCTTCGGTCCAGAACTGCGCCCCTTTGCGCTGATCCATGCTGTGAACCTGCGGATCGTAGTCCTCGGGCATGAACACCTGCACGGCCGATACATGCGCGGAAGCCGCGTGATACATGTCGCTGGCGAATTGCTCGGCCGGCATCTTCCAGTTGCAGTCGATGAGCCACTTGTGGACCCCGCCGATCACCTCGGTCCCCCCTTCCAGGCGGTCAACGAGCTGATCGAGGTAGTAGGCACTGTCGCCAAGGTACTCCTCGATGGGAACAGCATCCTCGTCCCAGCACCCGAAGATCAGACCCTTGTAGGTCTCGAGGCGCGTGACCTGGCGAAGCCCCCAGCTTTGCTTGTCAAACCCTTCGCCATACTGCTCCTCGTGCGGCACGGCCTTGAGATCGCCTTCCAGCCCGTAAGTCCACCCGTGGTAGGGACACATAAAGGACCGGGCGCTCCCGACCTCGGACCGACATACGCGCATGCCACGGTGCCTGCATTGGTTGAGGAACGCCCGCAGAGATCCGTCGCGCTGCCTCACGACGACCACGGGGTCTTCCGCCATGGACGACGTGAAGAAGTCGCCTGCTTTGGGGACCTGGCTTTCGTGACCCAGAAGGAGCCAAGACTTGGCGAAGATGGTCTCGACTTCGCGTCGGTAGACCTCCTCGCTGCAATACACCTGTGGCGAAATCTCGTTGCGATCCAGATCCACCAGCTCTTCGATCGGCGCAGCCATGTATTCTCCTCTTCCGGAACGACTTTCGTCAGACTCTCCCATAATTACATGTAACATGCAACATGTTTTCTATTGCGTCACGGATGCGTCTGTTGGTATCTTCGAGTGAAGAGATACAACCTCGTCAGACAGTGTGGATATCAGGATATGGCCGATTTCAGAGCGGGCTCTGCAAACCGCATCGTAGACAACGTGTATGAGCACCTGCGGGAACAGATCCTCTCGGGAGAAATCCCACCCGGCACGCGATTGACCGCCCCCGCACTTGCGGAAAAACTCGGCGTCAGCCGGAGTCCGGTTCGCGAAGCCGTGCAGAAGCTGACGCGCCAACGGCTCGCCGTCGAGCGGCCGCGGAGGGGCGTTGAGGTCGTGAATTGCGAGCTCTCCGACACGATCCGGCTCTTCGAACTGAGGGAAGTCCTCGAAGGGTTGGCGGCGAGCCTCGCCGCCTTGCGCGCGAGCGAAGAGGAAATCGAAGACATCCGAGCGGCGATGGAGGAGCACGAAAGCCTCATTCTCAAGGCGGACACGGTCGCCCGTCAGAAAGCGAACATGCGGTTCCATGCGCTGATCCGGGACGCGGCCGACAACCCGGAGCTTGCACGTTCGTTGGACGATCTGCAGGCCCAGATCCGCTTGGCGATGAACACGATGAAAGCGCATCTTACGCCGAACGAACTGAGCCAGACCGCCGAAGATCACAGGCACATCTACGAAGGCATAGCGGCCAGGGATTCCGAAACGGCCGAAAAGGCCGCGCGGCTTCATATCCGCAGGCTGCACAGCCGATTGAAGGCCATCGAAGCGCAGGCCTAGGCGTCGCTGACAAACCTCGAGCGTTGTAAAGCGTTCAACGGCCCGGCGTTCGGATGCCTGGCCGGCTCCGGTCACTGGTTCGGATCGACGAGCACACGACCTTTGACGCGCCCGGCCAGGATGGCTTCACCCAATGCTGGGAGGTCCTCGAGACTGGCCACGGTCGATATCTCTTCGAGCCTAGAGAGGGGAAGGTCGGTCGCAACACGACGCCACGCTTCGACGCGACTGTCGTAGGGCTGCATCACGCTGTCGATTCCCAACAGGTTCACGCCGCGCAAGAGAAACGGGATGACCCGCGCCGGAAGATCGGCACCGCCTGCCAGGCCGATCGAGGCAACGGACCCGCCGTACTTGATCTGGCCCAGGATCCGCGCGAGCATGGGGCCGCCGACGGCATCGACGCAGCCCGCCCAACGCTCTTTCTCCAAGGGCCTTTCGGAAACCTCGGCAAGCTCGTCGCGCGGAACGATTTCACTGGCCCCGAGCGAACGCAGGTAGTCGGCTCCTTCAGGGCGCCCGGTCACCGCCGCGACTTCATAGCCAAGGTTCGAGAGGATCGACGTTGCGACCGACCCGACACCGCCGGACGCGCCGGTTACCAACACGGGGCCGGCTTCCGGTGTGAGCCCTTGTTTCTCAAGCGCCAGGACAGCAAGCATGGCCGTAAGTCCCGCGGTCCCGACTGCCATTGCCTGCCGCGTTGTCAATCCGTCCTGAAGCGGCACGAGCCATGATGCCTTCAGGCGGGCCTTCTGGGCATATCCGCCCCAATGGATCTCGCCGACCCGCCAACCGGTGAGGACCACCTTGTCGCCGGGCTTGTAGCGCGGGTCCGAGGACGTCTCGACCGTTCCGGCAAGGTCGATGCCGGGCACATGAGGGTATTCGCGAACAAGCCCGCCGCCGGAACCAAGACACAGTCCGTCCTTGTAGTTCAGGCTCGAATACTCGACAGCGACGGTCACCTCTCCGGGTGGCAGGTCGTCCTCGGTCAGGTCAGAGACCTTTGCAAATGTCTTGCCGTCCGGGTCCTTTTCGACAACCAGTGCCTTGAACATTTCCGAGGTCCTTCCGATTTCGAACGATGGTTCATAGTCGATGGCACCCTTGGCTTGCAGGTGATCGATTTGCCGGGAGTCGTAGCCAAGCGCGGTCAGGATCGCGCGCGTATCCTGACCGAACTCCGGCGCGGGCGTCAGCTCGCGCTGCGCCCAGCCACTCGAACGCACCGGCAAGCCGCTGACCGGGACACTGCTGCCGACCTGCGGAACGGGAAGGTCACGCATCAAGCCGTTGGACGCGAGCTGGGGGTGGTCGAGCACCTGCGCCAGGTCGCGCACGGCCGCAGCAGGGACACCCGCTTCGTTTAGAATTGATTCCCAATCCAGAGCAGCCTTGGCCGAAAAGGCTTCCGCCAAGGCGTCGCGCACAGCGTCGTCGTCATCCTCCCGGAGTAAGCCCGGCTGTTTCAGGATCTCGCAAAGCGCACGCGCCTGCTGGCCTGTATTCGCGGTGACGACCAGATAGCCCTCTTGGGTCGAAAAACGACCTGAAAACGGACTGGCTGAGAATGGGGTGTTTCCTTCGAGGCCTCGGAGATTGCCTGTCGTATGATAGTCGACACCATAAGCCGACATCATGCTCACGACACTATCCAGCATGGACAGCTCAACCTTCTGGGACGCGACGCCGTTCCGGTCGCGTTGAATAAGTGCCATCAGCACGGCGTTCGCAGCGGTCTGCCCGGCGATGTAATCGGTGATCGGGAACCCAACCCGCATCGGGCCGCTGTCCTCGGTTCCCGTCATGGCCATGAGACCAGTGAACCCCTGAAGGATATGATCGTAGGCCGGAAACTCGGCCATCGGACCTTCGGCCCCGTATCCGCTCATGCTGACGTAAATCAGCCGCGGATTAACCTTGAGCAGTTCCTCGTAGCCGATGCCGAGGCGGTCCACGACGCCTGGACGGAAGTTCTCGATCACGACATCCGCCTCGCGGGCAAGCGACTTGAACACGCGGACGGCGTCAAAGTCCTTGAGGTTGAGCGCAATCGATCTTTTGCAGGCGTTCTGGCTGAGGAAAGACGCTCCGAGACGCCGCTTCCGCATGTCTTCCGTCCCGCCGTGCGTGCGCACGAAATCGTTTCCCATGACACGCTCGACGCGCGTGACCTCCGCCCCCATCAGCGCGAGCTGGTAGGTGGCGTAAGGGCCAGCGATCACATGCGTCGCATCCAGAACCCTGACACCGTCGAGGGGAAGCGGCGAGGTCATGCGCTTTCCCTCGCTTTCGCCATGTCCAGCGCAACGTCGACAATCATGTCTTCCTGACCGCCGACCATGCCCCGGGCGCCCACTTCCGTCAGGATCGCGCGAGTATCCAGTCCATACATTTCGGCGGCCCGTTCGGCATGCCGCAAGAAGGACGAATAAACCCCGGCATAGCCAAGCGTCAGGGTTTCGCGGTCGACCCTGACGGGCCGGTCCTGCAAAGGTCGCACGAGGTCCTCTGCGGCGTCCTGAAGTTTGAACAGATCGCAACCATGCTCCCAGCCATAAAGGTCGGCGACCGCGACGAACGCTTCGATCGGTGTGTTGCCAGCGCCCGCGCCCATGCCGGCGAGTGAGGCATCGACACGGTAGGCCCCGTTCTCGACTGCGACGACGGAGTTTGCGACCGAGAGGGACAGGTTCTCGTGCATATGCGCGCCGCGCTGGGTCGTCGGCTTCAGAGCCTTTGCGTAGGCATCGAACCGCGACTTCACGTCCCGCATGGTCAGGCGACCGCCGCTATCGGTGCAATAGACACAGTCCGCACCATAGCTTTCCATGAGGGCAGCCTGCGCAGCCAGACGCTCCGGCGTATTCATGTGCGACATCATGAGGAAACCGGACACGTCCATCCCCATGTCCTTGGCGGCCGCGATATGCTGCGCCGCGACATCCGCTTCGGTGCAGTGCGTCGCGACACGAACCGACGTGATGCCCATGTCCCGTGCGCGGCGCAGGTCGTCGATCGTGCCGATACCGGGAATGAGCAATGTCGTGAGTCTGGCGGACTTGACCACCGACGCCGCCGCTTCGATCCAGGCTTCGTCTGTGCACTTCCCGAAACCGTAGTTGAATGTCGACCCGGTCAGCCCGTCGCCGTGTGCGACCTCGATCGCGTCCACGCCGGCTTCGTCCAGTGCCTGCGCGATGGCGCGGACCTGTCCAAGGTCGTACTGGTGCCGCATCGCGTGCATACCGTCGCGCAGCGTGACGTCTTGAATGTACAAACGGGTCATATCAAGCCACCTCCTCAACCCAGTTGCGTTTTTCGGCGAGCCGTTCGGCGGTCTTCATGGCTGCCGACGTCATGATGTCGAGATTTCCCGCATAGGCGGGCAGGTAATGGGCCGCCCCCTCCACCTCGAGAAAGATCGTGACCTTCAGGCCCGTGAACTCGCCGCCCATCTCGGGAATCCTCAGCGGGTCGTTTCCGCCGACATGTTCGAACTGAACCTCCTGCTTGAGACGGTAGCCGGGCACGTAGGCCTGCACCTCCGCGACCATGTCCGCGACAGACTTTCGGATCGCGTCGGTATCCGCCTCATCGCACAAGCAATAGACAGTGTCGCGCATGATGAGGGGCGGCTCGGCCGGGTTGAGGATGATGATGGCCTTGCCGCGCGCGGCCCCTCCAACTTTTTCAATCGCCTCGCGGGTCGTTTCGGTGAACTCGTCGATGTTCGCACGCGTGCCGGGTCCGGCGGACCTGGAACTGATGGACGCAACGATCTCGCCATAATGCACCCGGGCTACGCGGTTCACGGCAGCGACCATCGGAATCGTGGCCTGCCCGCCGCAAGTCACCATGTTTACGTTACTTGCACCGAGCGAGTCCTCAAGGTTCACGGGCGGGATCGTGTACGGACCGATCGCTGCCGGAGTGAGGTCGATGACTTGCTTGCCGTCTCCGATAAGGACCTCTGAGTGTCGCTTGTGCGCTCCCGCGGAGGTCGCGTCGAAGACGATCCGGATATCACCGTACTCGGGAAGCCGGGTCAGACCATCCAATCCTTCGTGAGTGGTTGCGACACCCATGCGCCGCGCGCGTTCCAGTCCGTCGGAAGCGGGGTCGATCCCCACCATCGCGCTCATCTCCAGCACGTCGGACATGCGCATGATCTTGATCATGAGATCCGTGCCGATATTGCCGGATCCGATGATGGCACATTTGATCTTGCTCATTTCCTACTCCTTCGAAAAGCCGACGGAGACTGTTCCGAGGCCTTCAATCGTTGCCGATGCGAAGTCACCCTGCTTGACGGGCGCCATCGGGCCCAGAGCCCCCGCGAGGACGACGTCGCCCTCGGCCAGCGGTCTGCCCACCTGCGCCATCCGGCGCGCCAGCCAGGTCGTCGCATTGAGGGGTGATCCAAGGCAGGCGCGTCCAAGGCCTGTCGCGACATCCGCGCAGTTGACCTGAAGGTGCATGCCGCAATCCAGAATATCCACGTCCCTCAACCGCCGCGGCGTATGCCCGAGCACGTAGTGAGACGAACTCGCGTTATCGGCGATCGTGTCAGTGATGCGTATGTCCCAATCGCGGATGCGCGACCCCACGACCTCGATGGCCGGGACAACGTACTCCACCGCGCGCATCACTTCGGCCGTCGTCACGTCCACGCCCGTCAGGCTTCGCTTCATCACGAACGCAATCTCGGCCTCAACTTTAGGCTGCATGACGTCGCGCCACGGGATCTCGCCACCCGTTGGCACATCCATGTCAGAAAAAAGAATGCCGAAGTCGGGCTGATCGACGCCCAGCTGCACCTGAACGGAGCGCGAAGTGAGGCCGATCTTGCGACCGACGATCCGACCGCCCTCCCTGAGCCGCTTTTCGGTAAGGTAATCCTGAACCTGGTATGCAGCGTCAAGATCGGTTTCCCCTATGAGGTCCCGCACCGGGTCTACGGTCTTGCCACTTCTGGTAGCCTCCCAGATCCGGCTGGCGGCTTCCTGTGTCTTGTCGGACAAATCTCTGTCCCCCTTCTGAATGGATGTCAGTTCACCAGCCAAAGGCTGAGCTGCGGAATGAAGGTCACGAGCAGGAGCACCACTCCGATGATCGCGACGAATGGAATGACCGCGAAACAGATTTCGCTGAACCTCGCTCTGAAGACCGACATCGCGACAATCAGGTTGAGCCCAATGGGCGGCGTCAGGAAACCGATCTCGAGGTTGATGGCCATGATGACGCCGAAGTGGATCGGGTCGATACCAAAGGTCTGCGCGGCGGCAAGGAGCAATGGACCGAGGATCAATATGCTCGACACCACATCGAAGAAACACCCGACGACTAGGAGCATCACGTTGGTCGCAAGCAGGAACGCGACCTTGGAACCTGTCGTGATCGCGATCCAGTCCGCCATCATCTGCGGAATACCCTCGATCGTCAGAACGTTCTTGAGCGACAAGGCCACTGCAATAATCGGAAACAGCATCCCAAGCGTCCGGGCCGTATCTACCATCGTCCGGTAAACATCTTTGACGCCAAGTTCGCGGTGGATAAATGCTTCCACGATCAACCCATAGAACAAAGCGACAGCGGCGGCCTCGGTCGGCGAGAACATCCCGCTGTAGATCCCCCCCAGCAGGATGATCGGCATCAGGATCGCCCAGATGCCCCTGCGCAGGGCCTCCCACAGAGCCCTCGGGTCGAAGGGGGCCGTCGGAATGTGGCGGTTCACGATCAGCGCGTAACCCGACATGGCCGCTGTCAACATCAGGCCGGGGATGATGCCCGCGAGGAAGAGGCTGGCGATGCTGTGTTCCGTCACCACGCCGTACAGGATCAGCGGGATCGACGGCGGGATGATGATCCCGAGCGTCCCGCCCGAAGTGAGGGCGCCGAGAGCGAACTTTTTTGAATAGCCGTTTTCTATGAGAGCCGGATACAGCACCGACCCAACCGCAAGCAGCGTGACCGGCGAGGATCCGGATATCGCGGCGAAAATCGCGCAGCTCAGGATCGTCGCGACTCCCAGGCCACCGGGGATAGGCGCCGTTATCAGCCGCGCGACTTCGATCAGCCTACGCGCGATCGACCCCCGCGTCATAAGGTTGCCGGCAATCAGAAACATTGGAACTGCGAGCAACACGTCGTTGTCGAGCGCGAGCCACATGTCTTCGACGAGGTAAGTCAGGTCGCCGTCGGCCCATACCAAGTGCACGTAGGCAGCTATCGCCAGCAAGATAACCACGATGTTTTGCCTCAGCGCGATCAGGCCGAAGAGGAGGACAACGATACCCAAGCCAGCCATCATTCTTGTCCTTGCGTTCTTGGTGTCTTGAGGGCGGGCCAGACAGCAAACAGCACATGGCGAAGGCCAGACGAGGCGAGCGCGTAGGCAACCACCAGTTGGAAGGGCCACAAGGGCCAGTAGAGCACAGCGGCACGCTCACGGAACGCGATGGACGCGTCGATGAACTGGATCGCGAAGTAGCACAGCGCGAGAAACACAATCGCGGAAATAAGGTCTCCGAGTCGGTCGATGAATTGCCATGGAAACACCCAGTCGAGGAACGCCGGCCGAAGTTGGCTGTTGGACGATGTAGCGATGACTAGGCCGATGAAACCCGCAACAATCGAAGCATACACGGCCGCTTTTTGCGCCCCGAATATGCCCTGGCCAAAGACTTCTCGTCCGATCACGTCACCCATCAGAAGCAGACCGACCACCGAATAGGCGATGACGGCGACCACATTCTCGAAGAGATTTAGAAAACTATGTATTCGCCGCGCCAAACGCATCGACAACACCGTCCTTCAGGGTTTGAACGCCCCCGACCTCTTGGCAGGTCGGGGGACTTGTTCACTGCGCGTCAGCCCGCGCAGGATTTCTTGGCTGCCTGAAGCTCTTCCCAGGCTGTGTCGGCGTCGCCGCCGATAGCATCGACGATCCTCTGGTGGTTTTCCTGTGCCAGCGTACGCCATGCGCCGAGGTCGGGGCGGTGTACCGTAACGCCTTCCATCGACGCAGCCTTGTCCACTAGGGCGCTTTCCGCCCCCCGCACCGATTGTCGAAGCGTTTTGAAGACGGCCGAAGCCTCGCTGACCCAGCCCTTCTCCTCGTCGCTAAGCGTCTCCCAGGTTCGGTCCGAAATCAGGATCGCCCCGACCTGATGGACGTGGTTCGAGATCGTGATTTCCGGCGCGATCTCGGGAAGTCCGATTGCCATGCCGTAGACGGCTGGTACCGTGGCGGCCGTCACGCTTCCCGTCTTCAGGGAGGACGGAACCTCGTTCACGCCGAGCGGAATGGCGTTCGCCCCGGTCGCTTCGAAAAAGATCGTGTCGGTTTGCGTCGGAGCGACTCGGACCTTCATGTTGTCCAAGGCGTCGATGCTGTCGACCGCTTCCTTGGAAAAAACGATCTGGTGGCCGACTTCGACCCACTCGAGCGCCCGCACGCCTGCTGCCTCAAAGGGCTCCGCGTACGTGTCGAGAAGATGCTGGTCTGCGACGCAGTCGGCCTGGTCGAGGCTGTCGAACACGTAAGGCACCGCCAGCAATGCGAACTCCGGCACAAGCAGTGACGTCGCGGTATTCGACATCAGCCCCATGTCGAGTCGCCCGCGCGCGATCTGACGGACCGTCTGCTGCTCACTTCCGAGCTGGTTGGCGTAGAAAACGTTCACCGTAAGCTCGCCTCCGGACAGCTCCGCCACGTTTTCGGCGAACGCTTTCGTGGCTTGGCCCCATGGAGAGGGCTCTGGCGGGGAGATGGTGAAGCGAAGTTCACGTGCTTCCGCAGCGCCAGCCGTCAGGGCCGCTACTGCGGCAAAGGCCTTCAGTTTCGTCATTTTCATCTTGGACTCCTCCTCGTGTCCGGTGAAATTCCCGAGGTCATGCGACCTCGAGTGAGATTTTCTTGATTGGGATGGCGGGGTTCGCGAGATCCTCGGCATTCGGCCAGACATCCTGTCCGATCCATTTCACGGCCGGACGAAAAACCCGCGCGGTATCAAGTCCCGTTATCCCGACGAGCTTGCCGTCAGAGAGATGGAATTCCGTCAGACCGCCATTTTCTTCACGCCTCAACACGCTCTTGTCGGCGCTGAGACAGTCGCCGTACGCGTCAAGCCGATGTTCGTATTGATCGGACCAGTGCCAAGGTAGCGACAGCTGCGGGATCTCAAGACCCAGCATCGCCGCCGCAGCGGCGGCCCCCTGCTCCTGTGCAGCCCGCCAATGACCCGTTCGCGTTAATTGCCCGTCGGGACCGCGCGTCACAGCCACGTCTCCGGCCGCGTAGAGGCCCGGCACATTGCTCTGGAAGTTCGCGTTCACGACCACGCCACTATCGGTTTCTGCACCAGCTTGTCGGGCCAGATCATCCCGCGCCGCAACGCCGATGCCCACGACAGCAATGTCGCCTGAAACGCGCGATCCGTCGTCGAGAGAAACCGAAACGCCATGCGAGGTTTCCTCGAACGCGGTGCAGGCCACGCCCGTGCGAAACGAAACCCCGGCCCGCGCATGTGCCGCGCGAAGCGCCTCTCGTATCGCTAACGATCCGACCGTGGGAAACAGGTCAGGACAAGCTTCGATCAGGATGACTTCATTACAAAGCTTAGAAGCGGTGGCCGCGATTTCGGCACCGATGAAACCACTTCCGACGACGATCACCCGCTCGGATTTCCGAAGGGCGTTGCCCAGAGTCTGCGTATCGCGCCAATCTCTCAGGTAATGTACACGCGTGAGGTTCTCGGTGCCCGCAAGCCTGCGCACCGCCGCACCAGTGGCGAGAAGGACCTTGTCTGCCTGCACACCCTCATCTCCAACGAAAAGCCGAAACCCCTCGTCCAGCCGCTCGAGCCGCTCCACGGCGCGCCCGGCCCTCAGATCGATCCCGGCTTCTGCGTAATAGGTCGCGGGGTGAACCCACACGGGTTCTTCGCCTTCGTTCAGGAGAGCTGTCTTGGACAGCGTGGGCCGTTCGTAAGGGCGCCAAGGCTCCTCGCCAAACATCGTGATCCGACCCTCGAAACCTTGCTTGCGCAGCCCTTCCGCAGCCCGGGCTCCGGCAAGGCTCGCGCCTACAATGGCGATGTGGCGGAGTTCAGTCATTTTCGAACCCAACCTCGACCATCCCGCCTTCGACACGAACCGGATAGGTCGTGAGAGGTTCTGTGGCCGGCAGGGAAAGCGCTCGCCCGTCACGAACATTGAAGGTCGCGGCGTGAAGCGCACACTCCACGACATCGTCGTCGAGATACCCTTCGGTCAGGTCCGACTCCATGTGCGTACAGATTGCCCCAGTCGCTAAGAATTCATCGCCAACGCGATAGATCGCGATCTTCGGCTGGTGACAAAAGCTCCGCATGTCGCCGTCCTCTAGGTCATCGACCGCGCAGAAAGCCTTCCACTTCATCAGTTCCTCCCGCTGCATTCAAATTACATGTAACATGCAACATGAACTTCCGCAATGGCAGTTTTGACTTTGGCATCGCGCCGTTTTGGGAAGGTTTCAGTGAGGACGGTAGTGGCTCGCGCTGTTCGGACCGGCCGAGTATCCCGCTGCCGGACTTTTTGATCGGGTCTCAGGCAAGGGCCGCAATAGCAAGCAAGTTCAAGTGAGCGCGGAGACCTCGAGAAGGGTTGGGGCAGGCGACGCTGCTGCAGAGACCCGCGTAGAACAACGTGTGCTTAACCACCGAACGTTCCGGGTCGTTGCCGCCCTCCGAAAACAAGTGGTACGGGGTCGTCTCGCCACTGAAGCTTCACACAGCCGCTATTTGAGCCAGGCTGGCTGTTCGCGCCGACCGGCGCAGGTTGAGCGATCGCCCGACGCTCGGAATTTTCAACCTGCGCAGTGGCCGGGCGATTGCGGAGGCGCGCGTTCGGGCACTTTCGGCGGGGGTCAGGCAATCTTGGGAAGGAAGCAGACCGTCGTTCCACTCGGCAGATATGTCCGGTTTTTGAACAAGCGAATTCATCGCAGCACGTCCATAATCGCGGTCCAGCGCACCGTCAAAACAGAGTGCATGCTTCTATACGGTGGAGCAATGTGCTCGTTCTGCAGCATTGTGCTTTCAACACAAATGCCGGCCGCATTCGATGGGCCTCCACGTTCGACCTCGTACCCGGTCAAGACCCTCCCATTCCAAGCCACGATCAGACGAGCTTTCCAGGGTTCAGGATGCCCTTTGGGTCAACGCTTCTCTTCAAAAGCTGCATGAACGGATAGGAACCACCGTGTTCCGCACTCATGTATTTCTTTTTGCCCAATCCAACTCCGTGTTCGCCGGTCACGGTCCCGCCAAGGGACAGGGCGATTTCGTTCACTTTTGCTGCGAGCGTTTTGGCGCGATCAAGCTCACTCGCGTCGTCGGGGTCGATCAGGATATTCAGGTGGAAATTACCATCTCCGACATGACCCACGAGCGGAGCGACAAGACCGGCTTCTTCGATTTCGATCCTCGTGCGTGCGATGCACTCCGCCAGCGCCGAAATTGGCACGCAGCAATCGGTGATCAGACCTTTCGCGCCCGGTTTCAGCGCGCGTCCGGCGTAGTATGCCTCGTGTCTCGCTGCCCAAAGGGCATTGCGTTCCTCCATCTTGGTCGATGAGGCGAAGTCACTCGCGCCATGCTCTTCGGCGACGGACTGGAACAGTTCGACTTGCTCGGCGACACCGGCTTCGCTTCCGTGGAACTCTAGGAAAAGGTGCGGCTTCTCCGGCAGGCCGAGCTCAGGCTTGAACAAGTTCATCCCTTTCATCTGCACATCGTCGAGCAATTCGATACGCGCCAGGGGAAGGCCCATCTGAATCGCAAGGATCACTGTGTTCACCGCGTCATCCACCGTTTCGAACGCACAGGTCGCGGACAGGATCGTGTCCGGCTGGCCGTGCAACTTGACGGTAAGCTCCGTGATGATGCCCAGCGTGCCCTCGGCCCCGATGAACAGGTTCGTCAGGTCATAGCCGGATGAGGATTTCCGCGCGCGACTGCCGGTGCGAATAACCTCACCGGTTGCCAGCACGACTTCCAGCGCGAGGACGTTTTCGCGCATGGTGCCGTAGCGTACCGTGTTGGTGCCGGATGCGCGGGTCGAGGCCATGCCACCCATCGACGCGTCAGCGCCGGGATCAACGGTGAACATGAGCCCGGTGCCACGCAAAGCGTCGTTCAGCTGGGTCCGGCGCACGCCCGGCTGCACGACTGCGTCGAGGTCGCTTTCGTTGATCGCAATGACCCGCTCCATCCGGCTCATGTCCAGGCTGATCCCACCGGACACCGGGACAATCTGACCTTCCAGGGAGGTGCCGAAACCATAGGGCACGATCGGACAGTCGTGCTCCGCGCAGATACGAACGATCTGCGCGACGTCTTCGGTGGTTTCCGGGAATGCGACGGCGTCTGGCAGGACAGGCGTCGTGTAAGCCTCGTCATGGGAATGCTGATCGAGGATCGACGTGCCGGTGGAAAGCTTGTCTTCGAGCAAAGCGCGCAGGGCGTCCAGCGCCGCGTCGATGTTGGTCGTGCGGGGCATGTCGTTCATCGGTCCGTGTCCTCAGGTTTCGGGCGGCGGCGTCGCGGCGGGCGCCCCCATGTTCATTGCAACCTCGCGCCCTCCATATCGCTCGATCATCGCGTCCTGATCGGCGAAGGCGAGGTCGTTCATCGCCTCCGGGTCGCAGATCTCTTCGAGGTGCGCCTCCATCTGGGCAACCACCTCTGCATATGCAGGATCACTTCCGAGATCGGTCAGTTCTTCGGGGTCGGCGTCGAGATCGAAAAGCTCGGGAGCGAAGCCGTGGTAATGGATGAGCTTCCATTTGCCCTTGCGCACCATGTAGGCGGCCGAGACCGCGCCCACGGCGTGATACTCCGAAAAGATGACGCGGTCCGGATCTTCGGGCTCATCGGCGATGTCATAAAGACTTTGGCCGGGACGATCCCCCGGCAATGACGCGCCGAAATGGTCGATGATGGTTTGCGAGACATCGAGCAGGCTGACGGGCGTTGCGCATGTCGAAGCCGTGGTGCCGGGTTCGGCAACGATCATCGGGACCGCGACCGATTCCTCATACATGTTGGATTTGCCCCAGAGTCCGCGCGCGCCAACGTTGTCGCCGTGATCCGACGTGTAGATAATCGTCGTGTCATCCAGCTGACCGGTTTCTTCAAGGGCCGACATCAGGTGCCCGACATTCTCGTCGAGGAAAGAACACAGTGCAAAGTAACAGGCGATCGCGGTCAGCCGCTCTTCTTCGTCCTTGAACGCATTGTCCCCGCGCAGCGCGTTGTTCTGTTTCGCGACCCATGGGTGCTGGATGTATCCATCATCCGGGCGGCTCTTGATGGGCGGCAGGCTGTCGAGCGGATACATGTCGAGGTATTCCTGCGGCACGATCAGCGGAAAATGTGGGGCGACCAAACCGACATACAGGCACCAGCATTCGTCCCTGTCGCGTGCGGCGGCATCTGCAAGCCAGTCGCGGGTGCGAGAAACGACTGCCTTGTCGTAGCGTGTATAGTTGCTCTCGCCGGGGCCGACATAGGGGCCGAGCATCCGCCCGTCCTTGGTGACCCTTTCGTCTTCGCGCCGGAGCGAGCCCCAGACCATGCCCACACCGTTCGCGACCTGCATCGGGATGTGCTCGACGTCAAAACCGGCATCGTCCGCTTCATCGCGGTAGTGCAGCTTGCCGATGGATTCGACCCGCACACCCTTGTCCTGTAGTGCATGCCCCCATCCGCGCGGCTCACCGGTATAGGGCATCGCGTTGTCCCACAAGCGTATGTCATGCACGTATCGACCGGCCGCGAATGCCGCGCGGGCGGGCACGCAGATCGGCGACGGGGTGTAGGCATTCGTGAACGTGATGCCCCGGGCCGCGAGCTTGTCGAAATTCGGCGTCCTGACCAGCGGATGCCCGAGGTAGGACATCGCGCGGGCCTGATGCTCGTCCGACATGATGACGAGAAGGTTCTTTGATCTGTTCATGTTTCCGGGTCTTCGTTGTCGAATTCCGTGATTTCGGCGGCGCGGCTCAGCTTCGCGAGTGCGGTGGCGATGACTTTGCGTTCAGTCGGTGACAGCGTTGCCAAGAGGTGCTTGTTGCGGTCATCCAATACGGGCCCGAGTTGATCGAGCGCGGCTTGTCCTTTCGGTGTTAGATTGAGCTCCGATTGCCGCCGGTCTCTCGCGTGCGGACCGACACGGATCAAGTCGGCCTCCACCATGCTGCTGACCGTCTTCGAGAACTGGCTCTTGTCGAATCCCAGCGACTTGCGAACGGCGGTTGAACTCGTGGCGACCCGCATGCCGATAACGCGCAGAACACGCCACTGTGGCAGCGATAGGCCCCCGTGGCCGGCGATAACCGACCGGGCTTGCGCGGCCAGTTTCAGATCCAATTGATGAATCTGATATGCGAGCGGCAGAAAGGTCTCGATAGGGTCCAGCCTTTCGCCATTTCCGTCACGATCTCTCGGCATTCTGGTATCCTCCCACCCAAAGCCATTTCGCAATAAAGTGGACAAGTCAACCTTTTTCGTTGACTTGTCCACCTTATTGCTTCACGAATCTCCCATCCAAGGGAGGATCTCATGACCAATATTTTCAAACCGCTCGTCGCGGCTGCCGCACTGTGCGCCGCTCCCTTCTCAGCTCAGGCTCAGGGCTGGACGCCGCCGGGTCCCATCACGATGTATATCGGCTTCGCGGCCGGTGGTGGAGCAGATACCCAGGCCCGCCTGATCGCGCAGGGGCTGGAGGAAAAATTCGGCTGGACGGTGATTCCGCAGCAGGCGCAGGGAAACTCCGGCCTCAACCTCGCTGCTGAACTGGCGGATGCCCCCGCAGACGGCACGGCAATCGGCATGGTGGTTTCCGAAACGCTGACTTACTCGGCGCTCGCCTCCGGTGATCCTTCTGTGCAGCTGGACAAATTCACCCCTCTCGCGACCACGGCGCAATTCCAGATGGGTATGGTCGCCATGGATGGCGGAGATTTCGACAGCTGGGACAAGGTCACAGCCGCCGCCGAGGCCGGGACCCCGATCCGCTTCGCCACAGCGTCCGACCGTCAAGCCGATATGGCATGGCACCTCGGCCAGAAAGTCGGCATCGACTTCAACATTGTGGAGGTGCGCGGCGGCAAGGGCGTCATGGACGGCCTGCGCGGCGGTGATGTCGACATTGGCTGGGTCGCAGGCGCGCAGTCCAAACCGGTTCAGCAAGGCGAGATGACAAACATCGCACGTGGCATCAAGACGCCGCTGGCCGACACCCCGGACGCGCCGGTCATCACCGAACTTGGCAGCGATTACCTGCTCGACGGCTACTTCATGTTCATTGCCCCCGGCGATCTGGACCCTGACGCGCGCGAAGCGCTTGGGAACGCAATCCGTGCCGTGGCAAACGACAGCTCGACCGACGCGAATGCCATGCTGACAAAGGCTTTCGGCGGCGCGGCCGTGGTCACGGGTGAAGACCTCGATATCTTCATGGAGCATTCCGTCAAGGACGCCGCAGCGCTGATCGAAGCGGTGAACGGATAAATCCGCGACGTCAGGATCAGGCCAGTGCGACGCATCAATCAGAATATGGCCCTCGGGGCCGTGATCGTCGCGCTGGCACTCTTCGCGCTTTTCGCCTGGGTGCCGAACGATACCGTGTCCGGTTTCGTGGAATCCAAGCGGGGCCGCTTGTCGATCGGCGACGCAATGGCGCCAGGGATCGCCTTCGGTCTCATGGCGCTCTCGGGGTTGATCCTTCTGCTGGAAGCCCGCAAGGGCGACATGCCCGGGGCCCTCGAACAGCGCACTTTCGCTTTCCTTCTGGTCGCGCTCACCGCCTGCGCCGTTTCTTTCGGCGTCATGATCTGGGCAGGCCCGCTTGCGGTCGCGGTCTTTGGCGGGGAGGGCGACACATACCGGAACCTGCGCGACACGGCCCCCTGGAAGCACATCGGCTTCGTGCTGGGCGGCACCGGCCTCGTGACAACTCTGATCGCGCTTGTCGAAAAGCGGGTCACGTCAAACGCGGTGATGATCGGGCTTGCCGCGGCGCTTGCGCTTGTTGGTGTCTTCGATCTTGCTTTCGATAATCTTCTGTTGCCCCCGAACGGCGATCAATGAGCGAGACGCTTCAATACATCGGCCTCGGGATCATGTCGGTCCTGAATGGACCTGAATTGTTTTCGATCTTCGGGATCGGGGTTCCTGTGGCCATTGTCATGCTCATGGGCGGGCTTCTGACGGGCATCGCCGTTGGCGCGACGCCCGGTCTTGCGGGACCAATGGCGATGGCGATTTCGCTGCCGTTACTCATTTCTGCCTTCGGTTTCACACCGGATGCCCTCTTGCCGGTCTTCGCGTTTCTGATCGGGATCATGAAGGGCGCCACGCTCGGCGGAGCCGTCCCCGCGATCCTTTTCAACCTGCCGGGAACGCCGGACGCCATGATGACCACGCTCGATGGTCATCCAATGGCACAAAACGGCCAGCCGAAGCGTGCACTAAGGATCGCGCAGCTGTCGTCGGTGTCGGGGGATACATTCTCGGACATCGTTTTGTTTGTCTGTGCACCATTCCTCGCAGTGATCGTCGAGCGCTACCTCGACCTGCCGGAAAAGACCGCGCTCCTCATCCTGTCGATATCGTTCATCGCCGCGGTGATGGGGGCATCTGTCGGCAAGGGGCTCCTTTCCGTGAGCCTCGGATTGATCGCCGCCTTTATTGCATCGGGAAGTGACCTCTCCCCGCGCCTGACCATGGGGATTCCGGCATTGCGAGAAGGGTTCTCGCTGACCGCCGCCGTTCTTGGCGTGTTGATCGTGGGTGAAATCCTGTCGACACTGGAAGAACTCTGGCGGAACAAGCATGCCCTGAAGGTGAAGGACGTCGAGAACCGCGGGGCGATAGACGGTCTTCAGCGGGGCGACATCCGCCGGATCGTTCCCTATATCGGGCGTGGTGCTGTCGTGGGGACCATGATCGGCGCGCTACCAGGGGTCGGATCGACGCTTGCAGCGACGCTCTCCTATACACTTGCCAGGCGCCGCCACCGCGCAATAACCGCTTCGGAAGACCCACAGTTCGGGACCGGTGTGCCGGAAGGCATCGCTGCGACCGAGGCGGCGAACTCCGCTGTCTCCGGCGCGAACCTCATTCCGGTCTTGTCCCTTGGTATCCCTGGCAACGCGGCCGCTGTTTTCCTGATCCTCGCGGCCGACAGCATAGGGGGGTTCAATCCTGGCCCCGCAGTCTTCACATTCACGGAAAATGAGATCAATCCGCAGCTCGTGACGGCCTTCGGGATATTCACGCTGATGGCACTGGGTAACCTGTTGAACTGGACGGTCGGCGGTTCGTTCATGCGGGCGATGGGCGTGCTTGCAAAGATACCGGCGCACTACCTTTTGCCGGTCGTGCTGCTCGTGGCCATGACCGCAATCTACTTTCAGGAAACCTCGATGTTCGCGATCTGGACGACGCTCGGGTTCGGTGTATTCGGCTTCTTCATGCGAAAGATGCAGGTGCCGGTCTTGCCCTTTGTCATCGCCTACATCCTCGCGGGTCCCATAGAACGCAGCGCCCGTGAAGCTTTCTCGGCTTCCGGCGCCGACCCATGGTTTCTCTTCAAGAGCCCTATCTCGGTTGCGTTCCTTGTTCTGTCTCTGGCGGCCCCGGTCTTCTTGTCGCGCGGCGGCAAAAAACCCTCGTAAAACAAGAGCGCTGTGCAGATATGATTCGCCCATTGAAAACGCGCTCCTGCCCGAACATGGACTTTCGCTCCATCTCCCGTGAAGGACATGAAGGCGCCCGCCAGATCGCCCGCGACATCGCCATGAACCGGCAATATGACGTTCTCGATGCAGCTTCGGAAAAAGATCGAGATGCTATGCGCGCACCTCAAACTCATTCTTGGCTTAGGCCGGTTTCCACTACGTGACCCATGCGGTGAAAACGACGAATTTTTCCTCGCCGCCGCCTAGAACCTCCGAAAGCTGGCGAAGATCTTTCCTGCACCGCAGGAGACGCGCGAAGCCTGACCAGGAAGGCGCATGCGCATCTCTCACGCACCGGATCACTGCAGTAGACAAAGGATGTTCTTCTACAGAATGGGCGGAGAGCTGACCTTCGCTGCATTCTGTACCAACGTCCGTTTTGTTGGAGCATGCTGTGTTCTAAGTTTATTCGATTTCTGCAGTAGAAAGTGTCTGGAGCGCAGCAATGCACTTAACCGCGACGAGGCGACGCTAACGCTGTATGATGGCTGGTTTGCGGTAGGTTCTTAACTTTGTTAGGGGTTGAGGGGAACACCGTTGGGTTTATTCGAGCGTCCAATTAAAAAGCGGGAGCGCCACATGTCACGACTGATCTTTCTGCCGTTTTTTCTACTGACGGCTCCGACCGTTCTTGGCGCGCAACCTGTCGAAAACCCGAATGGCTCGGTTTCCGGTGCATTCGGGAGCACCGAGTTTGACGCGCCCGTCCTGTGCGAACGCGCGCCGTTTGTAACCGCTCGGACGCATGGTGCGAACGGCATGCCAGCTTTCGAGGCCGCGATTTTGCCGAGTGGAGTCGTTAGCATGGAAATCCGCACCGACGAGATTTCGCGGCAGTTCGGGGCGACGGTCCCGGCGAGCGTCGACGGCCTCTCGTTCCCTGTGACAATTGCGGGCGAAATCGACGGGATCGAGTTTTCCCTCGAGGTCATGTGCCCCGAAGAATTTGTGGGCTAAGGGTTCTATTCAAGTCGCTTTGAGGCGAAAACGAATGAATGTCTCTTATGGGCCGATTGTGTTGCAAAACTCGAGCCGTCTCAAAACGGCCAGACTTGCGAGAACGCCCGATTTTGTCAGTTGCCTTAAACGCCTGTCATAGGGTCAAAACCGACCGTTGGAGAACAAAGTTCTGGCCGGAGGCCTGCACTTGTAGGGATGGGGACTTTTTCAACACAATCGACCGAAATAGGCCGTCCAAGGTGGACAGACCCGCTGATAACCCCGCATCGAACATCATTCGCCGCGCACCGGTTGGCGTCCGGCGTAGCCGTCTTTCGTCCTGCCGAACTCCGGGCTTGACCCATGCCGCACTCGTCGGTTTTCCTCCTCTCATAAGGAGATTTTTCATGTCCCATATCATTCGCGCTCTCGCATTCTGCCTCGCCTCCGCCCCTGCCGCCGCACAGCAGACCGAGTATAGCGACGCCACCCGTGGGACTGTCGTTCTGCCTCAGGGCGATCGTTCCTTCGCCGATGCGGTTGTCTCAAGCACAGTCGGCAGCGGAACGATCAAGAGTTCGGCCACAGATCCCGCCGCTACGCTGGGCGCACCGAATTATTCCGGGAATGTGAATGATGGCAGCTTCCTGTCACTCGGCTGCGACGGGAATGTGGTCTTGCAGTTTACCGACAACGCGCTGGTGGATGTCGAGGGGCCGGACCTATACGTGTTTGAGGTCGGGCCGAAAGTCGAGGCTATGTCGCTCGCCATTTCTACCGATGGTGTGGAATGGACAGACATTGGCGCTATTACCGGCGGGCGGGCCGAGGTAGACATCGCAGGCGCTGCGCAAGACGGCACTGATTTCCGCTTTGTGCGCCTTGCCGATGACGGAAAGGGCTGTGGCACCTCATTTGCCGGGGCGGACGTCGATGCGGTCGCGGCCATTGGTTCTGCCTTACGCTTCACGTTGGACGGCGCCGTGCTCTTTGCCCATGACAGCAACGACCTCATGCCTGATGCCAAGGCCGCGCTCGACGAACTCGCCATGCAGATCGCCGACGCCAATCTCTCCGCCTTTCGCGTTGTTGGCCACACCGATGCCACCGGCAGCGACGCCTACAATCTGACACTGTCGCAAGAGCGTGCCGCGGCCGTGCGGGCCTATTTCGCCAGCTTGGACATTCTGACCAACGTGTCGATTTCGTCCGAAGGTCGGGGCGAATCCAATCCGCTGGCCAGCAACGAGACAGAAGAAGGCCGCGAACAGAACCGCCGCGTGGAGATCATCGGGCGCTGATACGGCGTTGTGATGACGCTTCGGCGGCACCTCAGGGCGACCATAAAGGTTCGTTGAAGGCAGACGCCAACGTCCGCAATGCGGAACTGCCTCGCAGCACTCAAAAACACTCCCAATGGCCGGAATGGGCCGATACTGACCTAGAGTTCACTGTCTACCGGGGGCTATCTTGACCCCGGAAATGTGATGTCATAGTTACGAGATCACTGCGCGGGCGTTGTGTAATGGTAAGACCTCAGCCTTCCAAGCTGATGATACGGGTTCGATTCCCGTCGCCCGCTCCAAAAATTCCTTTCCGACATTTTGCCTACAAATTACTTCTTGGTGTGAGGTTAAGTAATTGAAAATATGAGATAAATTTACATTTAAACATCTGTCTTCCAAGCTGATGATACGGGTTCGATTCCCGTCGCCCGCTCCAGACTTACTTGAAACAAGATGCAACAAAGCTCTCTTTGCTGACAGTTTTACCTGACACCGGTTTCTCGCGCAGACGTTCATAACGTGGCGGGAGGTCTCCGCAGATACCGGGCATGAAGGTTTTCCACGCGGCCTCCGGAGAAGCAGGTCCAGCGCGCGAAGGTGATGCAACGCGCCCCCACTTGGGATGGTGTTGCGTCAGCAGGGTCTGCTGGAACCTTGCCGATGCCCATCCAGAGACCGGACTGGTTGACCGCTTCGGATCTGCAGGCCTTCAACAACGACGACACAAGACGCGGTTCCAGGGGCCCGCCGACCCTGTATCTGGACCGCAACTGGCACCTTCAGAAGGCATTTACCGGCGTGACGGTGGACGGTGCCCCGCGCGACCCCGTCCCGCGACTGCCCGCGCAGTGCAGCGGCGCTTAGTCAAGGAAAGCGCGGATGGCAGTGAGCGCGTGGGCAGGTTGATCCCAGATCACGTCATGTCCGGCGTCCTCGACGACGGCCAGTTCGGCGGTCGGAAAACGGCTGGCATGGGCGGCTTGAAGCGCCTCTCCGGTCCAGTCGTTGCAGCCGCCAGCGACGAAGAGCAGCGGCACATCCGCACTGAACGCAGCATCGAGCGCCGGGAAAATCACCGAAGGATCGGCCCAGAACGTGTCGCTCGCGGTCGCGCCGAACCGCCACGCGGGCGCGTCGTATGGCTTGCCCGCGCAATGGTAGGGGTTGTCCGGGTGGTCCGCGAAGGCATGCACAACGGTGCCCACGACATAATCCTGTGGCGCGGCTTCATCCGTGGCGGTGACGTTGCGAGATTGAAACCCGGCGAGCAGGCCCGCGCGAACAACGGGAAATGTCCGTGACATCTCGGCCCGCCGCGCCTCCCACGCCTCATACCCTGCCGCGTCCAGAAATCCCGGTTCGATCAAGACCGCGCGGCTGACGCGGGTGGGATGCGCGCCGATATACGCGAGCGCCAGCATCGCGCCGAAAGAGTGCCCGATGAGGGTGATCTGCCCGTCGGGCGAAAACTGCTCGGCCAGAGCGTCGATGTCTGACAGCTGTGCGGCAAGGGTCAGATCCTCTGGCGCGACCCGCTCAGAAAGCCCCGCGCCGCGTTGGTCGAAGAAAAGAACCCTGTGCGTTTCTTCGAGCGCTGCCAGCGCCTTGAGCGAGCGATGATCGCCTCCGGGTCCACCGTGAAGGACAATGGCGAGTGGCGCGCCGGGGTCGCCGATCACCTCGCCATGAAGCGTGATGCCGTTCACCGTGAGCCGGGGCAGGTCTGCGTCGTGCACAACGAGGTCCGTGACCGGCGCATCGCCCGAGGTCGCGGCCATAAGCCCGGCAAATCCAAGCGCTGCAATGCCAAGCAGCACGCCTGCGGTTTTGAGTATCTTGCGTTTCATTGCATCGTCCTTTCCGTCTAGTGATTGGGCGAATACTAAAGGGTTTGCCACGACAGGACGATGACCTAAGGTGACATCAAATTGACCTCAGGTTTCATTTCATGACCGACACGATGATGGCGGCGGGCTTTGTTTCGGCGCTTTTGGATTACACGGTGGCACGGGGCGCGGACCGCGCCGCGCTCCTTGCGGAAATCGGGCTAGGCGAAGACGACCTTGCCGATCAGGACAATCGCGTGCCGGTGGCGTCGTATCAGTCGCTCATCGGGGCGGGGATTGCGGCGACCGGCGACACGGCGCTCCTCCTGCGCCACACGCTTGAGACCCGGCTGGAGACCATGTCGGTGGTCGGCCAGATCGTGCATACGTCGTCCTCGCTCGCCCATTCCATCGAGCAGCTGAACCGCTATTTGCGGCTTATGGCCGAAAATCTGGCCTTCGCAGACCGCGACCGGTTCGAGCTTGTCCGGGAGCGGGGAGAGGTCTGGATCGTCGATCACCTTCCCGTGGAGGGGCCCGACTACATCTCGATCGAGGCGTCCTTCGCGCGGTTCATCAGCGAGTTCCGGCGCTCGTTCGAGGGCATCAATTTCGAGCTTGCGATGGAGGTCACCTACGCACCTCCGCCCCATGTTGGCGAGTATCCAGAACTCTTTCGCATCCCCGTCACCTTCGAAGCCAAAAGAAACGCACTTCGCATCGATCCGGTCTGGGCCACGACCGAGAGCGCGTTCGAGCCTGGCAATGAATATGTCTTCGGTGTTTTTACCCGTCACGCCGACACGATGCTCGCCGAGCTCGCCCAGTCCGACAGCATCCGGTCACGCATCGAGGCGCAGATCCTGCCCGATCTCCACAAGGGCGCGCTGTCGATGGACAAGTCGGCCCGCGCGCTCGGGATGAGCCGGCAGACGCTCTATCGGCGGCTGAAAGACGAGGGCGTGACCTTTGCCGAAATCCACGACCAGCTCCGTGAACGCATGGCGCGCGACTATCTGACCGCGCGCAAGGTGTCGGTGAACGAGACCGCCTATCTGCTCGGCTTTTCCGAGGCGTCCTCTTTCGTGCGCGCGTTCAAACGCTGGACCGGGAAAAGCCCGACGGCCTATCGCGACGCGACCTGACGCGCCTCTGTTACCAAGTGTCAAACCTCTGATCGGCCCGGTCATGCCGTGAGCGGGGGCGCTCCCCTATGTCCTCGTCATCGAAACGAAGATCGAGGATACGATATGAAACCTGTGTTTCTGTCCCTGTTCGCGGCGGCGACTTTGGCCGCCTGCGACGACATGGGCGCGAATTACACTCCCATTCTGGACGGGCCGCAGACCGCCGCGTTCCAGTCTGACCTTGCCGCCTGTCAGACGCTTGCGAAATCGCAAAGGCAGTTCGACCATGAAACGATGGCGGCAGCAACGATGGGCATGGGGGCGGGCGCCCTCATCGGCGCGCTGGACGATGATCACGACCCGCTCGGCGGGGCGATTGGCGGCGCGGTGGCGGGAGCCTTGACCGGCGGCGTCGCCAGCGCGGTGAGCGTCTCGGACCGCCGCCAATCCATCGTCATCGAGTGCCTGCGCGGGCGCGGCTACCGGGTCGTCGGGTGAGCGTGATGAACGGAGATTGGAGATCGCAGTCCTTGCTGCTCGAACACCGCCGCCACCGCTTTGACGCGCTGCACAAAATTCTGACCGGGCAAGTCGCGAAAGACGCCCCGCGCAAGCCGCGGCGTCCGATCTTTCAAGACCTGCGCACGATCGAGGTTCTGGATCGGTTCATCAAAAGGAGACCAAAGTCATGAAACAGGCTTTCGCTTTCACTTACGCGGGTCTTGCCGCACTGCCCGTGGCCATGCACGTCGGCCTCGCGTTTGGTGCACCTTGGGGGCAGGCCACGCTCGGCGGCCAAATCGACGGTGTGCTGCCCCCGCTCTTGCGCGGGCTGGCCGTCGCGCAAGCCGGGCTTCTCGCGCTCATGGCCGCGGTGGTTCTCGACCGTGCCGAGATCCTGCGACTGGGCTTGCCAAAACCGTTTTTCTGGGGGGTGATCGCGCTCGGCGTCCTGACCTGCCTTGCCAATTGGGCAACGCCATCGACGCTCGAGCGGATGCTCTGGGGACCGGTCACGAGCCTCATGCTCGTCTCGACGCTCGTCGTGGCGGTTCGGTGATGGAGGGACGGATGGGAAATGTTCTGATCGCCGGTGCGACCGGCTACCTCGGCAGTTACCTCTGTGCCGAATACGCCCGGCGCGGCTGGTATGTCTCAGCTCTGGTGCGCTCCAGATCGCGCGCCAAGGGTCTGGCCGCCGATACGCTCATCGAAGCCGAGGCGACGGACCCGGCATCCCTTGTCGGGGTGATGGAGGGTGTTGACCTCGTCGTTTCCGCCCTCGGGATCACCCGGCAGGCAGACGGGCTCGGGTATCGCGACGTGGATTATCAGGCGAACCTCAACCTGCTGCGCGAAGCCGAAGCGGCAAACGTCCCGCGGTTCGCCTACGTCCATGTTCTCAATGCGGACAAGATGCGCGGCGTGCCCCTGGTGGACGCCAAGTCGGACTTCGTCGCGGCGCTTCAGACCGCAGAGATCGCGAGCACGGTGATCGCGCCATCGGGGTATTTCTCGGACATGGAAGACTTCCTCGCCATGGCGCAGCAGGGCCGTGTCTGGTTGTTCGGCGACGGGGCGCTTCGGATCAACCCGATCCACGGCGCCGACCTCGCCGGGGCCGTCGCCGACGCGGTGGACGCGGGCACACCGTGGCTCGACGTGGGCGGACCCGACATCTTCACCCACCGCGATCTTGCGGCGCTGGCCTGTGAGGTCGCAGGCCGCCCGGCGCGCATCACCTGCCTCCCGGACGGTCTACGCCGCATGACGCTTGCCGTTCTGCCAAAGATCACGCCGCGCCGCATCGGGGGCCCGGTCGCGTTTTTCCTCACCGCACTGGGCGTGGAGATGGTCGGCGAACCGCGCGGCACGCGACGCCTGCGCGATCATTTCGCCGAGCGCATCTCCGGCGCCTCACATTCAACCTGAAAGGTATTCAAATGACTCTGTCCAAAACCGGCGGTCTCGCCGCACTTCTTTGCGCTATCACTTATGTCATCGGCTTCGCGCTTCTCCTGACCGTTTTCGCGCCTCTCAATTTCGGCACGGCGAACATCGACCCGGCCCAGGTCGTGCGGTTCATCGACGACGGCGGGGCCAGTATCCTTATCGCGTGGAACCTGACGATCTATGTGGTCAACGCCCTCGCGCTCGCCGTACTCACCGTCGCCCTCGCGCGCAGGCTCGCCGCGTCCCGGCCCGGCTTTGCGGATGTGACCAGAGCGCTTGGCCTGATCTGGGCGACGCTGGTGCTGGGCGCGGGGATGATCGCCAATGTGGCGGTGGAAACGGCCGCACATCTCTTCGCGACGGACCCGGACGGGGCCGCGCAGATGTGGTCCGTGCTTCGCACGGTCGAGCTCGGCTTGGGCGGCGGGAACGAAATCGCGGGCGGCGCCTGGATCGCGACGGTGAGCCTGGCGGCCAGCAAGGGCGCGCTTCTGCCCCGAAGCATCACGGTGCTCGGGCTCATCGCCGGCGTGGCAGGGTTGGCGACCGTCATCGCCCCGATTGGCGACGCGGTCGGCGCGGTTTTCGGCCTTGGCGCAATCGTCTGGTTCGTGCTCGTCGGGTGGGCGCTTTTGAGGACGTCGTGACGCGACCAGGCAGGCGGGGAGCGGCCAATACGCCATGACCTGGCTCATGGCCCGTTCCCGCCCATGTCGCCAGTTCGTGACGGACGCACCGAAAAGCAGCTTCCCGCCCTACTCGGCCAGGTCTGGCCTCGGCTCGCCGCACCAGCGCGGCGTGCTCCGGGGGAAAGAATGGTCCGCTGCCCGACCTCAGAGCTTCAGCTTGTAGCCGACATGTGTCGGCTCAAAGCCCAGACGGTCATAGAAGCGATGGGCGTCTGGCCGGGCCTTGTCCGTGGTGAGTTGAACCAACGAGCACCCGCGCGCCCGGCATTCGTCGATCGCCCAGTTGAACATCGCTTCGCCAAGCTTGCCGCCCCGATGATCGCGCGCGATCCGCACCGCCTCGATCTGTCCACGCCAGGCGCCCTGTCTGGCGAGGCCGGGCAGCAAGCTGAGTTGCAGCGTGCCGACGAGCGCCCCGTTGCGCTCGGCCACGACGAGCAACTGGTTCGGATCGCTTTCGATTGCGCAAAAGGCCGCGCGGTAGGCCTCGGGCAGCGGCGCCCGCAGATCCTCACGCAGTTCACCCAGCGGATCATCTGCCAGCATCTCGACGATCCCGAACAGATCGGCCTCGCACGCCGGGCGAAAGGTCAGCGGTTCATCCATCATGCCTTGTCCTTCGAACCATGCGGCAGGACCGGGGCCGACCGACCCTGCCCGCACCCGGTCATAACGGTCCGGCGACCGTGATGGTCGCACCGAGGTAGCCGATCGCGGCGGCCAGCGCGGCGACCCAGCGCAGATGGTTCCAGCGGGTCCAGTCGCGCGTGTAGGTGGTCCAATACGCGTGTGCGTCGGCGCTCCGGTGCTCCATGCTGTCGAGGCGCTGGTTCATCGGCACGTTCTTTCGCGCGGTGACCGCCATGACCCCGACGATGTAAAACCCGGCGGCCCCGAAGAGCCAGAGCGCCACGTCAGGTCCCACAAGGAAGATACCGACGACGGCGAGCAGGATCGAGACAATCGTCAGCCCGAGGAGGAGCGTCATGAACAGCGACCGATAGACCTCACGGTTGATGATCTGCATCGCTTCGATCCCGGCTGCGGGCTCGGCGCGGCCAAGCGCGCGCATCACGAAATCGGAAAAGGTGAGAAACACCCCTGCGACGAGGCCCGTGGCCAGCGTTGCGGCAACGAGGCTGATTTCAAAGAGTTGTTGGATCATTGGCTTGTCTCCTCATGGAGGTTTCGATTGGGATTTGCGGCGGCGCGCAAACGCGGACCGCGCCGCCGCGGCAGTCTCAGCGCGCGGGCTGCGCCGTCGAGAGGCCGGACGCCGGCCGCCAGAGGCGACGGCGAAAGGCGGCGAGGCACAAAGCGGCGATGATCAGTTCCACGGTGAGAGCGCCGATGACGTTGCCGGAGGGCATCCCGTCTACAGCAAGCCCGACCAGCCGCCCGACCGGAAAGGCGATGAACACCGTCAGGGCCGCTGTCATGCCAATCGGCAGGACCGCGTGCCGCCAGATGCCGAGCAGCATCAGCAAGCCGAACCCCGCGAGTCCGGCGCCGGGCGCGCGCAATTCGCTGAGCAGGCTGGCGTCGTCGCCAAGGGTGATGCCGTAGCTGGCGTAGAAGGCGTGCGGCGCGAACAGGATGAAAGCGCCGATGGTGAGCGCGGTGAGGCCAGCGAGGCCGAGCGCGATCTTTTCGAAACGTGTGGGTGTCATGTCATGGTCCTTTTCAACGGGATGTCAGGCGGCGCTTGTCCAGGCGCCGGATTGCGCGGCCGCGCGGGCGAACTCCGCAAAGTCGCGGGGGGCCCGGCCGAGCGCGCGCATCACGCCGTCCGTGGTGTGGGCGTTGCGCCCGTCCAGCGTTTCGCGAGCAATGGCGGTAAAGACGTCGGCGACGAAGTCACCGCCAGCCTGGGCGACGTTCGCGTGGAAATCCTCGAAGCTGATCGGGACATGCCGGATCTGGCGACCGGTGGCCTGCGAGAGCTCGGCGGCCATGTCGGCGAAAGACATCAGCCGCGGGCCAGTCACCTCGTAGAGTGCGCCCCTGTGGCCCTCTTCCGTCAGCGCCGCGACGGCAACATCGGCGATGTCGTCGATATCGAGGATCGGCTCGGCGACATTGCCGCCGGGCATCGGAAGAACGCCGGCCAGGATCGGATCGCGCAGATAGCCTTCGGAAAAGTTCTGCGCGAACCAGGACGCCCGGACGATGGTGAAGTCGAGGCCGGACTTGCGCACCACCTCTTCGCCCAGCCGCGCGTGGTGTTCGCCACGGCCAGACAGCAGCACGAGGTGCTCGACGTCCATGTCGCGGGCCGTCTCGCATAGGGACTCGAGCTTTTCGACGGCGCCGGGAAAGGCGAGATCGGGAAAGTAGGTGACATAGGCCGCACGGACCCCGCGCAACGCAGGCGCCCAGGTCTGCGGCGCCTCCCAGTCGAAGGGTGTCGCCGAGCTGCGCGAGCCCCGGCGCACGGGGATGCCGCGCGCCTCGAGGCGGCTGGCGACGCGGCGGCCGGTCTTGCCGGTTGCGCCGATGACGAGAATATCTTGATCTTTCATGGGGTGTCTCCCTGGCTTCGGTTTCGGTCGCCAAGGGATAGGCGCGGGGATGCCGCGCGGTATTGACCGGCGATGCCAGCCTTTTGACCGCCGTCGCCAATGCGCCCGTCAGCGGCGGGCCATGTCCTTGCGGTAGGTCGCGGGCGTCGTGCCGATCCAGCGCTTGAAGGCGCGGGTAAAGGCGCTCTGCTCGGAAAAACCGGTGAGAAACGCGATTTCAGCCAGTGAATGGCTCTCATCCAGCAAGAGCCCCTCGGCAAGGTCGCGGCGCGTTTCCTCGGTGAGGGCCTGAAAGCTCATTCCGTGCTCGGAGAGGCGCCTGTGAAAGGAGCGTGCGCTGAGCCCGAGGCTGCCGGCGATCTCGCCCATCTTGGGCGCCCCGTCGCTGAGAGCCTGGGCGATCGCGGCGCGCGCCTGCGCCACGAGCTCGGGCTCATGGGTGATCTCGGACAGCTCCGCGTCGAGATGCGCGGTCAGGTATTGCGAGATCCCCTCGTCTCCAAGGATGTTGGGGCGGGCCAGCACCTCATCGGCATAGAGGATCGCGTCGAGCTCGGCCCCGAAGCGCACCGGGCAGCCGAACCAGTCCTCATGCGCGACAAGACTGCGTGGGGCGGGATGGCGGATCAGCACTTCCACGGGCGCGAGCGGCACCGGGCAGACCTCTCTTGCGATGGCAACCGCGCTCACGAGGGTCGCCTCGTTCGAAAGCCGCATCCCGAGGCGCCGTTCGCCCGCCCGATGCAGAATGAACAGCGTGCCCCCCGACGCCGGCCGCATCTCGTATTCGACGACGCTGGTCCAGAGCCGCGCATAGCGTTCCACCCGCGCATAGGACGTCCCGAGCGTCGTCGCCGCCTTGAACGCCAATCCCAGCGCACCGTATTCGTCCAGCCGCATCGAGGCGCCCGCGCGCACCGGCAAATCGGTCACGTCGATCCGAGCGGCAATGCTTTCCAGCATGTCATAGTAACGCTCCGCCGGAACCATCTGCCCGGAGTCCCAGGGGTCGTCGGGGGCGATCCCGACACTGGCCAGCATCGCCGCAGCATCGATCCCGCCGCCCGCCGCGGCGACCACCTTGCGCGCGAAAAGCGACGTCACATATCCCATGCCCGGCAGTTTACGTTGCGCGCGGCGAGCCGCCAAGCGCGATGGGTCCGGGCGTTCGCGGAAATCGACCGTGCAGCATCACCGCCAGTCGGACGATTTCGGGGGACATCTTGATACTTGTCTTTGATCCGGTCGGTTGCGTTGAAATTCACCCGAGCGATCACGCCCTGCTCTGTTTCACCGCCCGGAATGACTCCAGTCCGCCGGTTGGTCGTCGCGCTCTGAGGTCAAAGCAGATTCCGTGAGGAACTTGGTGGTCGTCCAGCCGCCATCGACGGCGAGCACTTGGCCGTTGATCCAGCCCGAGGCGGGTGAGGACAGGAACCAGATCGCTTCCGCCACATCCTGCGCCGTGCCCCAGCGCGCCGCGGGCGTCATGTCGTAATTCATCCTGCGAAACGCCTCGACCTCCAGCCGGTGTTCGGTCATCGGTGTGGGGATCACCCCCGGCGCGACCGCGTTCGACCGGATACCAGCAGACCCATACTGCGCGGCCATGTGGAGCGTCAGACCGTTCAGCCCCGCCTTGGCCGCCGAATAGGCCCCGCCCCGCAGCCCGCCCACGAGCGCATAGGTCGAAGAGACGTTCACGATGGTCGCGGTATCCCCGAAGGCGGTCAGCGCCTCGCGCGCCAGCCGGAAGGGCGCGCGCAGCATGAGGTTCAGGAAGTTGTCGAGCGTCTCGTCATCGGTGCTGTGAACCGGCTGCGGGCTGCCGACACCTGCGTTGTTGACGAGGTGATCGAGCCGCCCCGTCTCATCCATCGCCAGCTTCACGGCGCGGGCGGGGGCGTCGTCCGCTGTAATATCGGCGGCCAGCGGCAGGAACGGCGCCGGGAGGTCGGCGCAGCCCGCGACCGCCGCGTCCAGCTTGGCCCGGTCGCGGCCCACGCCGACAACGGCCACGCCTTCGCTCAGGAACTTGCGCGCGGTGGCGAGTCCGATGCCGCTCGACGCGCCGGTGATCAGGGCGGTTCTCATGGGCTGTCCTTTCCATAGGGGGCAAGCGGCGCGGCCTCGTCCAGTATATCACGCGGCCCAAGGAACTGACGCAGGATATGGGCCTGCTTGAGGAAATGATGCGCGTCGGCCTCGGCCGAAAACCCGATCCCGCCGTGAATCTGGATGCCCGACCGCGCAGTCTCCAGCGCGACGCGGGGGGCGAGCCGGGCCAGCGCCGCGACCTGGAACCCCGCATCCTCGCGCGCGTCGCGCAGCGCGATGGCCGCCATGTCGAGCTGGGCAGACACCATCTCGATCCCGAGCGCCATGTTCGCGGCATGGTGTTTCACGGCCTGAAAGCTGCCGATGGGCCGCCCGAACTGCTCACGGGTGCCCGCATAGGCCACGGCAAGGTCACGCGCCCCGATCGCGACACCCAGCAGCTGCGCCCCGGTCAGCAGGCCCGCGAGGTGATCGGTCGCCGGGTCCGCGCGCCGATTGTCCGGTGCGGGCGCGACATGCGCCGTGGGCAGCCCGGCGCCAAAAGGTGTGGCGGCCACCTGCCCTTCGAGCGGCGCGAGGGTCAGGGCCTCCCCCGACCGGACCAAGACATGCGTCGCACCCTCCGGCGCAACCGCGAGCCACTGGTCTCCGTCCACCACGCCCATCGCCGCCGTGACCTCGGGATCGACGCGCCGCGCCACCGCCGTCGCCAGAGCCGAGGGCGTGACAAGGTGACGGCCCAGCGCGACATGCAACTGCGCCTCCTCGATGAGCGAGAACCCCGCCCCGCCGTCCGCCTCCGAAAGGGCCAGCACGAAAGCGCCGAAGTCTTCCAACGGCCCAAGGTCGTCCGCCCCGCCTTCCCGCAGACGCGCCACCGGGTAATGGCTGTCGAGCATCGACTGCGCCGCGTCGAGGATCTGGCGCAGGTCTTCGCCGGGGGTCAGGTCGAAACTCATGGCCGTGGCTCCCGTGGCAGTCCAAGGATGCGCTCCGCAATGATGTTGCGCTGAATTTCAGCCGCCCCGCCCGCGATGGTTTCGGAATAGCTCTCGAGATAATCGTAGGACCAGTGGCTGTCGGTCAGCCCGGCGGGACCGAGGATATCCATCGCCGCGCGGTGGATACGTTGCGCGAGTTCCGCGAAGGTCAGCCGCACGAGCGAGCCGTCGAAGGGCGTCGCGGGCTCGCGCAGCGCCGTGCGCCATGTCATCGCGCGCAGGGCGGCGGCCTCGGCGCGCAGATCGGCCAGCCGTTCGGCGGTCGCCGATCCCGGCGCAGGCCCGGCCATCGCGATCAGGTCTTCGACCTTCACCGACAGCTCCAGTTGCAGCGCGAGCGCGGCGGTGCGCCGCTCGAACGCCAGCGTCGTCATGGCCACCGACCAGCCGTCGTGCAACGCGCCCACCACATCTGACAGAGGAATACGCACGTCGTCGTAGAAGACCTCGGCAAAGTGGGTGACCCCCGCCATGTTGGCGATGGGCCGCACAGTGATCCCCGGAAGGGTCATGTCGCAGATCACCCATGACAGCCCCTTGTGCCGGCTTGACCCCGGTTCGGTCCGGATCAGAAGCTCCTGGTAATCCGCGATATCGGCATAGCTCGACCAGATCTTCTGGCCGTTCACCACCAGCTCATCCCCCTCGACCCGCCCGGTCGTGCGCAGGGCCGCGAGGTCCGACCCCGCACCGGGCTCCGAGAAGCCCTGACACCAGATCGACCGGCCTTCAAGGATGCGCGGAAGGTGAAACGCCTTCTGCGCCTCGGTCCCGCGTGCGATCACGGTCGGCCCGGCATGGTTGAGCGCGACGAAGCTGCAATCGAGCGTCGAGGGCGCGCGCGCACGCACATATTCTTCGTACCACAGCATCAGCCGGGCCGGGGAAAGCCCCTGCCCGCCATAATCCGTGGGCCAGGCCAGACCGGACCACCCGGCGGCATGGCACTTGGCAAGCCACGCGGTCGCGAATTCGCGCGACGCCTGCCCCTCACGCGGGGGCGTCTGGGTCGGGCGATTGGCGAGAAGCCAGTCGCGGGCGGCGATGCGAAACGCCTCGTCCTCGTCCGTGGGCGTGAGTTCCATTGTCCTCCTCCAGCGACCTCGTTCCATATTGTGATATGAAGCGATTTCGCACAGGCCAGCGCAGTTCGTGTCGGCTATCGCCCAAGTTATACGTTCGATTTGCAGCGGGTCAACCGCAGCAGTGTTGACATGGCGATAGCGGACCGGCATTTTCCCCACAGAAAGTCGGGGCATTTTGTCCCACGATACGGGAGGATACGGAATGGATTTCGCGTGGTCGGATGAAAACGACGCGTTTCGCACGCGGGTGCGCGATTTCCTCGACCGCGTCTTGCCCTCCGACTGGGACGCTACCGCAAGACACGGGCCGGGGTCACGCGAACAGACCGAGTTCAGCCTGTCGTTCTGCCCGCAGCTTGCCGAGGCCGGGCTGCTCGTCCCGCACTGGCCCGCCGAATGGGGCGGCGCGGACCGCCCGACATGGGAGCATTTCATCCTCGGCGAGGAAATGTGGGCGGCGGGCGAGCCGCGCGGCGGTCAGTACATGAACGTCAACTGGATCGGCCCCGTCCTCATGCGCTACGGCTCCGACGCCCAGAAACAGCGCTACCTGCCCCCGATGGCCGCAGGGCGCGCGATCTGGTGTCAGGGTTTTTCCGAACCGGGCGCGGGCTCCGACCTCGCCTCGCTGCGCACCCGCGCGCTGCGCGACGGCGACGACTACGTCATCAATGGGCAGAAGATCTGGACCTCTTACGCCGGGCTGGCCGAAACCTGCTTCCTGCTCGCCCGCACCGGCGAGGGGCGTAACGGCATCGCCGTTTTCCTCGTCCCGATGGACACACCGGGGATCGAGGTCCGTGCGATCCCCAGCCTCATCGGCCACGGCGACATCCACGAAGTGTTCTTCACCGACGTCCGCGTCCCCGCGTCCTGCCGTCTGGGCGACGAAGGCGAAGGCTGGACGATCATCTCCTACGCGCTCGCGAATGAACGGGTCGGCATCCCACGCTACGAAATGTCGTCGCGCGAATTGGACGCGATGGTCGCACAGCTCAAGGCCCGCGACGGCTTTGACAACGCGGTCATCCGCACCCGCGCGGCCGAGGCCGCCGCCGCCTGCGATGCGGCACGGATGCTGGTCTACCGCGTCGTCGATGAGCGCGCGCGGGGCGAGCCGCCGGGAACCGCGGCCAACCTCGCCCGCGTCGCGGTGGTCGAGGCCGATCACAAGGTCACGGATTTCGGGATGGATTTCCTTCCCGACTGCTACTCCGGCACCGACCACGCTGCATTTCAGGCCCACCACGAGCGTGCCATCGTGACCGGCATCGCGGCCGGGGCCGCCGAGATCCAGCTCAACCTCGTGGCCCGGCGCCACCTCGACCTGCCCAAGGGGGCCTGACCATGCGGCTTGCGTTCAACGAGGATCAGGCGACCTTCTCGACCGTCCTCGGACAGATGCTCGGCGACGAGGTCGAAGCCGGGTTTCACACCGTCGAAGGCTGGGGCCGGTACGACTACGGCCACGCGCTCGACGCCCGGCTGGAGGAGGCCGGGTTCTTCGACGCCGCGCGTGAGGAGGATCTGGGCACCGTCGCCGCGGCGGCGATGGTGCATGACGTCGCCAGAGTGCCGGTGGTCATTGAATGCGCCGCCTCCGCGCTCCTGCGCCCCTTCCTCGGCGACGACCTCCCCCGCCCGCTCGCGGTCGTGGTGGACGACGCGCCCGGCGCGATCCGCTTCCTCCCGCAAGCCCGCGCGCTGGTGTCGATCACTCCCGACGCCGTGCGCCTCGCCCGGCTGGACGGTCAGGCGGAACCGGTCGAAAGCCTCTACGCCTACCCGATGGGCGTCGCGGGGCAAGACCTCGACTGGCAGCCCCTCGACGCCGACCCGCAGACCATCCGCACCCTCTGGCAGATCGCGCTCGCCGCCGAGCTGGGCGGTGTTCTGGACGGCGGCCTCGCCTCGGTCCTGCGCTATGTGCGCGAGCGCGAGCAATTCGGCCGCCCCATCGGCAGCTTTCAGGGCGTGCAGCACCGGCTCGCCACTGATGCCGTCTGGATCGACGGCGCCCGGCTCCTGACCCTGCGCGCCGCATCCACCCGCGACCCCGCCCACGCCGCGCTGGCCCTTGCCCACATCCAAAGCCACGCGACCCGGATCGGCTATGACCTGCACCAGTTCATGGGGGCGATGGGCCTGACGCTGGAACACCCGCTCCACCGCTGGACCTACCGCGCCCGCGCCCTCCGGGCCGAAATGGGGGGCGCACCGCAGGCCTTCCTCGACTACGCTGACACGCGATGGGGAAAGCCATGAGCGACACGCCAACATTCGAAACCCTGCTGGTCGAGCGCACCGGACGGCGCCTGACGATCACCATGAACCGGCCCGAGGTGCTCAACGCTTTCGGCGGCCCGATGCATCGCGAGATCGTGGACGCGCTGGCCTTCGCCCGCGACGACACCGGCAGCGACGTGGTGGTCATCACCGGCGCGGGCCGGGCCTTTTCGGCAGGCGGCGACATCGACGGGATGCGGCGCGTGATCGAAGCCCCCGAAACCTTCGACACCGAGGTCGAGGATGCGCGGGCGCTGATCTACACCCTCCTCGACATCGAAAAACCCGTCATCGCCCGTATCAACGGCCCCGCTGTCGGACTTGGCGCGACCATCGCGCTTTTCTGCGACGTGACCTTCGCCTCCGAAACCGCGAAGATCGGCGACCCCCACGTCACCATCGGGCTGGTGGCCGGCGACGGCGGCGCGATCATTTGGCCGGTTCTGGTGGGCCTGCACCGCGCCAAGGAATACCTGTTCACCGGCGAGATTCTGACCGCCCGGAAAGCGGCCGAGATCGGTCTGGTGAACCACGTTCTGGCCGAGGATGCGCTGGACGACGCGGTCGATGCCTTCTGCGACCGCCTGCTCGCCGGCGCGACCGAGGCGATCCGCGGCACCAAGATCGTGATGAACATGGAACTCAAACGGCTGGCCCATGCCATGATGGACCCCGGCCTCGCGCTCGAGGCGCAGACCGTGCGCAGCGCCGACCACCGCGCGCGG
>CXWF01029637.1_pt1 | contig 55502 bp, 59 predicted proteins | sample 468421 | NCBI WGS metagenome assembly CXWF01 (sample SAMEA2620812, study PRJEB7988) | marine metagenome | biome: marine biome (ENVO:00000447); feature: surface water layer (ENVO:00002042); material: "saline water (ENVO:00002010), including plankton (ENVO:xxxxxxxx)" | depth 5 m
GCGCGTCATGGGAGATCACCCGGACGCGCCGCGGCTTTTTCATTTCAGGGTCGTTTTCCGGCAGCAGGCTGTCCCTAACGGGACAATTGTTAGCGCTAATACTAAGTATATAGTTCGCAGCGAACTTGCCGGTGAGAGACATGACCACAAGCCAGACCGCATTCGACCATACCTTCATCGCACTTGCCGATCCGACGAGGCGTTCCGTCATCGAGATTCTGACGCAGGGGCCTCAAAGCGTCAGCGAGCTCGCGCGGCGCTTCACCCTCGCCTTGCCGACATTCATGTCGCATCTGCGCATTCTCGAACGCGCCGGCCTCATAACGACCAAAAAGACCGGTCGTGTGCGGACCTGCACGCTGGATGTAACAAAACTCACCGCCGCCGAAGACTGGATGCACCGGCAAAGGCAGCTCTGGGAGACAAGGCTCGACCAGATGGATGATTATGTGAAGCAGTTGCACAAAGAAGAGACGAAATCAGACCGAAAATAGCGCTGTTCCGTCCTTCTAGCTCTCCGGACGTAAACCATCCGCCCCGCCATTGCGTAGAAATATCCGGCAAAGAGTGAGTGAGCGAGGGGCCATTCCTGCTTATACTCTTCCTGGACAATGGATGGAGTGGAACCGCATGCAACAGCAGGCAGTGGCCAGTCGAACCGAAACGTTCGCCGTTACCCCGGAGAACGTGTCTTCCATCGGCGGTATTCCGCAACTCGCGCGAATCGTCTTCCGCGCGCTGGCGAAAATCCGCCACGGCTCCATGACCGTTACCCTGCCCGACGGGCGGCGGCTTCTTTTCCGGGGCACTGAACCGGGCGAAGACGCCGAACTCGTGATCCGCGATTTCCGCCTGACCCGGCGCTTCTTTTCCGGCGGCGATCTCGGTGCGGCCGAAGCCTTTCTCGACGGCATGTGGGACAGTCCGAACGTCACCGCTTTCTTGCAGTTCTTCCTGCGTAACAAGGAAGCACTTCAGGACAAACTGAACGGCATGCCCGTCGCACGTTTGTTCTCGCGCCTCGGCCACCTGATGCGGCGGAACTCGAAGAACGGTTCCAAACGCAACATCGAATACCACTACGATCTCGGCAACAGCTTCTATACACGCTGGCTCGACCCGACCATGACCTATTCCGCCGCCCGCTTTTCCCATCCGGGTCAGGAGCTCTCCGAGGCGCAAACCAACAAGTACCGTTCACTGGCTGAACGGATCGGCCTCGGGCCCGAACACCACCTGCTCGAAATCGGCAGCGGCTGGGGCGGCTTCGCGGAATATGCGGCAAGCGAGATTGGCTGCCGCGTAACCGGCATCACCATCAGCAAGGAACAACTTGCCTTCGCGCGCGAGCGCATGGAGAAGAAGCAGCTCACCCACAAGGTCGACATCCGCTACCAGGATTATCGCGACGTGGACGAAACGTTCGATCGTGTGGCTTCCATCGAGATGTTCGAGGCCGTGGGCGAGGAATACTGGCCGACCTATTTCCGGAAGGTGCGGGACTGCCTGAAGCCGGGCGGCAAGGCCGGGCTCCAGATCATCACCATCGAAGACCGGGCTTTCGATGCCTATCGCAAGCGCGCGGACTTCATCCAGCGCTATATTTTTCCGGGCGGCATGCTGCCCTCGCCGAGCGTGCTCCGCCAGCAGGTTGCGCAAGCGGGCCTCACCTGGGCCGGCAATCTGGAATTCGGTCTCGACTATGCCGAGACGTTGCGCCAGTGGCGCGAACGCTTCCGCACAGCCTGGCCGGAGATCCGCACGCAGGGCTTCGACGAACGCTTCCGCCGCATGTGGGAATATTACCTCTCCTATTGCGAGGCAGGCTTCCGCGCCGGAAACATCGACGTGACGCAGGTGACGCTCGCCCGCCAATAGCGGCGTCGTGGCACGGCTGATATGCTCCGCCTCTCATCCCAAGCGGAGCATTTCATGGAATCCCGTCTCGTCCCGACGCCGCGCAGCCTTGCCGATGTCGATCTTCAATCGCGCGATACCATCGGCCAGGGCTGGGGAAAGCTCGAGCGTTTCACCTTTCGGCATCGCCGCTTCGATGGCGAATGGTCCGATCCCGTCACGCGCGACGTCTATACCATCGGCGAAGCTGTGAATGTTCTTCCCTACGATCCCGACCTCGACGCCGTGGTGCTGATCGAGCAATTCCGCGCCTGCGGCCTTGCCTGGGGCGAAGCAACCTGGCTCTTCGAGGTCGTGGCCGGGATGCGCGACAAGAACGAAACGCCCGAGGAAGTCGCCCGGCGCGAGGCGGTGGAAGAAGCGGGCTGCGAACTGCGCGCCGTCCACCCGGTCTCGACCGTCTGGTCCTCGCCGGGCGGCTATGGCGAACGGGCTTATCTCTTCGTTGGACTGGCCGCTCTGGAGGGCATAGGCGGCATTCACGGCCTTGCCGAAGAGCATGAAGATATCCGCGCGGTGGCGGTACCGCTGGCGCAAGCCTATGCGGCAACACAGGATGGCCGCATCCGGGACACCAAAACAATCCTTCTTATTCAATGGCTTATGCTGAACAAGTCACAGTTCAAATGAATAGCGGTCATTCGCCTAACGCCTTGAACCAAGAGCACCCCCTCCGTATGTTCCAGTACAACCAGCATAAAAACAGATAACGAAGCCAGCTCCATGGACATCAAGAACGGTCTCGTCGACTCGATCGGCAACACGCCCATGCTGCGCCTGAAGCGCGCATCGGAAGAAACCGGCTGCGAGATTCTCGGCAAGGCCGAATTCCTGAACCCCGGCCAGTCGGTGAAAGACCGCGCCGCCCTCTACATCATCGAGGACGCGGTGAAGCGTGGCGCACTGAAGCCCGGCGGCGTCATCGTGGAAGGTACGGCTGGCAATACGGGCATCGGGCTCGCCCTTGTCGGCAATGCGCTCGGCTTCCGCTCGGTAATCGTGATCCCGGAGACGCAAAGCCAGGAGAAGAAGGACATGCTGCGGCTCTGCGGCGCTGAGCTGATCGAAGTTCCGGCAGTGCCCTACAAAGACCCGAACAACTACGTGAAATATTCCGGCCGCCTTGCCGAGGAACTTGCGGCGAAGGAACCGAACGGCGCCATCTGGGCAAACCAGTTCGACAATGTCGCAAACCGGCAGGCGCATATCGAGACGACCGGGCCTGAAATCTGGAAGCAGACCGACGGCAAGGTGGACGGCTTCATCTGCGCCGTCGGCACGGGCGGCACGCTGGCCGGCACGGGCATGGCACTGAAGGCGAAAAGCAAGGATGTGCAGATCGGCATTGCCGATCCGATGGGCGCCGCGCTCTACAACTATTACAAGAATGGCGAACTGAAATCCGAGGGCACCTCGATTACCGAAGGTATCGGACAAGGCCGCATCACGGCGAACCTTGAGGATGCGCCGATCGACCAGGCCTTCCAGATTCCCGACGAGGAAGCTCTGCCGATCATCTTTGGATTGCTCAAGGAAGAAGGTCTCTGCCTCGGCGGATCGAGCGGCATCAATGTCGCAGGGGCAATTCGCCTCGCGAAGGAAATGGGCCCCGGTCATACAATTGTCACCGTGCTCTGCGATTACGGCACACGCTACCAGAGCAAGCTGTTCAACCCGGCTTTCCTCAAGGAGAAGAACCTGCCTGCGCCGGATTGGCTCTAGGCGGAACGAGGGACGAGAGACATGTACGAGGCCACCTCTCCGCTTGTGACAACCGAATGGCTGGCAACGCATCTGGATGCGCCCGATGTGCGCGTGGTGGACGCCTCATGGTACCTGCCGCAGATGCAGCGAAACGCCCGCGAGGAATATGAGCGCGAGCACATTCCGGATGCTGTCTTCTTCGATATCGACGAGATTTGCGATCTCGACAGCCCCTATCCTCACATGCTGCCGAGCCCGGAGAAATTCTCGTCGCGTGTGCGCGGCATGGGACTTGGCGACGGCAACCGCGTGGTCGTCTATGACGGTGCCGGGCTTTTCAGCGCCGCCCGCGTCTGGTGGATGTTCCGCGTCATGGGGCATGACGATGTGACCGTGCTCGATGGCGGATTGAAGAAGTGGAAGGCGGAGGAACGCCCGCTGGACGACATGCGTCCGCGCAACTCCGCGCGCCATTTCACCGCACGACGCAACACCGGCCTCATCCGCGACCGCAAGGCGATCCTCCAGAATATCGAGACATGCGCCGAACAGGTGCTGGATGCCCGGAGTGCCGAACGCTTCCATGCGAAAGAGCCCGAACCTCGCCCGGACCTGCGCGGCGGCCACATTCCCGGCAGCCTGAACTTGCCCGCAAGCAAGCTCATCACCGAGGACGGCACGATGAAAAATCCCGAAGAGCTGAAGAGGCTCTTCGAGGAAGCGGGCGTTGATCTCAACCGTCCCGTCATCACGACATGCGGCTCGGGCGTCACCGCCTCCATTCTCGCACTTGGTCTTGCCGTACTCGGCAAGCCACAGGTTCCCGTCTATGATGGCTCATGGGCTGAATGGGGCGCGACGCCGGAGATGCCCGTCGAAAGCTGAACTGGAAACGGGCGCGAGAGATGGGAAAAAAACACAAGACAACCGTCACCCATCTCGAAATGACGGCACCGCCGCGCCTGCCCCTTGTTCCGCACCCGCCCGGCAAATACGCCCTGATGCGCGCGGAAAACCCGCCGGTTCATTTCTATCGCTATCTCTATGATGCTGTTGGCCGCGATTACGTCTGGGTGAACCGCAAGCGGCTGTCGGACGCCGCCCTCGCACAGATCATCCAGCACCCGGAAGTCGAGATCTACGTGCTTTACGTAAACGGCGTACCGGCCGGCTATTTCGAACTCGACTTTCGCGCGTTGCCGCGCGCCGAGCTCTCATTCCTCGGATTGATGCCCGAACAGATTGGCTCCGGGCTTGGCAGTTTCCTGCTGCGCGAGGCAATCAGCATGGCCTGGTCGCGCGAGACGAAGCGCCTCATCGTCCAGACTTGCACCCTCGATCATCCGCGCGCCCTGCCGCTTTATCAGCGCATGGGCTTCACGCCCTACGCGCAGGAAGAAGCGGTTCTGGAAGAGATCGACTGAGCGTCGAACTCAATGCCCGAGAATTTGCGCGAGGAACTCTTTCGTCCGCGCGTGTTTCGGCGTGTTGAAGAATTCTTCGGGGGGCGCTTCCTCGATAATCTCGCCTGCATCCATGAAGACGACACGGTTTGCGACTTCCCGCGCAAAGCCCATTTCATGCGTGACGCAGAGCATGGTCATGCCTTCCTGCGCAAGCTCCACCATGACGTCGAGCACTTCCTTGATCATTTCCGGGTCGAGCGCGGAAGTCGGCTCGTCGAAGAGCATGATCTTCGGGCTCATGCAGAGCGCGCGGGCAATGGCCACGCGCTGCTGCTGGCCGCCGGATAGCTGACCGGGATATTTCCCCGCCTGCTCGGGAATACGCACACGCTCTAGAAAACTCATGGCGAGATCACGCGCTTCGCGCTCCGGCATCTTGCGCACCCAGAGCGGCGCCAGTGTGCAGTTCTCCAGCACCGTCATATGCGGAAACAGGTTGAACTGCTGAAACACCATGCCGACTTCGCGCCGCACCTCGTCGATGCGTTTCAGATCTTCGGTAAGCTCGATCCCGTCAATGACGATGCGGCCTTCGTCATGCGGCTCCAGCCGGTTGATGCAGCGAATGAGCGTAGATTTGCCCGAACCGGACGGCCCCGCAATGACGATGCGTTCGCCTTCATTCACCGTCAGATCGATATCTTTCAGAACGTGAAAATCGCCAAACCATTTGTTCACGCCGGTCATCTCGATCATCACCTTGTCGGAGACTTTGAGTTTCGGCGTTTTTACCGACGCTGCGGTTCCCTCGGACATCGTTATCTCCTAGCGCTCGCGCGCCGCGTTGAGCTTGCGTTCCATGAAATTCGAATATTGCGACATCCCGAAGCAGAAGACCCAGAAGACGAGCGCCGCGAAGATGTAGCCGGTGAGCGCACCCTGCGGCACCGTCCATGACGGATCGCTGAGTTGCGCGCGGACCTGCCCCAGAAGGTCGAAGATGCCGACGATCAGCACCAGTGTTGTATCCTTGAAGAGCCCGATGAAGGTGTTGACGATGCCCGGAATGACATGGCGCAGCGCCTGCGGTAGAACCACCTGCCCCATCGCCTGCCAATAGGTGAGACCGAGCGCGCGCGCCGCTTCATATTGCCCGGCCGGGATCGCCTGCAAGCCGCCGCGAACCACTTCCGCCATATAGGCCGAGGAGAAGAGCGCGACACCAACGAGGCAACGCAGGAGATTGTCCGGACTCATCCCCTCCGGCAGGAAGAGCGGCAGCATGACGCTTGCCATGAAAAGTACGGTGATGAGCGGCACGCCGCGCCAGAACTCGATGAAGAGGATGCAGAGCATCCTTATGGCCGGCATGGACGAACGCCGCCCCAGCGCAAGGACGATACCGAGAGGCAGCGACACGACGATGCCCGTGAGCGCCACGACCAGCGTGACGAGCAGCCCGCCCCACTCGCTCGTCGGAACGGGACGGAGCCCCGGCCGGTCCCCCGCAAGCAGCACAAGTGCGATCAGCGGATAGATGACAAGCAGAAAGATCAGGTTGAAACGCTTGGCAGGCGCCGAGGGAATAAGCGCCGGCACGATGGCAAGAATGCCGAGCGCGAAGACAATGTTTACGCGCCAGAGCTCGTCCTGCGGATAGCGGCCATAGATGAACTGCCCGATATTCGCCCAGACGAAAGGCCAGCAAGCACCCTTGCCGTCACCGAGGCAAGCTTCCCGGGTCGTCCCCGACCAGACAGCGCTGAAAATCGTGAAGTCGAGAAAGGGCGGAATGGCGAGCCACAGCAGATAAAGGCAAGCCAAAGTAAGGATGGTGTGGCCCACACTCGAAAACAGATTGCGCCGCGCCCAGACGACCGGCGACATGCGCATCTGGCTTTTGGGCGGCGGACGGCCTGTCACATCTTCCATCGCCATCGTTCAACGCTCCTGCAGCGCTACGCGCGCATTGTACCAGTTCATCGCAAGCGAGGTGAGAAGGCTCAGCGTGAGATAGACCGCCATCGTGATCGCGATGACTTCAATCGCCTGGCCTGTCTGGTTGAGGACCGTGCCGGAAAAAACGGCAACGAGATCGGGATAGGCAATGGCGACCGCGAGCGAAGAGTTCTTGGTGAGGTTCAGTATCTGGCTCGTCAGCGGCGGAATGATGAGACGGAGCGCCTGGGGAATGACGACGAGACGAAGCGTCGTACTTTCCTTGAGGCCGAGAGAAGCCGCCGCCTCGCGCTGCCCTCTGCCGACGGACTGGATGCCCGCGCGAACGATCTCGCCGATGAAAGCCGCCGTGTAGAGCGTAAGACCGAGAACGAGAGCGACGAACTCCGGCAAAAGCCGCATACCGCCCGTGTAGTCGAAAGCACCCTCGACCGCGAAATCGAGATGAAAGGGCGCCCCCGCGACAAGCCATGTGACCCCGGGAAGAACAACGACGAGTGCGGCGAAAACCCGCCAGGCAGGGAACAACTGGCCGGTGTCGCGCTGCCGCTTCCTTGACCAGCGGACGAGAAAGATACCGCCGATGAGCGCAACGGCAAATGCCGCCAGAAAGGCGATAATGCCAGCATCGAAAATCGGGGCGGGAAGGATCAGCCCGCGATTGTTGATGAGTACGCCGGGCAGCGGATTGAGACTGTCGGCAGGCCCCGGCAAGGGACGAAGCACCGCGAAATACCAGAAGAAAAGATGCAGCAGCAGCGGAATATTGCGCATGATCTCGACATAGGCGGCGGCAAGTTTCGCGATCAGCCAATTGTTCGAGAGCCGCAGAACACCGATCAGGAAGCCGAGCAGCGTCGCCAGCACGATACCGATAACGGCGACAACCAGCGTATTCAGCAGGCCGACGAGAAAGGCGCGGCCGTAACTGGATTGCTCGCTATAGGGAATGAGAGTCTGGATGATGCCGAAGCCGGCCGTGTTGTCGAGAAAGCCGAAGCCGGATGAGATGTTCAGCCGTTCGAGATTTTCCTGCGCCGTCGCGGCAAAGAACCAGACAACGGAAATGACGGCGATGAGGACCGACGCCTGATAGACGAAGGAGCGAACGCGCGGATTGTTCCATCCGAGCGGTGTCGCGCTGCGCGAGCGCGCTCCCTTGCTGTGCCCCTGCCCCATGCTCATGCCCCTTAGCGGACCGGTGGCGCATATTGTACGCCACCATCCGTCCAGAGAGCGTTCAGACCGCGTTTTATGCCGAGCGGCGTTTCCGTACCGACATTGCGCTCGAACATCTCGCCATAATTTCCGGTGGCCCGGATCGCATGAACCACCCAGTCCGGCGCAAGCCCTACGGCCTCGCCATAGGCCCCCTCGCGGCCCAGGAGACGCTTCACGCGCGGATTGTCGCTCTCAAGCATCTCGTCGATATTGGCCGAGGTCACGCCGAGTTCCTCTGCATTGAGCAACGCATTGAGCGTCCAGCGTCCGATATCCTCCCACTGCGGATCGCCCTGCCGCACCGCCGGGCCAAGCGGCTCCTTGGAAATGACATCGTCCAGAACCTTGTTGGCGTCCGGGTCGGTGAGCTTGAGACGCTGCGCATAAAGACCGGAGGCGTCGGTCGTATAGGCATCGCAACGGCCCCGGTCGTAGGCAACGACAGCCTCGTCGTTCTTTTCGAAGGAAAGAACCTTGTAGCTCAGCCCGCGACTACGAAAGAAGTCGGCCAGATTGAGCTCGGTCGTCGTGCCTGTCTCGGTGCAGATCGTAGCGCCAGCAAGGTCTTTTGCCGTGTCGATTCCCGAATCCTTGCGCACGATGAAGGACTGGCCGTCATAATAGGTGACGCCGATGAAATCGAAGCCAAGCTGCGTGTCGCGCGACATGGTCCAGGTCGTGTTGCGGGAGAGGATGTCGATCTCGCCCGATTGCAGCGCGGTAAACCGGTCCTTCGCGGACAAAGGCCGGAAACGGACTTTCGTCGGATCATGAAAAATGGCCGCGGCCAGCGCCCGGCAGAAATCCACATCGATGCCGGACCAGTTGCCCTGTTCGTCCGGGCTGGAAAAGCCCGGCAGCCCCTGGCTGACGCCGCATTGCAGAAACCCGCGATTACGTACCCGCTGAAGCGTGTCGCCCGCTGACGCGCGGTCCTCGCCCTCGCCACTCTGCGTGGAGGCAACCTGTGCATTTTGGTCGATCAGCAACAGGGGGTCATAGGGAAGGAAAAAATAGAGACCGCCGGCACCGATCAGGATTCCGACGATCAGGGCGACCAGAGGGTTCTTCATTCGTCTCCCTTTGGGGATGGTTGCGAAGACGCTCGCAGACAGGATTATGATTCCCCCAGACTACCCGCCGCGCCCGGCAGCGCAAACCCCCGGGGCGAAGTTCGCGGGATTTTGCTTCGTACCCTGTTTTCCCCTTAAATGCCGGGATCAGATCGGGATATCGGCATCGGCGGAGCGAAATGACGAAGAAAAAACAGGATACGCTGATCGTAACGACTGGCCGCGACCCGGAGGCGAACTTCGGTATCGTCAATCCGCCGGTTTACCACGCCTCCACTGTTCTTTACCCGACGCTTGAAGCCGTGAAGAACCGCACCCAGCCGGTGACCTATGGCCGCCGGGGCACACCCACCACATTCGCGTTGCAGGAGGCCATCGCCGAACTCGAGGGCGGCTACAAGACAGCGCTCACCTCCTCCGGCCTGTCGGCAGTGACGACCGCCCTCCTCGCCTTTCTCAAGGCCGGCGACCATCTGCTGATGGTCGATAGCGTCTACCAGCCCTCACGCCATTTTTGCGACAACGTACTGACCCGTTACGGCGTCAGCGTGGAATATTACGATCCGCTGATCGGTGACGGCATCGAGAAGCTCGTTCGCCCCGAGACAAAGGTGATCTTCACGGAATCGCCTGGCTCCGTGACCTTCGAGGTTCAGGACATTCCGGCCATTGCCGAGGTGGCGCACCGCAACAACATCACCGTCATGCTCGATAACACATGGGCATCGCCGCTTTATTTCAAGCCTTTCGAACATGGCGTCGACGTCTCGATCCAGGCGGTGACGAAATATCTTTGCGGCCATTCGGATGTGATGATGGGTTCGATCACGACGAATGAAGCGGCGTGGACGAAAATGCTGGACACACACGGCGCCATTGGCCAGTGCGCCGCGCCCGACGATGTCTATCTTGTGCTTCGCGGTATACGCACGCTTTCCACGCGCCTCGAACGCCATATGAAAACGGGCATCGCACTGGCCGAGTGGCTCAAGAATCGCCCGGAAGTTGCGCGCGTTCTTCACCCGGCACTCCCCGGCGATCCCGGTCATGCTCTCTGGAAGCGCGACTTCACCGGCGCCTGCGGGCTCTTCTCCATTGAGTTGAAACCCTGTTCCGAAAAGGCGCTGGCGGCTTTCCTCGACGGGCTCGAACTCTTCGGCATGGGCTATTCCTGGGGCGGCTTCGAAAGCCTCGTCATTCCGCAATATCCCGGGAAAATGCGAACTGCGACGGGCTGGAATGCGCAAGGCCAGGTCCTCCGCTTCCATGCGGGTCTTGAAGACATTGGCGACCTCATTGCGGATCTCGAAGCAGGTTTCGAGCGGCTGCGCGCGGCGGAAAGCTGACGGAGAAACAAGATGCGCGTGACGCTTTGTTGCCTCGCATTCCTTGCGGCCCTCGGTGCCGGAAAGGCGATTGCTTGCGAGCCCGTTTCCATCTTCGCGGCGGCCAGTACGACCGACGCCGTGACCGGCATCGCGCAAGCTTTCGAGGCGGAAACAGGATGCAACGTGACGGCTGTTTTCGCAGGCTCGTCCACACTCGCCAAACAGATTGAGGCGGGCGCTCCGGCCTCCATCTTCCTCTCTGCGAATGAAAGCTGGATGGACGAGCTGGAGAAGAAGAACCTTGTGCTGCCCGACACGCGCAGCGATCTTCTGGCCAATGAACTCGTGCTTGTCGTGCAGAAAGGACAGAAGCTCGAATTCAGCCTCGATGAAGATGCGGACCTTGCTGCTGCGCTCGCTGGAGGGCGGCTGGCCCTCGCCAATCCTGATGGTGTTCCCGCCGGCATCTATGCGAAGCAGGCACTCACCCAAATGGGCCTTTGGGACGGCGTTGCGGCAAGCATCGTCGCAGCCGAAGACGTGCGCGCTGCACTTGTCTGGGTCGCACGGGGTGAAGCGCGCGCCGGTATCGTCTACCGCACGGATGCGCGAATCTCTCCCGATGTCGAAATCGCCGCCGCGCTGCCTGATGAGACCCATGATCCGGTCCGCTATCCCGTTTCCCTTATCACCGGGCGCGCAAACAAGACCGCGCGCGACTTTCTTGCCTATCTCAAGGGTCCGGCCGGTGCGCGTGTCTTTGCTGAATATGGCTTCACGCCGCTCGACACTCCGGTCAACTGACAGATGAGCGACATACTGCTCACCCCCGCAGAGGCGCAAGCCCTCTGGCTCTCGCTCAAGATCGGGTTCGCCGGAGCATTGCTCAGCCTGCCCTTCGGGCTGCTCGTCGCATGGCTGCTATCGCGGAAAGATTTCCCCGGCAAATTTGCCCTCGACCTCATTGTGCATCTGCCGCTCGTCATGCCGCCCGTAGTCACCGGCTATCTGCTGCTGCTCACCTTCGGCAGCCGTGGCCTTCTTGGCGAATGGATGCAGGAAACACTGGGGCTGACGATTGCCTTCAACTGGAAGGGCGCGGCGCTTGCGGCCGCTATCATGGGCTTTCCGCTCCTCGTGCGGGCGCTACGGCTCTCCTTCGATGCGGTGGACCGGAAACTCGAACAGGCGGCCCGCACCCTCGGCGCAACGCAATGGGACGTTTTTCGAAGTGTAACATTGCCACTCATCATGCCGGGACTGCTGACCGGCCTGCTGCTCGCCTTTGCGCGGGGGCTTGGCGAATTCGGCGCCACCATAACATTCGTTGCGAATATTCCCGGCGAAACCCAAACGCTGCCGATCGCGCTCTATAGCGCGCTGCAATCGCCCGGCGGCGAGATACGCGCACTCCGCCTGCTCGTGCTCTCCGTCGCCCTCGCCATAGGGGCACTTGCCGCTTCCGAAATATTCGCCGCTCGCATGCGCCGACGCATATTCGGTGCCGGAACGGAGCGCACAACATGAACACAACGCTCTCGGTCGAGATCAAACGGCAGATTGAGAACTTCACCCTCGACGTCGCCTTCAACGCCCCGCCCGGCGTCACCGGCATTATCGGCCGTTCGGGCGCAGGCAAGACCATGACGCTGCAGGCGATTGCAGGGCTAAGCCGTCCCGAAAGCGCCCGCATCACGCTCGGAAGCGATATCTTTACCGACACTGGCCGCAATATCTTTGTCGGGCCCGAGAAGCGTCACATCGGCTATGTCTTTCAGGAGGCACGCCTCTTCCCGCACGTCACCGTTGCAGACAATCTCGACTATGGCCTTGCGCGCCGAGGTCCCGATACGCCGATCCCGCGCGAGGAAGTAATCGGCCTGCTCGGCCTCCGGCACTTGCTGGACCGCCGCCCACACGGACTATCGGGCGGTGAAGCGCAGCGTGTCGCCATCGGGCGCGCCCTGCTCTCCGCGCCGCGTCTGCTCCTCATGGACGAACCTCTCGCCAATCTCGACATTGCAAGACGCCGCGAGGTCATGCCCTTTCTTGAAGCGCTGCATGAAAAGCTCCATCTGCCGATCATCTTCGTCAGCCACAACATGGAAGAAGTCGTCCGCCTTGCCGACCGCGTCGTCGTTTTCGACGGCGGGCGCGTTACGGCCAAAGGCGACATGGCAGAAGTCCTGAACCGCGTCGATGTGCAGAACCTTATCCTCGGTGAAAGCGGCGACGACGGCCTTGGCACCATCCTCAATGCCCGTGTCGAAAGCCATGACGACGCGGAAAATCTGACCGAACTTGCCGGAAATGGTTTCAACCTTTTCGTGCAACGCCTGCCACAACCCGCCGGTGCATCCGTCCGGCTGCGCTTGCGCGCACGTGACGTCACCATTGCGACGGCCGTCCCCCACGGCCTGAGTGTACAAAACGTGATAGAAGGAAACATCGAGGCGCTGGAAGAAGCAGGTAAGGGGCAGGTCGATGTAAGCATCAGGACGCGCGAAGGAGAGACGCTCCTTCACGCCCTTGTGACAGGCCGCGCGGCGCGCCTGCTCAACCTTGAAACCGGCATGCCTGTATGGGGCTTGATAAAGACAGTCGCCATCGCCGGAAGCGCAAGCGAGAACCGCATGACCGATCTGGATCGGTAAAGACAACAGGGAGACGAGCGTGCCCACCAGGGAAGTGAAGAGCGAGATCACCGGCAAGGTCTGGAAGATCGAAACGAAACCGGGCGATCATGTGGAGGAAGAGGATCCAATCCTCGTCCTCGAATCCATGAAAATGGAAATCCCTGTCTCCGCCCCTGCCGATTGCCGCATTGTCGAAATTCTCGTAGCCGAGGAAGACGCGGTTTCGGAAGGCCAGGTTGTCGCTATCGTCGAAACAGATTAGGCCTCACCAAAAATCTGTTTCAGATGCGCGTTGAGGAACTTGCCCGTCGGATCAAGCCGCCGCCGCACATCCTGAAACTCGTTCCACTTCGGATAAAGCGTTTCGAAGTCCGCCGCGCCCAGCGTGTGCAGCTTGCCCCAATGCGGCCGCCCCTCATAGCGCCGGAAAATGGCTTCAACACCTGCAAACAGCTCCTTGTATGGCTGCTTGTGATACTGATGCACTGAAATCGTGACACTGTCGCGATCGTAAAAGGGGCTAAGCCAGGCATCATCCGCCGCGACATAGCGAAACTCGAGCGGGAAAAGAAAATTGATCCCGCACTTGCGCATATAATCACCGACTTCGCGAATGCAGTCCGGCCCCTTCTCGGCAGGCACCGCATATTCCATTTCATTGAAGCGTACATTGCGGTCGCTCGGGAAGGCATCGTGCGACCAGCACACTTTCGCCTTCTCCTCTCCTTCGCCACCGCCCAAATAGCGCGAGCCGCTCGCGGAGGTGAGCAACTTCTGCAAAGGCCCACGCAAGAAAGGCAAGTGCCGTGAAACCTCGCAGGCGCGCATCATGGTCTTGTCACTCGCGGCGATTTCGCCGTCCGGGCGGCGGCGGCGCGGCCGCGCTTCCCGATCGGTTTCCTTCAGGAATTTCACCAGCGCCTGATCCGCGAAAGGAAACCAGAAAAACTCGAAATGCCGTTCGCTGTCGCGAAGTTCCGCCGCGCGGGAGAGAACCTCGTCGATGGGCATGCGTCCGCCCGTCTCTTCCAGCGCATAGACCGGACGACACTTCATGGTGATCTCGGTCATGATACCGAGACTGCCGAAGCTTACGCGCCCGGCATCGAAGACATCCGGGTTTTCACTGCGATTGCAGGTAAGGATTTCTCCGTTCGCAACCGCCAGCCTGAAGCCATCGACAGCGGCGGATACCGAGCCGAGCGCTCCCCCCGTGCCATGCGTACCCGTGCCGACGGCACCCGCAAGCGCCTGCCGGTCGATATCGCCCTGATTGATGAGTGCAAGACCACGCTTAAAGAGCTCTGGCCCGAGATCGCGGATCGTCGTACCCGCCTTGATGCGCGCCGTTTGCCGGGCCTCGTCATGATCAACGACGCCGCTCAACCCCCAGAGGGTCATGATCGTGCCGTCGGATTCCACCAGAGGCGTGAATGAGTGGCCACGGCCAGCGGCGCGCACCGGCGCCAAACCGTTTTTCACGGCCTCGGCAACTTCTTCCTCCGTCATGGGGGCCGCCAGCGCTCGTGGCCATGCCTTCACCCATCCTGACCAGTTCGACCAAACATCCGTCATGCCGCCTCCACTTATCTCTCAAAAGAATGATAGCGAAAGCAAGCAGGCGCGGCGCGGAAAAACAAAAGCCCCGGCACAAGGCCAGGGCTTTGCGGTTCGCACCTATGCCAAGACTTATTCCGTGCTGGCATCTTCATTGGCGGAAGCCTTCACCGTCACGTTTGTTGCGGCGGCGCTTTCCTCAGCGGTCATCGGCTTGAAGGCGCGGACCATCCTGGTCGCTTCCTTGATCTCCGCCGGTTCCATTTCGGTGGAAAGCTTTTCCAGAGCCTCCGTTGCAAACTTGGGAAAGCCGCCCTCAATCGAGAGCTGGTAGTACATATAGGCTTTCACCTTGTCCGCTTGGACGCCCACGCCGTCTTCATACATGGTGGCAATGTTGTATTGCGCGCTCGGGCGGCCCTGCTTCGCTGCGGCTTCGTACCATTTCGCCGCCTTGGAGAGATCCTTCTCCACGCCCCAGCCCTTGTCGAACAGCGTGCCCAGATCTTCCTGCGCACGGGCATCTCCCCATTCGGCGCCCATCATGTAGTACTTTATGGCTTTTTCAATATCGCGCTCGACAACCACAGCGTCGAAATAGGCTTCCGCAAGCTGGAAGGCAGCGCCTCTGTCCTGGTTTTCCTCGACCGCACGCTCCCATTCGGCAAGCGCCTCGGGATAGTAGCCGCGCTTGTAGAGATCCTGCCCGGATGCTTCGTTGGGCGCGCCTTCGATGGACGGGTCCGGTTTGCTAGGATCGGAAAGGACGTTGGCTCCGGCGGCCCCGATGCTCATCGAAAAAACCAGTCCCGCCAAGACGACGAACAAGGCAAGGCCGATTACTCGCGCCTGGCTGTTCTGGCCGCGGACGGCAACCGCGTTTCTGTTCCGATGCATCATCTTCTTCCTCCGTGCGTCCGGGTGTCTTCGCGCCCTCAAAAGCACCTTCATGGCCTCGATGATCCGGAAGCCCGTCATCATTCTCAAGTTACAGCTTGGTCAGGTTCCGGCGCCCGAGATATGGCGAGATATGGGCAAGACGATAAGGAGAAATAAGGCGGTAACGCGACAATCGCCCGGTTTGCGGCCCTTTCGCCGTGGCCGACGCCGGAACCACGCCCTCCCTGCCGCGTTTTGCCTCAATGAGACAGTGGCAGGAAATGCTTCGAAGGCATTATCGCGAAGCGGGCCGAACATCCCTACCGTTCAGGCCGTGACAAGTCCTGGCTCAAGATCAAGTGCGGACACGAACAGGAATTCATTATCGTCGGATGGTCGCCATCGACGCGAAGCCGTCCATTTTCTTCACTCCTGCTGGCAGTCCGGGATAAAAAAGGCCTGCGCTATGCGGGTCGCGTGGGCACCGGCTTTTCCAACGACGAACTGGATCGCCTTTCGGCCATGTTCAAAAAACTCGGGCGCAAAACCGCTCCGGTTAAAGGCGAGATTCCCGCCTCCATAGCGCGCAAGGCACATTGGCTGAGGCCCGAGCTTGTCGTGCAGATCGGCTTTGCCGGGTTCACGAAAGATGGCCTGGTCCGCCACGCCCGCTATCTTGGCCTGCGTGAGGATAAAGAAGCCGCAGCCGTGACCCGCGAGAAAGCCACCCCCGTCGAGGAGATCGAGAATATGCCCGTCGACAAACAGAACTCTCCCGTGGTTGCCGGCGTCCCTATCTCGCATCCTGACCGCGTCCTTTTTCCCGAACAGGGCATCACCAAGATCGAGCTCGCCCGCTATCTTGAAAAGGCAGCCGAAATGATGATGCCGGAAATCGAGGACCGACTCGTCAGCCTTGTCCGTTGCCCGGAGGGACGGCAGAAGAAATGCTTCTTTCAGCGCCACGCCGGCGCGGGTCTCGGCGACGGGTTTCAGGAATTTGAAGTGCAGGGCTCGAAGGAACGCGAGAAGTATCTCTACATCACGGACGTGAAAGGCCTTGTTTCGGCAGCGCAGATGGGCGTACTCGAATTCCATATCTGGGGCTCGCGCGTGGACGATATCGAACGGCCCGACCGGCTTGTCTTCGATCTGGACCCTGACCCGTCAGTCTCGTTTGACGAGGTAAAGAAGGCCGCGGGCGAGACCCGCGATGTTCTTGATGCACTTGGTCTCCAGAGCTTCCCGATGCTCACCGGCGGCAAGGGCATCCACGTGATTGCACCGCTTGTCCGCCGCCATGAATGGCCAACGGTGAAAGCCTTCGCCGCGGCAGTTGCCTCGCGCATGGCGGAACAGGAACCGGAGCGCTATGTGGCGAAGATGAGCAAGGCCGCACGCAAGGGCCGCATCTTCATCGACTATCTGCGAAATGATCGCACCTCGACCGCGATCGCGCCCTACTCGCCTCGCGCGCGCGCAGGTGCCCCAATCGCATGGCCGTTATCCTGGGCAGAGCTTGCAAAGGCAAAAGCGGCAAATGAGATGACGGTGAAAACGGCATTCTCCAGGCGACGCGCTTCCCCCTGGAAGGGCTACGGCAAGCTGCGCCAATCCCTGAAAATCTCGGCGTTGCGCGCACTCGACGTGGAGAGATGAAGGCCGCACTGGCGATCCCGGCAGGACTCGAACCTGCAACCCTCGGCTTAGAAGGCCGATGCTCTATCCGGTTGAGCTACGGGACCGGCAAGCGGTCTCAATGCGTCCAGAGGCTATGGCGGCCAAACTTGAAATTGTCGGCATAAGCCTTGATCGAACGGCGCTGGGTTTTCGGCTCGAAAACCTGGTATTCGATACCGTGCTTCTTCGCATAGGCAATAGCTTCTTCTTTCGTGTCGAAGCGAAGCGTTACCTGTGCATTGGTATCACCCGAACTTGTCCACCCCATCAGCGGCTCTATCTTGCGCGCGCTGCCTGGCTCAAAGTCGAGCACCCATTTCCGGGTCTTTGCCCGGCCGGACTGCATGGCGGTCTTGGCGGGTTTATAGATGCGAGCGCGTGCCAATTCGGATACCTCGAAACTCCTGGTCCCTGGAGCGGGAACCGTCGCGAAACCTTGTTCTTATCGCCCCAAAAGCGACGAATTTGCAAGCGATAACAAGCTCATCGCCCCAGCCAAGGCGACTCACAAAATCAGGATTGCCGCAGTCCTTCTGCGTTGAAGGAGTTCCAGATGAATGTTTCCTCCCGCTATCTCGACCGCGCTACCGTCACATCTCTGCTTGCCCTCCAGGGCTTCAATACGCTCGACATCGAATGCATCCTCGACCTCACCGGCCCGGTCCAGCGCCAGGAGGTCCCCGTCTGGCCGGCAGCAGCCGTCGAGCGGCTGGCCGCCCGGGCCTGGTGGCTCGCCCCGGCAGAGTTCTGCATTACCATGCCCGAAGCCGCCTGAAGCGGTTCGATATGAGCGCGCATCCGTAGGCGATCCCGTTGGGATCCCCTGTTTCGTTTTACGGATATGAATGAAATTCAATGGTCGGGGCGGAGAGATTCGAACTCCCGACCCTCTGGTCCCAAACCAGATGCGCTACCAGGCTGCGCTACGCCCCGACATTGCCGAGCAAATACACCCGTTAGGGCAAACACTCAATCCTTCGTCTTGTGCCTCGGCATTAACTTGAAAACGCCGCTCGCCTTGAGGACTGCCCGATTACCGACATAGAGGTCCGCTTCACAGAACGCTATGGACCTCGTTGCCCGCGTGACCCGCGCTGTGCCTTCAAGCCATTCGCCGGGCCGGGCCGAGGACAAAAAATCCGAATTCATACGAACCGTGAGCGCAATCGTCTGCGTTTCGCGCCAAACCGCCGCCCCCAGAAGCCCGTCCGCGAAAGCCATCAGCATGCCGCCATGGGTGATGCCACGCGAGTTGCAATGACGCTTTTTCACGCGGACGCCATGAACGAAACCCTCCGGCGTCACCTTATGGTAAAAGGGCCCGTTGTGACTTGTATATGGACCGCGGCCTGTCGAAAGGACGAAACCGTCCGGCGCTTTGTCATCTTCTGTTTCGCTCATCGGCCATATTCGGGTGTGGGGATACGCACCACCTGCCGGCGGATCACCGTCCTATATCATGGGCGTGCACGGAGATGAAACGGGTCAGTTGCCCGACGTTGCGTCCTGCTGCATCTCGGCGACCATCAGACCCTTGGGGCCTTCGCCGAAGCGTACGCTTATCTGCTGGCCGGGAATGAGGTCGTGCACGCCGAATCGGCGCAGCGTCTCCATATGGACAAAAATATCCGGAGTGCCTTCGCCGCGGGTCACAAAGCCATACCCACGCGCACGGTTAAACCATTTCACCGTCACGACCTCGAAGTCACCGATTGGCACGACCTGCCCGGCAGCACGCGTTGCCGCGCCCGGAGCTGACACGCCGACCGCAGTCGTGGCATCGACTTCGAGAAGCTTGATAGCTTGATTACCCTTGGGCCGGCGCACCGCTTCGCAAGTAACGGTAGCACCTTCCTCAAGCCCTTCATGTCCCGCCTGTTTCAGGCAAGACAAATGGACGAGCACATCGTCCCGTCCGTCATCGGGAATGATAAAACCATACCCTTTGACCGCATCGAACCATTTGACGACGCCCGTGACTTCGAAAGACACGTCCACGGAGTCCGCCGCACTTTCCAAACGCTCTTCCATCCCCACCACGATCAACTTCCGGACAGTCTATACAGGTATGGCCTCAATATTAGCCGTACCGGAATTCCTAAATGGTCCGTGGTTCCTCCCCCAAGGACTCCCCTTTATTATGATAACTATAACAGCGTTGCCAGAGCATTGAAAGTGCGCAGGAATAATCCGGTCTTTCTTGCTCTGCCCGCGGCCGCATTGCATATTGGAATCGTCAAATCGGGTTTCCGGCGCATCGGGCACTGGAGGCTTCGTCCACCGTACAATCGTTCGGTACCGGCACAGCGGTCGGGCAACCGGCGAATTTCTATGGCCGTTCGTGCCACATATCCGCAGGGAGATCATGAAAAAGGCCGTCGGGTTACTGGTTGCATTGTTCGCCCTCTGGCTGGCTTTGTCCGGCTATTTCAAGCCGTTCCTGCTGTCGCTCGGCGTTCTTTCCTGCCTTTTCACTGTCTACCTCGCCTCGCGCATGAAGCTTCTCGACGATGAAGCGGTGCCGCTGCAACTGCGCCCTTCCCTTCTTCTCTACTGGGGGTGGCTCGGCCGTGAGGTATTCAAATCCTCCATTGCCGTATCCAGGGTGATCCTCGCGCGCGAGATGCCGATCAGCCAGCAGCTTGTCGCCGTTCCCTGTACGCAGAAGACGGAAATGGGGCATGTGATTTTTGCCAATTCCATCACCCTCACGCCCGGAACGGTGACCGCGGAGAGCGGAAACGGACACTTCCTCGTCCACGCTCTAACCGATGATTTTGCCGCACCTGAAGGGTTTGCCGAAATGGACAGGCGCGTCACCGCCGTCGAGGACCGCTAAATGTACATGTTTCTTGCTGCCGTCGCGGCGATCTTCGTCGCCATCCTGCTTGTCCTGATCCGTCTTTTTGCGGGGCCGACGCTTTATGACCGCGTCCTCGCAGTCAACAGTTTCGGCACATTGACGGTGCTGTTGCTAAGCCTGTTGGGCTTCGTCACCGGCCGGCCGGATTTTCTGGATATCGCAATGCTCTACGCGCTCATCAACTTTGTCAGCACCATCGCCATTCTGAAATTCTTCCGTTATCGCGCGCTTGGCCGCGCCAGCATCCGTCAAGAGGAAGCCTGATGGACGCTTTCACCATCGACCTCCTGCTCGATATAGCCAGCGTCATAGCCTTCGCCACGGGCGGCGCTTTCCTGCTTATCGGCGCGTTCGGAATGATCCGCCTGCCGGATGTCTGGTCTCGTCTTCACGCCGCCGGAATCATGGATACCGTCGGTGCCGAGCTCATCCTTATCGGCATGATGTTTCAGGCCGGCCTTACACAGGCGACCCTCAAGCTCGTACTGATCAGCCTGTTCCTCTTCATCACGAGCCCCACATCGACGCATGCGGTAGCCAACGCAGCCTTCACCGCGGGCATTCGCCCCGTGCGCCTGCGCAAGAACGAAGCGGATCGGGTGATTGGCGAATCCGCAAAAAGGACGGGCGAATCATGAGTGCTGATCTAATCGGCATTGCCATCATCGACATCCTCCTTTTCACCTTTCTGGTCGTGACTGCCTTTGCAATCATGCGCCTGCGGAACCTGTTTGCCGTGGTGATGCTCGCGGGTGTTTTCAGCCTCTTGTCGGCAAGCCTCTTCGTCACGCTCGACGCCGTCGATGTTGCCTTCACCGAAGCAGCGGTGGGCGCCGGCATATCGACCGTACTCATGCTGGGCACGCTCGCGCTCACCGTGCGAGAGGAAAAAAAGTCCACTCACTCGGCGTTCCTGCCCTTGCTCGTCTGCCTTGTCACGGGTGCCGCCCTCATCTACGGCACGCTCGACATGCCGCCTTTCGGGGGAATGGACACACCTGTCCAGACCTATCTCGCACCCGATTATATCCAGCGGACCCCGATCGATACCGGCGTCCCGAACATCGTGACGGCAGTACTCGCCAGCTATCGCGGATATGACACGCTCGGAGAAACGGCCGTGGTATTCACAGCGGCTATCGCCGTATTACTGCTTCTCGGCGCGGCTATCCGGCGCCCCGGCAAAGACGACGGCAAGGAGTAAGCACCATGGAACATCATGCCATCCTTCGTGTCGTATCGAAGCTTCTCATTCCACCGATCCTTGTCTACGCGCTCTATGTGCAGTGGCACGGGGACTACGGCCCGGGCGGCGGCTTCCAGGCCGGCGTCGTCTTTGCAGTCGCATTCATTCTCTATGCGCTCGTCTATGGAGTGGATGAAATGGCGCGCGTCGTTCCGCCGAGGCTGCTTCATGCCAGTGCCGGGATCGGCGTCCTCATCTATGCAGGCACGGGCGTCGTCACGATGGCTCTCGGGGAAAACTTCCTCGGCTACAACGCTCTCGCCCACCATCCGGTTCATGCGCAGGAATGGGGCATCATCATTGTCGAATTCGGCGTCGGCGTAGCCGTTGCCTCAGTCATGATTTCCATCTTCATCGCATTCGCGTGCCATAACCCGCCGCTCAAGGATGAGGACTGGTAATGAGTGACATTGTTCTCGACCTCGATTTCGTGCTCGGTCACTACAACTACTGGATGTTCGTCATACTGATGATGACGGGCCTTTATGTGACCGTCAGCCGCGGCAACCTCATCAAAAAGATCGTCGGCCTGAACCTGTTTCAGACGTCCGTCTTCATGCTTTACATTTCCATGGGCAAGGTCATTGGAGGTACGGCACCGATCCTCCTCGACGACCCTGATACCGTCTATTCAAATCCGCTTCCCCACGTCCTCATCCTGACGGCCATTGTTGTCGGAATCGCAACGACTGCACTTGCACTCGCGCTCGTTGTCCGCATCCGCGAAACCTATGGCACCGTCGAAGAAGACGACATTCTGAAATTGGAGCACGAAATGGACTTCGGCACCCAGGCACACGACGGAGGTCGCCACTAATGCCTGGTTTGATCGAAGCCAACCTGCCGGCGTTGCAGGTGGTGCTGCCGCTCGTGGCCGCACCAATCTGTGCGATGCTCGGCAAAGGCAGCAGGGCCTGGGCATTCGCAACGCTTGTCGCCTTCCTGGCCTTCGCCATCTCCATATCGCTTTTCATCGCGACCTATGGCGGCCAGGTCATTTCCTATGAAATGGGCGGCTGGGCTCCCCCCTTGGGAATTGAGTACCGCATCGACGTTCTGAATGCCTTTGTGCTGATGATTGTGTCGGGCATGGCCGCACTCGTCTTGCCCTATGCGCACCGCAGTGTTGCAGCGGAAATTCCGGCGGAGCGGCAACCCTTTTTCTACACGGCGTTTCTGCTGTGCCTGACGGGCCTCCTCGGCGTCGCGATCACGGGCGATGCCTTCAATGTTTTCGTGTTTCTGGAGATCTCGTCGCTCTCGACCTACGCCCTGGTCGCTTCCGGTTCATGGCGTAACAAGCGCGCACTCACCGCCGCCTACAACTACCTGATCATGGGCACCGTCGGTGCCACCTTTTTCGTGATCGGCATCGGCATGATCTACATGATCACGGGCACGCTCAATATGGCGGACCTCGCCACCCGCATCATTGAACATGGCGACAGCCGCACGTTGCGTATGGGATTCGTCTTTATCTTCATCGGCGTCGGCCTGAAGCTGGCCATGTTCCCTCTGCATCTGTGGTTGCCCAACGCCTACACATTTGCGCCCACTGCCGTTACGGCCTTTGTCGCCGCGACGGCGACCAAGGTCGCCGTCTATGTGCTCCTGCGCTTCATGTTCACCGTCTTCGGTTTCGACTACGAGTTCCAGGCCGAGACGCTCAAGAACGTGCTGCTTCCGGTCGCTCTCGTCGCCATGTTCGCGGCCTCTCTCGTCGCAATCTTCCAGGATGACCTCAAGCGGATGCTGGCCTATTCGAGCATCGCCCAGATCGGCTACATGCTGCTCGGTCTCGCCTTCCTGACACATACAGGCCTCATGGCCACCATCGTTCATCTGTTCAATCACGCTGTGACCAAGGGTGCCCTGTTCATGGTCGCAGGCTGCTTCATCCTCTCCGCCGGCACGAGTTCCATATCGAGCTTGCGCGGCATCGGCCGCGACATGCCCTGGACGACAGCCGCTTTCGTCGCGGGGGGCATGAGCCTCATCGGCCTGCCGCTCACGGTCGGCTTCATCAGCAAATGGTATCTCGTGCAGGCCGCGCTCGAGCTCGGCTGGTGGCCGGTGGCCTTGCTCATCATGGCCTCCTCCCTCCTTGCCATCGTCTATGTCTGGCGCGTGGTCGAGGCGGCCTATCTCAAGCCCGCCCCTGAAGGTGTCACGCGGAGGGAAGCGCCGCTCTCCATGCTCATTCCCGCATGGATACTCGTCGGCCTGTCCATCTGGTTCGGCGTGAGTGCGACGCTTACCACCACCGCCGCAAGCCGCGCTGCCGACGTGCTGATCGGCTCCTCGCAAATGCTCTGGGAGGAGTAAGGTGCCATGACCGACGCGAACGCACTCCTTCTCGCTCTTTCCATTCCGACCGTCACGATGTTCCTGATCGCGATGTCGGGCAGCCGCCCGAATATCCGCGACGGCATCAGCATCGTTGCATCCATCTGTACCTTCGCAGTCGTTCTGCGGCTTCTCGAATCCGTGATGGCCGGGGCGCGCCCCTCCGTGACGCTCGTGGAGGTCATGCCGGGCCTCACCATCAATTTCTCGATTGAACCGCTCGGCATGCTGTTCGCCACGGTTGCGTCGGGTTTGTGGATCGTCACCGCAATCTATTCCATCGGCTATATGCGCGGGGCGCAGGAAAAGAAGCAGACGCGCTTCTACATCTGCTTTGCGCTGGCCATCGCTTCAGCGCTGGCAATTGCCTTCTCCGGCAACCTCTTCACGCTCTTCATCTTCTACGAAGTACTGACAATCTCGACCTATCCCCTCGTCGCTCACAAGGAGACGCCTGAGGCGCGCGCTGGTGCCCGCGTCTATCTCGGCATCCTGATGACGACCTCGATCCTGTTTCTGCTGGTCGCGGTCATCTGGACATGGAACCTCGCCGGAACAATGGAGTTTCGCGCCGGGGGTATTCTCGAAGGCAACATAGACCCCGCCTATGTGCCGTTCCTGCTGGCGCTCTTCGCCTTCGGCATCGGCAAGGCCGCGCTCATGCCGTTCCATCGCTGGCTTCCCGCCGCAATGGTCGCGCCGACGCCGGTCAGCGCTTTGCTGCATGCCGTCGCCGTCGTGAAAGCCGGCGTTTTCACCATGCTGAAGGTGGGCACCTACATCTTTGGCGTTGGCTTTCTCAGCAAGACCGGCGCCTCCGAATGGCTCGTCTGGGTGGCAGGCGCTTCCATCCTTATCGCCTCGATCATCGCCCTGACGAAAGATGATCTCAAAGCCCGCCTCGCCTACTCCACGGTGAGTCAGCTTTCCTACATCACGTTGGGCGTCGCTCTTGCGAACCAGATGGGCGTCATTGGCGGTTCGATGCATATCGCCATGCACGCCATGGGCAAGATCACGCTCTTCATGTGCGCGGGCGCGATTTACGTCGCCGCGCACAAGACGAAGGTAAGCGAGCTCGACGGCTTGGGTCCGAAAATGCCCGTCACTTTCATCTGCTTCACGATTGCATCACTCAGCATCATCGGCCTTCCACCTTTCGGGGGCGCCTGGAGCAAGTGGTATCTTCTCCTTGCCGCGGCCAATGCCGGACAAGTCGTCATGATCGTCGTGCTGATGCTGAGCTCGCTCCTGAACGTCGCCTATTTGCTGGCGATCCCCGGTCGCGCTTTCTTCGCGCCGCCCAAAAAACAGGTAGCCCATTCGCTCGGGGCGGCCGCCTCACCTTCCGACGGCATCGAGGAGGCTCCCCTCTTCTGCCTCGTTCCGATCTGCCTGACGGCCATCGGCTGCATTGTGCTCTTTTTCGCCGTCGGCGGTCTTTATGAATATCTGCTCAGTATCCCGATCTTGCCGGAGGCCGCGCCATGACTGGTTCGCATTCCCCTCGCGCAGAAGACCCGGCGCGTTTCCCCTGGCTAAGCCGTCACCTTCTCTGGACAAGCGACCCCTCGAAGGTAAACCGCCTCGTCTGGGCGCTCGTGATCCTCTGTGCAGGCCTGACCCTCGCGGATTTTTTCTATCACAAGCATAGCCACTTCGAGATTGAACAAGTTCCCGGATTCTATGGCTTTTACGGCTTCATCATGTGCGCGGCACTCGTAATCGCCGCCAAGGGACTGCGCGTCCTGCTGAAACGGGACGAAGATTACTACGCGCCCTATACCGTGGAATCGGAAGAGCATCCGGAAGCAGATCTCGGGCGGGAGAATATCGATGCCTGAGCTTCTCACCCCCGCCACCGTCTATATCCTTGCGGCAATCCTGCTGCCTTTCGTTCCCAAGGGCATATTCAGGCAACTGGTCCCCGTCCTCGTTCCCTTTGCGGGCGTGGCCGTCTTCTGGACACTTCAGTCTGGCACCTTCAGCTCGTTTAATCTCATGGGTCTGCATATCGGGCTCATGCGGATAGACGATCTCTCGCGCATTTTCGGCCTGATCTTCTCGATCGCTGCCTGCCTCGCCGCAATTTATGCATGGCATGTACGCGACACCATCCAGCAGGTCGCAGGCCTTCTCTATGCCGGCTCGGCAATCGGAGCGGTCTTCGCCGCCGACCTCATAACGCTCTTTGTTTTCTGGGAAGGCACCGCCATCGCCTCCGTCTTCCTTATATGGGCGCGGCGCACCGAAGGCGCCTATGCCACCGGCATGCGTTATCTGATCGTGCAAATCGGTTCCGGCGTGATCCTCATGGCGGGCGTCGTTCTGTTGTACCGCGAAACCGGCACAGTCGCCTTCTCGCAGATGGAACTGGGAAGCCTCGCGACATGGATGATTTTCATCGCCTTCGGCATAAAATGCGCCTTTCCGCTTCTGCATAACTGGTTGCAGGATGCCTATCCCGCCGCCACCGTCACCGGCACGGTCATCCTTTCGGCCTTCACGACGAAACTCGCCGTCTATGCCCTCGCGCGCGGCTTCCCCGGCACGGAAATTCTCATCTATATCGGCGCCGTGATGACATTGTTCCCGATCTTCTATGCCGTGATCGAGAACGATCTGCGCCGTGTACTCGCCTACAGCCTCAATAACCAGTTGGGTTTCATGGTTGTCGGTGTGGGCATTGGCACCCCGCTGGCGCTGAACGGCACGGCGGCGCATGCCTTTTGCCACATTCTTTACAAGGCACTCCTCTTCATGAGCGTGGGGGCGGTTCTCTTCCGCACCGGCACGGCCAAGGGCTCGGAACTGGGCGGGCTTTACAAGACCATGCCCTGGACAATGGCCTTCTGCGTGGTCGGTGCGGCGTCCATCTCGGCCTTCCCGCTCTTTTCAGGCTTCATTTCCAAATCGCTCATCCTCAGCGCCAGCGCGGACGAAGGCCATTTCATCGTCTGGCTGATTCTTCTCTTTGCTTCGGCTGGCGTCTTCCATCATTCGGGCATCAAGATCCCCTATTTCGCCTTCTTCGCGCATGACAGTGGCAAGCGGCCCAAGGAAGCACCGCGCCATATGCTCATCGCCATGGGAGTCACTGCCGCACTCTGCATCGGTATCGGCGTTTATCCCGCTCCGCTATACGAGCTCCTGCCCTACGATGTCGGTTACGAGCCCTACACCACGAGCCACGTCGTCACGCAACTCCAGCTTCTGTTCTTCTCCGCGCTCGCCTTCACCGTGCTGATGAAGACGCGCGTTTATCCACCGGAACTGCGTTCGACGAACCTGGACTCCGACTGGATATACCGTCGTATGCTCCCTGCCATGGTCGCCGGCCTTCGTCATGTCATCACCGGCACCTGGCGTTTCGCCTCTCGCGTCACGACCACCCGTGTTGACCGGTTCATCGCCACCATCTATCGCGCGCATGGACCGCAGGGTCCGCTCGCCCGAACCTGGCCGACAGGCTCGATGGTGCTTTGGATGGCGGTACTGCTGGGTATGACGCTGGTTCTGGCTTACATATGATATCCTGAACCAAATCGAACCCGAGCGCCGGAAACCAGATTCAAAGGAGACGCCCCATGGAAATGTCAGGCGAATACAAAATTCCGGCCCCGCGTGAAGAAGTCTGGGCGGCCCTCAACGATCCCGAAGTCCTGCAGAAATCGATCCCCGGCGCTGAATCCGTCACCAAGACAGCTGACGATGAATTCGAAGCCGTGGCGAAGGCAAAGGTCGGCCCCGTCAGCGCCCGCTTCAAGGGCAAGGTGAAACTCACCGACATCGACCCGCCGAATGGCTACACGATTTCCGGTGAAGGCAATGGCGGTGCGGCGGGGTTCGCCAAGGGCTCGGCCAAGGTTACGCTTACCGAGGCGGATGGCGGTACGCTCCTCGCCTACACAGTGAATGCGCAAGTGGGTGGCAAGCTCGCCCAGATTGGTCAGCGCTTCATCGACTCCACGGCGTCGCGCATGTCGCAGGAGTTTTTCGACAACTTCTCGCAGCTCGCTGGCGGCAGCCGTGTCGAACCTGCCGCATCGGAAACGCCGGAGCTTATCAACGAGATGGAGCACGGCATTCCCGGCAAGTCGCCGGACTACGACGCAATCTCGCCCACGGGTGTCCCGATGATGCCCGACGAGGAAGCAGGCATGAGCCTTTCGCCCTGGGTTTGGGGCCCTTTGGTGATAATTGCTCTCATCTTGCTCCTCTGGTTCATCGGCTTTTGAAGCCTGCTTCACGGGCCCGCGCTTGACGGCAAAGGATCGAGAGCGGAGACTCGTCGAAACGTCGCGGAAACATAACTCCGCCAGAGGCTCAGCTACTCAAGGGAGGTAAGTCGCATGTCCGTTGTTTCCATGACGGTCAACGGCAAGCCCGCTAGCGCCGACGTCGAGGCGCGAACGCTGCTTGTCCAGTTCATCCGCGATGAGCTTGGTCTCACCGGTACGCATGTCGGCTGCGACACGAGCCAGTGCGGCGCCTGCGTCGTTCATGTCGATGGCCGCGCGGTGAAGTCTTGCACCATGCTTGCCGCTCAAGCCGAAGGTGCGGAAGTCCTGACCATCGAAGGTCTCGCAAAAAATGGCGAGCTTCATCCCGTGCAGGCGGCCTTCCGTGAGCATCACGGGTTGCAATGCGGCTTCTGTACGCCGGGCATGATCATGACGGCAGTCGATATGATCCGCCGCAAGCCGGATCTCGACGAGGAAACGGTCCGCGAGGAACTCGACGGCAATATCTGCCGCTGCACCGGCTACCACAACATCGTGAAGGCCATCCTCGCCGCATCGCAGGAGATGCGCTGACGGAAAGAGCGGAGGAATTTTCTCGGGAGGAGAAATCCAGATGTCGGACAAAGCTTCGGGAGAAGGCATCGGTCAGCCGGTTCGCCGCAAGGAAGATTTTCGTTTCATCACGGGCAACGGCCACTACACCGACGACATCAGCCGCCCGCACCAGACCTGGACTTGTTTCCTTCGCTCGCCCCACGCTCATGCCCGCATCAAGTCGATAGACACATCTGCCGCCGAAGCGGCGCCGGGCGTCGTCGCCGTCTTCACCGGCAAGCATGTGGCCGATGACGAACTGGGCGGCCTCATCTGTGGCTGGACCGTCACCTCAAAGGACGGCACGCCGATGAAGGTCGGCCCGCATCCGATCCTCGCCCTCGATACCGTCCGCTATGTCGGCGACCACGTCGCCATGGTGGTCGCCGAAACACTTGCCGATGCGCGCGCCGCCGCCGAGTTGATCGACGTCGACTACGAGGCGCTACCCGCGACCATCTCACTCGCGACCTGTCAGGATGAAACGGCCGCGCAGGTCCACCCCGAAGCTCCGCGCAACACCTGCTTCGAATGGGAACTCGGCAACAAGGCCGAAACGGAAGCGGCCTTTGCCAGGGCCGATCGTGTCGTGAAGCTCGACCTCACGAACAATCGTCTCATCCCGAATGCAATGGAACCCCGCGCCGCCATTGGCGAATTCGACAAGGGCTCCGGCATTTACACGCTGCACACCACCAGCCAGAACCCCCATGTGGCGCGGCTGGTCCTCTCCGCTTTTGTCGGCGTTGCGCCCGAACACAAGCTCCGCGTCATCGCGCCTGATGTAGGCGGCGGCTTTGGCTCCAAGATTTTCATCTATGCGGAAGAAACCGCCTGCGTCTGGGCCGCAGCAAAAGTAGGCCGTCCGATCAAATGGACCGGCGACCGCTCGGAAGCCTTCCTGTCAGATGCGCATGGCCGCGATCATCTGAGCCATGCCGAACTGGCACTCGACAAGGACGGCAAGTTTCTTGGGCTGCGGGTGAAGACCATCGCCAATCTCGGCGCCTATCTCTCGACCTTCTCGGCCGCCGTACCGACCTATCTCTACGGCACACTGCTTTCCGGCCAATATGACCTTCCCGCAATCCACGTCGAGGTCGATGGCGTCTATACGCATACAGCGCCCGTGGATGCCTATCGTGGTGCAGGCCGGCCGGAAGCGACCTATCTCGTCGAACGCATGGTCGAAACGGCAGCACGCGAAATCGGCATGGACCCGGCCGAACTTCGCCGCCGCAACTACATCCGCACATTCCCGCATCAGACCCCCGTCATCATGAACTATGACGCGGGCGACTATGAAGCCTCGCTCGACGCCGCCATGAAAGCCATCGACTATGCCGGCTTCCCGGCCCGCAAATCGGAGGCCGCCAGCCGCGGCAAGCTGCGTGGGATAGGCATGTCCTCCTATATCGAGGCCTGCGGTCTCGCCCCTTCCGCCGCCGTCGGCTCGCTGGGCGCCGGTGTCGGTCTCTGGGAGAGCGCGGAGGTTCGCGTGAACCCCACCGGCAATGTCGAGGTCATGACCGGCTCCCACAGTCACGGTCAGGGCCATGAAACGACTTTCGCGCAGCTCGTCGCCTCGCGTCTCGGCATCCCGATGGAGCAGGTCGAGATCGTTCACGGCGACACCGACAAGGTGCAGTTCGGCATGGGCACTTATGGCTCGCGCTCCGGCGCCGTCGGCATGAGCGCCATCGTGAAGGCGCTCGACAAGATCGAAACCAAGGCAAAGAAGATCGCGGCCCATCTGATGGAAGCGGCTGTCGAGGACATCGCCTTCGAGAATGGCACCTTCACAGTGCGGGGCACCGACAAGTCACTTGCCTGGGCGGAGCTTTCCCTCGCCGCCTACACGGCGCATGGGTTTCCCTCCGGCGAGATCGAACCCGGTCTGAAGGAAGGTGCCTTCTACGATCCGACGAATTTCACATTCCCCGCCGGTTGCCATATCTGCGAGGTCGAGATCGATCCCGATACCGGCATCACGAAGATCGCAAAATTTGTCGCTGTCGACGATTTCGGTACCGTCATCAACCCGCTGATCGTCGAAGGTCAGGTTCATGGCGGCATCGCGCAGGGTATCGGTCAGGCGCTGCTTGAACACGGCGTCTACGATGCGGAGTCCGGCCAGCTCGTCACCGGCTCCTACATGGACTATTGCATGCCCCGCGCAGACGACCTGCCGAGCTTCACGCTCGGCTTCACGAAAACCGAAAGCCCCTCCAACCCGCTCGGCATGAAAGGTTGCGGCGAGGCAGGCGCCATCGCCTCCCCGCCCGCTGTCATCAACGCCATCACCGATGCGCTCGGCATCCGTGACATCGAAATGCCCGCGACGCCTGCGCGCGTCTGGTCCGCCCTGCAATCCGCCGCGCCGCGCGCCGCCGCCGAATAAAGCCAGCCAAAGGAAACGCCCCATGTATCAGTTCCATTATGAGCGCCCGAAAACACTGGCGGATGCCGAAGCCCTTCTCGGCAAGGCGGACGATCCGAAAATACTTGCGGGCGGCCAGACGTTGATCCCCACGCTGAAGCAACGCCTCGCCATGCCGAGCGACGTGATCGACATCGGCGGCATCAAGGAACTCGATTTCATCCGCGCCGAAGGCGATGCCATCATGATCGGTGCCGGCACGCGTCATGCGACCGTGGCGCAGTCTGCGGACGTGCAGAAGCACAACCCCGCCCTTGCCGTGCTCGCGGGCGGGATCGGCGACCCCGCCGTCCGCCACATGGGAACGCTGGGCGGCTCCATCGCCAATAACGATCCGGCAGCGGACTATCCAGCCGCCTGCCTTGGTCTCGACGCCAAGATCCACACGACGAAGCGTCTCATCGAGGCGGATGAGTTCTTCAAGGGCATGTTCGAGACGGCGCTTCAGGATGGCGAGATCATCAAGGAAGTCACCTTTCCGCATCCCGAAAAGGCGGCCTATATGAAGTTCCGCAACCCGGCTTCGCGTTACGCAATGGTCGGCGTCTTTGTTTCGAAAGGCCCCTGGGGTGTGCGCGTCGCCGTCACGGGCGCCGGTCAGAACGGCGTTTTCCGCGTGAGCGAAATGGAAGAGGCGTTGGCGAAAAGCTGGTCGCCCGATGCCGTCGCCGGCATCAAGCTGCCCGCCAAGGGGCTCAACGCCGACCTCCACGGCACCGCCGAATATCGCGCCCACCTCATCACCGTCATGGCGAAGCGGGCAGTCGCGGCGGCAGGCTGACTTGGCGAGGGCCCGTTCCCGTTCTAGGTTGAGTTCATGACGTTGCCTTCCAATATCGACGAAACCGTCGAGCTTCTCGCGCGCGGCGATTATGTCGCCGACCGTTCCCTTGCGACCGTCATCTTCCTTGCATTGAAGATGGGGCGTCCGCTCCTGCTCGAAGGCGAGGCAGGCGTCGGCAAAACGGAAATCGCGAAAGTCCTCTCGCAGGCGCTTGGCCGCCGCCTTATTCGCCTGCAATGCTATGAAGGCCTGGATACCGGCGCCGCCGTCTATGAGTGGAACTATCAGGCGCAGATGATCGAGATCCGCCTTGCCGAAGCGCAAGGTGTCGAGGACCGCACCGAACTCGGCAAGGATGTCTTTTCCGAGCGTTTTCTCATCCGCCGCCCGATCCTTCAGGCGCTGGAGCCTGCTGTCGAAGGTCCGCCCGTCCTGCTGATCGACGAACTGGACCGCACGGACGAGCCTTTCGAGGCCTACCTTCTCGAAGTCCTTTCGGACTTCCAGGTCAGTGTACCCGAAATCGGCACCATCAAGGCCGAGCACCCGCCCATCGTCATCGTGACCTCGAACCGCACGCGCGAAATCCACGACGCGCTGAAACGCCGCTGCCTCTATCACTGGGTCGACTACCCGGATGCCGCGCGCGAACTCGCGATCCTGAAGCTCAAGGCACCCGGCACACCGGAAAAGCTTTCCCGCGATATTGTCGCCTTCGTGCAGAAGCTCCGCACCCTCGACCTCTACAAAAATCCCGGCATCGCCGAAACGATCGACTGGGCGGAAGCCCTGACCGCGCTCGACGCCATCTCCCTCGACAAGCAGTCGGTGAACGACACGCTGGGCGCTCTCCTGAAATATCAGGACGACATCGCCCGCGTCGCCGGAAGCGAGGCCGCCCGCATTCTGGAGGAAATCCGGATGGCCACGGCGGCGGAATGACATGGAAATCGCGCCCGGACGTCTATCCGAAAACATCCTGCATTTCGCCCGCGTCCTGCGCCGTGCCGGTCTGCGCGTCGGCCCCCGGCAGGTTCTCGATGCCGTGGAGGCAGTCGAGGCGGCCGGCATAGGCACGCGCGAGGATTTCTACTGGACGCTCCACTCCACGCTGGTGAAGCGTCACGAGGAACAGGAGATCTTCCGGCAGGCATTCCACGTCTTCTGGCGCAATCCGAAGCTCCTCGACAAGATGATGTCGCTCATGCTGCCGGATGTGAAAACGCCGCCCAATGCCAGCGAGGAAGAGCAGAGCCGCCGTCTCGCGGAAGCGCTCTTCGGCGAAGGAAGCCCTGCCACGGAGGATGAACCCGATATCGAGGTGGATCGCAGCGAAACCTTCTCGAAGGACGAGCTTCTTCGCACGAAGGACTTCGAGAAAATGTCGGTCGCGGAACTGGCCGAGGCGAAAGCTGCCATCTCCCGCCTCCGCCTGACGCTGGACGAACACCGCACAAGGCGCACAAGGCCCGCCGCTCGCGGCCAGCTTGTCGACATGCGTTCGACTCTGCGCGCCACGCTCCGCTCCGGTGGCCTCATCCCGCTGAAACGCCGCGACTATCGCCGCCGCCGCCCGCCCCTCGTCGTCCTTTGCGATATTTCGGGCTCCATGTCCGCCTATGCCCGCGTCTTTCTGCACTTCCTGCACGCTCTCACGAACGACCGCGACCGCGTTCACGTCTTCCTCTTCGGCACGCGCCTGACCAACATCACGCGCGAGCTGAAGCATCGCGATGTGGACGAGGCGCTTGCCCGCGTCGCCACCCGCGTCGAGGACTGGGATGGCGGCACCCGTATCGGCGAGACGCTCCACCGCTTCAATGTGGACTGGGCCCGCCGGGTGCTCGGCCAGGGCGCGACCGTCCTCCTCGTGACCGACGGGTTGGACCGCGATGCAGGCGAAGGCGTCGGAGCGGAGATTGCCCGCCTCCATCGTCAGGCCCGCCGCCTCATCTGGCTGAACCCGCTGCTGCGCTATGAGCGCTTCGAGCCCAGGGCCCTGGGCGTCAAGGCGCTGCTCCCTCATGTGGACGAGTTCCGCCCGGTCCATAACATCGCCTCGCTCGCAGCTCTGGTCGATGCCCTGTCCGATGCCCATATTGGCAGGAAGCCCGAAAGAAGGGAGGCTGCATGAGCGAAGCTCTGAACCACGACAATGTGCTGGAAGAAGCCGCCCGCTGGCAGGCCGAAGGCCGCAAGGTCGCCCTCGCGACCGTCATCGAAACCTGGGGCTCAGCCCCGCGCCCGGTCGGCAGCCAGCTCGCAATCCGCGACGATGCCACCTTCATCGGCTCCGTCTCCGGCGGCTGCATCGAGGGAGATGTCGTCACCCGCGCGCTCGAAACACTGGAATCCGGCAAGCCGGAAATTCTCGAATATGGCGTCTCCGACGCAATGGCCTGGGAGGTCGGGCTCGCATGTGGCGGACGCATCCGCGTCATGGTCGAGCCGGTGAAAGCCTGAGATGGACGCCCACATCCTTCAGCAGCTCGTCCGCGACCGTGCCGAAAAGCGCGCCACGGTCCTTGCAACAAGGTTAACGGACGGGATGCAGAAGCTTGTTTATCCAACTGATAAACAAGAAGAAAAATGGTTAATTGAAGCTGTTTCTCAGGTTCTCGCAAGCGACCGCGGACGCATTGTGGAAGGCCCCGATGGCGAATGGTTCCTCAATCCGTTCAATCCGCCCCTCCGCCTCATCCTTGTTGGTGCCGTCCATATCGCGCAACCGCTGGCCCGGATCGCGAGCCTCGCCGGCTATGACGTGACGGTGGTCGATCCACGCACCTCCTTCGCCTCCGAAGAGCGTTTCCCCGACACGCACCTTGTCACCGGCTGGCCTGACGAGGCCATGGCCGCCCTCGCCCCTGATGCCCGCACCGCCATCGTCACCCTCACCCACGATCCGAAGCTCGACGATCCCGCCCTCCATGCGGCGCTGCGCAGCCCGGCTTTCTATGTCGGCGCGCTGGGCTCGAAGAAGACCCATGCCGCCCGCATCGCCCGGCTCGCGCAGGCAGGCTTCGGCGAAGACGAAATCGCCCGTATCAATGGGCCGGTCGGCCTTTCTATCGGCGCGAAAAGCCCGGCCGAAATCGCCATCTCGATCATGGCCCAGATAACGGAGACGCTCCGCAAATGATCTTCGGTGACATGGCCCCTGACGAGGCGGAAGGCGCGATCCTCGCCCACTCGCAAAAGATAGGCGGCGAAACCTTCAAGAAGGGCCGCGTCCTGAACCGGGCGGACATAGCCGCCCTGAAGGATGCCGGCATCAGCCATGTCGTCGCCGCTCGCCTCGAAGAAACCGACGTCCCCGAAGACGAGGCAGCCGCCGCCCTCGCAGCCGCCCTTGCCGGTTTTTCCGTGCGCGCCTCCGCGCCCTTCACAGGCCGCGCCAATCTCCATGCCGAGGCGGCAGGCGTGATCGGCATCGACCCGGCGCGCATAGACGCCATAAACCGTATTGGCGAGGCAATCACCGTCGCAACCGTCGCCCCGCACGAAACCGTCGCCGAGCGCCAGATGCTCGCCACGGTGAAGGTGATCCCCTTCGCGGTCCCCCGCGCCGATCTCGACAAGGCGCTGGCGATTGCGCGAGACGGCCCCGCCCCGCTCACGCTTCACCGTTTCGAGCCGCGCCGCGTCGGCCTTGTCGCAACCCATCTCCCCAATACAAAGACGAGCGTCCTAGAAAAAAGCCGCGCCATCCTCGATGCACGCCTTGCCTCAATGAACAGCGGCATCGCCCGGGAAATCCGCACGCCGCATACGGCCCGGGGAGTTGCCGGCGCCGTGCAGGCACTCGCGAAGGAAGGCCTTTCGCCCATCCTCATCTTCGGTGCCTCCGCCACCGTCGACCGGCGCGATGTCGTCCCGGCGGGTATCGTGCTCGCAGGCGGCGATGTGCTGCATTTCGGCATGCCGGTCGACCCCGGCAACCTCCTCCTTCTCGCCCGGCATGGGAAGACGCCCGTCATCGGTCTACCCGGTTGCGCCCGCTCACCGAAGCTCAACGGCTTCGATTGGGTGCTGGCACGCTTGGTGGCGGGTCTCGAAGTCACACCGCAAGACATCATGGGAATGGGCCTCGGCGGCCTGCTGAAGGAAATCCCGACACGGCCCCAGCCCCGCGAAGGTATCGCCGCGCCTCGCGCCCGCGCGCGTATCGCTACCCTTGTCCTCGCCGCAGGCCGCTCCACACGAATGAAGACTGGCGACGCATCTCTCCCGAGCAAGCTCCTGATGCCTCTCGGTGGCAAACCAATGATCGCGCATGTCGTGGAAGCCGCGCTCGAAAGTAGCGCCGAACCCGTCGTTGTCGTCACCGGCAATGCGGAAGAGGAAGTCCGCGCCGCGCTCTCGGAGCCGGAAATCACCTTCGTTCACAACCCGGATTATGCGGACGGCCTCTCGACCTCCCTCCGCACGGGGCTCTCGGCTCTCCCGGACGATATCGACGGTGTGCTTGTCTGCCTCGGCGACATGCCGGATATCCGCGCAAGCCATCTGGACAAGCTGATCGCCGCCTTTGACCCGAAAGAAGGCCGTACCATCTGTGTACCAACAGTTGCGGGAAAGCGAGGTAATCCCGTCCTCTGGGGTCGCGAATGGTTCGACGCCATGATGGAGGTGAAGGGCGATACCGGCGCGAGGCACCTGATCGGCGAAAACGGAGACGCCGTCTGCGAAGTCCCGATGCCGGATGATGCCACGCTCACCGATATCGACACGCAGGCTGAACTCGAAGCGCGGAAACGCCTTTCAGAATAATGAAGCGATGGTATAGGCTTTCATGGAAGTTTCCATTTCGACCATCAATGGGGCGTCCATAATAGCGAAGGAACGAGCAATGCCTGAAAAATCCGCACGCAATCCGCTTCTGGCATGGTGGATTGGGCTGCTGATCATCGCAGCCGTCGTGATCTATTTCGCTTATCGTTTCTCCTGCATGGAATGCGGGCATCCGGGCGGGTTCATCGAATTCATCGTCCTGGGAATTGTTCCGGTCGTCTATCTCGCGCTCATGTATCTGACGCTCAAAAATCAGGCGAACGCCGAAAAGAAGTAATGACGCCCGCGCCGTTTGCCCGGCTTGTCATACTGCTTTCGGATGTTTCACGATCACGCCGCCCCGCCAAAGGCCGAGAGCCAGTTGTTCGGCGCTGTCCCGTCTTCCTTTCTTCCGCCGCGCCGCTGAACGGTATCCCGAACTACAGCATCTATGCCGCCGCGCGGGGTGCCGCCAATTCGCTTGCGCTCACGCTGGCAAAGGAACTCGCCTCCCACAACATTCAGGTAAACGCGCTCGGCTTCAATTTCATCGAAAGTCCGGATTATTTCCCGGCCTCGCTCCTCGACGATCCGAAGTCGCGCGACAAGATACTCGGCAACATCCCGCTTCGCCATCTCGGCAAGCCTGAGGAAGCCGCCGCCATCGTCGCCTTCCTCGCCGGTCCGGGTTCCGATTTCATCACCGGACAGTTGATCCCTGTCGCGGGCGGCTGGGCCACCGTCCGCTAATTCAACATCGCGATGGGCGCGAGCGTGCCACCGATCTCGTCATGAATCACGAGATCGGCAATCTGGTCGAGTTCTGTCGGCTCGCGATTGAGAATGACGAGCTGCGCCCCGTTCCGCTTCGCGAGAATGGGAAAGCCCGCCGCCGGATAAACCTGCAATGATGAGCCGATGGCGATGAAGAGATCGCATCCCAGCGTCGCCTCATGCGCGCGGTTCATTTCCTCTTCCGGCATGGCCTGCCCGAACGAAACCGTCGCCGATTTCACGATACCGCCGCAGGACGAACAATCCGGCGCGGCCTGCGATGCTTCATACTGCGCGCGCACCCAGTCCAGTTCATAGCGCGCGGCGCAATCGAGGCATTTCGCATAGGTGCCGTTGCCATGCAGTTCGATGATCTTCTCGTCCGGCACGCCCGAATTCTGATGCAGATTATCGATATTCTGTGTGATGACGTGGCTGACCTTGCCCTCGTCCACGAGCTTGGCAATCGCCATATGCCCCTTGTTCGGCTCGGCCTTCTCGATGGTCTTGTCGATCTCGAACTTCCGCCGCCAGGCTTCCGCGCGCGTTTCGGCGGAGGCGAGATAGTCCTGAAAGTCGATAGGTGCCATCTTGGTCCACAAGCCGCCCGGACTGCGGAAGTCGGGAATCCCGGATTCCGTGCTGATCCCCGCCCCGGTAAAAACCACCACGCGATAAGCTTCCTCGATTGCCCGCTTCAATTCGTTCGACATGGCCATCCCGTTTCTTTGACCTCGCCCCCGTCATGGGGAATCATGCGGCAATTGCCGTACACATCAAGGACAACAAATGAAATATCTGCACACCATGGTGCGCGTCAGCGACCTCGACAAGTCGCTGGACTTCTATTGCAACAAGCTCGGCCTCGAAAACCTTGGCCGCTTCGACATCGAGGAAGGTCGCTTCAGCCTCGTCTTTCTCGCCGCCCCCGGCCAGAAGGACGCACAGATCGAACTCACATGGAACTGGGACCCGGAAGAACTTGGCGAAGGCCGTAATTTCGGCCACCTCGCCTATCAGGTAGATGATATCTACGAGACCTGCGACCGCCTGATGAAGGCGGGCGTTACCATCAATCGCCCGCCCCGCGACGGGCGCATGGCCTTCGTCCGCTCGCCCGACAATATTTCCATCGAATTACTGCAAGCCGGCACGCCCCTGCCCGCCAGAGAGCCCTGGGCTTCCATGCCGAACACGGGACACTGGTAGGGCGTACTATCGTGAGGTCATGTTGAGAATTACGACCTGCGCGATCAAGGCCCTGCCGGGATACGACATGCTCTTGCTCGTGAACGTGGAGGGTCTCGCCAAGGCCGCGAGTGTAAAACTGGAAAGGGGTCGGCAAGAACGGCGTGTGAACGCCGTATTGTCAAACCTCGCCGCGCGAGAGTGTCAAACCTGCCGAAAAAATGTGGTACGCCCTAGGGGAGTCGAACCCCTCTTTCCAGAATGAAAATCTGGCGTCCTAACCGATAGACGAAGGGCGCACGTACCTTGAAAAGGCCGGACGGGAACACCCGCCATGAGCGCGCCTTATAAGCGGCGGCGGCGACTCTTGCAACCCCAATTTCAGCCCCGTTCCGCAAGAAATCTGCGGGTTTTTCCCTCTCCCGCAGAAAATGCTTAGCCTTGCCACACCGACCCAAGTAAATCGATTCCATGGATAGAGACAGTTCCGGCCGGCCCGTTTCAAACGGCCCTGCTATTGCCCGTCATTTGCCGAATGGCCTAATGACCACTCCGCTGACGCTTCACGCCGATGAGCGCGGCACCTTCTCCGAGTTATTCCGGACAAGCTGAGATACGAACGCCTCATCGGTGCCGACGGGGTTGAACCTCCCGGCAACGCGGCGCCGGGAATGTCCGCGCAAAAGCGGCTCCCCTAACAACGAATGTGGTACGAATTTTTCAGCGACTCATATCTGGTTGCCGGATTGCGCAAGGCAAACCCTGTCACACTCGCGACCGTCGCAGCCAAGGCGAACCAGTTGCGTGCCCGGAAGCCCACCCTGAAAGAAGCGCTGCATCAAGTCGCAAGGGCTCTTCGCTGAGAGCTATGGCGTTGCATCCCGCGTCGGAACGGCGTCCTCGATAGTAAATTGAACATCCCGCCGCCCCTGCCATTCATCGGCGCTGAGCCGCCCTGCGATGTGCAGAAGCCCTGCCCCCTTGTCCATCAGCAGCGCGCCCAGCGGCGATTCCGCAGCCCGGAAGGCAATGCCCTTCAGCCGGCCGCCATCTTCTCCGGCAAGGATCACCCGCACATGTGCCTTGCCTACAATATCGGCCCTCACGACGCGCACCGACGGCACCGCAAAGCGCGGTTCGGCATTGCCCGCGCCATAGGGCCCCGCCTGTTGCAGCAGCTCATAAAGCTCGCGCGTTGCCCCCCGAGCGGCAATCGCGCCATCGAGTTTCAGGGCCCGCGCCTCGGAGGCAACCGCCACATCGTCCTGAAGCCGCTTGGCAAGAAAGGCTTCCAGTTCTTCAAGTTTGTTTTCGCGCAGCGTCAGCCCCGCCGCCATCGCGTGTCCGCCGCCATTGACGAGCAGTCCCGCTTCCAGCGCCGCCGTAACCGCGCGCCCGAGATCCACGCCGGACAGCGAGCGGCCTGAACCTTTCCCCTCCCCCTTCTCGTCGATAGCGATGACGAGGCTCGGCCGTTCGTAACGATCCTTGAGGCGGCTCGCTACGATGCCGATGACACCGGGGTGCCAGCCCTTGCCCGCCGCAACAATGATCGGCGGCACCGTGTTCGCGCGCCGGGAGGAAAGCCTCTCATCGACCTGATGGATCGCCTCTTCCAGCACCTGCGCCTCGATGGCCTGACGCTCGGCATTCATCACATTGAGCTCTTCGGCGATGGCATTCGCTTCAAGTTCGTTCTCGGTCGTCAGCAGCCTCGCGCCGAGATCGGCCCGGCCGACGCGCCCGCCCGCATTCACACGGGGCCCGAGCAGAAAACCGCAATGATAGGGCGATGGCGTTCCGTTCATTCGCGCGACATCGGCAAGCGCCGCAAGCCCCTTGTTCTGCCTGCGCTGCATCACGCGCAAACCCTGCGCGACGAATGCCCGGTTGAGCCCCGTCAGCGGCACCACGTCGCAAACCGTGCCCAGCGCCACGAGGTCGAGCCATTGCATGAGGTCGGGCTCTTCCCGGTCGGCATACCACCCCGCTTCGCGCAGCGCCCGGTTGAGCGCCACCACGAAAAGGAAAGTCACTCCCACAGCGGCAAGCTGTCCGAGGCCGCTGGCGTCGTCCATCCGGTTCGGATTGACCAGCGCAAAGGCGGGCGGCAACGATGGTTCCGCCTGATGATGATCGACGACGATGGAGGGGAGCCCGTAATCTGCAGCCAGCCCCAGCGCCTTGTGCGCCATCGTCCCGCAATCGACAGTGATGACGAGATCGGTCCCCTCATCCTTCAGCCGTTTCAGCGCGGGCGCATTCGGGCCGTAGCCTTCGCGAATGCGATCGGGAATATAGATCCGCAATTCGCTCCCCGTCGCCTTGAAAAAGCGATAGAGCAGCGCACTCGATGTTGCTCCGTCCACGTCATAATCGCCGAAAACTGCAATCTTCTCGCCCGCCATGATGGCTTGCGCCACGCGCGTGGCCGCCTTCTCCATATCCGTGACTTCGTAGGGGTCAGGCATCAGCGAGCGCAGCGAAGGGGCGAGATAGGCCGCGCAATCTTCCGGCGCAACACCGCGTCCCGCAAGCACCCGCGCAATGATTTCAGGAAGCCCCTCACGCTGCGCAATCGCAAGTGCCAGACGCTCATCGCCAAGGCGGCTCGCCCATGAACGCCCGCTCACAGAGCGCTCGACACCGAGAAAACCTCTGGAGATGGCATCAGTACTCATCGGTGCGGGCCGGGTTCTTGTGCGAAATGGACATGGAAAGAGGATAGCCCCTCAGATCACGAAAGGTCGAACGAACAATCGCAAGCCCATGTTCAGGGGCTGATGACCACGTCCTCATTGCAGGCTTCCTGTATATGTTCGCGCTCCTCTGCGCTGCGGACCTCGCTTTCCCGCGAGACTGCCGCCGGAACAAAGCGATCCATCACCACACAAGCCACAAGGTCGCCGGTTATATTGAGACTTGCCCTGAACCGCTCAAGAATACGGTCCAGCCCGACGATCAATGCCAGACCGGTCAAGGGCACCCCCACACTGGAAAGGACCGACGCCAGAACGACAATGCCGACACCCGGCACGGCGGGTGTGCCGATGGAGGCGCCGACGGTCGTTGCAACAAGCGCCAGCAGAACACCGATCGGCAAGTCGATCTGATAGAACTGCGCCATGAAAATCGTGGCAAGCGCTTGATAGAGCGCCGTGCCGCCCATGTTCATCGTCGCTCCCAGTGGAACGATGAATTGCGCCAGGGACGGCCGGACCTTCAACACATCCTCGGCCGTCTTCACCGTGACGGGCATGGTTGCCGCCGAGCTGTTGGTAGAAAAACCGAGCAGGAATGGTTCGCGGATCGAACGCAGCATGAAAAGCGGGTTGCGTCCGCCCAGCACCGCCGCGATGGCGAGATAGAAAGCCAGCAATACGGCCATGCCGAAAACAACAACCGCCGCATAGGCGCCAAGCCCCGCCAGAATACCGGGCCCCGTCTTGATCATGACCTGCGCCAGCAACCCGAACACGGCCACCGGTGCGAAGGTCATCACCGTCGCCACGATGGCCATGCATATTTGCTGTACCGACCCCAGCAACTCGAAAAGAGGTTTCGAGGATTCAGGCGGAACGCTGAGCAGCCCCACTCCCAGCACGATCGCAAAGATGACGATCTGCAACATGTCGCCGCGCACGATCGAACCCAGCGGATTGGTTGGCAAAATCTCCGTGATTTCGTTCGGGATGCTCACCAGGCTGAATGTCTTTGCCGCTTCCGCCTCGCCCTTTTCGGCAAGTTCGGCAACCTGACCCGTCAGTTCCACCTGCGGTGCGGCGGCCCGGTCCACATATTCACCTGGTTTGAGCACGAGGCCGATAGCCACGCCGAGAACAGCCGCCGCAATGGTCGAACCGATAAAGTAGAAAGCGAGCCCGACGCCCGTACTCTTGAGCTGACGGACATCGGTAGCCGCCGCGATGCCCCGGACGATGGACGCCAGGATCAGCGGCACGACAATCATCTGGATGAAGGCGAGAAAAAGGTTGCCCGGCAATGCCAGCCATTCCCCGAGCGTATTCGCCGTCGACCGGGACACGAAGCCCGTATCGGGATTGAGCAGCAATCCCGTTGCGATCCCCAGCACCATGCCGATGAGAACCTGAAGCCAGAGGCGCCCTTTCGTCAGCCGGTTGGACTGCTTTGAGAGGAACTTCAGGTTCTTCGGAAAGATACGTTCTACCGAGGAAAAGTTGCCGCCTTTCATCGCGCCAGGCTCCAGTCATGGTGTCGCTGCGCCCGAAACGAAGCTGGATCGCTCAAGCCCCGGGGGATCGTTCATGAAACAAGCTCACCCCCGCGCGAGGGACCGGCCCGGCGGATGACGGGCTTTACTGGAACTTGTCGAGATAGGCGTGGAACGACTTCAGGCGCCGCACGGTGCCTGTTGCCGAGCGCATGACGATGGTGTGCGTTGTCACGCCGCCATCGCGGTGATGAATGCCGTCCAGCAGCCAGCCATCGGTCACGCCCGTTGCTGCGAAGATCACGTCGCCGGAAGCCATTTCCGTATGGTCGTACTTCTTGTTGAAGTCCTTCACGCCCATTTTCGCCGCGCGCGCCTTCTGTTCTTCGCTCGACGTCACCAGACGGCCCTGCATCTGGCCGCCGATGCAGCGAAGCGCAGCCGCCGCGAGCACGCCTTCCGGCGCACCGCCGACACCCATATAGAGGTCGACACCCGTCTCGGGGTCCGTCGTTGCAATCACGCCGGCAATGTCGCCATCGGTGATGAGCGTCACGCGCGCCCCCACCTCGCGCACCGCGCGGATGAGTTCGGCATGGCGCGGCCGGTCGAGAATGCACACCGTGATCTCGGAAACATCGGTCTTCTTCGCCTTGGCGAGCGCCTTGATGTTTTCGGCCGGTGTCGCGTCGAGATCGATCAGCCCTTCGGGGAAACCGCCGCCGATCGCGATCTTGTCCATATAGGTATCGGGCGCATTGAGCAGCGTGCCGCCTTCCGCCGCCGCGAGCACGGCCATGGCATTCGGCATCGCTTTCGCCGTCAGCGTCGTGCCTTCCAGTGGATCGAGCGCGATATCGACCTTCGGGCCCTTGCCCGTGCCGACCTTCTCACCGATATAGAGCATCGGCGCCTCGTCGCGCTCACCTTCGCCGATCACCACCGTGCCGTCGATATCGAGTACGTTGAGTTCCTTGCGCATGGCATCGACCGCTGCCTGGTCGGCAGACTTCTCGTCGCCGCGTCCCACCCACAGGGCCGAGCAGACAGCCGCACGTTCCGTCACGCGCCCCATCTCCAGCGCAAGCATACGGTTCAGGCCAGCTTTTTTCTCAACCATCTCAGTCCCCGTTCCTCTGCCCGTTCCGCCGGGCGCCATATGTAGGCGGCTCAGCGGAGCTCGCCATCCTCAATTCTGATCATCAGCGGCGTTCCCGCCACGTCTTCATGCTGCGCAAGCAATGTCCGTGCGCGCGCCATGGTGCTCTCGTCCGTCTCATGCGTGACGAAGACGACCGGCAGCCGGCCGCTGTCGTCGCCCTTGCCGCCGCGCTGCACAATGCGTTCGATGGAAATCGAGGCTTCGGCCAGCGCCCGTGTGATCGCGGCCATGCTGCCCGCGCGGTCCACAGCGCGCAACCGCAGATAGAATGAGCTCTTGTGCGCTTCCATCAGCGGCCTTGCCGGTGCCTTCAGCTTCGTTGCCGGCACGATGAATGGCGCCACGATGAGCCCGCGCGCAATATCCACGATGTCGGAGAGAACGGCCGATGCCGTCGGCCCCTCGCCCGCACCGCGTCCTTCGAGCACGAGATGCCCCACCCGGTCGCCATCGACGGCCACCGCGTTGTAGACGCCGGATACAGCCGCCAGCGGCGTCCCTTCGGGCACGAGCGCGGGATGCACACGCTGCACGATGCCATCATCGCTCTTTTCCGCAATGGCGAGCAGCTTCACCTTGAAACCGAAATCCTTCGCGAAGGCGATATCCGTCGCGCTGATCTTCTCGATGCCCTCGATATGCACATTGTCGAAATCGACCTCCGTGCCGAAGGCAAGGCTCGCCAGGATCGCGAGCTTGTGCGCCGCGTCGATGCCGCCCACGTCGAAAGTCGGATCGGCTTCCGCATAGCCGAGATCCTGCGCGTCCTTCAGCACATCGGCGAAGTCGCGCCCCGTCGTCTCCATCTCGGTCAGGATGTAGTTGCAGGTGCCGTTGAGGATGCCGTGAATGCTGCGGATTTCGTTGCCCGCCAGCGCCTCGCGCATCGCCTTCACGATCGGGATACCGCCCGCCACCGCCGCCTCGTAGTTGAGCGCGACGCCCTTGCTTTCCGCCGCCTGCGCCAGCGCCGTGCCGTGATGCGCGACCAGCGCCTTGTTCGCGGTCGCCACATGCTTGCCCGCCTTCAGCGACGCCTCGACGAGCTCGCGCGCGATCCCTTCCGAACCCCCGATCAGCTCCACGACGAGGTCGATGTCACCTGCGCTCGCCAGCGCCATCGGGTCGTCTTCCCAGCGCACACCGGAAAGATCGATGCCGCGATCCCTCGTCTTGTCGCGCGCCGACACTGCAACGAGTTCGAGCGGCCGCCCGCAGGCCGCCGTGAGATGTGTGCTGCGCTCGGCCAAAATCTTGACCACGCCCGCCCCAACCGTGCCGAGGCCGGCAATACCGATCCGTAGGGAATTACTCACGTCCGCCCGGCCCCGCTTGTCTGCTTTGCGTTCGGATGGGGAACCACGCTCGATGCAATCCCGAGCCGGTCTTCATATTCGGCGACGATCTGGTCGGCGTTCTGCATCATGCGCTTCACATTGCGCGCTGCCTGCCGGATGCGCTGCTCGTTCTCCACGAGACCGATACGCACATGTCCGTCGCCATATTCGCCAAAGCCGATGCCCGGCGCCACCGCGACATCCGCTTGTTCGAGCAGCAGCGTCGCAAATCCCATCGAGCCGAGATGCCGGAACTTCTCCGGGATCGGCGACCACGCGAACATGCTGGCGGGCGGGCTCGGAATGTCCCAGCCTGCGCGGGCCATGCTGTCCACCAGCACATCGCGGCGATGCTTGTACGTTTCGCGAATTTCCGCGACGCATTCCTGCGGCCCGTTCAGCGCCGCCGTCGCCGCCACCTGGATCGGCGTGAAGGCGCCGTAATCGAGATAGGACTTCACGCGCCCCAGCGCATTGATCAGCCGTTCATTGCCCACCGCAAAGCCCATGCGCCAGCCCGGCATCGAATAGGTCTTGGACAGCGAGGTGAACTCGACGGTCCGCTCCTTCGCGCCCGGCACCTGGAGGATCGAGGGCGGCGGATTGCCGTCGAAATAGATTTCCGAATAGGCGAGGTCCGAAATCACATAAAGATCGTTCTTCGCCGCGAAGGCGATCAGCTCGCGGTAGAAGTCGAGATCCGCCACCTGCGCCGTCGGGTTCGAGGGATAGCTCACCACGATGGCCGTCGGCTTCGGCACGCTGTGGCGGATACCGCGCTCCAGCATGTCGAAAAAGCCCATCTCGCTCTCGAAGGGAACGGAGCGGATCACCGCGCCCGAAATGATGAAACCGAAGGCATGGATTGGATAGCTCGGGTTCGGACAGAGGATCACGTCGCCCGGCGCGGTAATCGCCTGGGCCAGGTTCGCCAGCCCCTCCTTGGAGCCGAGTGTCGCAATCACTTCCGTTTCGGGGTCGAGCTTCACGCCGAAACGCCGCTCGTAATAGCCGGCCTGTGCGCGGCGAAGCCCCGGAATGCCGCGCGAGGCGGAGTAGCGATGCGTCTTCGGGTCGCGAACGGCCTCGACAAGCTTCTCCACGATATGCGGCGGCGTCGGCATGTCGGGATTACCCATCCCGAAATCGATGATGTCCTTGCCCTCGGCGCGCGCCTTCGCCTTGAGCTTGTTGACGCTCTCGAAAACGTAAGGCGGCAGGCGCTTTATGCGGTGAAACTCTTCGCTCATGACCAAATCCTGGAGACGCGGGACACCATCCCCGGCGCCCGATTCGAGCCCGCGGCGGTTCACGGCGTCTTATACCGCCAGAGCGCTCCCACGCGAAGCCTCCTTTGAACAAAAGCGGGCTGTTCGACGCCCGGAAGCGCAACAAAACAGCGGCTCGGGGCCTTTCAGCGGTGCCGGAACCGGCAAGATGGCTCCACAGAGAGACAGGCCATGCGAAAACGGCCCTTTCAAGGCCTCACGGCCTCTCCTTTTCAGGGCTGGCCGATCACCGGCTTCACGGTCACACGCTTGGTCGGCGCGGCCGTCACTTCGGGGCCGGTATCCTCGGCGGGCTCGGCGGCCGCAGCCCCGTCTTCGCTCATGACGTCCGGCTCTTCATCCGGCTCCCTGGCGGCCGTCTGGACTTCCTTCTGCGGCAGCACCTTGGAATAGTCGCCATGTCCGCCCCGCTCGCCCGGCAGGGGAATGGTCGGTGCGGCGTCATAGAGCGACTGCTTGTCCATTGCCTCCTCGGGCACATCTTCAAGCGCGGGCACGGGCGTCGGCTGGGCCACAACGGGCGCAGGTGCGGGCGGCTCCGTGCCGCCGCGCAGCACCTGGTCGCTATGCAAGGCATTCTGCCGGTCGGCGGCGAGGCCCTTGGCAATGTCCTTGCGCTCGTCTAGCGGGGTCGCGGCAGGCTGCTGTTCGGGCACGTCGCGCAGGTCCGGGAAGGCCGCATCCGCGGGCGGCGCGTCGGGCGTGCCGCCATAGGCTGCATCCGGCTTCACGTCGTCCGACAGCATGGAGCAGCCGCCCGCGATCCCGGCCATGATCAGCACCGCCGCAAATCCGCATCCGCGGGCCGCTGCGGCAACCCTGTTCACATTACGGCCAATCGCCATCTCCGGCATCTTCGCACTCCTGCTGCTGCGCTTGTTTGCGCCTGTTTCCTGACCCATATCCGCGTCATCGGGCGGACATGTTCCAGCGTATAGTATACGCTTCTCAGGTGAAACCATCTGCAAACGGGCATTTCCGCAGGGCGGCGGAAAAAGCCCGAAATTCACGATAGAAGCCCACAGGGAAGCGCGTTATGGACCTCAAGGACACGACCGGCGAAAAGGAAGCCGTGCCCGCGAAGGAGACATCCGCAAAGTCAAAACCACGCGGGAAAAAATCCGCTGCCGCCAAGGCTTCCGCCGCTTCATCGAAACCCGCAAAATCCCGGAAGAAGGCCGCCGCCCGCCCCGTCCCGGCGCCTGCACCGGAAACGTCCGCGCCCCAAAAATCGGAAACAGCAAAGCCCGCCGCGGCAGCCGATAGTCATGATTTTGTCATGCCGGATCTCGGCCGTCTCGCGGTCAATCTCCTGCATGCGGCGAACCTCGGCCAGAAGGCCGCGCGCCAGTTGATGCAGACCGGCGATTCGACCGGCGATGCGAGCCACGCCATCCACGACCTCCAGCGCGTCGGCAAGACGCTGATGGATGTTGCCGCGAGCTACATGCGCAATCCCGCCAAGGTCATCGAGGCGCAGACCGCCCTCTTCGAAGGCTATCTCGACCTCGCATCCAACATCACGCGACGCCTCCTTGGCGAAGATGTAAAACCCGTCGCCAGCCCGAGCCGGAGCGACAAGCGTTTTCGCGATCCCGACTGGCACGAAAATATCGTCTTCGATCTGATGAAACAGTCCTATCTGCTCACCAGCAAGTGGCTGACGGAGCGCGTGCGCAACGCCGAAGATATCGACCAGCACACGCGCGAAAAGGCCGACTTCTATGTCCGTCAGATGGCGAATGCCATCTCGCCCTCGAACTTCCTTTTCACCAATCCTGAAATCCTGCGCACCACCCTCGCCACCAATGGCGAGAACCTTGTCGCCGGTATGGAACATCTGCTCGAAGACATCGAGCGCGGCCATGGCCATATCCAGATACAGCAGACGGATATGTCCGCCTTCACGCTCGGCGAGAACATCGCGACCACACCCGGCAAGGTCATCTACCAGAACGACCTGATGCAGCTCATCCAGTACGAGCCGACGACGGAGCAGGTCTACAAGCGCCCGCTCGTCATCTTCCCTCCCTGGATCAACAAATATTACATCCTCGATCTCTCCCCCGAAAAATCACTGATCAAGTGGTGCCTCGACAAGGGCTATACGGTCTTCATCGCAAGCTGGGTGAACCCGGATGCGCGCCTCGCGCTCAAGACCTTCGAGGACTACATGTATGAGGGCGTCTATGCGGCGCTCGACGCGGTGGAAAAGGCGACCGGCGAAAAGGAAGTGAACGCCGTCGGTTATTGCATCGGCGGTACACTGCTCGCCTGTTCGCTCGCCCATATGGCGCAGCGCGGCGACACCCGCATCAAATCGGCGACCTTCCTCGTCACGCAGGTCGATTTCACCGAGGCCGGTGAACTCAAGGTCTTCATCGACGAGGAACAGATTTCCGAAATCGAACAGCAGATGCACGAAGAGGGCGGCTATCTGAAGGGCTCGACGATGACCTCGACCTTCAACATGCTGCGCTCGAACGACCTGATCTGGAACTACGTCGTCAACAATTACCTGCTCGGCCGCGAGCCGATGCCCTTCGACATCCTCTACTGGAACGCGGATGCAACGCGCCTGCCCTCCGCCATGCATGTCTTCTATCTGCGCGAATGCTATCTCGAAAACAAACTCGCCGAAGGGCGCATGGTTCTCGGCGGCGAGGAGCTGCATCTCGACAAGGTGAAGATCCCCGTCTACCTCCAGTCGAGCCGCGAGGATCACATCTCGCCCTATAACTCCGTATACAAAGCAACCAGGCTCTTCGGCGGTCCCGTCCGCTTCATCTGTGCGGGCTCGGGCCATATCGCGGGCGTCATCAATCCGCCCTCCAGCGGCAAATACAACCACTGGACGAATGACGAGCTGCCCGATACGCCCGACGAATGGTTCAAGGGCGCATCCGACCACAAGGGCTCCTGGTGGCCCGACTGGGAACAATGGCTGTCTGAAAAATCCGGCGACCTCGTCCCCGCCCGCAAACCCGGCAGCGGCAAACTCAAGGTGCTCGAAGACGCGCCGGGGTCATACGTGCTGGTGAAATCGGAAGACTGACGATGGCCTTTACCAAGTGGTCGGACATCAATCCAGATGCAAAGAGAATATTGCGACCGGACTTAGGGCTACGAGACTGGGATGCTTTCAACAGTGATGAGAAGCTGATCTTCATCAAACACCTGCACAACTCGCGATGGCTAAAGTCTGACCATCGAACCTACTTGGCTCTGCAGAATCTCAATCAAGCTTACAAAACAAGGAACCTTTGCCCGAATCTTCTTACCCACGGCGGACCCCACAAGGGCGACCGCTACGGGCAACGCGTCTCCTCCTGTTGCACTACAGTTGCGGAAAACGATGCTTTTCTGATTATGAGTCTAGAATCTAGCGATGTCTTTTATGAACTAATTTCGTTCTACGCAGAGGTGCTAACCAAGGACAGCGACAAGGAAACAATTCAGCGCTTCTGTCGCTGCATCAACGATCTTTCAGAACAATTTGGGCTGAATATCGTCCTAACCCCAACTTCCATTCTACCGCGGCAAGAGAGAAAAATTACTACACAAATATATGAACCAGCACTTCAGGTGCTAGCCGATGCAAAGTGGAAGGAAGTAAGTCGCGAATTAGCTGACGCTTTTGAAGATTTTCAGAGGGGCACCCCAGATAGCTACAGCAATTGCATCACTCATGCTGTCACCGCTATCCAAGCTTTTCTGCAAGTCCTTGTTCATGGAAAAACAGGAAAAGGGGACATCAGCCCACTTCTAGCGACCGCGAGTTCGCAGGGCTTGATACCCCACGACGTGTTCTCTCAGAAAATATTGCGAGATATTCAAAGCGCGTTGATGGCTGAGCGACAAGCCAAGGGAGATCCCCATCCAAAAGCGGAGTATGCGGACCGAAAAGCGGCTCTTCTCGTTCTGAATATAACGATGGTCTTTCTCCAACATTGCCTGCAAGAAAGCTAAAGCACGGAGACGGAGACATTGAACACGTTGCAGGTTCATCTTCCCGCAATCCCTTCGCCAAAATCCTCTCTGCGTCTTCGCCACATCGTCCCACCCTCCCTCAAGGGGAGGGTGGCAGCGAAGAAGCACCTGCGCCCGTCCCGCGCAAACCCCTTCGCCAAAATCCCCACTCGGCAGACTCGCCCCAACCGGCTAGCTTCCCTCCGCCGCCATCCCGCGGCCCTGCCGGAGCCCGCCCACCTTGTCCCTGACCGTCACCCTCGCCGTCCTCGCCTCCGTCCTGCTCCACGCAAGCTGGAACGCCCTCGTCAAAACCGGCGCCGACCGCCTCATGATGATGGGCTGGATCGCGGCGGCGATCGTCGCCGCCGGCGTTATATTATTGAAGGTTTGCCCCCTACAGATTCACGCCCAGCGCCTCATCCGCGCCGATCATGATATTGAGGCACTGCACCGCCTGCCCCGACGCGCCCTTGCCGAGATTGTCGAGCAGCGCCATCAGCCGCGCCTGTTTCGTCTTCGGATTGCCGAAAACGAAAAGCTTCAGCTCATTCGTGCCGTTGAGCTGCTCCGGGTCGAGCTTCGTCGTCGCCGCGATCTCGTCTTCCGGCGCAACCGAGACGAAGCGTTGTCCGTCATAGGCTTCGGCCAGCGTTTCATGTAGCGCAACCACCTCCGGCTCGCCCGGCAGCGCCCAGAGCTGCAACGGCACCTCCACAATCATGCCCTGCGCATAGCGCCCGACATTCGGCGTGAAGAGCGGCGGGTTCTGGAGCCCCATATTCTTCTGCATTTCCGGCACATGCTTGTGCGCGAGCGACAGCGCATAGGCCCGGTAGGCTTCCTTCGTGTGCCCCGGCGCATCGGTATCCTCGAACTCGGCAATCATCTGTTTGCCGCCGCCCGAATAGCCCGACACCGCGTTCACCGTCAGCGGCCAGCCCTCGGGCACAAGCCCGGCATCGACCAGCGGCTTCACCAGCGCAATCGCCCCCGTCGGATAGCAGCCCGGATTGGTGACGCGGCTCGCGCCCGAGATCACCTGCCGCTGTGCGGACGACATCTCCGGAAAACCGTAGACCCAGCCATCGGCGACGCGATGCGCCGTCGAGGCGTCGATCACCCGCGTGCGCGCATTCTCGATCAGCGACACGGCTTCTTTTGCGGCATCGTCCGGCAGGCACAGGATCACGATGTCGGCCTCGTTCAGCGCTTCCTTTCGCGCGCCCGCATCCTTGCGCTTCGCCTCGCCCAGCGAAATGAAATCGAGATCGTCGCGGCCATTGAGCCGCGCCCGGATCTGCAATCCCGTCGTCCCCGCTTCGCCGTCGATGAAAACTTTTGTCACCATGACCATTCTCCAAAAACAAAAAAGGCGCTTCGTGCAAAACGAAGCGCCTTCTTCGAGAACCCGTGAAAGGGATCAGCGCTTCGAGAACTGGAAGCTGCGGCGGGCCTTCGCCTTGCCGTACTTCTTGCGTTCGACCACACGGCTGTCGCGCGTGAGGAAGCCTTCCTTCTTGAGCACGCCGCGCAGTTCCGGCTCGTAATAGGTCAGTGCGCGCGACAGGCCATGACGGATCGCGCCCGCCTGACCCGAGAGACCGCCGCCCGTCACCGTCGCGGTGATGTCGTACTGGTTCTCGCGCGCCGCAACGACGAGCGGCTGATTGAGGATCATGCGCAGAACAGGCCGCGCAAAATAGACTTCAAGGTCGCGGCCATTGATCTTGATGCGGCCGGAGCCCGGCTTGATCCAGACGCGGGCAACCGCGTTCTTGCGCTTGCCGGTCGCATAGGCGCGACCGAACTTGTCGAGCTTCTGAACGGCGGGCACGGCGTTCGCATCCGGTGTCGAGACCGGAGCAGCGGCCTCGGTGCCTTCCATCGCGTCCTTCAGGCCTTCGAGCGTGGTTGTTTCGGACATGATTATGCGATCCTGACGTTCTTGCGGTTCTTGGCAGCGAAGTCGAGCTTCACGGGCTGCTGCGCCTCATGCGGATGCTCGGCACCCGCATAGATGTGGAGATGCGACAGCTGCTGGCGGCCAAGCGGGCCGCGCGGGATCATCCGCTTCACGGCGAGCTCGAGAACGCGCTCCGGGAAACGGCCTTCGAGAATGCGCTTCGGGCTCGTTTCCTTGATGCCGCCGGGGTGGCCCGTGTGGCGGTAGTAGCGCTTGTCGTCATACTTCTTGCCGGTGAGCGCGACTTTGCCCGCGTTCACGATGATGACATGGTCTCCGCAATCCATGTGGGGCGTGTAGGTGACCTTGTGCTTGCCGCGAAGAATATTCGCGACATGCGACGCAAGGCGGCCCACGACGACGCCTTCGGCGTCGATCACGATCCACTTCTTTTCGATTTCGGAGGCTTTCGCGGAATAGGTCTTCATTGCGAAAAATCCTGGGCGTCTGCAAATCTGGATAGGACAGCCCCTCCCTTGAAGGAGAGCCGTCCGGTTCGGCGCTGCTTCTAGGGACTCAGGCCCTCCCTGTCAACAACATTGAACCGGCACCCCGCGCAAAAAACGCTTTATTCGCAGGCTTTTACGAATGGGGTATCCAGTTACCTCACTTAAGTCCTTGGCGGTATCGAATAGGTGCAGCTCGCATGGGCGACCGGCCCGCTCATGCCCTCCTGGCTGAGCTCGACCGCTCCCACCGCCAGCACCCGGCCGAGCTTCATCAGCCGTGCTTCCGCCAGAATATCGGCCTGTTCCGGCCGCCGCATGAAGTCGATATGCAGGCTCGTGGTGACTGCCAGCGCCACCGGCCCGATATGCGCCAGCACCGCCGCATACATCGCATAATCCGCCAGCGCCATCATGGCCGGGCCTGAAATCGTGCCGCCGGGGCGCAGGTTCTTTTCCGAAAAGCCGAGCCTCAGCCGCGCAAATCCGGGCCCCACGGCGTCGATCCGGGTCGTATCGGCCCCCATCCGCATCTGAGGGAACTCGCGCTCCATGAAGGTTTCCAGCTCCTCCACGCTCATGACTGGCTTCAATTCGGCCACTGGCCCCTCCCCGTTTTTCGTTTTGCCGCTTTTACCTCACCCCCCCCGCACCACGACAAAAACCGCGGCACACGGTAAAAATACGCTTTTACAGGCGGAGGGTGGCATCATGACGACACTGCGCACTGAACGGCTGATCCTGCGGCCCTGGAAGGACGCCGACTTTGCGCCCTTCGCCGCCATGTCGGCTGACCCGCAGGTGATGGAGCATTTTCCCGCAACGCTCGACCGGGCCGCCTCCGACAATGTCGCCTCGATCCTGAAATCCGATCTGGACATCATGGGCTTCGGCTTCTGGGCTCTGGAGCTGCCCGGCGCCGCGCCCTTTATCGGCTTCACCGGCATCCGTCCCGTCATCTTCCATGCCCCCTTCGTGCCCGCCCCGCCCGCGCAAGCCGTCGAAATCGGCTGGCGTCTCGCGCCCGCCCATTGGGGCAAGGGCTACGCGACAGAAGCCGCCCGCGCCGCTCTGGCACATGGCTTTGGCGCATTGGGGCTCTCCGAAATCGTCTCCTTCACCACGACCACAAACCTTCGCTCGCAAGCCGTCATGCAACGCCTCGGCATGACGCATGACGAAGCGGACGATTTCGATCACCCGAACCTGCCGGATGGCCACCCGCTCAAACGCCACGTGCTTTACCGGCTGAGAAAATAAGACAGCAATGTCATTGCCGGACTTGCCCCGGCAATCCACCTGACTCTCCCTCGTCCCCCCGCTATGCTCCCTGAAAAGAAGCCGAAGGGAAAGCATCATGAGCCAGACAGCGAAAGAGCCCGCCGAGCCCGTTCTGATCCGCAAGAACGCAAATGGCGTCGCAACGCTCACCATGAACCGCCCGAAGCAGAGGAACAGCCTCTCCGAAGAACTGATGCGTGCCCTCACCGCCGAACTCGAGTCCATCAGCCAGGACGCCTCCATCCGCGCCGTCATCCTCGCAGGCGCCGGTCCCGGCTTCTGCGCCGGCCACGACCTGAAGGAACTCACCGCCGCCCGCGCGAGCGAAGATCGCGGCCGCGCTTTCTTCCAGAAGACGATGCAGCTTTGCAGCACGCTCATGCAGGCCATCGTCAATTGCCCCAAGCCCGTCATTGCCCGCGTGCACGGCATCGCCACGGCGGCAGGCTGCCAGCTCGTCGCGAGCTGCGATCTCGCGGTCGCGGCGGAAGAAGCAAAATTCGCCACGCCCGGCGTCAATATCGGCCTCTTCTGCTCGACGCCGATGGTCGCCCTCTCGCGCAATGTCACGCGCAAGCACGCGATGGAAATGCTGCTGACCGGCGAGATGATCCCGGCTGCCCGCGCGCACGAAATGGGCCTGGTGAACCGCGTCGTGCCGCAAGAGGAACTCGACGCCGCCGTCTCGCATTTCGCAGGCATCATTTCGTCGAAATCCGCCCTTACCGTCTCCATCGGCAAACAGGCATTCTACGAACAGCTCGAAAAGCCGCTCGCTGCGGCTTACGACTACGCAAGCGAAGTCATGGTGAAGAACATGCTCGCCCGCGACGCGGAAGAAGGCATCGGCGCCTTCATCGAAAAGCGCCAACCGAAATGGGAAGACAGATGAGTGAAGCAGAAGCAGGCGACGTCGAACACATCCTGAAGAACACGAAGACGATCGCTCTTGTCGGCGCGAGCGCAAACCCCGCGCGCGACAGTCACGAGGTCATGCTTTTCCTCCAGTCGAAAGGCTACCGCGTCATCCCGGTCAATCCGGGTCTGGCGGGCAAGGATCTGAACGGCGAAAAGGTTTATGCGTCACTTCGCGACATCCCGGAGAAGATCGATATGGTCGATGTTTTCCGAAATTCCGAAGCCGCAGGCCCCGTCGCCGACGAAGCCGTCGAGGCAGGAGCAAAATATGTCTGGATGCAGCTCGGTGTCGTGAACGAGGAAGCCGCCGGGCGCGCCCGCGCGGCGGGT
>CXWF01062472.1_pt1 | contig 55327 bp, 56 predicted proteins | sample 468421 | NCBI WGS metagenome assembly CXWF01 (sample SAMEA2620812, study PRJEB7988) | marine metagenome | biome: marine biome (ENVO:00000447); feature: surface water layer (ENVO:00002042); material: "saline water (ENVO:00002010), including plankton (ENVO:xxxxxxxx)" | depth 5 m
CCTGTGCGCGCTCCAGCGCGCGCCTTTTGAGAATCCCTACCGCGGAAACCGCAGGGTGACGGTCAGGCCCGGGTCCGCGTCGCCGAGGTCGAGCGTGGCGCGGTGGCTGTCGGCGATGGCGGCGACGAGGGCGAGGCCGAGGCCGTTGCCCGCCGTCGTGCGCGACCGTTCGAGGCGGTAGAGGCGGCGCAGCACCTTGTCGCGCTCGCCTTCGGGAATCCCCGGCCCGCTGTCGGCCACGATCAGCGCACCGTCCGGTGTCACCGCCACGCGGATGTCGCCGCCCGGCGGGGTGTGACGCAGGGCGTTCTCGATAAGGTTGGCGAGCGCCTGACCGATCAGGTCCGGGTCCCCTGTCACGTCCACGGGCGCGTCCGGCACCTCGACGACGAAGCTGTCGCCCCGGTCCTCCGCCGACGGCTCGTAGAGTTCGGCGATGCGCGTCGCGATGGCGGCGAGGTCGACGGGACGGAGACGTTCGCGGGACGTGCCGCCCTCGATCTGGGCGATTTGCAGGAGCGCGCGGAACACCGACACGGCGCGGTCGGCCTCCTCGGCTGCCGCGCCGGCCAGGTCGCGGGTTTCGCCCTCGGGCAGCCGCGCTTCGAGATCCTGCAAGGTCACGCCGATCCGCTGGAGCGGTGTGCGCAGGTCGTGCGCGATGTCGGTCGTCACCTGCCGCAGCGTCTCGGTCGCGGCCTGCTGTTTCTCGGCCATCCGGTTCACCCGCGCGCCGATGCGCGACAGGTCGTCCCCCTCCCCCGTTTCACCGGACCGGGCAGCGAGGTCGCCGCCGGCGATGCGCTCCAGCACCGCCTCGATCCGCTCCACCCGGCGCGCTGACGCGCGGGCGATCAGGGCACCGATGCCCAGCGCGATCAGCACCGTGGGCAGGGTCGAGATCACGAGGAGGACGAAGAAGGTGTCGCCAAGCCGCGCCACCGGCTCGAGGCTCTTGGCCACGATCAGCACCCCGCCCGAGAGGCGGCGCACATCGTCCAGATAGCCCTCGTCCGACAGCCGCCGCTCCGCGCTCATCGCGGTGAAGCCAACGTCGCGCCCCTCCACCACGGCGCGGGCATTGCCGGTGATGCGCCCGTCGTTGCCGATGAAGACGAAAACCGTATCGGTCGGGTCCGTCACCCGCGCCCGTGCCGCGACAAGGGTGCGCAAAGCCCCGGGCGAGGCGGAGATGTCGAGGCTCGCCATATCGCGCGCGAGATCGGCGTTGAGTTCGTCGAGCGTATTGGCCCTGAGCGTGAGCCAGGCCACGCCCAGCGAGGCGAGGTTCACCAGCGCCACGACCGTGACCAGCAGCACCGCCTGGCGCACGGGCGCGGAGCGGACGAGCCGGGCGCGGCGACGCTCAGTCATCTATGCGATATCCGGCGCCGCGCACGGTGCGGATCAGCTCGCGCGCGAAGGGCTTGTCCACCTTGGCGCGCAGGCGGCTGATATGCGTCTCGACCACGTTGGTACCGGGGTCGAAATGGATGTCCCAGACGTTTTCCAGCAGCATGGTCCGGGTCTGCACCCGCCCCTTGCGCCGCATGAGGTGCTCCAGCAGCGCGAATTCGCGCGGCAGGAGGTCGATCTTCTGCCCGCCCCGCGTCACCTCGCGCCGCATCAGGTCCATCTCGAGGTCGCCCACGCGCAGCACGCTTTCTTCGGCGGCCATCGGCGGGCGGCGGGTGAGCGCGCTCACGCGGGCCGAGAGTTCGCCGAAGGCGAAGGGTTTGACGAGGTAGTCGTCGGCCCCGGCACGCAGCCCTTCGATCCGGTCATCGACACCGCCCACCGAGGTCAGAAAGATCGCAGGGGTCACCACACGCGCCGCGCGCAGCGCCTTGACCAGCGACAGCCCGTCAAGTTCCGGCAGCATCCGGTCCACGACCAGCACGTCATAGCTCCCGGACATCGCCTGACCCAGCGCGGCCCGTCCGTCGGGCAGGCAATCGACGGAATGCCCCTCCTCGGTGAACCCGCGGGTGATGAAATCGGCTGTGGTGGTGTCGTCTTCGACTACGAGTATTTTCATGGGTCGCTGCTGGTTACTGATCCTTAACATAATAATCCGTCACGGGTCTTGCAGGTTCCTGAGGTCGCGAGAAGTCCCTCTCACGGCGGCGTGACGAAGATTACGCGTTTGCAATGTTGTCGTCGGGCATCTGCAATACCCGGTGTCCATCTTGGCCTCATCCGCAGCACACCAGTCTGCACGAGGAAAGGACACTTTATGGCTGACAAGACTTTCATCGGTCGCATCGCCCCGGCACTCGCCGTCACCGCGCTCGTCGCGGGGGGTGGCATGACCGCGATCAACTCCGTGACCCACCCGGCCTTCGCCGCCACCCCTGTCGAGGGTGGTTACGTCGACCTGGTCAAGCAGGTGGCGCCCGCCGTCGTGACCATCGAGGTCACCAAGCGTACGAGCGCACAGCCGGCCAATTCGGACATGTTCGAAGGCACCCCGCTTGAGGAATTCGCCGAACGCTTCGGCTTCGAGATGCCGGAAGGCCAGCGCCCCGGTCAGCAGGGCAGGCAGATGCCCGAACGCGAGGCACGCGGGGCCGGCACCGGCTTCATCATCTCCGAGGACGGGCGCATCGTGACCAACGCCCATGTCGTGCGCAATGCCGACGAGGTCAACGTGACCCTGGACGACGGGCGCGAGATGGTCGCCGAAGTGGTCGGTGTCGACGAGGCGACCGACGTGGCGCTTCTCAAGGTCGACGGCACGGACCTGCCCGCCCTGAGCTTCGGCGCGTCCGAAGGCATCCAGGTCGGCGAGAACGTGATCGCGATGGGCAACCCCTTCGGTCTCGGCAATACCGTGACCACGGGCATCGTTTCGGCCATTGGCCGTGACCTGCGCGCGGGGCCGTTCGACAACTTCATCCAGACCGACGCGGCGATCAACCGGGGCAACTCGGGCGGTCCGCTGGTCAACGCCTCGGGCGAGGTGATCGGGATGAACACCGCCATCATCTCTCCCACCGGTGGCTCCATCGGCCTCGGCTTTGCCGTGCCGTCGGACATGGTGAGGCAGATCGTGGACGACCTGTCGGATGACGGCGAGGTGAGCCGCGGCTGGCTTGGCGTTCAGATCGCACCGGTGAGCGAGGACGTCGTCTCGGCGCTCGGTCTCGAGGATGCCAACGGCACGCTGATCGACGGCGTCATGGACGGCACGCCGGCCGAGAAGGCCGGGCTGCGCAAGGGCGATATCGTCATCGCCGTGAACGGCACCGCCATCGACGGTCCGCGCGACCTGACCCGCGCCATCGCCGGCGACGCGCCGGGGGCGGATGTGGAACTGAAGGTTCTGCGCAGAGGCGACGAGCAGACGTTCAACGTCACGCTCGCGGAAAGGAGCGACGAGGAACCGGCTTGATCTCCCTGGTTTCTCGCTCCTGAAGGAGGCCGCCGGGTGTCCCCCCCCGGCGGTCTTTTTCGTTTCAGGGGGTCAGGAGGCGCGGGCAGTCTGGCCGCAGTTCGCGGCGGCGACCGGCGCGATGGAGAGCAGTTCGGAAAGGCCGCAGTTGCCCTCTACCAGATCCTGCAAGGTCACCTGGTCGAGCTCGGTGTAGAAGGCATCGAGCGCCTTTTTCATGTAGCTGTTCAGGCGGCAATTGTCGAAGAGCGGGCAGTTGTTGTTCGCCGCGTCGAAGCATTCCGCGAAGGGCACGTCCGCCTCGAAGTCGCGAAACAGCGCGCCGATGGAGATGGCCCCCGGCGCCCGCGCGAGGCTGAGACCGCCCCCGCGACCGCGCCGCGTCTGGACATATCCGTACTGCTGAAGCTTGTGGATCACCTGGCTGAGGTGATTGCCGGAGGCGTTGCAGGCCTTGGCGATTTCCGAGGAGCGCACCGTCTGCTCTTGATTGACGCCGCAATACATCAGTACGCGCGCGGCAAGATTTGTTCTGAGTGTCAGACGCATGGGTTCCTCCCTGAGATCTGACGTAATGTAACCAATCGGTTCAGCTGGCAAATTGACATAGATCAGATAGAGGTTTTGGCCGGGAGGATAATTCGATGATCGAAGCGACGGTTCACGATGCGCGGCCCTGCACGCTGGGCGAAGGGCCGCTTTGGCACCCGGAACGCAAGCAATTGTTCTGGTTCGATATTATTGGTCAGAAGCTCTTGTCCCGCGAGGATGATGCGCCGCTCGAATGGGCGTTTGACGAGGCTGTCTCGGCCGCCGGGTGGGTCGATATGCATCGGCTTTTTGTGGCATCTGAGACACAGCTATTCACCTTTGACGTCACCTCGGGAGCCCGATCGAAGGTGCTGGACCTCGATGCCGAGGACCCCGTGACCCGGTCGAACGACGGTCGCGCGGACCCGATGGGGGGATTCTGGATCGGGACGATGGGCAAGAATTTCGAATCGGAGGCCGGGGCGATCTATCGGTATTACCGGGGCGAGCTGCGCCGGATCGCCGCCGACATCACCGTGGCGAATTCGATCTGTTTCGCGCCGGACGGCTCGGTCGCCTACTACACCGACACGCCCACGCGGCGCATTCTGCGCGTGGCGCTGGATGCGGACGGCTGGCCCGCAGGCGCGGCGGAGGTATTCGTCGATCTGTCGGGCGACAGGCCCCTGCCCGACGGGTCGGTCGTGGACAGCGAGGGGGCACTGTGGAACGCGCAGTGGAACATGGGGCGCGTGGCGCGATACCTGCCGGACGGATCGTTCGACCGTGCCATCGCCGTGCCCGCGCGGCGGACGTCCTGCCCCGCTTTCGGGGGTGATGACCTGACCACGCTGTTCGTCACGACCGCCCGCACGGGGCTGGACGCCCCCGATGCGGCGCAGGGCGTGCTTTACACCGCGCCCGCCGGGGTGGCCGGGGTGCCGGAGCCGCGCGTCATCCTGTGACGCCCGGCCCAGCCCGCGCTTATTTCGCCAGCTCTTTCGCGTGGAGCCAGTCGGCGTGCTGCGGCGCTTTCTTGGTGCGCGACCATTCCTCGAGCATGTCCCATTTGACCGCGTCGAGCTTGGCGAGCATCGCCTCCTCCTCCGGGTCCGGGCAGGCGAGTTCGACGCGGTGCCCGTTGGGATCGAAGAAGTAGATCGAGTGGAAGATCGAGTGGTCGGTGACCCCCAGAACCTCGACCCCGTTCGCCTCGAGATGGTCCTTGAACGCGATGAGTTCGTCGCGGTCGGCCACCTTGAAGGCGATGTGCTGCACCCAGGCGGGGGTGTTCGGGTCACGCCCCATTTCGGGCTTGGTGGGCAGTTCGAAGAAGGCGAGCACGTTTCCGTTCCCCGCGTCGAGGAACAGGTGCATGTAGGGGTCGGGTTCGTGTGTGGAGGGGACGTGGTCCTCGGCGATGGCGAGCACGAAGTCCATGTTCAGCATCTTGCCGTACCACTCGACCGTTTCCTTGGCATCCTTGCAGCGGTAGGCGACGTGATGGATTTTCTCGATTTTCATGGGGTGTCTCCTCAGCCCTCGGCGGCCAGTGCGATGGCCGCGTTCAAAGTGTCCGTGTCGCCGATCTGGTTGGCGAGGATCAGGACGAGGCGGGCGTTGATCGCGTCGCTCTCTTCCTTCGACTTGCCCTCATGGGCGGCCAGAAGCGTGGCGTAGAAGTCGTCCGGGGCCGTGATGTTCGGGTCGGTGTTCAGGGTGCTCATGCTCTCTCCTCCTCAGGCGCGGGCAGTGGCGATGTTGACGGCGCGGCGCACCGAGGCGGTATCGAACCGCTCCCACCGCGCAGCGACATGCTGGTCGGGGCGGATGAGGTAGACGGCGGCCTTGGCATCACCGAGGTAGCGTTCGGCGAGTTCCGGGTTGCCCTCGGCGCTGAGCGCGAGGCGCGTGACGTCCACCCCGTCTACGTCGAGGCTTTCGGGCGCGTCGGCGTCTATGGTGAGGAGCGTGAAGTGCCCCCCAACCTGGCCGAGCAGCCAGTCGTTGCCCAGCGGCGCATCCACCATCGGCGCGCCCACGCGGGTGCGCTCGGGTCCGCCCGGAAGCTGGTCCGGGCCGTTGAGCGACAGCCCGTCATAGACACAGGGCACCGACAGGCGGCCGGAGTTCACCAGCGGGCGGGCAAAGGCGTGCTTGGCGGCGAGCGTCAGGACGGCATCGCGGAAGGTCTTGGAGATTTCCGTCTTGGGCGTGATGAAGTCGGTGGAGCGGGTCGAGTTCAGGATGTTCTCGTCCGCGCCGTGGACCCGTTCTTCGGAATAGCTGTCGAGCAGCGCGACCGGCGCCTGCCCTTTCAGGACCATCCCGAGTTTCCAGCCGAGGTTGTCGACGTCCTGCATCCCGGAGTTGGCGCCGCGTGCGCCGAAGGGGGAGACCTGGTGCGCGGCGTCGCCGGCGAAGAGCACGGGACCGTGGCGGAATGTTTCCATCCGCTTGCACTGGAAGGTGTAGATCGAGGACCAGACCATTTCGTATTCCACGTCGCCCAGCATGGCGTCGAGGCGGCGGCGGATGTTCTCTTCCTTCATCTCTTCCTTGCGGTCCACGTCCCAGCCGATCTGGAAGTCGATGCGCCAGACATCGTCGGGCTGTTTGTGGAGCAGGGTGGACGCGCCGGAGCCGTGGGTCGGGTCGAACCAGAACCAGCGCTCGGTCGGGAATTCGACGTTCTTCATCCTGATGTCGGCGATGAGGAAGCTGTCCTGAAAGACCTTGCCGGTGAAGTCGAGGCCCAGCATGTCGCGGGTCGGCGAGTTGGCCCCGTCGGCTGCGACGAGCCAGTCGGCCTCGATCTTGTAGGGTCCGTCCGGCGTCATCACGTCGAGCACGACGTGGTCATCCTTGACCTCGATATTGTCGACGCGGTTCTTGCCGCGGATCTCGATCGGCTTGCCCTCGGCCTGAAGCGCGCGGAGGCGGTCGACCATGAAGCGTTCGAAATAGGGCTGCTGGAGGTTGATGAAGGCCGGGTATTTGTGGCCCTCTTCGGGGAGCAGGTTGAACTCGTAGATCTTGCCTTCCTTGTGGAAGACCTTGCCGAGGTTCCACACGACGCCCTTCTCAAGCATCGGTTCGCCGCAGCCGTAGCGGTCGGCGACCTCGAGGCAGCGCTTGGCGAAGCAGATCGCGCGGCTGCCCATGCCGATGCCCTCGTGGTCGTCGAGCACCACCACCGGAATGTCCTGCATCCCGAGGTCGAGCGCGGTCGCCACGCCGATGGGACCGCCGCCCACGACGACGACCGGATGGCGCACCGCCTCGGCCTTGTCCTGATCGGCGTGCTTTTCATAGGGGTAGATCTTGTGCGCCAGCGAATAGCGATCGTCGAACATGGTGCTCCTCCCGAATTGCGCCCGGCCCCGTCGTCCCGTGTGGGCAGGCCCGTCCTTGGCCACTTGAATGGGGCAATATCATTGCAAATGCAACGATAAATCCGCGAGGGGCCTTCAAACCCTTGTGAGATTGGGTGTGGCGGCTGTCAGCGTCGGTCAGTCTGTGCCCTGCGAGGCGCGAATCAAGCCGTCGACGCCCTGCGTCAGCGCGGCCCGGTCGGCGGGGTCCATGCGGCCCATCACCTCCTCCGCCCGCGCCTGAACCCGTGGAAACAGCGCGTGGAAATGGGCGCGGCCCGCATCGGTGCAGGCGTAGTCGCGCAGGCGGCGGTCCTGCGTGGAGCGTTGGCCGGAGATGAGACCCTTCTCCTCCAGCCGGTGCGCGGCCCGGCTGATCTGCACCTTGTCGAGCGAGGAGCGGCGCGACAGCTCCTTGGAGGTGAGCGCCTCCACATCCGCCAGCAGGAACAGCAACCGCCATTCCTCACGCGAGAGGCCACCCTCGCGGCGGTAGACATCCTCGATCTCGCCGGAGAGGGCTGCGGCGGCGACGGCGAGCTGGTAGGGAAAGAAGGTGTCCATGGTCATGAGGGCGGTATTGTCGCTTTGCCGGTTCGTTTCAACTGAAACTAACGGCGCGCGCGCGCCGGCCCCATGATGCACATCAAGGCGACGGGCCGCGCATCCGGGATCGAATCCTTGACATCGTTGCATCTGCAACAATACATCGGGGCAAACGTGTGACAAGCGCCCGCGGGCGCGGAAAGGATACCGATGGCCAAGGCATTCGCATCGCAAGGCGACATGGAAGAGAAGAAGGTGAGCTTCACCGAGGTTGGCGAGGGTCTTTATGCCTTCACCGCCGAGGGCGACCCGAACACCGGCGTCATCATCGGCGACGAGAGCGTGATGATCGTGGAGGCGCAGGCGACCCCGCGTCTCGCGCGCAAGGTGATCGAGTGCGTGCGCTCGGTCACGGACAAGCCGATCAGCCACCTCGTGCTCACCCATTATCACGCCGTGCGCGTGCTCGGCGCGTCCGCCTATGGTGCGCGCGAGATCATCATGACCGACACCACCCGCGCGCAGGTGGTCGAGCGCGGGCAGGAGGACTGGGACAGCGAGTTCGGCCGGTTCCCGCGCCTGTTCCAGGGTCACGAGGAAATCCCCGGCCTGACCTGGCCGACCACGACGTTCAACGACAAGATGACGGTGTATCTGGGCAACCGGAAGGTCGAGATCATGCATCTGGGCCGCGCCCATACGGCGGGCGACGCGGTGATCTATGTCCCCGATCAGAACGTGATGTTCACGGGTGATATCGTCGAATACCACTCCGCCTGCTACTGTGGCGACGGGCATTTGCGCGACTGGCCCGCCACTCTGGATGCGATCCGGTCCTATGACCTCGCTGCCATCGCACCGGGACGCGGCGATGCGCTCGTCGGGTCGAAAATGGTCAACGCGGCGCTCGACAACACCGCCGATTTCGTCTCGTCGACCTACAAGCCGGCGGTGAAAGTGGCGGCGCAGGGCGGCACGCTCAAGGACGCGTGGGACGCGATCCGGGCGGAATGCGACCCCAAGTTCGCCGACTACGCGATCTACGAGCACTGCCTGCCGTTCAACGTGGCCCGCGCTTTTGACGAGGCCCGCGGCATCGACACCCCGCGTGTCTGGACGGCCGAGCGCGACCAGGAGATGTGGAACGCCCTTCAGGGCTGAGGCCCGCGAGAAAGGAGAGACCCATGACGACTCATGATCTACCCAAAGGCATGATCCGCGCGTCCGGGACCACCGGAACGCACGAAGGTTACATGCCCGGTTTCGGCAACGACTTCGAGACCGAGGCCCTGCCGGGCGCGCTGCCGCAGGGGATGAACTCGCCGCAGAAGTGCAACTATGGGCTTTATGGCGAGCAGCTGTCGGGCACCGCGTTCACCGCGCACCCGCCGGAACGGACGTGGACCTATCGCATCCGGCCCAGCGTGAAACATTCGACGCGCTACACGAAGATCGACCTGCCCTATTGGAAATCCGCGCCGAACGTGGACCCGGACGTGGTGAGCCTTGGCCAGTACCGCTGGGACCCGGTCGAGAATGACGGGCAGGACCTGACGTGGCTTACGGGTATGCGCACGATGACCACGGCGGGCGATGTGAACACGCAGGTCGGCATGGCTGCGCATGTCTATCTGGTCACGCAGTCGATGGTGGACGAATACTTCTACTCCGCCGACAGCGAGATGCTCGTCGTCCCGCAGGAGGGCAAGCTGCGCTTTGCGACCGAGCTGGGCGTGATCGACGTGGCGCCGCAGGAGATCGCCATTCTGCCCCGTGGCCTCGTCTACCGCGTCGAGGTGCTGGAGGGGCCGTGCCGTGGCTTCGTGTGCGAAAACTACGGTCAGAAGTTCGAGCTTCCGGCGCGCGGCCCCATCGGGGCCAATGCGCTCGCCAACCCGCGCGACTTCAAGGCGCCGGTGGCGGCCTATGAGGACCGCGAGGTGCCCTCGACGCTCACGATCAAGTGGTGCGGGCAGTTCCACGAGACGAATATCGGCCAGTCACCGCTCGACGTGGTGGCGTGGCACGGCAATTACGCGCCCTACAAGTACGACCTGACCACCTATTGCCCGGTCGGCGCGATCCTGTTCGACCACCCCGACCCGTCGATCTTCACCGTTCTGACCGCGCCATCCGGCGTTCCGGGCACCGCGAATATTGATTTCGTGCTATTCCGCGACCGTTGGATGGTGGCCGAGAACACCTTCCGCCCGCCGTGGTATCACAAGAACATCATGTCCGAGCTGATGGGCAACATCCACGGCCAGTACGACGCGAAACCGCAGGGCTTCGTGCCGGGGGGCATGAGCCTTCACAACATGATGCTGCCGCACGGGCCGGACAAGCAGGCGTTCGAGGGGGCGTCGAATTCGAACCTCGGGCCGACGAAACTCGAAAACACCATGTCCTTCATGTTCGAGACGCGGTTCCCGCAGCACCTGACCCGTTTCGCCGGGCAGGAAGCGCCGTTGCAGGACGATTACATCGACTGCTGGGACGATCTCGAGAAGAAGTTCGACGGCACGCCGGGGCTCAAATGAAGCTCTACACCTACTGGCGGTCCACGACCTCTTACCGGGTGCGGATCGCCCTGAACCTGAAGGGGATCGGTTATGAGCCGGTCCCGGTCAACCTCGTCGCCGGAGAACAGCGGGCGTCGGATTACGCCAAGGTGAACCCCGGTCTCGGGGTGCCTACGCTCGTCACCGACGAGGGCGTGACGCTGACGCAGTCGATGGCCATTCTGGAATGGCTTGAGGAAACGCACCCCGAGCCTGCGCTCCTGCCGGCCGACCCCGCGGAGCGGGCGCATGTGCGTGCCGCCGCGCTCGGGATCGCGACGGATATTCACCCGGTGAACAACCTGCGCGTGGTGGGGCAACTCAAGACGATGGGGCACAGCCCGGACGACACAGTGGACTGGATGAACCACTGGATGAGCGAGGGGTTCGCCGCGTTCCAGAGCCTTATCCGCCCCGACACGCCCTTCGCCTTTGGTGACGCGCCGGGGCTGGCCGACATCTGCCTCGTCCCGCAGCTTTACAACGCACGGCGCTGGGGCACGGACCTGACCCCCTTCACCCGGCTGACCGAGATCGAGGCGGCCTGCCTCGCCCATCCCGCCTTTGACGCGGCGCGCCCCGAGGCGCAGCCGGACGCAACCTGACAAGGACAAACCATGACCAAGCTACTTCGTTCCTGGGTCGAGAGCGCCAACAGCGCCGAGACCCCCTTTCCGCTCAACAACCTGCCCTATGGCGTCTTTTCCACCGGCGGCGGTGCGCCGCGCTGTGGCACGGCCATCGGGGATCAGGTCCTCGACCTCGCCGCGATGGAGGCGGACGGCAAGCTGTCCTTCGACGGCACGCTTCAGACCGGAAGCTGGAACGCTTTCATGGGTTCGGGCAAGGCCAACTGGAGCAAGCTGCGTGAGACGCTGACCGACATGCTGGGCGACGGCGGGGATGAGAGCCTCGCGACCTACCTCGTCCCGCTGGCGGAGGCGGAGCTGCACATGCCCTTCGCCGTGTCGGAATACACCGATTTCTATGCGGGCAAGCACCACGCGTTCAACGTGGGCACCATGTTCCGGGGGCCGGAAAACGCGCTGCCGCCGAACTGGCTGCACATCCCCATTGGCTACAACGGCCGCGCCTCGTCCGTCGTGCTGTCGGGGACCGAGGTGATCCGCCCGAACGGTCAGCTCAAGGGGCCGGATGACGAGATGCCCCGCTTCGGACCGTCGCAACGCTTCGATATCGAGCTTGAGATGGGGGCCGTCGTCGGCACGCCGTCCAACGGGCCGATCAGCGTGGCCGAGGCATTCGAGAACATCTTCGGCTATGTCCTTCTGAACGACTGGTCCGCGCGGGATATCCAGGCCTGGGAATACATGCCGCTGGGGCCGTTTCAGGCCAAGGCGACGGCCACGACGATCAGCCCGTGGATCGTGACCGCCGCAGCGCTGGAACCCTTCCGCACCTCGACGCCCGAGCGCGAGAAGCCGCTTCTGGATTATCTGACGGAGCCGGGGCCGATGCTTTACGACATCGACCTGTCGGTGACGATCCGGCCCGAAGGCGGGGCCGAGACGGTGCTGACGAACACGAACCTCAACGTCATGTACTACTCCGCCGCGCAGCAGTTGGCCCACCACACCACCTCGGGCTGCCCGATGCGGGTGGGCGACCTTCTGGGCTCCGGCACGATTTCCGGCCCGACCAAGGAAAGCCGCGGGTCGCTGCTCGAACTGAGCTGGGGCGGGAAGGAGCCGATCACGCTGGAGGGCGGAGAGACGCGCAAGTTCATCGAGGACGGCGATACGCTCACGCTCAAGGGTGCGGCCAGGGGGGCCGGGTTCCAGGTTGGCTTCGGCGACTGCGTGGGGCAGATTAAGCCGGCCCGCCCGCTGTAACCTGCCCACAGGAGCCTCATGGACGACTTCGCGGCTCTCGCCTACGAACACGCGCCCATCGGCGTGATCTTTACCGAGGATCGGGTCATCCGCTGGGCCAATCCGCGGTTCGCGGAAATGTTCGAGACGAGCGTTGCGGAGGCCGTGGGGCAATCCCTCTCCGCCTTCTACCCGTCGATGACGGAGTTCGAGCGGATGGGTCATTCCGGGCCGGAAAAGATGGCCGGGACGGGCCGCTACTCGGACGAGCGGATCATGAAGCGGCGGGGCGGCTCGCTGTTCTGGAGCCGGGTGCGGGGTCAGGCGCTCGACCTCGCCGACCCGTTCGCGCGGTGTGTCTGGACGTTCTCGGACCTCGCCGACCTGCGCCCCACCGGGCAGCTTTCGCCGCGGGAGATGCAGGTGGCGCGGTTCCTGGCCGAGGGGCTGTCGTCCAAGGAGATCGCGCGCGAGATCGACATTTCGCACCGCACGGTGGAGACCCACAAGCTCAACCTGTTCCGCAAGATGGGGGCGAAAAACGCCACAGACCTTGTCGCCCGACTGGCGGGGATGCCCTGACGCGCCGTTTCAGGAGCCGGAGAAGAGGTCCGCGAAGTCGGCGCGCAGTTTCTGTTTCTGAACCTTGCCCATCGTGTTGCGCGGCAATTCCGGCAGGAGGCGCAGGGCCTTGGGCTGCTTGAACTTCGCGAGTTGCGCGGCGGCGGCGGTCTGAACGGCCTCCATGTCAGGGCCATCCCCGTCCGCGACCAGCACGCCCACGACCGCCTCGCCGAAATCCGGGTGCGGCACGCCGATCACCGCGCTTTCCAGCACGCCGGGCATGTCGTCGAGCACCATCTCGATCTCTTTCGGATAGACGTTGAGGCCGCCGGTGATGATGAGATCCTTCTGCCGCCCGACGATCTGGATATAGCCGTCCGGGTCCATCTGGCCCAGATCGCCGGTGATGAAGAACCCGTCGTCGCGCAGTTCCTCGGCGGTTTTTTCGGGCATGTTCCAGTAGCCCTGAAAGACGTTCGGGCCGCGCACCTCGATGATCCCCACTTCGCCCTGCGGGAGCGTCGCGCTGCTTTCCGGATCGGTGATCTTGAGCTCCACGTCCGGGAGCGGGAAGCCCACCGTGCCTGCCCGACGCTCGCCGTCGTAGGGGTTCGAGGTGTTCATGTTGGTCTCGGTCATCCCGTAGCGTTCCAGGATGCGGTGGCCGGTGCGCTCTTCGAACGCCACATGGGTTTCAGCCAGAAGCGGTGCGGAGCCGGAGATGAAGACCCGCATGTTGGCCACATGGTCGCGCCCGAAGGCGGGATCGCCCAGCAGACGGGTGTAGAAGGTCGGCACGCCCATCATCGAGGTGGACTGCGGCAGCAGGCGCAGCGCCTCGGCGGTGTCGAAGGCGGGCAGGAAGATCATCGAGGCCCCGGCGGCGAGGATCACGTTGGTCGCGACGAACAGCCCGTGGGTGTGGAAGATCGGCAGCATGTGGAGCAGCACGTCGTCCGGGCCGAAACGCCAGAGGTCCACGAGCGTCTCGGCATTGGAAATCAGGTTCGTCTGGCTGAGCATCGCGCCCTTCGAACGCCCGGTCGTGCCGGAGGTATAGAGCAGCGCGGCGAGGTCGTCGGCCTTGCGGGCCACGGGCGCGAAGGTATCCGGCTGCGCCTCCCACGCCGTGCGGAAGCTGCCCTGCCCGGTCTTGTCGAGTGTCATGACCTGCGCGCCGTTCGCCCCGACGATGCGCGACACTTCGGCCTGTGCCGCCGGGTCGCAGATCACCGCGCCCGCCTTTGCGTCGTTGATGAAATACTCCAGTTCCGCCGCCGTATAGGCGGTGTTGAGCGGCAGGAGCACGACGCCGGACATGACGCAGGCGGCATAGATCGCCAGTGCCTCGGGCGACTTGGCGACCTGCACCGCCACCCGGTCGCCGGGTTCGAGGCCCGCCTCGGCCAGCGCGCCCGCCTGCCGTGCCGCGAGCGCGTGGAAGGCCGCGCCGGACAGGGTGCTGCCGTCGGCCAGCGTGAGGAAGGTGCGGTCCTGATCCTTCAGCCCGGCGAGCATCCGGTCGTAGAGCGGGTTGGTCATGGCGGTCTCCTCTCACGGCAATTCGGCGGCAGTTGATCACGCCCCCGCGCGATTGCCAATCGCCGCGCGCCCCGGTTACTGTGGTCGGACGTTTCGCGGGAGGGTCCGGCGTGTACAGTCGCATTCGCATGCGCCATATCCGGTGCTTTCTCGCCGTTGCCCGCGCAGGGTCCGTGACCCATGCCGCGCGTCAGCTCAACTCCTCGCAACCCGCCGTGTCGCGCACGCTGGCCGAGATCGAGGAGATCATCGGAAACCCCCTGTTCGACCGCACAGGGCGCGGGGTCGCGCTGACCGATGCAGGGGCACGGCTGGTGCGCCATTTCGACATCGCGCTCACCCAGATCGAAACCGGCGCGGCGGCGGCCCAGACCGGGGAGGCGGGCGCGAAGGTCGCCTTGGGCGTGCTGCCAAACGTGACACGCACGGTATCTGTCGATGCGGTCGCGACATTCAAGGAGAGCGCGCCGGAGATCGGCGTGGAGGTTCACTGGGCCGATGTCTCGGAGCTGATCGCGCGACTTGCGCGTGGGGAGCTGGATTTCATCCTTGGACGGCTCCTGTCGCTCGAACACCTGCAAGGCGTCACGTTCGAGCATCTTTATGCCGAGGACATCATTTTCGTCACACGCCCCGACCACCCCTTCGCCTCGGTCGAGGGGCCGCTCACCGTGCAGGACTTCGAGGCCGAGCAGATGATCGTCCCGCTGGCCGGGACCATCATCCGGCGGGAGATGGACAAGTTCCTCGCCGCCCGGGGCATCAGCGCCTATCCACGGCAGATCGAGACCGTGTCGTTCGAGTTCACGCGGTCCTACCTCGCGCAGCACCGCTCGGTCGGCGTGGTTCCACGCGGCGCTTTGCGGCGCGAGCTTGCGTTGGGGCAACTGGTCGATCTTGGCATCCGGGGGGAGGAGCTCGTGTCCTCGGTCGGGCTGACCTTTTTCCGGGACCGGGCCCTGTCGCCCGAGGCGGCGCTGCTGGCCGATCACGTTCGCGCCGCGTCGCAGCAATTCACCTGATATATCAGATCAGGTATATTTTCGCGCCACGTTCTATTACGTCGCGCGCCAGAATTGCGGTACAACCTTACTCTACAAGGCCGGAATCGCAGGAACAGGGAAGATAGGCAGAATGGGTGAACCGAGAAATATCCTATTCATCATGTTCGATCAGCTGCGCTGGGACTACCTGAGCTGCTACGGGCACCCGCATTTGCACACGCCCAATCTCGACCGGCTTGCCGCCAAGGGCGTGCGCTTCGACCGGGCGATCATCCAGTCGCCGCTGTGCGGGCCGAGCCGGATGTCGACCTATACGGGACGGTATGTTCACAGCCACGGCGCAAGCTGGAACAACACGCCGCTCAAGGTGGGCGAGCTGACGATGGGCGACCATCTGCGCGACCTCGGGATGGGCTGCTACCTGATCGGCAAGACGCACATGGCCGCCGATGCCGAGGGGATGCGCCGGCTCGGGCTGGAGCCTGACAGCGTGATCGGGGCGCGGGTGTCGGAGTGCGGATTCGACGTCTACGAACGCGACGACGGGATGCGGCCGGAGGGGCCGGACGGGCTGTATGACGAGGGCGGCGCGCGCCAGTACAACGAGTACCTGCGCGCCAAGGGCTATGACAGCGACAACCCGTGGCACGACTATGCCAACTCCGCCCGCGACGACGAGGGCAACGTGCTGTCGGGCTGGTTCCTCGAAAACTCGGACCTGCCCGCGAACATCGCGGAAGACGACAGCGAGACGCCCTATCTGACCCGCCGGGGCATCGAGTTCATCGAGGCGCAGGGGGACAAGCCGTGGTGCTGTCACCTGTCCTATATCAAGCCGCACTGGCCCTATATCGTGCCGGAACCCTATGCGAGCATGTACGGCCCCGAGCACTTCATCGACCCCGTGCGCAGCGAGGCCGAGCGCGACACCGATCACCCGGTCTTCAAGGGGTTCCAGAACTCGCCGGTCGGCAAAGCGTTCTCGCGCGATGACGTGCGTGAGAAGGTGCTGCGGGCCTACATGGGCCTGATCAAGCAATGCGACGACCAGATGGGCGTGCTGTTCGATTACCTCGAAAAATCGGGGCGGATGGAGGACACGATGATCGTCGTGACCTCGGACCACGGCGATTTTATGGGCGATCACTGGATGGGGGAGAAGACCTTTTTCCACGACGCGAGCGTGAAGGTGCCGATGATCGTCTACGACCCCGCGTCCGAGGCGGACGCGACGCGCGGCACGTCGACTGACGCGCTGGTGGAGTGCATCGACCTGTTGCCGACCTTCGTGGACGTCGCGGGCGGGGATGCGCGTGCGCTCGATCACGTTCTGGAGGGGCAGTCGCTCCTGCCGATGCTGCGGGGCGGCGCCGCGCCCGAGCGCGACTATGTCATCTGCGAATACGATTTCTCGTCCAGCCCGCTGTGCGACCGGCTGGACATCGACCCGAAGGACGGGCGGATGTTCATGGTCGCCGACAAGGCCTGGAAGATGGTGCATTTCGAAAGCGGCCATCGCCCGATGCTGTTTAACCTCAAGGACGATCCGGGCGAGATCAACGATCTGGGCGCGGGCAATGCCCATGCGGAGATCATCGACCAGATGTACGACCGCCTGTTCGACTGGGCGTCGCGCCCCGCTGCCCGCACCACCATCACCAACGACACCATTCGCGCCGCCCGCACCAAGGGCGCCGCGCAGAAGGGCGTGCTCATCGGCGTGGTCACGGAGGATGACATGCCCGAGGAGTTCACGGCCAAGTACCGGAACCGGAAGGTTCCCGACATGCGAAACCCGCAATTCCGCCGGGCCTGACCCGGCACCAAGGTCAACAGGGAGGAAACCAATGACCAATATGTTCCGAAAGGCGGCATTCGCCGCGGCGTCCGCGGGCGCGCTGATGCTCGCGGCGAACGCGGCCAGCGCGCAGGCCAACCTGACCGGCGAGACGTCGTCGCCCGGCAACTCGCCGCACCTGATGATGATCCACCTCGCCGACGTGGCGGCCCGCGAAGGCGTGGCCGACATCCAGGTGCAGGAAGGCCAGACCGCGACGAACTCGATCGTCAACGTGGCCGAGGGCAAGTCCGACATGGTGACGGCGCCCACGATCCTTTACTTCCTGCTGGAAGCGGGCCGGGGTCCGTTCTCGGCCATTGGCGAGGACGGCGCAGCGTTGGCCGCCAACGTGCAGGCCATCGCACCCTACAACGCCGGGGCCTATGGCCTGATCACCCCGGTCTCGTCGGGCATCCAGAGCTATCAGGATCTTGCCGGCAAGACCGTCTGGAACGGCCCGCCGCGCGGCGCGGCCCTCACTGTCGGACGCCAGACGATCACATTCGGCTCCGGCGGCTTCAAGGACGGAGAGGATTACAAGGGCTACCAGACCAACTGGGGCGAGCTGCCTTCGGTCCTCGTCGACGGCTCGGCCGATGCGGTCATGGTGCCGATCACCTCGCCCTCCGACCGTGTGGTCACGATGCTCTCCACCGGCGACGTGAACATCATCTCGGTCCCGAAAGACATCTTCGAGGGTGAGGCGATGCAGCGGTTCTTCTCGGCCCCCGGCAACGCGCCGGTCGTGATCCCGGGCGAGAACCTTGGCTATGGCGAAGATCAGGGCGTCAACCTGATCTCGGAGGACAACGTGTTCCGCTCGCCGGGCGTACCCTTCGCCACGATGGTGCGGGCCGGGCTGGACTTCGACACGGTCAAGGCGCTGACGGCGACCTACATCGCCTCGCTCGACGAGCTCAAGCAGCGCGCGCCGTATGGCGGCACGGTCAACTTCGACGTGCTCGACCAGAAGACGACCGGTTTCTGCGGTGGCCTGACGCTCAAGTACCACCCCGGTGCCGTGGCCGCGTGGGAAGAGGCCGGATACGACGTGCCGGACTGCGCGAAACCTGAATAAACCGACGGTCCGGGCGGCGCTTTCGCCCGGACACCACCACTCCGCGAACGGGGGCGGGGCCGCAGCGGCCCCGCCCTGACCGGAGACGCAGCCCCCACACCCCGGAGAGATCCATGAGCGCGAATGACACCCCTGCCCCGCCGCCCGTGAACCGTTTCCTGCCGATTGCCCAGGCGCTCGGGCTGGTACTCGTCTTCATCGGACTGATCAATACGATCCCGTCGATCCCCGGACTGGACGAGGCCGTCGCCAATCTTACCGGCGACCCGGATATCGTCATCCGCAAGTTCCCCTATGAATTCCTCTACCCCATCGCGTTCGTGCTGATGATGCTGATCGTCGCGCTCAAACATTCTTTCTACATGAAGGACCGCGAGAAGGGGCCGGTGCGGCGCGCCTTTGCGATCTTCATGGATGTCGCGCTGGTCACGATGGCGATCATGGTGTCGCTGACCTATGTGATCGAGATCGACTCCATCTGCCTTATCGACCAGTTCACCGGGGAGCGGGCCGAGCTGATCGCGCGGGCGCTTCAGGAGGAAAAGGAGTTCGCCGAGCTGTACGGGATGCCGGAGCCGACGACGGTGGACGACCCGGCCTGCATCAGAACCACGGGCGCGTGGATCTTCGCCATTGTCGGTGCAGCGATTGCGGTCTTTCTCGCCTATAACGTGCGGGTCTGGGGCTTTCCGCTGGTGGCCGTCGCCATGCTCATCGCCGCCTACACGCTCATCACCGTGGCGATCTGGTACGTTTTCGGTTCCGAAGGCATGAACAAATACGCCATCACGAAGCTGGGGGGCGAGCCACGCGAACTGATGGACGGACGGCCGAATGTCGAGGACGTGCTGACCAACACCTCACAGGGGCTTCTGGGTCGGTTCATGGGCATCCTTCTGTCCTCGGTCTTTCCCTATATCGTGCTCGGCTCGCTTTTCGGCATTTCCGCCGGGGGTCAGTCGCTCATCAAGGTGGCGTTCCTGTGGACCCGGCGCTTGCGCGGCGGGCCGGCCCATGCCGCCATCGTTTCTTCCGCGCTGTTCGGCACGATCTCGGGCGGGCCGGTGACCAACGTGCTTTCGACCGGGGTGCTGACCATTCCGATGATGCTCAAGCGCGGGTTCAACCGGACCTTCGCGGGCGGGGTGGAGGCCGCGGCCTCCTCCGGCGGGCAGATCATGCCGCCGGTCATGGGTGTCGCCGCTTTCGTGCTGGCCGCCATGACCGTCACGCCATATCGCGAGGTCATCATCGCCGCGATCATCCCGGCGGCGGCCTATTTCGGGGTCCTGTTCCTGACCGTCGTCTTTCAGGCCCGCAAACAGGGGATCGAGGCGGTGGGCGAGAAGACCCCTGACATGCTTCTGGACCGTCAGGATTACCTCAACCTCGTGATGATCTTCGCGCCGATCCTGCTGATCCTGTTCCTGCTGGTGACACCGAAAGAGGCCATCGGCTGCGGTCCGCTCGCGGCGTTCATGGGGATCGAGACCATCGTGACCGGCGATGCCTGCCGTGCGCCCGACCTGCCGTTCTTCTTCAAGATGGTTCAGAACAGCGCGGGCGACGCGGGGTCGGCGGGCTGGTGGGCGGTGATCCTGCTGGTCTGCCTGTTCTTCCTCGACCCCAAGTTCCGGGCGCGCCCGACCCAGATGTTCGGCGCGCTGGCGGACGCGGGTATCCTGATCTCGACGCTCTACCTCATGTTCCTGTCGGTCTCGGTAATCGACTTCTGCCTGAATTTCACGGGGCTGTCCGGGTTCATCGCGCGGGATGTGACAAGCGTGCTGCGCCTGTTCGGGCCGGAGCTTCAGGACGGCGGTGTGTTCCTGTTCGCCGCGCTGTTCGTGACGATGCTCCTGTCAATCCTGCTAGGGATGGGGATGCCGACGGTGCCGGCCTATGTGAACGTGGCGCTTCTGATGGGGCCGCTTGTGATCGGGCTGGGAATCGCGACCTTCACGGCGCATATGTTCATCTTCTTCTTCGCCGTCGCGTCGGCCATCACGCCACCTGTCGCGGTGGCCGCCTTCGCGGCGGCGTCGATTACCAAGGCCGATCCGATGAAGACGGGATTCGCGGCCGTCGGGGCGGGGATCGTCATGTTCATCCTGCCCTTCATCTTCGCGTTCTATCCCGAGCTTCTGCTCATCGACGCGGCCAAGATGGACCCCTTCGCCACATCGGGCGCCAACGTGTTCCTCGAAGGGTACGGGCCGGGCGTGGACTGGCCGGCACTGGGACTGCTGCTCGCGCGTCTGGTGCTGGCGCTCTACCTCGTCGCGAGTGCGCTGACCCGGTTCGACGCCCGCCGGCTGACGCGGTGGGAGGTGCTGGCGCGGCTCGCGCTCGCCGTCGCCATCCTGCTGCGCGCGCCGGAGATCCACTGGATCGCCGCCGCGCTGTCACTCGGGCTCATTGCGCTGCATTACGGGGTCGCGAAGCGCAAACCGGCGAGTGCCTGAGCCCTGACCGTCTGCGCGCCCCCGGATCAGGGGGCGCGTGACGGGACGCCGGGGGCCTTTCTGGGCCGGCAGACCGGGATCGCGATGCGGCCGAATGCCAGCAGGAAGCCGATGATCCAGGCCATTCCGGCGATCACCACGAAGGGCTCGTAGAGCGCAGGCGCGGCTTCTGCCAGCAACCGGGACACGGCCGCAAGCATCAGAGCCAGGAAGGCCGCCACGCCAACCGGTCCGGCTTCGAGCCCGCGCCCCGTATGGCCGAGGGTCGCCCGGATCATGACGGCCAGGGTCATCGTCCCGACGGCTCCCGCCCCCAGCAGGTGCGCCGAGGCGGCGGCGTTGGTGTGACCCAAGGCTGCGAGCGCGGCGACGGCAAACCCGGCCGGGATGAACGCATAGGACAGGTGCAGCATCAGGAGCAGCGGCGAGCGCCATGTCTGCAAGCCGCGCCAACGCCAGAGCCGGGCGGCCTGAAGCCCGGCGGCGAGTGCAAAGAGCAGTGCGGACGTGGGGCCGGAGACCTGCGCGACCCAGAACAGGAGCGCGGCAACGCCGGTCGCGATCGCGAAACCGTCGAAGCGGTCGAACGGCGCAGGCAGGCGGTCACGCGACCGTTTCACGAGCCAGTTGCGCGTGAAGCTCGGGATGATCCGCCCGCCGATCAGCATGATGAGAAAGATCAGGATCGCGATGCCGAGCCTTTGGGTGGTGGCGGCAAATCCGGTTTGAAGCACCTCGACATGGAAGGCGACGTTCGCCCCCCAGAAGGCGGTGACGGGCAGCAGGACCTTGAGGTTTCGCCAGTTGCGCCCGGCAATGATTTCGCGCGCGATCATCGCGCCGACGAGAAGGAGGAACAGCTGGTCGACCATGAGCACGCCCCACGGCCCGACGCCCAGAAAGCCCGCACAGGCGAGGCGGCCCGCGATCCAGACGAGGCTCAGCACGGCGAGCGGTGCGCCGCGCGTGGGCAGACGCCCGGTCCAGTTGGGCACGGCGGTAAAGAGAAACCCGGCAACCACCGCTGCGCCGTAGCCGAAGATCATCTCATGAACGTGCCAGTCGACCGGCGACAGGACCGACGACAGCGAAAGGGCACCCTCCCGCATCGCGAGCCAGAGCGCGATGGCGAGCGCGCCGAACATCGTCGCAAGCAGAAAGAAGGGACGGAAGCCCGCCGAGAGCACGGCGGGACCGGAATAGGGATTTCGCGCGGTCATGGAGCTTTCCTTTCAATCGAAAGGGCGACGCTGGTGGCGCCGCCCTTTCAGTGACAGTGACGAAGGGACGGGACGTCACTGAACCTGTGCGAGCAGGTCGGCCATGCGGGCCTTGGCCTTGCCGGCCTGTTTGGCCTCTGCCGCGGCGTCGAGGTTCACCGGCTCACCAACCTTGATGAGCGCGACCATGCCCATGCCGAAGTGCGGGGTGCATTTCACGCCGTAGACGCCTTCGGCATCGACGGTCAGCTCGAACGCCTCGTTGAACTTGGTCTTGAAGCTCTCGACACCGTCGGGGAGCATCCCGTCGATGCTTTCGACGTTGTGCCCCTTGTCGGTGGGAACGAAGCGGATCACGTCGCCGGGGGCGGCCTCGACGAAGGCGGGTTCGAAGACCATCGAACCGGCCTCGCCCTTGTTCAGCATCTTCACTTCGAAGGTTTCAGCCTGTGCGCCGAATGCGGCGAGGGTCAGGGCGGCGGTCATGAGCAGGGTTTTCATCGGATGGTCCTTTTTCAGCTCTGTTGTTTCGTCTGACCCTGTTTTGCGCTAAGACCTCCGCCCGAACGTTGCTCTTCGACAAACTCACGGACCGAAATTGCCAAAGCTCGACGAAAGCCTTTTGTCCGACCTGCCGCCCTTCAGCCAGTTGGAGCGGAGCCAGATTCGCACGATCCTCGATCAGGCGGTGTCGCGGCGGTATGACGAAGGCACGGCGATCTTTCGCGAAGGGCATGAGGCGGATCGATTCTACCTTTTGCTCGACGGATACCTGCGTGTGATCCGCTCCACCGAGGGTGGCGAAGAGATCATCGTGCTGCACATTTCGCCCGGCCAGCTTTTCGGCATCGCCAAGGCGCTGGAGCGCGACACCTATCCGGCGACGTCGATCGCGGCGGCGGAATCGATCGCGCTGTCGTGGCCCATGTCGCTGTGGACCGAGTTCACGACCTATCCGGGCTTCGCGACCGAAAGCTACAAGACGCTGGGGCGGCGGCTGGGCGAGATCCAGACGACGCTGACCGAAATGGCGACGCAGGCGGTGGAGAAGCGGGTGGCCTGCGCGGTGCTGCGTATGATGAACCAGAGCGGGCGGCGCACCGAGGGCGGGGTCGAGATCGGGTTTCCGATCACGCGGCAGAACATCTCGGACATGACCGGCACGACGCTTCATACCGTGAGCCGGTTGTTGTCAGCGTGGGAGAAGGACGGCGTCGTCGCCTCCCGGCGCAAGCGGATCGTGGTGACCAAGCCGCATGAGCTGGTCCTTCTGAGCGGCGTCCAGGGCTAGGGCACCCGGGCGACCCGGCGCAGCTCGCCCCGGAACACCTCCTCCTCCAGGTCGTATTCCTCGCAGGCATCTGTGATCGCGTGGAACGGCGCCACCGGGCAACCGGGGCACAGCATCTGCTTGTCCAGAAATACCTGCACCATGTCGGGCCATTCGCCGAACAGGGTCGACAAGGGCAGGTCGGGGTCGTCGAAGCGGGGACGTCTGGGCATGGATCGGCTCCTTTCCCCCCGCAGACTGCGCGATCCAATCGTCCCGTTCTTTGCGTTTGCACAACATGCGCGCGCGTCGGTGCCGCTAGGTCTCGCCCATCGACACAAACAAACGGGACCGTGACATGTCAGACATACTCACGAAATCACGGGCCAGGAACGTCTTCTACGGGGGGAGTATCTTCTTCGTCGTGGTGTTCGTGGCCCTTACGGCGCAGAGCCATCGCTTCATCGTCAAGGAGTCGACCGCCGGCGCGCCCATCACCGAAGAGGTGGTTCTGGGCAAGCATGTGTGGGAGCGCCACTCCTGCATCAACTGTCACACGCTGCACGGCGAGGGCGCCTATTTCGCCCCGGAAGTCGGCAACGTGATGACCCGCTGGGGCGTCATCGACGACCCCGAGGGAGCCTATGAGATCCTGAACGGATGGATGGAGGCGCAGCCCTCGGGAATCGAGGGACGCCGCCAGATGCCGCATTTCGAGATCACCGAGGAAGAGATGCGCGGCCTCGCGGAATTCCTGCGGTGGGCCGATCAGACCAACACCCAGAACTGGCCGCCGAACGACGCGGGCTGACCGAGGGACAGGAGACACATCATGAAATACAAATCGCAATCCGTGGCGAAGTACTACTTCCTCGCCGCACTCGCCCTGTTCGCCATCCAGGTACTGGGCGGGCTTCTCGCAGGCTGGATCTATGTGGCGCCCAACACGCTGTCGGAGATCCTGCCGTTCAATATCGTGCGCATGATCCACACCAACGCGCTGATCGTCTGGCTGCTGCTGGGCTTCTTCGGCGCGGCCTATTACCTCGTGCCGGAAGAGGCCGAACGCGAGCTTTTCTCGACCAAGCTCGCCTATATCCAGCTCATCATCCTTCTGGTGGGCACGCTGGGCGCGGTGGGCTCCTACCTCGTGGGGATCCACGGCGGGCGTGAGTTCCTCGAACAACCGCTCTGGGTCAAGTTCGGCATCCTTGTCGCTGCGGTGATCTTCCTCGTGAATATCTCGCTCACGGCGCTTGCGGGCCGAAAGACAGCGATCACCAACATCCTGCTGATGGGCCTTTGGCTTTTGTGCCTGCTGTGGGTCTTTGCCTTCATCAACCCCGACAACCTGTCGCTGGACAAGATGTACTGGTGGATGGTCGTTCACCTCTGGGTCGAGGCGACCTGGGAACTGGTGATGGCCGCGATCCTCGGCTTCCTGATGCTGAAACTCACGGGCGTGGACCGCGAGGTGATCGAGAAATGGCTCTACGTCATCGTCGCGCTGGCGCTGTTCTCGGGCATCCTCGGCACCGGCCACCACTTCTACTGGATCGGCACGCCGGGCTACTGGCAGTGGATCGGGTCCGTCTTCTCGACACTCGAGGTTATCCCGTTCTTCGCCATGATGACCTTCGCCTTCGTGATGGTCTGGAAGGGCCGCAAGAACCACCCGAACAAGGCAGCCCTTCTGTGGTCGCTCGGCTCGTCCACTGTCGCCTTCTTCGGCGCGGGCGTCTGGGGCTTCCTGCACACGCTGCACGGGGTGAACTACTACACCCACGGCACGCAGATCACGGCGGCCCACGGGCACCTTGCCTTCTACGGCGCCTATGTCGCCCTGAACCTCGGGATGTTCACCTATGCGATGCCGCAGCTTCGCAAGCGGGCGCCCTACAACCAGGTGCTCAACATGGCGTCCTTCTGGCTGATGACCGGCGGCATGGCCTTCATGACCTTCACGCTGACCTTCGCGGGCACGATCCAGACGCACATGCAACGCATCCTGGGTGACTACTACATGGACGTGCAGGACCAGCTCGACCTGTTCTACGTCATGCGCTTCGGCTCGGGCGTGGCGGTGGTGCTGGGCGCGCTGCTCTTCATCTACTCGATGGTGGTCGTGCGGCGTGAAGTCATCAAACCCGGCCCCGTTGTGGCCCAACCGGCGGAGTGACCCATGACCCTGGACATGACACCTGAAAACCCCGAGCGCCTGCCGTTCTACAGCCCGCAGTCGAATGAGTGCGCGGTGTTCGAGATGGCCCAACAAAACGGTTTGCCCCTTCTTCTGAAGGGGCCGACCGGCTGCGGCAAAACGCGGTTCGTGGAGCATATGGCCGCGCGTCTCGGCCTGCCGCTTCACACCGTGGCCTGCCACGACGACCTGTCGGCGGCGGACCTGATCGGGCGTTACCTCATCAAGGGGGGTGAGACCGTCTGGGTCGACGGGCCGCTCACCCGCGCGGTGCGCGAGGGGGGCATCTGCTACCTCGACGAGGTGGTGGAGGCGCGCAAGGACGTGACCGTGGTGCTGCACCCGCTGACCGACGACCGTCGGCGGCTGGTCATCGACCGGACTGGTGAGGAACTGGTGGCGCCCGAGAGCTTCATGCTCGTCGCCAGCTACAACCCCGGCTACCAGAACGTGCTGAAGAAGTTGAAGCCCTCGACCCGGCAACGGTTCCTGTCGCTCGGCTTCGACTTCCCGGCGCCGGAGCTGGAAACGTCGGTCGTCGCGGCCGAGGCGGGCCTCGACGAGGGCCGCGCCGGTGCGCTGGTGCGGCTGGCCGGGCATATCCGCAAGCTATCCGGCATGGACCTTGAGGAAGGGGTCTCCACCCGTCTTTTGATCTATGCCGGCACGCTGATCGCCAAGGGGATGCGCAGCGAGGACGCCATCGAGGCGGCCATCGTCGAACCCCTTTCGGATGAACCGGACGTGCAGCAGGCGCTGCGCGACCTCACCGCCAGCGTATACGGGTGACGACGATGAAGATGCTCGATTTCCTCGAACCCGAAGAGGCTGTCGGCACGCTGTGGCACGGCATGGTGACGCGGTCCGAAGCTGACGCGACCCATGCCGGCTGCGCGGTGGAACTGGAGGCGGTGCGCGCCAGCGTCGCCGCGCTCTACCGCGCGCTTGGCGGGGGGCAAGGGGTCGAGATCGGCCCGGCCCCCGCCACCCCGTCGGCCCATCGGATCACGGGGGCCCGGCGGATCGGCGCGCCCCGAATTCACGAACACGTCGCGGGGTTCGACGGCGACCGGCTCGCCCTGCCGCCGGTCATGGACGTCTTTCCCGATGCGCGGCTGAACCGCGCCGCCTATCTGTGGCTGGCCGCCCTTGCCGCCTTCGTCGACCTGCCCCCGCGGTTGACCGACCCGCTCGCGGCGGACCGGGCCGAGATCGGGGCCATCGCGATTGCCGCCGACCGGGCCTATGCCGCCTGCCCGGGCCTGCGCGCGCCCTATGGTGCGATGTGCGATCACCTTATCACGACCCGCGCGCGCGCCGGGCTGCCCCAGTGCGAAGCCGGGGTCGAGCAGCTTATCCTCGACCAGCTTTCGGGTCGGTTGAGCGAGGAAGAGTGCCTCGATTGTCCCGCGCCCCGTGGCTATCGCGGCTTCGCGCCGGTGCCGATCTGGCTGCGCCTGACCCACCGCGCGCCCGGCAAGGGTGCCGCGAACGACGACGCCGAGCCCGGCGACCCGGCGCCCGAAATGAAAGGCCGCAAGGCGGGCAAACGCGAGGACCGCGATCAGGCCGACCGGCGCGACAGTTTCATCGTCCACCGGTTCGAGGCGATCCTGTCCTGGGCCGAGAGCCTGAACCTCAACCGCATGGTCGAGGATGACGACGACGAGAACGCCCAGAAGGCCGCCGACGATCAGGACGAGATCACGCTGTCCCAGAATTCGAAACGCGCGGCGACGCGGCTGCGCCTGTCGCTCGACCTGTCGCCGCAGGACGCCGATCACGAGCGGCTGGCGGGCACGTTCACCTACCCGGAATGGAACCGGCGCACGGGGGCCTACATGCCCGACCATGCCCGCGTGCTTGAAGCGCCGGCGGTGCCTGCCGAGGGCTACCGGCCCGACCCGCGCCTTGTCGCGCGCGTCAAACGGCAGTTCGCGCCCCTCAACCCGCGCCGGGTGATCCTGCCCCGGCAACTCGACGGGGACGACCTCGATCTCGACGCCCTCGTCGCGAGCCGGGCGGATATCGTCGCGGGCCGCGAAGGCAGCGACCGCATCTGGCAGTCCGCGCGCCCGATGGCGCGTGACCTTTCAGTGGCGATCCTGATGGATTGCTCGCGCTCGACCGAGGCGCATCTGGGCGACCGTTCGGTGATCGACGTTGCGCGGGAGGCTCTGGCAGCCCTCGGCGCCGGTATCGACACGGCGGGCGACCGGCTTGGCATCTGGGGGTTTTCGTCCCTGCGCCGCGACCGGGTTTTCCTGTCCAAGGCCAAGGATTTCGACGAGCCGATGGGGGCGGATGTCACCGCCCGGATCGGCGGTTTCCGCCCCGGCCACTACACCCGGCTCGGGGCCGCCATCCGCCATGCCTCGGCCCAGCTTGCACAGGAAGGCGCGACCCGGCGCCTGTTGCTTGTCCTCACCGACGGCAAGCCCAACGATCTGGACCATTACGAAGGCCAGCATGGCATCGAGGACAGCCGCATGGCGGTGCGCGAGGCGCACGCCCTCGGCCAGGCGGTCCACGGGGTCATCATCGACGCGGATGGGCAGGACTGGTTCGCGCGAATCTTCGGGCGCGCGGGCTTTACCCTCCTGCCCCATGCCGACCGGTTGCCACGCGCCCTGCCCGACATCTATCAAACCCTCACACAGGAGACCTGACATGAAACGCCTGATCGCACTCGCCGCCACCCTGCCCGCGCCCTTGTTCGCCGCCAGTTTCGAGCGACCCGTGCCGCAAGCCCAGACCGAGGTCGCGGAGTTCTGGTTCCTCGTCGCGTCAATCACGCTGGTCGCCTCGCTCATCGCCGTTCACATGCTGGTGCGCCGCAGATGACCGCGCGGGGTTTCGTGAAACTCAACGTGGCGCTCTACCCTTTCGGCGCGGGGGCGGTGGCGGTGAACCTGTTCTTCGCCTCTCTGATCGGAAGCTGGCTGGGCTGGCGCGTCCTGACGCCCCAAGAGGCCGTGGCCTGGGGCATGTTCCTGGGACTGCCGGTCACATGGGCCTTCGCACGCCACATCCGCGCGCTCATCGCGCGGGCTGAGGCGTGATGGGCTGGGCCGAATACGCCCTCGCGCTTGCGGCATTCGTGGGGAGTCACTTCGTCCCGCGCATCGGGGGGCTGCGGGAGCGGCTGATCGCGCGGGTCGGGCGGAGGACCTATTTCTCGGTCTACGGGCTCGTGTCCGTCGCGGTTCTGATCTGGGTGATCGTCGCGGCCGGGCGTGCGCCGTTTGTCGAACTCTGGCCCCAGCTCCCGTGGATGCGCTGGGTGCCGAACGTGGCGATGCCTCTGGCCGCCGTGCTGGTTGCCGCCGGGTTCGGGATCGCGCAGCCCCACACGCTCGGGGGCAAGCGCGGCGCGGTGTTCGATCCGGAGCGTCCCGGGGTCGCCGCACTGTCACGTCATCCGCTTTTTCTGGCGCTCGCGCTCTGGGCCAGCGCGCACCTTGTCGCGAACGGGGATCTGGCGCATGTCATCCTGTTCGCGATCTTCGCGGCCCTCGCCCTGGGAGCCATTCCCGTTTTCGATGCACGGGCACGGCGGGCGCTCGGCCCCGACGCAGCCTGCGCTTTTTTTGAAGCGAGCGCCGTTCTGTCCCTCGCCCCTCTCACGCAACCGGCGTGGCGCAGGGAAAATGGCGGCCGCCTGATCAAGCGGGCCGCCATCGGACTTGCGGTCTGGGCGGTGCTTCTGGGCAGTCATGGCGCCGTGATCGGCGTCTCGCCGCTTCCCTGAACGATCAGTCTCCGCGCACCAGCCGAAAGCCAAGGTAGTCCGGCGGCAGGCCGACGGCGCACCCGCCGACCTGCGGGTCACGCACGAATTCGATGATCGCGGCGCGGTGGCGACCGCCCGCCACCCGCACGGTGCAATAGGGTTCGCTCGAGATCACGCGGCCCGCCGCGTCGAGCGTGCCGTTGTCCATGCAGCCCGTGGTCCATTCCCAGACATTGCCGGACACGTCCGCCACGCCCATCGAGTTCACGCCGAAGCCCCCGGCGGGGCGCAGGGCCGAGCTGGCCGAGCCGCGCAAGAGGATGCCGCGTTCGTATTGCGCCAGCATGCGTTCGCCGGGATCGAGGTAGACATCTTCCTCCGGCGTCGCGTCGCCGTAGCGTTCGGCCGCGGCACGCTGCCACTCCGGCTCGCTCGGCAGTCGCCACGGCTGGCCCGTCCGGTCCGAAAGCCACGCGGCATAGGTCCGCGCCTCGTCGAAATTCACATGGGTCTGCGGCTGGCTGCCCTCGCGCATGATGTCCGGGTTGCACACACCGTCCGCCACGCAGGCCGCGGAATCCGCGCGCGAGACCTGGTATTTCATGATCTCGAAGCCATCGACCCGCATCGCCACCGACGCGGGCGTGTGGGTCTTGCCCTGATAGCTGAAGCTCCCGAACGGGCGAAACGCGATCTCGCCTGCGGGGATCGCCACCGTCTCGGGGGCGTCGATCACCGGGTCATCCCCGGCGAAGAGGCCGAAGAAACCGGCAAGGAGGAGCGCCGGCAATGTCGTCAGAGGTGTCATGGTCATTCTCCGAAACGCAAAGGGGCGGCCACGTCAGCGGCCGCCCCGTTTCCCGTGAGTGGTGAGAAGATCAACCGACGATCTGGGTCGGGGCGACGACCTGTTCCATCAGGTCATTGTTCCAGTCACCTTCGACCTTGAAGTGGGCCGTGGCGCCGAGGTTCACCGCCTCGATCAGGTTGTGGTTCACATAGGCGTAGATGCCCGGTTGCAGGAACTCGTAGAGCGCGGCACCCGCGGACCCGCCCCGGATGAACCAGGTTTCCAGATCGCGGTCGGGCACGTTGTTGAACTTGCCCGCTTCCCAAACGAGGTCGCCGTGACCGCCGATGAGGTGCGGCCGGGAATCCCGGTTGCCCTGGCTGTGGACGATCAGCACCCGCTCGCCCACCTTGGCGGTCATCGCGTTCTCGCCCGTCAGCGCACCGACAGATCCGTTGAAGACGACGTGGCTCGGGATCAGGCCGTTCATCATTTCCTCGGTGTCCGGATAGCTGTCGGCCACGTCGGCAAAGCGCTTGTAGTTCCCGTTTTCGTCCTTCGGGATGTAGAACTCGTTTTCACCGATGTAGAATACCTTGTCGTAGCTGACCGGATTGCCCTTGTGATCGGACAGGCCGTTGCGCGGCAGGACCATGATCGCGCCGACCATGCCGGAGACGACGTGCCACGGGATCATGGGGCCGCCGGGGGCGCAGTGGTAGACGAAGGTGCCCGGGCGCGTCGCGCGGAAACGGAGCACGGTCTTCTCACCGGGGCTCACCAGCGTCAGCGCCCCACCGCCCAACGCGCCGGTCGCGGCGTGGAAATCGATGTTGTGCGGCATGAGGTTCTCGGCCGGGTTGATGAGCGTCAGCTCGACGTAATCGTCCTGGTGGACGACCATGAGCGGGCCGGGGATCGACCCGTTGAAGGTCATGCCCTGAAGCCAGGCGTCGTCGGCGACCTGAATTTCCTTTTCGACGATCGGCATCTCGAATTCGACGATGCGCGGTTTGCCCGGCGCGATCTGCTCGTGCTCATGCACGAAGGGCGGGGCCACCAGCTTGCGCTTGATGCGCTTCAGGCTGGACAGATCGGCGGGGGCCGCCACCGGGGTCATGGCTTCTTCCGCTTTGGCGGCAGTGGCGATCAGAGGCGCGGCGGCGACACCTGCGGCTCCGAAAAGGGCGGCTCTACGGGTCAGCATCTTCTTACTCCTTTGGGTCTCAATGCTTATGTCCCAAAGGTACCGCGACGCCCGGAGCGGGACGTTGCGAAAACGCAAGGTTCCGGCGGATTGCCGTCGGTGAGCCGGGTTCCGGGCATGCCCGGACCGCTGCGGGCCTGTTCAGTAAGGACGAGATTTTCAGGAGTGGCTGGCTGGGGTGGTAGACCAATTCGAACCTGTCTCAGGTAGGGAAGGTTACTGCCAAGATGATAACCTCCCGGAGGGCCTAGGAGGATCTAAAGGATACTTGGTTTGGGCATGCTTAGGTGCTCTCCAAGATGCTCCTACACTTGGGCCAAGCCGCCCACAAAGGCCCACATCCAATGTTGACGCACATAAGCATCAACTTTATCTTCCATGGAAGATAAGGGAGGATCACCAATGCTTTCACATGAACAGAACGAAATGATGTGCCGGGTCGGCCCCGGCACCCCGATGGGCGAGGCGTTCCGGCGCTACTGGATACCGATCTGTCAGACGTCGGACATCCCGACACCGGACAGCCCGCCTTTTCCGTTGGAAATCCTCGGCCAGAAGCTTGTCGTCTGGCGCAATGCCGACGGGCAGCTTGGCGTGCTCGACCAGTTTTGCCCGCACCGCCGGTCTTCGCTTGCAATCGGTCGATGCGAGGGTGACGGCATTCGCTGCCTTTATCACGGCTGGAAATTCGCGCCCGACGGGACCGTGCTGGAAACCCCCAACGTGAACGACCCGGATTTCAAGAATCGCTTCAAGGCCGAAGCGTTTCCGGTGCGCGAAGCGGGCGGGCTTGTCTGGTCCTACCTCGGGCCGAAGCTGCTTCAGCCTGATTTCCCGCATTTCCCGTGGTTTGATGCGGACGACGATCACCGCAACAACGCCTATGCGCTGAACCAGTGCAATTACGTGCAGGCGCTGGAGGCCTTGGTTGATAGTTCGCACCTGAACATCCTGCACGCCGATGGCCTCATCGCCTCTGGCCAGCTTGAGAACCTGAATTTCTCGGCGGCCGCAGAGATGACCTTTGACGCGGCCCCCACCATCGAAGTGGACGACACCGATTTCGGCTTCCACTACGCCGCACTTCGCAGGGGCGAGAACGTGTCGGGCAAGGGCGAGGTGCACGTGCGCGTTACGGCCTTTTCGCTCCCTTGCTTCATTGCGAACCCGAACGAAGACCTGTTTATGTGCGTGGTTCCGATCAACGACGAGCAGTGCATCCACTTCCACGTCTGGTGGCACGCCGAGCGCGAGATGGGGAAGGAGCCACTGAAGTCCAACATGCTCAAGCACGTCGGTCTCGATCCCGAGGCGCTGGCGAACTACAACATGACCTACGAGACGTTCAACGACGACGACCGCCCGTCGCTGCGCAATCGCTACAAGCAGGACCGTTCGCGAATTCAGGCCGGGTCGTTCTCGGGCTTCCACAGCTTCACGCAGGAAGACAGCGCGGTGAACATCTCGCCGGGTGCAATCAAGGATCGGTCGAAGGAAATCCTCGCCCCTGTCGATATGGCCGTTTCCCGCCTGTATCGCTCGCTTATCTCGGCAGCTCAGGCGATAGAGAACGATCAAGAGCCGCAGGGGGTTCATGCTGATCAGACCAAGATCATCGGGCGCAACGGTACCGTGCTGGAGGACGAGGATTGGCGGCAGCTCGTCCCGTCCCACACCATCACTCGACGCTACCGCTCGGTGAAGCTGGGACGCGGCACGCCGGAACAGGTTCACTGATGACGGTGTGAAAGGTAGAAAGGCCGGCGACAGTTTCGCCGGCCTTTTTGCGTGGGGGCCCTGGACTTAGATGTGAATCGCGCGACCCAAGGCCTGCAACGCAGCTTCGGCGAAACCTTCGGAACGGGTCGGGTGCGACTGGACGATAGCGGCCAAGTCTTCAAGCCGGGCGCCCATGTCGAGCGCGATGGAAAAGGCCGAGGACAATTCCGAGATCCCCTGCCCCACCGCCTGAATGCCGACGATACGATTGTCCTGGCCGCGCGCAACGACGCGGACCATGCCTTCAGTCCCTTCGGTCGCAAGCGCGCGCCCGTTCGCGATAAACGGAAAACGTCCGATCTTGGTCTCCCCGAACCGCGCTTTCGCGTCCTGCGGCGACAAGCCGACGGTCACAATCTCGGGGTCCGTGAAGCAGGTCGCGGGCATCGCCTGTTTGTCCCAGACGCGGGCGTGCCCGGCGGCGATCTCGGCGACCATCTCACCCTCGGCCATGGCGCGGTGGGCGAGCATCGGGCCGGGGGACACGTCACCGATGGCGAAGACGCCGCGCATCGGCGTTTCGCAACGGTCGTTTGCCGTGATGAACCCACCGTCCGTGGGAAGCGCGAGACGGTCCAGCCCAAGACCGCCCGTGTAAGGCTTGCGGCCAACAGCGACGAGCACCTTGTCCGCGTCGATCTGCGCCATGCCGTCCGGCGTCTTAATCCGAAGGCGGCCGTTTTCATGACCCGTCGCACGGGCGCTAAGGTGAATGGTCACCCCCAGCGCGCGCAGCCGCTTGCCCACGGGCCCAACCAGTTCGGCGTCATACTGAGGGAGGAGCGATGGCCCCGCCTCGACCACCGTCACACGCGCCCCCAACTTGGCGAATGCTGTCCCGATTTCCAGCCCGATGTAGCCACCACCGACCACGGCGAGCGACGGCGGCACGTGGGTCAGCGCGAGCGCCTCGGTGGAGGAGAGCACATCGCCGCCGAAGGGAAGCGAGGGGAGGTCAACGGGCGTCGATCCAGTGGCGATCACGATGGTCTTGGCCGTGATCCGTGCGCCAGTGTCGACTTGCACCGCCTTCCCGTCGATGAACTGCGCGATGCCGTTCACCACCTCGACCTTCGCGCGTTTGAGCAGGCCCCGCACACCGCCCGTCAGAGTGTCGACCACGCCGTCTTTCCAGCCGACGGTCTTGGCGTAGTCGATGCTGGGCGCGGTGCTTTGGATTCCGAGCGCGTTGTCGCCCGCAAAGGACACGGCGGCGTCGAATTTCTCGGCCGCGTGGATCAGCGCCTTGGACGGAATGCAGCCGAAGTTGAGGCAAGTGCCGCCGACCACGTCTTTCTCGATAAGCACGGTCTTAAGGCCCAGTTGCCCGGCGCGGATCGCGGCGACGTAGCCACCCGGCCCGCCACCGATCACGAGAAAATCGCAGGTCATGTCGGCCATGTCAGTCTCCGATGAACAAAAGCGCTGGGGTTTCGAGAAGCTGCTTCAGCCGGGCGATGAATACCGCTGCGTCCCAGCCATCGACCACACGGTGATCGAAGGACCCGGAGAGGTTCATCATCGTGCGCGGCACGAAATCCCGACCGTCCCATATCGGCCGCACGGCCATCTTGTTGACGCCGACCACGGCGACCTCCGGCAGGTTCAGGATCGGCGTCGTCGCAATCGCGCCCAGTGGACCGAGAGACGAGATGGTGATGGTGGAGCCTTCCAGATCGCCCTTGGCAATCGTTCCGTCCCGCGCGGCACCGCTCACGTCACGCAAACGGTCGGCCATGTCCCACGGGGTCATCGCCTCTGCATGATGGAGGACGGGGACCATGAGGCCACGGTCGGTCTGGGTCGCGACACCGATATGGACGGCCTCATGCTGCCGGATGATCCCCTCGTCTGAGAGGTAGTGCGCGTTGAGGCCCGGCTGTTCGTTTACCGCTATGACGATAGCGAGCCCGATAAAGGGAATGACGGTCAGCTTGCCACGGCCCGTGTCATTGAGCGCCTTGCGGGTGGCTTCGAGTTCGGTGACGTCGACCTCTTCGATGATCGAGAAGTGCGGTGCTTCGGACTTGGCCGTCTGCATCCGGCCCGCGATGACACGGCGCAGGCCCGTGACCTTGAGGTCGGTCACTCCGGTCTTGCGCGGGGTCTGGGTCTGGGGTGCGGCCAAGTGGTCTTCGAGATCGTCATAGAGGATGCGGCCACCCGGACCCGAGCCTGTAACATCTTCGAGCGCAATCCCCATTTCGCGGGCGCGTTGCCGGACCCACGGCGCGGCGGCGGGTCGCGTGCCGTGGCTGAGCGGCGGCGTTTTGGGCGCGCTTTTTTGTTCGTGCTGCGGTACCGGTTCCGGCGTTTTGGTCCTATCTGACAGTGCGTCCCGGTCGGTGTCTTGTTCTAGTTCTTTTTCGACTTTCAGTTCGGGCTTTTGGTTGGCGACAACATCTCCCTGCGTCGCCAAAGCCACCAGAGCCGATCCGACCGCCAGCGTATCGCCGACCTCGCACCCAAGACGCGCGACCGTTCCTGCGACCGGCGCGGGGATTTCGACGGCGGCCTTGTCGGTCATGACGACGGCGAGCACGTCATCCTCCTGCACCACGTCGCCCACAGCCACGGACCATTCCGTCAGTTCCGCCTCGGTGACGCCCTCGCCGATGTCCGGCAATTTGACAATGTGTTCTCCCATCTCAGGCCTCCAGCAGCGCTTCAATGTTCCGCAAGACCCGCTCGGGGCCGGGGAAATAGTCCCATTCACCCGCGTGCGGGTACGGCGTGTCCCAGCCCGCCACGCGCTTCACCGGCGCCTCTAGGTGATAAAAGCATTCCTCCTGCACCTGCGCGGTTAGCTCCGCGCCGAAACCGCTTGTCAGCGTCGCTTCGTGCAGGACAAGACATCGCCCGGTGCGCTTGACCGAGGCGACCACGGAATCGATGTCGAGCGGGACGAGCGTGCGCAGGTCGATGACATCCGCCGACAGCCCCGCGTCAGTGACGACACCCAGCGCGACGTGAACCATGGTTCCGTAGGTCACGATCGTCAGATCCTCGCCGTGCGACCGAAGCATTGCCTTACCCAACGGCACGGGCGTATGGCCCTCTGGCACGTCGCCAAGTTCGTGTTTCTTCCAGCCGACCAAAGGGCGGTCGTGGTGACCGTCGAACGGGCCGTTGTAGATACGCTTGGGTTCCAAAAAGATCACTGGGTCCGGGTCTTCGATAGCAGCGAGCAGCAGGCCCTTGGCATCCGCTGGTGTCGAAGGCACAACGGTCTTCAGCCCAGCGACATGTGTAAACAGCGCCTCCGGGCTTTGGCTGTGGGTCTGTGCGCCGAAGATGCCACCGCCCGTGGGCATGCGGACCACCATGGGGCAAGTGAACTCCCCCGCCGAACGGTAGCGCAGGCGAGCCGCCTCGGACACGAGCTGGTCATAAGCGGGGTACATGTAATCCGCGAACTGGATCTCGACCACGGGCCGTATATCGTTGGCCGCCATGCCGATCGCGGTGCCGACGATGCCCAGCTCGCTGATCGGGGTGTCGAAGCACCGGGTCGCGCCGAATTTCTTCTGCAGTCCCGCCGTGCAGCGAAAGACGCCGCCGAAAAAGCCCACATCCTCGCCGAACACGACCACGCGGTCGTCGCGGGCCATGGCGATGTCGTGCGCTTCGCGGATCGCTTCAATCATTGTCATATGCGCCATGTCAAACCCCCATCTCGTGACGCTGGCGGATGAGGTGCGGCGTCGGCGTCTCGAACACGTCCTCAAACATATGCGCGGGCGACGGCAGGCGACCCGAGGTGAGCGTGCCGATGGCCTCGGCCTTTTTTTGGGTCGCGATGACCTCGGCCCGGATCTCGGCCTCAGCCTGGGTATGGCGCTCCTCGCTCCATGCCTCGCGCGCGATCAGGTGGTCACGCAAGCGCAGGATCGGGTCGCCCAACGGCCATGCGCTGCCTTCCTCCTCGGGACGGTATGCCGACGGATCGTCCGACGTTGAATGACCGGCGACACGGTAGGTGACGTATTCGATCAGGGTCGGGCCAAGGTTCGACCTCGCGCGCTCGGCGGCCCAGCGGGCGACCGCACGTACGGCGAGGTAGTCGTTTCCGTCCACCCGAAGCGCCGGAATACCGAAACCGTGACCGCGCGCGGCAAAGGTGCCGGATCCGCCCCGCGCGATGCCTTGGAAGGTCGAGATAGCCCACTGGTTGTTCACGATGTTCAGAACCACAGGCGCCTTGTAGGTCGAGGCGAACACAAGCCCCGCGTGAAAATCGTTCTCGGCTGTCGAGCCGTCACCGATCCATGCCGCCGCGATATTGGTCGCGCCCTTGATGGCCGACGCCATGGCCCACCCCACGGCCTGCGGATACTGCGTGGCGAGATTGCCGGAAATAGAGAAGAACCCGTGATCCTTAGATGAATAGAACACGGGCAATTGCCGCCCATGAACCGTGTCGCCCTCGTTCGAGTAGACTTGGTTCATCATGAGTAGCATCGGGTAATCGTCCGCGATCAGAAGCCCCGCCTGACGGTACGTCGGAAAGTTCATGTCGCCCGCCACAAGCTCCCGCCGGAAGCCGCAGGAAATCGCCTCTTCGCCTAAGTGCTGCATGTAAAAACTGGTCTTGCCCTGCCGCTGCGCCGTGAGCATCCGGGCGTCGTATTCCCGAAGCAGCATCATGTGGCGCAGGCCAGCGCGGAGTTCGTCGTCATCCACGTCGGGCGCCCAGTCGCCGACCGCGAGCCCTTTGCGGTCCATGACGCGGATTATGGTAAAGGCAAGGTCGCGGATGTCCTCGGGGTCGGAATCGATTGGAGGGCGACGCACGCTGCCCGCCTTGGGGATCGGCACCCCGGAGAAGTCGGGACTGTCGCCGGGGCGCAAGGTGGGTTCGGGAACGTGGAGGCGAAGCGGATCGGTCATGCGGCCACCTCGGACGGCGTGATAATCGCGCAGCCAAGGCCGCCGTCGATTCGCGCGGCGAGCGTCGCCACCGCCGCCTCGTTTAGGCCCGCGACCGTCAGTTTCACGTCCAAGGCGGCACCCTGCTGCTCTGCCGCAACGGCAATCAGGTCGAACCCCATGCGCCGCGCGTGGTCGAGTGGACGGATAAGGCCTGCGTAACCTTCGATCGTAGTGAAATAGATTTGTTTTCGCATATCTCCTCCTAGGAGGAAGATATCTACAATCCGGCAGAAAATGCTTTTGATCTTCCGCGATTGACTGCTTTTCACGAATGATCATTCTGTCATTACTCTTTCCGACAGAATCATGTCTTCCATGGATGAAGCCGATGCCCCGCGACCTAGACCCCAAAGACCGCGCGATCCTGCGACACCTGCTTAAGAACGGTCGACTGACCACAGCTGAATTGGCCGACCGGGTCGGATTGTCGGCAAGCCCGTGCTGGCAAAGGGTGCGGCGGCTTGAGGCTGACGGGTTCATCGGCGGCTATGCTGCGCAGGTGGATATGGAACAGCTTGGCCTGCGCGAGCTGGCCATTGTCGAGGTCACGCTGGACCGGCACGACGACGAAACGCTCGAGGAATTCGGGAAGGCGCTGGCTGACATTCCCGAAGTGCTCGAAGTGTATCTGACCACGGGAGACTACGACTACATGATCAAGGTCGCCGTGGACGGCACCCGGGGGTATGAGGAATTCCTGCGCTCGAAGCTCTACCAGGTCAAAGGCATACGCCATTCCCGGTCGAGCTTCGTGCTCCGCCGTCTGAAAAGCCAGCAGGCGTTCGTGCCGGACTAGGCGTCGGTCAGGCCGACGAGTTCGGCAAGATTGTCAGTGCGGTCGAGTTCTTCGATCTGGCCTCGGTGCACGATCGCGCCCCGGTCCATCACGACAAAACGGTCGGCCAGATCGCGTGCGATGTCGATGCGTTGTTCGACCAGCAGGATGCCGAGCGAATTATCTACCGTCAACGCACGCATCGCCCGGACAAGTTGCTCGATGACGACTGGGGCAAGCCCCTCGGATGGCTCGTCCATAAGCAGCACTTGGGGGTTGCCGACCAGCGCCCGGGCGATAGCGAGCATCTGTTGTTCGCCGCCCGACAGTTGTCCGCCAAGGCTCCCGATCCGCGCGGCAAGGCCAGGGAACAGGTCGAGCACCTTTTCGCGAGTCCAGACCCCGGGGCGCCGCGAAATCAGTAGATGCTCGTCCACCGTCAGACTCTTGAACACCTCCCGCTCCTGGGGGACGTGGCCTATCCCGTGCGCGACACGCCGGTGCAATTTGGCCGCTGCAAGGTCGGTTTCGCCCAGACGAACCGATCCGCCGAGCCGCCGTGCCCGACCGCTGAGAAGTTCGAGTAGGGTCGATTTTCCCACGCCGTTGCGCCCGATGATGGCGAGCGTTTCACCCTTAGCGAGGTCAAGGGACAGATCCTCAACCACCACGGTCGGACCCCAGCCCCCAGTCAGATTGCGCACTTCAAGCATTCTGGGCCTCCACTTCGCCGCCGCCTAGATAGACGCGCTTGACCTCGTCCGAAGACATGACGTCGCGCAGCGGGCCGTCGATCAGGACGGTGCCGTGCACTAGGACGGTCACGTCGGTCGCGACCCGGCGCACAAGCTCCATATCGTGTTCGATGATCAGGAGCGCGAGGGACGGGTCGAGTTCTTCGATCACCCGTAGAAGCAGGTCAAGTTCCCCAGTGGGAATGCCCGCCGCCGGTTCGTCCAGCAACAGGATCTTCGGGTCGAGTGCGAGCGCGATGGCGATCTCGATCAGGCGCTGTTGGCCGTAGGCGAGTTCCGAGACCAGCCGATCCGCGTGCGGCTCGAGCCGGACCTTTCGAATGAGGTCCATGGCGCGGTCGATGCTGCCTTTATCGCGGCCCGCCGCACGGAACGGGTTCACCCCCATGCGGCGGTTCTGGCTGACGGCGAGATAGACGTTTTCGAGAACCGTCATATCGGTGAACAGGTTCGAGATCTGGAACGTACGCACCAGCCCCGTACGGGTGCGTTTCGCGGGGGCAAGGCGCGTCACGTCCTCGCCCCCGATGAACACCTGACCCGAGGTGGGCGCAATTACGCCGGACAATTGGCCGACGAGCGTGGTCTTGCCCGCACCGTTTGGCCCGATTAGGGCATGGCGCGCGCCGGGTGCCAGTTTCAGGTTCACGCCGTTGGTGACGTGAAGCGCGCCGAAATATTTGTGCAAGTCGCGTGCTTCGAGCATGTAGGTCATTCGCCCGGCTCCAGTTTTTCGCTTGTGGCGGGGTCATAGGCCGGGCGTGCGGGGCGCACCCGGAGCCATGCCTTTTCAGCGATGCCGAGCAGACCGCCCTTGCCGAACCGAACAACGAGCACCAGGAGAACCCCGATGGCCAGCATCCAGAAATACGGATCCCACTGCTGGGCGAGGTATTGCACGATCATATAGACGGCTGCCCCAATGATAGCGCCGTAGATGCGCCCGAGGCCGCCGAGCACGATCATCGCAAGCGCGAAGACGCCAAGGTCCACCGTCAGCGTTTCAAGCGAGACGAAATTGTTGGTCTGCGCATAAAGCGCGCCAGCTATGCCGGCCAGAAAAGCGCTGTAGGTGTAGATGATCACCTGTTGCTTCAGCACTGGCGCGCCCATCACGCGCATCCTGAGTTCGTTCTGGCGAATGCCCTGCAGGGCCATGCCGAAGGACGACGAAACGACGATGCGCGAGACGATGACCAGCAGGACGAGCCAGGCGAGGACGTAGAGATAGCTCGTCGTGCCCCAGATCGACCATTTGAACAGGCCCAGCACCGGCTCGAACGTAAGGTTCGGCAAACCGTCGTGCCCACCCGTGAGCCATGACATCTTATTCGCAGCCTCGTGTGCGATGGCCGCAATGGCGACCGTGACCATGATGAGCGGCAGGTGTTTGAGGCGCAGGACGAATGGCCCGGTGAGAACGGCGAGCACCGCCGCCATGGCCCCTGCGATCAGGGCGGCCGCGATCGGCGCGTCGATCCCGGCCATGGACAATTTCGCAGCACCATAGGCCCCGACCCCGAAGAAAACGGAATGGCCGAGCGTGACGATGCCCGCATAGCCGATGACGAGGTCCAGCGAGACCGCGAAAATCGCCATCACCAGCACCGCCGCGCCAAGCGTAAGGTAGCCGGGGAAAAGGTAGAAACACCCGATGGCCACGATCAGCGGCACCAGTTCCCACAGCGAGAAGCGGTGACGGTTGAGGAAGCGTGCGTTTGGCATGTCCATCAGGCAGCCCTCTTCGTGAACAGACCCTCGGGGCGCAGCACCATGAGCACGACGAGGACGATGTAGATGATAAATCCGCCCAAGCTGGGGACGAGGAAGCGGCCCGCGGTATCGACGATCCCGACCAGCACCGCAACGGCGAGCGAGGCGCGCATATTGCCGAACCCCGACAGCGCCACGACGACCAGCACAAGGACAAGGTATTTCATCGGATAGTAGGGTTCGAGCGGCAGCATCCCTGCGCCGATGGCTCCGCCGAGGGCAGCCAGACCGCTCCCGATCCCGAAGGCGATGATGAACACGCGGTTCACGTTGATCCCGATCACGCGGGTCATCGACGGGTTGTCCACGGCGGCGCGCAGCTTGGCCCCGAACGAGGTCTTCTCAAACATGATCCAAAGGCCGACTACGACGATCAGTCCCATGGCGATGACAAACAGCCGGTAGATCTCGAAGTTGCGGATACCCAGGTCGACGTTGCCAGTCAGGTAGTCCGGCAGGTTGATCGGGTAGACGTTCGGCCCGAAGAAGATCGTCAGCCCGCCGATGACGATGAAGTTGATGCCGATCGTCATCAGCACCTGATCCAGCTCGGGTGCGCCATAAAGGTTCACGAAGACCAGACGCTCCAGCACCACTGACAATGCGACCACACCTGCCACAGCAGCCACCACGGCCAGCGGGAATGGTATCCCGAAGTTGGTCATCACGCCCACCGCGATATAGCCGCCGATGGCCGCAAAAGCGCCGTGGGCGAGGTTCATCACCCGCATCAGGCCCATGGTGATTACGAGGCCGATGGAAATGATGAACAGGACAAGTCCATAGGACACGCCATATAGCAGGATGAATGTTAGAGAAGAGGCGGCGCTGGCCATGAAGGTGCTCCCCGTTTCGTCCGGACCGTCAATGCGAAGGTCCGCGGCACATCCGATGATGCCCCGCGGACTGTGTTATGACGAGGGCGTTCAGCTTCCCGAGATCGGGTGGACCTGCGGGATGGTGTCGACGACCACATTGCGCAACTGGCCGTCCACGTCCTCGACCCGCCGGATAACGAAGTCCTGGATCGGTTCCCGGCTTTCGGCGTCGAGTGTGATCTTGCCGCGCGGGCTGGCCCAGGAATAGCCCGACAATTTCTCCATCACGGCGTCACCGTCGAAGTCTGCACCCATCTCTTCCGCGACGGCATAGATCAGCGCCATGGCGTCATAGGCGCCCAGCGTGAACGTGCTTGGCAGGACATCCTCACCGAATTTCGCCTGAAGGCCGCCCACGAATGCTGCGTTCTCAGGGTTATCAAGCGATTCCGAGTAGTAGATTGCGGAGTGGAAACCCTTGATCGTTCCGTCGAAAAGGTGGATGTCGCTGTCTTCGGCTTCGCCTTGGCCCATGATCAGCGTGTCCTCCATCATTCCCCGCGCCGCCAGCGCCTTGACCATCGATACCGCTTGCGCCCCAGGCGGGATGAACAGCTGGACCATATCCGGCTGCGCTTCGGCGATCCGTTCCGCGAAGGGAGAGAAATCGACAGTGGACAGCGGGACGTTGTCCGACCCGGTTACTGTACCGCCTGCCGACTCGAAAGCTGGTTTGAACGCGTTGGCTACGTCATGGCCGGGTGCGTAATCGGCAACTGCTACGTAGGCGCTTTCCATTCCGTTCTCGCGCGCCCATTTTGCAGCAACTTGAGCGTTGGTCGCGATGTTCTGACCTAGGCGCACGAAATAAGGCGAGGCCTCCATCAGCGCGGGCGATGCCACGTGTGGCAGAAATGTCGGGATCTGCACTTCGTTGATGACGGGCGCAGCGGCGGCGGCGGACGGCGAGATGCCGAAGCCAACCAAGGCCTGAACACGTTCGCGCACGATCAACTCCTGCGCCATCTGTTTGGCGTTGGCCGGGTTGCCCATTGTGTCGCGGTAGACCACCTCGATGGTGGTGTCGCCGGCAGTGTCGCCGTTCAGTTCCATGAACGTCTCGATGCCATGGCGCCACTGTTCGCCCATGACCGCAAGCGGCCCTGTCATTGGCCCGACAACCCCGACCTTGAGCGTGTCGGCCATTGCCGTCGTACTGATCAGTAGGCCAGCCACGACCGTTATCGTCCCAAGACGATTTCCTTGAGTAACCATGATTTCCTCCCTGTTCGCGCTATTGCCGAGGCTCTCCGGAACCCGGTCACGCATCTTTGTCAGGCCAGTTTTTTCCTCGCTCCCGGGCAGAACCAGAAAGTGTCCACCCTATAACAAAACCATCTGACCTTCCATGGAAGATGAAACGGATGCACCTTCAGGTCAAGAAGATTCTTGAATATCTTCCATGGATGATGATGCTGCGTCTGCGAAGCAGCCCGGTCGACCCCAGACGTAGGTCTGTCGCAAGCGGCTGCAATTTCGCTCGATCCGCCAGAAGCGTTGTTCGGGCGCAAACGGGACACTATGATCCCGTGAAATCGAATGGAGGACTGCGCGAATGCAGTCGCGGAGGGAAAGAAGCGGGATTGGCACGGACATTGAATGACATGACTCAAGCGTGGCGCCGGGAGCGCCCTGACCTGAACCTCAACCCGTTCATTGTGGCAGCGGCGATCAAGCAGATCGACACCTCGATGGAGGCCGCGTTCCGCGATCTTAGCCAGACCGGATATTCCATCGGGCCGAGCGACCTGCGCATCCTTCTGGCGCTTCGTCGCAACGGCCCGGACGGTGCGATGCGCCCGACGGATCTGTTCCAGTCCCTGTTCATCACGTCCGGCGCCGTGACTAAGCAGGTGGACCGCCTGATCCGCAGCAAGCTGGTATCTCGCAAGGTAGACCCAGCCTACAAACGGGGCCGGATCATCTATCTCACAGACGAGGGACGGCGCGTGGCGGACGAGGCGATCGGGCTGATCTGTTCGCCCGACACCGCATTTGGCCGCTTGGTCGACAGCATGAGCCCGGATGAGCTCGCTCAGGGGATGGATTTCCTCTACAAGCTTCTCGCCCATTTAGAGAACATCGAAGGCCTACCCCCGGTGGAGAATGCACCGGACTGAACGCCTAACGTTCGAAGCGGAAACCATCACGGGGAAGGTCTGGGTCGACTTCCAGAAACATGCCGAGAAGGATTAGAGGAAACCCGTTGGCTATTTCGTCGCGCCGGATTTCCGAAATGCCGTTGAATATCACGGGATGAACAAACATTCGCGTCGGCAGGCGCCCTTGGCGTTCAGCCTGAACTGCTGCCGGGCAGGCCTCGTCGATGATGTCGTTGAAACTTATCACGGGATACCCCTCTCGTTAAGCTTGCACGGCGCGGCGCACTTCGTCGGCCATCTGGCGCTGCGCGACGATAGCCGCTTCAATTGCCGGACGCATCTGGACGAAGGTGTGGATCATGCCTGCGTATCGCGCATGGACCACCCCGACACCTTCGGCCATCAGGCGACGGGTCAGTGCCTCGGAATCGTCGCGGATCGCATCGCATTCCGCCGAGACCAAAAAAACCGCCGGCAGACCTTTGAACGTCTCGGCCTTGAGCGGCGAAAGACGCCAGTCCGACGGATCGACGCCGTGGTTCAAAGCATAGGTGCCGAGCGCATGTTTCACGTCGCGGCGGGTCTGAAGGTGGTTCTCGGCGAAGAGGTCCATTGAGGGCCGCTCGACGCTCGCATCGACCGCAGGATAGGCCAGCACCTGTTTCGCAATCTCCGGGCCGCCTGCATCCCGCGCCATTAGCGACACCACGAGGGCGAGGTTAGCACCGGCGGATTCTCCCATCACGACGACGGGGCCTTCAGGCAGGCCAAGCTCCGCGCGGTCCCGGTCCACGGCTACGAGCGCGGCGAAGGCGTCTTCGATCGCGGCGGGGAACACATGCTCGGGTGCGAGCCGGTAATCGACCGAGACCACGGCCGCGCCGGACTCCAACGCCATGAAGCGGCAGACCGGGTCAAAGCTGTCGCGGCTGCCCGTGATCCAGCCGCCCCCGTGATAGGCGAGGACGACGCCGCGCGCCTGGTTCGGCACGTAGAGCCGGACCGGAATATCGCCCACCGGGCCCGGCAGAGACGTGTCGCGCACGATCGCCACATCGGGGCCGGGCCGGGACTTGGCGCGGTCCTCCATCATCTGGCGCACATCGGGCAGGGCCCCGTCGGCGAGGACCGACTTGCCGCGGCTGTGGCCTAGGATGGTTTGGAATGCGGGATCGGTCGGCGTGCTCATGACGCTCCCCCCGTAGCCTTTTGGCTAAGCGGGATTTTCGGCATGTGGGCCTGCGTGCTGGTGCCGCCGTCCACGGTCAGGGTCTGGCCCGAGATACAGGCGGCGAGATCCGAGCACAGGAACATGAGTGGCCCGGCGATGTCGGCGGGCTCGCACGGGCGGCCCACAGGGATATAGCCGTTCAGTTCGGCCCAGAAGTCGTCACCAAGCGCCGCTACGAGACGCGGGGTGCGCACAAAGCCGGGCGACACGGCGTTCACACGGATACCCTTCGGCCCAAGCTCGCACGCCGCGCCCGCGACGAATTGATTTAGCGCGGCCTTGGACGCGCCGTAGACGGTCTGATTTTCGACCGCCCGGGTGCTCGACATGGAACTCACGAAGGCGAGCGCGCCGCCGCCCGGCATGTGGCGGGGCGCGATCTGCACGGTCAGGAAAGCATGGCGCAGGGTGAGATCGAACTGCTCATTCCAACCCTCATCATCCATGTCGGCGATTGACCGGACGTCTGCGATACCCACGATGTCCACGACCCCGCCAAGGCGGCCATCCGCCCAATCGGCAGCGTCCTGAAACATCCGCTCCATGTCGTCGCGCCGGGTCACGTCACCGGACAGGGCCAGCCCGCCTACGGAGTCCGCCACGGCCCGTGCAAGGTCGTCGTCCCGGTCGACGCAGGCGACACGCGCACCCGCCGCCGCCAGCGCCTCCACCGTCGCGCGACCGATCCCCTGGCCGGCGCCCAGCACCACGTAAAATTTGCCGGAAATGCCCGGCACGTTCTCAAGCGTCATTGCGCTTGCTCCTCCCTCAGATATCCAGCACCAGTTTCGGGCTGCGGCTGCCCGAACAGCAGACCATCATCACCTTGTTCGCAGATAGTTCCCCGTCTGACAGCACCATATCGCGGTGGTCCGGCGTGCCCTCGACCACGCCGACACGGCAAGACCCGCAAACTCCATCCATGCAGGAAAACGGAATGTCGATACCGTTGTCGAGAAGGGCGTCCAGAATGGTGGTATCCGGGGTAATAGTAAGGCTAAGCCCGCTTTGCACGCACTCGACCTCGAACGTTTCGAGCGCATCGTCCGAGACAGGAAGCGGCTCGCCCCCGAACCGTTCCAGATGGGCGTGGCCCTCAGGCAGGCCCTCGGTCGCGGCTTCGAATGCATCCAGCATCGGCGCAGGACCGCAGGCGTAGAAGTGCACGCCCTCCCCCTGCTCGGCGCCGATGATCTCGGCAAGGTTCAATATCGCACCGCCGGGCTCGCCGTCGAAGTTGAGGTTCACGCAGTGCGCCTTGTCCAAGAGGTCCAGACGGTCGAGAAACGCCGCGTCCGCGCGGGTGCGGCAGGAAAAGTAAAGCGTCCAGTCGGCGCCGGCGGCCTCCAACCGGTCGATCATCGACATCATCGGGGTGATCCCGATTCCGCCGGCGATCAGCACGGACTTTGCCGCCGTTTCGTCGAGAGGAAAGTTGTTTTTGGGGGCCGACACTTTCATTACCTGCCCCACGCGCAACGTGTCGTGGATATAGGACGACGCGCCCCGGCTCGGGTCCGCCTTTTTCACGCCGACGACATAACGCCCCGTGTCACTGGGCGAATTGCACAGCGAATAGGACCGCCGGATACCGTTGGGCAGTAAGAGATCGACATGCGCCCCTGCCGCGAAGGGCGGCAGCGTCACACCGTCTTGTGGCATGAACTCGACGGCGAGCGTGTCCTTGGCCAAGAGCGTCATCGAACGGACAACGACCGGCAGGGTCACGTCTTGACCGGGGAGCGAAGGCTGCATCATCATCGCAGGCTCCTTTTGAGGAAAGAACGTTCTAACGCCCGGCCACATGCGCAGCCAGGCGCGGCCTTACTCGGCGGCCTGCGGCGGGATTTCGTAGTGAGGCCCCACAGCCTGCCATGGCCGATCAAGCGGTGCGGCCGAGGTCACGCTTACCTGCGTGAGATCCTCCATCTTCGCGCCCAGCGGCTCTTCGCCCTCTTCGACCGCCTTGATGCTGTCGAGAAGACACCGGCGCAAGCGCACCACGGCCCCGTCGGCAGCCACCAGATGCTCCTGCGTCCGGTCAAAGATCTGACCCATGGACAGCGCCATCGCGGCGTCTTCGTGTTCGACGCCCTTCATGCCGCTCCAATGTTCGTCCATCTGATCGCGCTTCTGACCCAGCCCCACACCCCAGTCGACGGTTAGGTTGTAGGTCTCGGGATCGTAGACCACCGGATCGTCCATGCCGAGCAGTTCCAGCATCTCTTCGCGGTCCGGCTTGGAATAGCCATGCTGCACGATGAAGGTCGAGGTCTGGCCGTCGTTGTCGGGTGTCTCGAACACCGTCAAGAACGAGTTCGGCGCGGGAATGATCCGGCCCGTGGGCATTATGAGCGGCACAACGCGGACGTTGACCACCTCAGGCTCGCCTTGCGCATTCGGCGCGCGGCGCATCGCGGCATAGTGAAACCCGTAGTCGGTGTTCTCGATCTCGAACGTCGGTGCATTGTCGACCACGGCGAGGTTCGCGGGGTTCGAGGCCCGGCTGTCGCGCGTCGGCTCGTCGTTCAGCCAACCTGGCGAGGCACTTTCGGCGTGGAGAATCCCGACGTGAGAGCTATCGGCCCCGCCTTCCCACAGTTGCAGGTAGTTGCATTTCACGTTGATGCGCAAGGCCAAACGATGCTCGGCGGGCGCATCCATGAAGGAATAGCGGCGGAAAGGCGGTTCTTCGCCCTTCTTGGCGCCCACCACGGTCCAGATCAACCCGCCCTCCTCGCGAACCGGGAAACAGGGCTGCTTGAGCCGCTGCTTCACACGCGGATCGGGGTTGTTCGGGGTGTCGAGGATCGTGCCATCGACCGCGAATTTCCAGCCGTGATACAGACAGCGCACGCCACCGTCCTCGACCCGGCCTAGCGCCAGCGACGCACCCCGGTGCATGCAGTTTTCTTGGAGCACACCGACCGTGCCTTCGCTGTCCCGGAACACCACGAGCTTCTCGCCCAAGAGTTCCGCGCGGATCGGCTTGCAATTTGGCTCCGGCAGTTCCTCGGACAAAGCGATCGGATGCCAATAGCGGCGCATGACTTTCCCCATAGGTGTTCCGCGACCGACGCGGCACAGGGCTTCGTTTTCCTCGTGGGACAGCATTCCAGTTCCTCCTCCTGGTCCGCAGTCATCCGTTTCCGGTCGCCGCGGATCTTCATCTTCCATGGAAGATAACCATCATCGGGCAGCCCCGTCAACTCCCCCCTGCTACCGCGCTCTCCAAGGCAGCAGCGAAGCGATCCGTTCTTTCAGCGCGCTTGACATCTCTTATATCTTCCATGGAAGATGATTATCAAACGGGAGGAAGTCATGCTTACACACGACGAAAACATGAGGATGTGTTTGACCGGGGTCGATACGCCCATGGGGCGCGCGCTACGGCGCTACTGGGTGCCCGCGCTGCTCGAGACGGAGGTGGGCGAGTGCGACGGCGATCCGGTGCGAATCGAGATCATGGGAGAGAAGCTGGTGGCCTTTCGCGATACCGAAGGAAACATCGGCATCCTGAACGAGTTCTGCTGCCACCGGGGCGCGTCGCTGTCGTTGGGCCGCAACGAAGATTGCGGCCTGCGCTGCATCTACCACGGATGGAAATTCGCCCATGACGGCGCGGTGCTCGACACCCCCAACGTAAAAGACCCCGAGTTCAAGACGCGGTTCAAGATCAAGTCATATCCTGCGGTCGCAGCGGGCGGGATCATCTGGATCTACATGGGCGCGCCCGAGGATAAGCCTGAGTTCAAGCGGTATCCGTGGATGGACCTGCCCGCCTCGCACCTCCTGACCACGATTCACTTCGAGGACTGCAACTATGTGCAGGTGACGGAGGGGCTTCTCGACACGACGCATCTGGGGTTCCTTCATTCCGACGGGTTGTCGCATGCGGGCGATGTGCAGATCGACTACGCCGCCAAGGTCGGCAAGATGGCCGACGACCTCGCCCCCGAGCTGGCCGCTGAGGACACCGAGTTCGGGTTTCACTACGCGGCCCTGCGCAAAGGCGACAGCGACGGCAGCCACAACGTGCGGATCACATCTTTCGTTGCACCCTTTACCGTCCTGAACCCGAACGGGGATATCGCGACGCTGATGGTTCCGGTGAGCGATACGACGTCGCTGTTCATCCATGTGTTCTGGGACACCGAAAAGGCAATCGGCGAAGAACCGCTGCGCTCACAGCAGCTCGAATTCGTCGGGCTCACGGATCACCATCTGGATAGCTACGGCATTTCGCGCCGCACCTTCGGTACACCTGCGACGGCGGGCCATCACAACCGCTTCGGGCAGGACCGTGACGCGATGCGGGCGGGCAAGACGTTTTCCGGTCTGCCGGGTCTGATCGAGGAGGACGTCGCAGTAGTCGTGTCGAGCGGCCCTTTACGGGACCGTTCAGGCGAGCGGCTGTCTTCGGCGGACATCGGCATCCAGCGGCTTTACCGCACACTTCTGACCATCGCGAAACAGGTTGATGAGGGGCGCGAACCGATGGGTCTGGGGTCAGCAGTGGATTACGGCGGGATCGTCGGCACATCGGGAGTCGTCTCTGCCGGTGAGCCGTGGCAGAGCCTCGTCCCTGGTCACAAAAAGGCACAACCGAACCGCATGTCGGGCGTGCCTGCGGAATGACCGGACGCGAACAGATGCGCGGGCGGGATTGCCCGCGCGTCCTTTTGTGCTGCACCTTGCCGGACCCGGTGGTGGCGGCCCTGACCGATGGGCTGGACCTGACCGCCAAGCCGTTGTCCGAGGTGACGCCGAAGGATGCAGCAGACGGGCTGATCGTGTCAGTGGAAACGCCTTTGGGCAGTGCGACGGTCGCACGCTTGCCTGCGGCTCTGGCTGCGATCGGCACATACTCGGTCGGAACCGAACACATCGACCGTGCTGCTCTTGCACGACGCGGGATCGCGCTTTTGTCGACGCCCGACGTGCTGTCGGCCTCGGTCGCGGAAATTGCAGTCTTCCTTGCGCTTGGCGCGGTGCGGCGGGCGACGGAAAGCATCGCGCTTGTGCGATCCGGCGCATGGACTGGCTGGACCCCAGGTCAGCTTCTAGGCCACGAGCTTGCGGGACACACGGCGGGGATCTTCGGCATGGGTCGGATCGGGCGTGAGATCGCCGCGCGACTGTCGGGCATGGGCATGACCATCGCCTACCACAACCGTTCGCGGTTGAAGCCCGAGGATGAACGCAGCGCGGCCTATCACCCGACGCTTCAGGGCCTCGCGGCGGCCTGCGACGTCTTGGTCATCGCCTGCCCGGCCAGCGCCGCGACCGAGGGCGTAGTGGACGCACAGACCCTCGCCGCCATGCGGCCCGGCAGCTACGTCGTGAATGTCGCGCGGGGGACGGTGGTAGACGACGCGGCGCTGATCGCGGCGCTGTCCAGCGGGCAGATCGCGGGTGCCGGACTTGACGTGATTGCGCGCGAGCCTGACTTCGACCCGCGCTATCTGGATTTGCCAAACGCATTTCTCCTGCCGCATATCGGAAGCTCGACCGTTGAGGCGCGGGTGCGGATGGGCGCGATCCTGCGTGACGGGTTCATCGCTCTCGCGCGCGGCGAGACGCCTCCAAATCTCGTGCCGGAGCCTGTCTGATGCCCGATCTCTCCACCGTTTCGAACATCGACGACCTGCGCAACCGGGCCCGCCGCGCCCTGCCCCGCGCGCTGTTCGACTTCGTCGACGGTGCGGCGGGCGATGAGACGACCGCCCGTCAAAACCGCGCGGACTTCGACCGCTATGGGTTTCGCCCGCGTGTGGGTCGGGACGTCTCGTCCATCGACCTGACGGCAAAGATGGCGGGCCGCACTACCGCGCTTCCCATGGCGCTCAGCCCCATCGGCTTTGCCGGGCTGTGCTGGCCGGAAGGCGAGGTTCTGGCGGCCCGTGCCGCCGCGCGCGCGGGCATTCCGGCTTGCCTGTCGACGAACTCCATCGCCTCCATCGAAGATGTCGCGCGCGCAGTGCCGGAGGGTGAGAACTGGTTCCAGCTCTACTTCCTCAAGGATCGCGACTGGATGATGGGGCTTGTGCGCCGCGCACAGGACGCGGGCTATCTGGCGCTGGTTCTGACGCTCGACTTGCCTGTGGCGGGGCGGCGCGAGCGAGATGTGCGCAACGCTTTCACCGTTCCCATACGCCCGCGTCTGGCGACGCTCGCCGACACCGCACTGCACCTGCCGTTCCTCGCCCGGGCGACCCGCGCCCGGTTCCGGTTCGGCAATTTCGAGGGCAATCCTCATGCCGACGGGTTCGTGAGCATCGCCAAACACGTGTCTTCGCTTTTCGATCCATCTGCGACGTGGGAGGACGTGGCACGCGTGCGTGCGGCTTGGGACGGACCGATGATCGTCAAAGGGCTTTTGCACCACGATGATGTCGAGGCCGCGCGCCGGATCGGCGTGCAGGGCATTTCAGTCTCGAACCACGGCGGCAGGCAGTTGGACGGATCGCTTTCAGCCATCGCCGCGTTGCCCGACATGGTCGCTTCAGCGGGCGACGACATGGACGTGCTGCTCGACAGCGGGATCCGGCGCGGCACCGACATCCTCAAGGCGCGCGCGCTTGGCGCAACCGGTGTGCTGATCGGTCGGGCGTGGGCCTATGGCCTCGCGGCTGCGGGCGAGCCAGGAATCGACAAGGCGATCGAACTCCTGAGGGACGAGATGACAAATGCCATGATGCTCTTGGGTGAGCCGTCGCTGGCGGACCTGGGCCGCGAACACGTTTTGGTACCGAAACGATGAGCTTTGCCTTGCGCTACGCTCCCCACCTCGGGTTCCGGGGATTCGATACGCCGCTTTTCGCACACGCAGCTCCGTCGCGCGACCCCGTCGACCAGATCGACTTCGCCGCTGCGCAAGGGTTCGCAGGCATCCAGGATCCTTGGTTCTCATGTCGGCCCGAAGCGGACAAGTTGCGGATCGCAAGCAGGATTGCGGCATCTGGCCTAGCCACCGGCACGCTCTGCATCGGCGGATTACCTGATCTGCGCCGACCCATATGGTTTCCGCAAACGCCGGCAGAAGAAGATGCCCTCGCCCAGGCCTGCGACTTGGCATTTGCGGACGCAGCACGCATCGGCGCGCGCGACCTTGCCATCGTACCCGCGGGAACAACCACTTTGGGTCAAGAGGAGGCGGAAGAGGCGTTCGGCGCGCGACTGTCGGCCTTCGGGGATCGCGCAGCGGCCTCAGGTCTGGCCCTGAACGTCGAAGTCGTCGACCCCACGGCGATCCCCGGCCAGCTCTTCACGAGCTTTGCTCAGGCCGCCCGCGCGATCCGGCAGATTGGGCACCCCGCCGTGCGCCTGATCTACGACACCGGACACCTGATCGCGACAGACGGAGACCTGTTGACCCCGCTCACCCGCGACGCCGACATCATCGGTCCGGTCCAGATCGCCGGACAGCCAGGCCGGTGCGAACCAGAGGCCGACGCTCGCATCCGCCCGGTGCTGGACGCGCTCGCCGCGCGGCGTTTCGAGGGTCTCGTGGAACTCGAACACCTCTGGGCAAACCCGACTGCCGCAAGCGAAGAGGCAGGCATAGAATGGCTCCACGCCATCAACACCGATTTGAAACAGGCCAAAAGGACGGGATCATGAGCTTCGAAGGAAAAACCGCGATCGTCACGGGCGCAGGCACCGGACTGGGACTCGACCTGGCGACGCGGCTGGCGCAGGGCGGCGCGAACATCGTGTCCGCCGACATTCTGGATGCGGATGCCGGGGCCGACGCGGCCCGTGGCGCCGGAGCGCAAGCCATCGCCACCACCACCGACGTCTCAGAAAAGGCCGAGGTCGATGCCATGGTCGCCCGCACTATCGAGACCTTCGGGCAAGTGGACATCCTCATCAACAATGCCGCGATTTCGCGGGGCATGGTGCTGAAGCCGTTCGAAGAGGTCATGGTCGACGAGTTTCGCCGTATGATCGACGTGAACACGCTGAGCGTTCTTTTGTGCTGTCAGGCGGTTTCACCGCACATGCGGGCGCGGCGTTATGGCCGGATCGTCAACGTCGTCTCGGGTACCGCGTTCAAAGGCGCGCCGAACCTCTGCGCCTATACTGCGTCGAAGGGCGCGGTAATCACTATGACCCGGTCCCTCGCGAACGAATTCGGCGCCGACGACATCACCGTGAACGCGGTATCACCGGGGTACACGCTGACTCAGAGCAACCTCGAAAACACCGATTTCGACGCCGTCTACCGCTCCGTTGCGCGCGACACTCGCGCCCTTAGGCGCGATGCCCAACCAGAAGATGTCTCTCGAGTTGGCCTGTTCCTCGCCAGTGACGACGCATCGTTTGTCACCGGACAAGTGATTGCGGCTGACGGTGGATCAGTCTATCATTAGCCACTTATTCCACCTGACATACAGTTGGTATCATCTGACCATAGCCCAACGCCGGTGGTTTACTGCCCAAGACGGAATGAAGATGCCGAAGAACCCTTTTTCTGCGTCGTCCATTTTCGAACGGTCGCTCCCGGCCCATACCGGCCAATCACCGGGTTCCACCCCCGCTGCGATGCAGCCCGTCATTCCGGACTTTCGCCGCGAATGCAAAATCTAGTGTCCGAAGAATTCGATGCTCATGACCTGCCTAAGTGGGTCCGTTTGTATGCCGATTTTTGGGGGCCTCCCGTGTCAGCCACCCACAACTATCGATGCTCAAGCAGAGCGGCATTGACAAACACTCTGACCAAAAGCCCGCTAGCTGGCGAAGTTGTCAAATAGAGACAATTGCCGACTGGGGAGCCACCTAAATGCATTGCTCTGGTCCCACTCCCAAGCTCTGGCTCTCATGTCTGACAGCAACGATTCAGACAGCCGCTTGCGAGAAAAACTATTTGCTTCATAGGACAAAATCTCCTCATTGGAGATATCTTCAAGACCACTCACAACAAATGCAGAAAGCCTTGGCCCAGTCTGAATTCCATCAGTCAAGCAAAGTGTTCGCAGCGTGCGGACTAGTGCGCCAACGGCGTTTGGGTTGTCTTCCAGTACGAGTTCCAAATACTTCTGAGACAGATCAGAAAAATAGTCCTGGCCGTAGTGAAGCGAACCAGATCGCCAGTCATATAGAATAGCGTCCCAATTGAAGAAGGTGGTTTCGAGAAGGGACAACGGACTGAGCGCTTCGACAACACCCTCTGCAAAGGCCCAAGTTCGCGAGACCTCCCATATATCAAAGCTCCATCTTCCAAGACGAACACGATGCCCGCCAAACTTGTTCTGCACTGCTTCGTACCGACCCAAGATGTCCATGAAGGCTTCAACATCATGCACCTGAACAACCGTATCTACGTCGCTGGCGAAGCTCGGAGCACCAAGAAGGGAGATGTCCCTGAGCGCTCCACCAAATACAAAAATATCTGCGCAAACAGATACTTCGTTAATAAAGCAGCCAACAGCCCGACGCTCAGCCATCGGCTCATCGAAGAAGCGACGGATGCGCTTCTTGGCAGCTTTCTGGTCAAGCGCAGGTTTCATCTCTCTCCTCAACAGCGAAGTTCTCTAAGTTCCCGCTCAAAGCTTAGTGCGAAGCCGTCAGTCATACCAGAGATCATGTCTGCGAGCAATTGACAGCGGCGATAACCCAACGGCAGGTCCTCGTTTGGGCTTTCAAAAACTCGCCGATAATTCTCCGAGATACGTCCGTAGGCGTACTTCTCAAAAGGAGTTCCGGGATGTCCTTTGATCTCTTTCCGCGGGTCGCCACGGCTAACGATGGCAGGCCAAAGCATGTCCATGATTGAATGGATAACTTTGTGTCCCTCCAATTCCAACTCAAGAACACTTCGGTGCTTGTAGGCGTTTTCGAACGCAAAACCTTTAAGCTTTTTGCAAAGCAAGGCTGCGCTCGACACGGCAATGAGATCATCCTTTGTCTGCCGTCAGCACCCTTGGGACATCTGAATTGATTTCGTAA
>CXWF01007376.1_pt1 | contig 54793 bp, 55 predicted proteins | sample 468421 | NCBI WGS metagenome assembly CXWF01 (sample SAMEA2620812, study PRJEB7988) | marine metagenome | biome: marine biome (ENVO:00000447); feature: surface water layer (ENVO:00002042); material: "saline water (ENVO:00002010), including plankton (ENVO:xxxxxxxx)" | depth 5 m
CCGCGACCTGCGCAGCGCGCTCAAATCCGCGCCCGATATTGCCCGCGCGCTTTCGCGCCTCTCGCTTGGCCGTGGCGGCCCGCGCGACCTTGCCGCCATTGCGGGCGGGCTTGCCGCCGCGCACACGCTTTGCGGCGCGCTCGATGCCGCGCCCCCCTCGCTTCTGCCGCTGCCGGACGAGATCGCGCGCGAATGTGCCGCGATGGCAAATGTCGCGGCCCCCCTGAAGGAGCGCCTTGCCGCCACGCTTGCCGAGGAATTGCCCTTGATCGCCCGCGATGGCGGTTTCATCGCAAAGGGCGCCTCCGCCGATCTCGACGAGACCCGCGCGCTGCGCGACGATGCGAGGAAGCTGATCGCCGGTCTTCAGGCGAAATATGCGGAAGAAACCGGCATCTCCGCCCTCAAGGTCCGCCACAACAATGTGCTCGGCTATTACATCGAGGTGCCGCCGCGCCACGGCGAGAAGCTCGTTCAGCCGCCATTTTCAGAGACCTATATCCACCGTCAGACCATGGCGAATGCCATGCGCTTCACCACCACGGAGCTGGCCGGTCTCGCCAGCCGCATTGCGGAAGCCGCGGGCCGCGCGCTCGAAATCGAGCTTGCCCTTTTCGATGAACTGGTCGCCGCGACGCTCGCCGAAACATCCGCGCTCGCCCGTACTGCCGAGGCGCTCGCCGCGCTCGATGTGACGGCAGCCTTGGCCGAGCTTGCGGTGGAGCGCCGCCATGTCCGCCCCCGTGTCGACGGGAGCCTCGCCTTCGCGATCCGTGGCGGCCGTCATCCCGTGGTCGAGGCCGCGCTGGCGAAGACGGGCGAACAATTCGTGCCCAACGACTGCGACCTCAGTGCGGATAACAGCGCGGAGCAAGGAGCCCAAAGGTCCGGCGATGAGCCGGACCGGCGACAATCAAGCTCCCGCAGCGACATGCCAGATAACGACTCCCGACACGACGCACCCAAATCATTATGGCTCCTCACCGGCCCCAACATGGCCGGTAAATCCACCTTCCTGCGCCAGAATGCGCTCATCGCCATCATGGCGCAGATGGGCGCCTTCGTGCCGGCGGACGAAGCGCATATCGGCACCGTCGACCGTCTCTTCTCGCGTGTCGGCGCGGCCGACGATCTCGCGCGCGGCCGCTCCACCTTCATGGTCGAAATGGTGGAAACCGCCGCGATCCTCAATCAGGCCGGACCCCGTTCCCTCGTCATTCTCGACGAGATCGGGCGTGGCACGGCGACCTTTGACGGGCTCTCGATTGCCTGGGCCGCAGTCGAGCATCTGCATGATGTGAACCGTTCGCGCGCACTCTTCGCCACCCATTATCACGAGCTCACCGTGCTGGCCGAAAAGCTCGAACACCTCGCCAACGCCACCATGAAGGTCAAGGAATGGAAGGGCGATGTCGTCTTCCTGCATGAGGTCGGTCCCGGCGCGGCTGACCGCTCCTACGGCATCCAGGTGGCGAAACTCGCAGGCCTTCCGCCCGCCGTCATCGCCCGTGCGCAATCCGTCCTCTCCGCATTGGAAAAAGGCAATGACCGCGAAGCCCGCGCAAAGCTGATCGACGACCTGCCGCTCTTCTCCGCCACCGCAAGGCCCGATGCTCCGTTGACGGAGGAAAGCGCTGTCGAGACGGAATTGAAAAATCTCAACCCGGACGAACTCACGCCGAAAGAGGCGCTCGACCTCATCTACCGGTTGAGGGGACTGATGAAGGACGGCGGGTAGGCTCTCGCCCGATCAAAAGCAAATTCGTCATTGCTTTGCTTCGCTCGCAATGACGTCAGGAAAACGGGACGTCACTTCCTCGCCACGTAAATGCACTCATCGCGCAGCAAGCCCCACTTCACTTCTTCTTCCGGCTTGCGGCGATAGGGCTCGACGGAGGTGAACCCTGCCGCTTCGAGCTTCGCCGCAAAGTCGCGTCCATAGAAGCGCTTGTGGTCCGTACCGCCGAAATGGACGAAGCGTTCGTCCGGGTCGGTGATCGCGTCATTCTCATAGGTCTCGTCGCGCGAGAGATTGATCGGCACCGAAAAGAAGCCATAGCCGCCCGGCTTCAACACGCGGAACATTTCGCGCATCGCAGCCTTGTCGTCGTCGATATGCTCGAACACATGGTTCGCAATCACGGCGTCATAGCTGTTGTCCGGCCGGTCGATCTTCGTAATGTCGAGGCGGAACTTCGCGATCTTCGCATAGAGATCGGCAGGCTCGTAATCGGGATTGTTCTTCATTGCCCGCATCAGCCACTTCTCGGGGCCGAATTGCAGGACCTTCATGGCCGACAGGTCGATATCATGTTCGGTGAGATAGAGCTGCAACAGCCGGTGCCGCTCGCGCGAGCCGCAATTGGGGCAGCGCGAATCCCAGCGCGAAGGCCGGCCCACCGACAGGAAGATGCCGTGATAGCCGCAGACGGGGCAGGTGCGGTGGATTTTTTTGCGCGAAAACTGCGCGCGATCCTTCCACCAGCCCTGAAGAAGACGGCTGAAAATTTTTCGCCGGTCGATTGTCGTATCCACGTTCAATAGCTGCCCGCCCGTTTTGCCCGCCTTCTGGCCGGGCGCAAGAAATGAGGGCCACAATGTCGGCCTCGGCAAAATCTTGTCAAGCAGGCCCGGGGTTTTTGTCCGGAACGGGTAAGGATTTCTGTAGTTTGCCCGGAATATGATAAGCCTTCTTGATCGCCTCATGCCTGTCCTCATATGCCGGTTCGAGGCGCGCCGATGGTCATCCGGTGCCTGAAAATGAACCTCTGAGGAGTTGCCCCGTATGGGCCGTACCCTGCCAAGCATGCTTGAAATCGCCGATCCCGCCGAAATCCGGGAGAAGCTCGACGCCGTTCGCGCCACCGCGAAGGACGAGCTTGCGGTAAAGAGCGGCATTGTCGCGGTGCTGAAACAGGCGCTGACGCAGGGCCGGGAGAAGGCGCGGCAGCGGCTGGAGCAGGGCGCTCACAGGGGCCGGTCCTGCGCCGAAAGCATCTGCTACCTCCAGGACACGATCATTCGCGAGCTCTACACCTTCGCGACCGAGCATGTTTTTCCCGCCCCGAACCCGAGCGAGGCCGAGCGCCTGGCCATCGCGGCGGTCGGCGGCTATGGCCGGGGTACGCTCGCGCCGGGCTCCGACATCGACCTGCTTTTCCTGCTGCCCTACAAGCAGACCCCCTGGGGCGAGAGCGTCGTCGAATACATGCTCTATGCGCTTTGGGATCTGGGCCTGAAAGTGGGTCATTCCACGCGCTCCATTCCCGATTGCATCCGGCTTTCGCGTGAGGATTTCACCATCCGCACTTCGCTTCTCGAAGCGCGCTTCATCTATGGCGACCGCAAGCTCTTCAACGAGCTCGAAACCCGCTTCGATGAGGAAGTGGTGAAGGGCACTGCCAATGAATTCGTGGAGGCGAAGCTCGCCGAGCGCGATCTGCGTCACCAGCGTTCGGGCGAAAGCCGCTATCTGGTCGAGCCCAATGTGAAGGAAGGCAAGGGCGGTCTTCGCGACCTCAACACGCTTTTCTGGATCGCAAAATATGTCTACCGCGTGAAGCAGACCTCCGATCTCGTGAAGGTCGGCGTCTTCACCAAGGAGGAATACCAGACCTTCCGCAAGGCGGAGAATTTCCTCTGGGCGGTGCGTTGCGAGCTGCACTTCCTCACCGGCCGTGCCGAGGAGCGCATCACCTTCGACCTTCAGACCGAAATGGCGAACCGTCTCGGCTATCAGGAGCATCGCGGGCTGAAGGCCGTCGAGCGTTTCATGAAGCATTACTTCCTGGTCGCCAAGGATGTCGGCGACCTGACGCGCATCTTCTGCGCCGTGCTCGAAGAGCAGGAAAAGAAGAAGCAGCCCTCCATCGGCCGCTTCATGCAGGCCATGCGCCGCAAGAAGGTCATTCGCGGCTTCACCGTTGAGACGGGCCGTCTCTCCGTCGACAATGTGTCCTTCTTTGAAAGAGACCCGGTCAACATCATCCGCCTCTTTCACGTCGCGGAGAGCCACGGCCTCGATATTCATCCCGACGTGCTGAAGCTCGTCACGCGCTCGCTGAAGCTGGTCGATGCCTCGCTTCGCAAGAACGAGGAGGCGAACCGCCTGTTCCTCGAAATTCTTGCCTCGAAGAAGACGCCGGAAATCACGCTGCGCCTGATGAACGAGGCAGGCGTACTGGGCCGCTTCGTGCCGGATTTCGGCCGTATCGTCGCGCTGATGCAGTTCAACATGTATCACCACTACACGGCGGACGAGCATCTCCTTCGTGCCATCGGTATTCTTTCGGAAGTCGAGAAGGGCAAGGATCTTCAGGAATATCCGCTCGCGCATGAACTCATGGGCAAGCTGAAAAGCCGCAACGCGCTCTACATGTCCGTCTTCCTGCACGACATCGCCAAGGGCCGCGACGAGGATCATTCGGATGCGGGCGCGGCCATCGCGCGCAAGCTCTGTCCGCGTCTCGGCATGGGCCCCGGCGAAACCGAAACCGTCGCCTGGCTCGTGCAGAACCATCTTGTCATGTCCGATGTCGCCCAGCGCCGCGACATTGCCGATCCGCGCACCGTTCGCGATTTCGCAAGCCTCGTGCAGAGCCCCGAGCGTCTGAAGATGCTTTATGTCCTCACCGTCGTGGACATCATGGCCGTCGGCCCCGGCGTCTGGAACGGCTGGAAGGGTCAGCTTCTGCGCCAGCTTTATTTCGAGACGGAAGCGGTCTTGCAGGGCGGCGAAAGTGCCTTGAACCGCAAGGGTCGCGTCGCGGCAGCGAAGATCGCGCTCACCGAACGCCTGTCCGACTGGTCGAAAACCGCCATCGAGCGCTATCTCAAGCGTCACAGCGATGCCTACTGGATATCGACCGACACCGATTTGCAGGAGCGTCACGCGCGCTTCATCGAAGGTGCGAAGGACAAGCCGCTTGCCATCTCCGTCGAGCCGGAGCCGCTGCGCGACATCACCGAGCTTACCCTCTACACGCAGGACCATCCCGGCCTCTTCGCGCGCTTCGCGGGCGCTTGCGCCATCCTCGGCATGAACATCATCGACGCGAAGATTTTTACAACGCGCGACGGCATGGCCCTCGACATGCTCTGGGTGCAGGATCCTGACGGCACCGCTGTGCGCGAGGAACGTCGCATCCGCCGCCTCGAAGACATGATCCGCAAGGTGCTTGCGGGCGAAGTGCTGCCGCCCGACGCCATCGAGAGCCGCCAGCGCCGCGAGCGCCGTGTTGATGCCTTCACCGTCGCCCCGCAGGTCTTCATCGACAATGATGCCTCGGATGCCTACACGGTCATCGAGGTCAACGGCCTCGACCGTCCGGGCCTCGTGCATTCATTGTCGCGTGCGCTCTTCCACCTGGGGCTGACCATCGGCTCGGCCCATATCACCACCTATGGCGAACGCGCGGTCGACGTCTTCTATGTGAAGGACGTGATGGGCCACAAGGTCACGAACGCCAACAAGAAGAAGGCCGTCCACCGCCATCTTCAGGAGGCGCTCGCCGACCCGATGAAAAAGGCAAGGCCCCTGAAGCGACGCCGCGAAGACGTGGCCGCAGCGTGAGGTCGGTGCGAATATGAAGCGACGCTAGATGAATCTCGTCCGCTCTGCCGCGACCGTTGGCGGCACCACGCTCATCAGCCGTCTGCTCGGTTTCCTGCGCGACGTCATGGTCGCTGCCGCTCTCGGTACGGGGCCGATAGCGGATGCCTTCTTCGTCGCCTTCCGCTTTCCCAACATGTTCCGCTCGATCTTCGCGGAAGGTGCCTTCAACTCGGCCTTCGTGCCGCTCTTTGCCAAGCGCCTTGAAGGCGAGGGCGAAAATGCCGCGCGGCGCTTCGCGGAAGATGCGCTTGCCGTTCTTCTCGTTGCCCTCCTCGTGCTCACTGTCGCCGCCGAACTGGCGATGCCCTGGCTCATGCTCGTTTTCGCGCCGGGTTTTTCGCAAGACCCGCAGAAATTCGCATGGGCGGTCGAGTTCACGCGCATCGCCTTTCCCTATCTTCTCTTCATCTCGCTCACCGCGCTGCAATCGGCGATCCTGAATTCGCTTGGCCGTTTCTTTCCGGGCGCCGCCGCCCCGGTCATGCTGAACGTGACGATGATCCTCGCGATCCTCTTTCTCGTGCCGCTGACCGACAATCCGGGCCGTGCGCTCAGCTGGGGCGTTGCGGCGGCGGGCGTCGTGCAATTTGTCTGGCTCACGGTTTCGCTCTGGCGCGCTGGCATGGTGCTGCGGTTGCGCCTGCCGAAGCTCACGCCCGATGTCCACCGTCTTTTCCGCCTTGGCGTGCCCGGCGTCATTGCGGGCGGCATCACGCAAGTGAACCTCACCATCGGCACCATGATCGCCTCGCTTCAGGCGGGTGCCGTTTCCTGGCTCTATTATGCCGACCGCATCTATCAGTTGCCGCTCGCCGTCATCGGCATCGCTATCGGCATCGTGCTGCTGCCGGAACTGTCGCGCCGCCTGCGCGCGGAGGATGCGGAGGGCGCAAGCTGGAGCCAGAACCGCGCGGTCGAATTCTCGATGCTGCTGACCGTCCCCGCAGCGACAGGTGCTGCCGTTCTCGCCTTCGACATCATCCGCGTCCTCTTCGAACGCGGCGCCTTCGCGCGCGCCGACACGGAGGCGACGGCGCTTGCCCTTGTCATCTATGCAGTAGGCCTTCCCGCCTTCGTCCTCATCAAGGTCTTCCAGCCCGCCTTCTTCGCGCGTGAGGACACGAAGACGCCGCTCCGCTTCGCGGCCATTTCCATCGCCGTCAATATCGCGACGAGCTTCGCCCTCTTCTTCTCTTTCGGCTTTGCCGGTATCGCGACCGGCACCACGCTCGCCGCCTGGGTGAATGCGGGGCAGCTCGGCACCCGCCTCTACCGCCGTGGCGAATTCGCGCCCGATACGCAGTTGCTGCGGCGCCTGCCGCTCACCCTTCTCGCCTCGGCGGGCATGGGGGTCGCGCTCTGGTTTGGCGCGGCGGCGCTCGCCCCCTTCTTCGAGAACGGCCTTCTCGTCAGTATCGCCGCCCTTTTCGCGCTCATCGCGGGTGGTGTCCTCGTCTATTTCCTCCTTTGCGAGGTCACGGGTGCCTCGCGCCTCCGCGATCTTCGCAGCGCCTTCACGCGGCGTTGAGGGAGGCGCAAAATCCGGGGATTGTTTTTTTACCCGCCCGATACTTGTCCCCGGGGGCGGGGATAATGCCCTCCAATGTGACGTTTTCGTGACATTACGATGACGGTCGGGCTGTCCGGTAAGCGGTTACTCCCCGCCGGGGGGGATTGCCTTCGGGGCTCATGCGCAGCATAACCTCCCGGATTCACGCCCGTCTGGCCATGGAACCTCTCGAATGGAACAGCCTCAAAATCGCGTCTTTTCCGGTGTGCAGCCGACCGGAAATCTGCATCTGGGAAATTATCTGGGTGCGATCCGCAACTTCGTCGGTCTTCAGGACACGCATGAATGCATTTACTGCGTGGTCGACATGCATGCGATCACGGTCTGGCAGGATCCAAAAGAGCTCGCTGCGAATACACGCGAGGTCGCGGCGGCCTATATCGCATCCGGCATCGACCCGGAGCGTCACATCATCTTCAATCAGTCCAAGGTTTCGGCTCACGCCGAACTCGCATGGATACTGAATTGCGTGGCGCGCATCGGCTGGCTCAATCGCATGACGCAGTTCAAGGACAAGGCGGGCAAGGATCGTGAGAAGGCGAGCGTCGGTCTCTATGCCTATCCGGTGCTGATGGCAGCGGACATTCTCGCTTACCGCGCAACGCATGTGCCTGTCGGCGACGATCAGAAACAGCACCTCGAACTCGCGCGCGACACGGCGCAAAAGTTCAACAATGATTTCAACGCGCCGGATTTCTTTCCGCTGCCCGCGCCGCTTATCATGGGTGAGGCGACGCGTGTCATGAGCTTGCGTGACGGCACGAAAAAAATGTCGAAGTCGGACCCCTCGGATCTTTCGCGCATTACCATGAGGGACAGTTCGGACGATATCGCGAAAAAAATCCGCAAGGCCCAGACCGATCCCGAGCCGCTTCCCGACACTGTTGAAGGTCTGGAAGGCCGTCCCGGTGCCGACAATCTCGTCGGCATCTATGCCGCGCTCTCGGACAAGACGAAGGCTGAAGTGCTCGCCGAATTCTCCGGTGCGCAGTTTTCTGTCTTCAAACCGGCCCTTGCCGACCTCGCGGTGGAGAAGCTTTCGCCCATAACGAACGAAATGAAACGTCTGATGGAAGACGCAAGCTATATCGATGGCATCCTCGAAAAGGGCGCCGGGCGCGCTCGTGCAATCGCCGATCCCGTCCTTGCGCGCGTGCGCGAAATTGTCGGCTTCATCTGAGGCGCTTGATCAGCGCGCCGCGCGCCCCATCTAAGAGGGGATCCGCATAGACGCCCACCTGTTCTGGAGGAATATCCGTCCATGTCCTTTTCCGAGCGTTTTGCTGGCTGGCGCGAGAAGCTTCGTCATCGCTGGATGTATCGGCGTGGCGATGGAACGCAGGCAACGGCGTCCGGCGGTGCCGCGCCGGGAACAGACGGGCCGGGAACAGACGGACAGGGCGGCTTCGGACGGCTTTTTGGCGGTCTTAACAGTTCCGGCATGGGCAACCTGGCGAAGCGCGCGGCGCTCGCCATTCTCATCATCATCCTTCTCTACTATCCGATCGGCATGTTCGTCGTTCACAAGGTGGATGATGACATCGACTTCGCACCTTCGGCCGCGGATTCCGTTGAGGGTGGCAGCATGGCAGTTGCCTATGCGGCGGGCTTGATCGATCGCGAGGTCAACCAGAACAACTGGACGGCGAACGATCCCTTTTTCCAGCCGGGCGTATTGCTCGACAACATGCCGAACTTTCAGCAGGGCATGATGTCGGCGCTGGCGCGTTTCGGTATTGAATTGACAGACCAGCTCGGCCGTACGCGCGGTTCGTCCGAGGCAGACCCCGACCTCCAGCACGCGGCTGGCCTGTTGCAATATCCCGGCAATGTCTGGATCTGGAATCCGAGCGTTTCGCTGGCGCCGCGCGCGAGTTCGGAATCGCAATATCGCGACGCGCGCAGCCGCCTGCTTGCCTACAATGCGCGCCTTGCGAAAGGCGAAGCGAATTACGACATTCGCGCCGATAATCTGCTTGCGACGATTGAGCGTTTTGCGGCCGATATCGGCTCGTCTTCTGCATTGATCGACCGCCTCCTTGCCGAACAGGCGGGAAGCTTTTTTGACTCCGACGCGGACGACGTCTTCTACCTCACCAAGGGTAAGCTCTACGGCTACTACATGGTGTTGCAGGGGCTTGGCACGGACTTCGAGCCCATCATCAAGGAGCGCAATCTTGAGAAGCCCTGGAACGAGATGATGGGAAGCTTCCGCAAGGCCGCCCTTCTTGATCCCTGGGTGGTGACGAACGGCGCGCCCGACGCGCAATTCCAGCCAAACCACCTTGCCATGCAGGGTTTTTATCTTCTGCGTGCGCGCACACAGCTTCGCGAAATCAGCAATATCCTTTTGAAATAAGCCGGATTTCAAATGCTTGCCGGATGACGCGGAGGGTGGCAGCATCCGGCCCATGAGCGAACCTGTGAACGAATCCGATACATCGGGCCGAAGCGCCGCGCCGAAGAAGCGGCGCAAGTTTCTCGTCGTCGTTGACGGCACGCCCGAATCCGAAGTCGCGATCCATTTTGCGAGCCTGCGCGCATGTCATACGAATGGTGTAGTCACGCTGCTTGCAGTGATTGAACCCGGCGAAGCCTCTCAACAATGGCTTGGCGTGAAGAACATCATGCAGGAAGAAGCGCGCGCGGAAGCGGAAGAACTGCTGCACCGGCTCGCCGCCCATGTGAACGAATATGCGGGCATCATGCCGGAACTCATCATCCGCGAAGGGCGCCGCGCCGAGCAGGTGATGCAGCTGATCGCCGAAGACAAGGATATTGCGATCCTCGTTCTCGCGGCGGGGCTGGGCAAGGAGGGCCCCGGGCCGCTGGTGACAATGGTTGCGAGCGCCTCCGAAAAGGCCTTTCCCATTCCCGTCACCGTGGTGCCGGGCAATCTGACCGAGGAAGCGCTGCGCTCGCTGGCTTGATTTGGGCGGCCTGAGGGTCCATCTATAGCGCGAACGAGGCGGCCTCGCGGGCCGCTAACCCACGCTGCAAAAAGGGCTTTCTCATGTTCATCCAGACCGAGGCGACGCCGAATCCGGCGACTTTGAAGTTTCTGCCCGGCCGTGAAGTGCTTGGAGAGGGCCGGGCCGCCGATTTTCCGACGCGCGAGGCGGCCGAGCGCTCGCCGCTCGCGATGCGCCTTTTCGCTATCGAGAACGTCGCCGGCGTTTTCTTCGGCAACGATTTCATCACCGTCACCAAGTCGGGCGGCGAATGGCAGCACATGAAGCCCGCTCTTCTTGGCGCAATCATGGAGCATTTCACGAGCGGTGCTCCCGTCCTCTTCGCGGCGGGTGACGCCGAGGATGCCCATGCGGAACATGAGGGCGAGAACGGCGAGATCGTGTCCCAGATCAAGGAAATCCTAGACACGCGCGTGAGGCCCGCCGTCGCGCAGGATGGCGGCGACATCACCTTCCAGGGATATGAGGAAGGTGTCGTCTTCCTCAACATGCAAGGGGCCTGCGCAGGCTGCCCCTCTTCCACAGTGACGCTGAAGCGCGGTGTGGAGAACATGCTGAAACATTACATCCCCGAAATCGTTGAAGTCCGTCAGATCTGATCGGGTCTGCCCGCCGGAGTATAGCCGCGAGGGCTGGCGTCGAGACACGAAAACGCTATCGTGACGCCATCTGTTTATTCGTGAAGGAGAGAAGCTCATGAGCGGAAAGCTGGGGGACGAAGCGCTCGACGTCATTTTCCGTGAAGCCCGCACGCATAATGCGTGGAAGGACGAGCCGGTTTCCGATGAGACGTTGAAGCAGCTCTATGACCTTATGAAGTGGGGCCCCACCAGCGCGAACATGTCGCCCGCCCGCATCATCTTCGTGAAGTCGAAAGAAGCGAAGGAAAAGCTCGCGCCTGCGCTCACCGAAGGCAATCTCAAGAAAACCATGGAAGCGCCGGTCACGGCGATCATCGGTTATGACGTAAAGTTCTATGAGCGTCTGCCCGAACTCTTTCCTCATGCGCCGGAGGCGAAGACCTGGTTCAACTGGTCCGATGAATGGGCGGAAACAAACGCCTTTCGCAACGGTTCGCTGCAGGGCGCTTACTTCATTATTGCCGCCCGGGCGCTCGGCCTCGATTGCGGGCCGATGTCCGGTTTCGATTTGAACAAGGTGGACGAGCTCTTTTTTGCGGGCACGAATGTGAAGTCGAATTTCCTCTGCAATCTCGGACATGGCGATCCGGCCGGTCTCTTTGCTCGCAGCCCGCGCCTTCCCTTCGACGATGTGTGCAGCATCGTCTGACGGTCGCTTACGGAGCCCTTGTCCTTGATCCTCCTCGCCTTCGATACCGCGCAAGGTGCGCTTTCTGCGGCTGTTCACGATGGCGAGGGGGAGATCGCTTCAGCGTTCGAAGCGCGCACGCGCGGTCATGCCGAGGCCTTGATGCCGATGGTCGAGGTGGTGCTTGCGGAAGCCGCGCTTGGTTTTTCCGATCTCGACGCCCTCGCTGTCACTGTCGGGCCCGGCACATTTACAGGATTGCGCGTTGGTCTCGCGGCGGCACGCGGTATCGCCCTTTCGAGGGAGCTGCCGCTGGTCGGCGTGACGACCCTTGAGGCCGTGGCCGAACCTGTTGCCGCCGAAGCGGATGAAACCATCCTTGCTTCATTCGACGCGCGGCGCGACGAGGTTTACATGCAGGCTTTCTCCGCAAATCGCACCCCGCAAACCGCACCGCTGCTCGTCAATCTCGGCGATGTGGCCGCACATCTGCCGCACAGCCCTTTCGTGCTTGCGGGTACGGGCAGCGAGCTTGTGGCCGCGCGGCTCGCGGCGGCAGGACTGGATTGCAGGATGGCGGAGTGCCGTCCCCAGCCCGATGCCGCCATTGTCGCCCGCATCGCGCTCCGGCGTCTTGGCGAGCAGGGGCCGGATGCTTTCCGTACCGCTCCCGCACCCCTCTATATTCGCGCCCCCGACGCGAAACTGCCTGGCGGGCGCGATCCGGATGAGGCCACGTGAGCACCGACCCCGAGCCCGAAATCCGGCGGGCGGGTGCCGACGATCTGGAACGTCTCGCCGTCCTTCACGCCCTCTGCTTTGAAGAGGCCTGGGATGCCGCGTCCCTTGCTCGCCTGCTCGCCATGCCGGGCGTTTATGCGCTTGTGGCCGAATCTGCCGCAGCGAATGGCTATCCGGCAATATCGCCCCTTGGGCTTGTGCTGGTTCGGGCCGGTGGCGGCGAAGCGGAAATCCTGACCATCGGCGTAGACCCGGCCGCGCGCGGCCGGCGGATCGGCCGCAAGCTGCTTGACGCCGCTGCGGCGGCCGCTATTGCAGCAGGCGCGGCGGCGCTTTTTCTTGAAGTGGCGGAAGACAATGGAGATGCGCTTCGTCTCTATGAGCGCTTTGGCTTTTACCTCGTCGGGATGCGGCCCGCTTATTACACGCGGGGAGCATCGCGCATAGCCGCTCGTACCTTGAAATGCGATCTGCCGTCTTTACCAGGCGGTCATAAATCCTTGATCGATTAGGGGTTTTATGAGGTTGCGAGAAGCTTCCTCGCTAATGACAAACGCGCGGCGCATGCCTATTATGCTCGCGATGACAGACAATACGACAGCGGCTTTGCGCCCCGAAGACACACCGAACGATCCCGACCGGATCGAGAATCTCTGCGTCGAAAAGGGAATGCGGATGACGGAACAGCGGCGCGTGATCGCGCGCGTGCTGTCCATTGCGCACGACCACCCCGATGTCGAGGAAGTTTATCGCCGCGCGGCGGCGGTCGATAACAAGATTTCGATTGCCACGGTTTACCGGACTGTCCGTTTGTTCGAGGAAGCGGGCATTCTCGAACGTCACGATTTTCGCGATGGCCGCTCGCGCTACGAACAGGTGCCAGAAGAACACCACGATCACCTGATCGATCTGCAGACCGGCTCGGTCATCGAATTCCATAATGATGAAATCGAGCGCCTTCAGAAGATTATCGCCCGCGAGCTCGGCTTCGAGCTTGTCGATCATCGTCTTGAGCTTTATGGCGTACCGCTCAGCCGCGAAACGAAAGCGGACGCAAAGAGTACTAAAAAGAGTACTAAAGAGTAGTCCCGCGTCGGTTACGGCGGTGAGGACGGGAGACGCCCATGGCAACCGCGCGGGCCGCCACACTTCTGGCAGGCTTCATCCTTTCGGCACTGCTTTTGATGCCAGTGCAATGGCTCGGGTTGAAGCTGAACCTTCCTTACGCACGTAACCTGCCGAATCGCTACCACCGCTTTCTCTGTTCGCTGATCGGTATCAGGATCATACGGCGCGGTACGCCTCACGAGGACGGCGCCTGTCTGATTGCGGCCAATCATACCTCCTGGCTCGACATTCCGATTGTGGGTGCGCTCACGCCCTGTTCCTTCGTGGCAAAGAGCGAAGTGGCGGGCTGGCCCTTCTTCGGTACGCTGGCAAAGCTCCAGCAGACGGTTTTCGTGGAGCGTGAACGACGCACCCGCACCGCTCATTCCCGTAACGAGATCCACGCTCGCATCGCTGCCGGCGATCGTCTGGTCCTCTTCCCGGAAGGCACGTCGAGCGACGGTAATCGGGTTCTCTCCTTCAAGAGCGCGCTGATGAGCGTGGCCCAGCTCACCATCGTCAACGGCGATCAGGACCGGGAGGATGACCTCGTGGTGCAGCCGGTCTCGATTGCCTATACGGGGCTCTACGGCATGCCGATGAGCCGGTATTATCGGCCTTTCTTTGCGTGGTATGGCGATATGGAACTGTTTCCGCATCTCTGGGAAGCTTTCAAGACAGGGCCCATCGAGGTAACTGTCGAGTATCATCGGCCGGTTACGATCCGCGAAATCGGCAACCGCAAGGCCCTCGCGGCTTATTGCGAGGCTTCCTGCCGCCGCGGCGTTGCGGAGGCCCTGTCGGGCCGCTGGGAAGAGGCTCCGCTGCCTGCGGAGGCACCCGGGGCCCTTGCCCAGCCTCGCGTGGCGGAGGCTTGAGATTGTTGAGCGCTCTTTCCCTTCCCCGTGTGCCCACGATCCGTGATAGGCTCTGCCCGCTAATTGAGTTCCCCGAGGAGACGAGCGCACACATTGCACGATAATTCCGCGCCATCCCGAGACGTCGCGCTGGACATGGGCCCCGAGAACGGCCCTGACGCGACGCGCAAGAAGATCTTCGTCAAGACTTATGGCTGCCAGATGAACGTCTATGACTCGGCCCGCATGGTCGATGTCATGGCACCTTCCGGCTATACCGAGGTCGATCAGCCCGAAGATGCCGACATCGTTATTCTGAATACCTGCCACATCCGCGAAAAGGCGGCTGAAAAGGTCTATTCGGAACTCGGCTGTCTGCGCGACCTGAAGAAGGAAAAATCCGGCCGGGGCGAGAACCTCGTGATCGGCGTGGCGGGCTGCGTCGCTCAGGCCGAAGGCGAGGAAATCCGCCGTCGTGCACCGGTGGTCGACCTTGTACTCGGTCCCCAGACCTATCATCGCCTGCCCGAATATGTGGGGCGCCTTTCGAATGGCGGACCTGGCATTGTCGAGACGGACTTTCCGGCTGACGACAAGTTCGAGACGCTCCCCGCGCCCGAGCGCCGCAAGACGCTGGCGCGCGGTGCCACCGCCTTCCTCACCATCCAGGAAGGCTGCGACAAATTCTGCACCTTTTGCGTTGTCCCCTATACGCGCGGTGCCGAATTCTCGCGGCCGGTGACGCGTATCCTCGACGAGGCGCGCGCACTGGCGGATGCCGGTGTTCGCGAAATCACGCTGCTCGGCCAGAATGTAAACGCCTATCATGGCGATGACGGCAAGGGTGCGGCCGCATCGCTCGGACATCTGATCCGCCGTCTGGCCGGGATCGATGGCATAGAGCGGCTGCGTTACACGACGAGCCATCCGCGCGATATGGACGACGAGTTGATCGCTGCCCATGCCGAAGTGCCCGAACTCATGCCCTATCTGCATTTGCCTGTGCAGTCGGGTTCTGACCGCATTCTTGCCGCGATGAATCGTCGCCATGACGCGGAAAGCTATATCCGCCTTGTCGAGCGCATTCGCGCCGCCAACCCGGGCATTGCCATGTCTTCCGACTTCATCGTCGGCTTTCCGGGCGAGACGGAGCAGGATTTCGAAGCGACGCTCGCCCTCATTCGCGAGGTCGGTTACGCGCAGGCATACAGCTTCAAATACAGCCCTCGGCCTGGTACGCCCGCCTCGGCAGAAGAAGACCAGTTGCCGGAAGAGATCAAGAGCGAGCGCCTGCAACGTCTGCAAGCATTGCTGGGCGAACAGCAAATTGCTTTCAACAGGGCATGTGCGGGCAGCACCATGTCTGTTCTTTTCGACAGGCGTGGCCGCAGCGAAAGCCAGCTGGTCGGTCGCAGCCCTTATCTCCAGTCGGTTCACATCGACGATGCGCCGGAAAGCCTCTTCGGGCAGATCGTCGATGTCGTGGTCGAGGAGGGATACAGAAATTCCCTTCGCGGGCGTCTTCTCGAAACGGACTCCGTGCCCGCATGACCGGCCGGACGGTCGCGTTTTGTCCGTGCGAAGAGCACGTTGAAAGGACAGGGTGCAGTTGAGTACAGCAGGTGGCGTGAAGACATCCAGGGGCGAGGCCGGTGGCGACGATGCTCTCGTCATCGCTTTCGACGACAATCGCCTCCTCACGGAGCTTTTTGGAACAAACGACAAGAATCTTGCGCGTATCGAACAAGGTCTTGGAATTCTAGCCACCTCAAGGGGAAACAAGCTTGTCATTACGGGCAATGCTCACGCGCGTAGTCAGGCAGACCGGGTATTCCGCGATCTCTATGCGCGCCTCAAATCAGGGCAGGACGTGAGTCAGGGCGAAGTCGATGGCGCAATCCGTCTGGCGACGGCGCCGGACGCCGATCTCGATAAGCCCCAAGGCGGTTTTGGCCGTCATCAGATACACACGAAGCGTCGCGTCATTTCCGCGCGCTCGCAGACGCAAGGCACCTATATCGATGCCCTGATGTCGAACGAGCTTGTTTTCGGTGTCGGGCCCGCGGGTACCGGCAAGACCTATCTCGCCGTCGCCGTCGCTGTTTCCATGCTGCTCCAGAAGCGTGTCGACCGGATCATCCTGTCACGTCCCGCTGTGGAAGCAGGCGAGCGTCTCGGCTTTCTGCCCGGTGACCTGAAAGAGAAGATCGACCCCTATCTCAGGCCGCTTTACGACGCTCTCTACGATACGCTGCCTGGCGAACAGGCGATGAAGGGCATCGAATCCGGGGAGATCGAAGTTGCGCCACTGGCCTTTATGCGGGGACGTACCCTCGCCAATTCCTTCGTCATTCTGGACGAGGCGCAGAATTGTACGCCTGTCCAGATGAAGATGTTCCTGACCCGTTTGGGCGAGAATAGCCGCATGGCGATTACGGGCGATCCGAGCCAGGTAGACTTGCCGCTCGGAGCGAAATCGGGCCTCCGTGACGCTCTTGATGTTCTCGACGGCGTGCCGGGTTGCGAGACGGTGCGTTTCACGGATGCCGACGTTGTAAGGCATCCGCTGGTGACGCGCATTGTGAAGGCGTATAACGCCAGGGAACGGAGTCTTCTCGGAGACGGCAAAAAATGAGCGACGGCGCCACATCCGGGCGCAAACGAAGCGCCAAGAGCCGAAGTCCGGTTTCCGGACTTGAGATCGATGTTCTGCGCGAAGCCGGAGAATGGGAGAGTGGTACGGAGGAAACGGTACGCCGTGCGGCCGAACACGCTTTCGTCGTGACGCGGGGGGACGACGCAGCCGAACTTTGTATTGTCCTTGCTGACGATGAACTTGTCACAAAACTCAACAAGGCTTATCGCGGCAAGGACGGTCCCACCAACGTGCTCTCTTTTCCTGCTGCCGACATGCCGGATACGGGCGTTCCAGAGGAGGCTTTCAAGCGGAGCGTACCCCTTCTCGGCGATGTCGTGCTCGCCCGAGAAACCATTGCCCGTGAAGCCGTCGCCCAGCGGAAGAGCTTCGCGAACCATCTTTCCCACCTGACGGTCCATGGTGTTCTCCACCTTCTTGGCCACGATCATCTCGAAGATACGGAGGCCGAAGACATGGAAGATCTCGAGCGAGACATATTGGAGGATCTCGGCATTCCCGATCCCTACGCCACCGAGCGCACCGGACACTGACGAGAACGCCGAAAGAACCATGGCCGATACTACCGACAGAACTTCAACCGCACGGGAAGGAACCTCGCGCCACCGTCCTCCCTTCGGCTGGTTGCGCGCGCTTCTCGGCCTTGGCAATGGCGATAGCTCGCTGCGCGAAAGCCTTGAGGAGGTTATCGAGGAGCATGAGGATATGCATCGCGGCTTGACGGCCGAAGAACGGCATATGCTCGTGAATATCCTCAATTTTGGCGAATTGCGCGTCGACGATGTGATGGTGCCGCGTGCGGATGTTGTCGGCGTTGAAGAAAGCGCCTCGCTTGAGGATGTGCTGCGTCTTTACCGCGAATCGAGCCATTCGCGTATGCCGGTCTATCGTGAAACGCTCGACGACCCAATTGGCATGGTTCATCTGAAGGACGTGCTGGCATGGTTTGCACCACTCGAAGGTGACAGTGACAATGCGGCACCTCATCCACCTTTTTCCCTCCGTTCCATTCGGCGTGATGTTCTTTTTGTGCCGCCTTCGATGCCCGCGCTCGATCTTCTTGTGAAAATGCAGGCGACGCGTATCCATCTCGCGCTCGTCATTGACGAATATGGCGGTACGGACGGCCTCGTTTCGATCGAGGATCTGGTCGAACAGATCGTGGGCGAGATCGAGGACGAACACGACACCGATACCGGCCCTGCTCTCGTGCGGCGGGAAGACGGGTCCATTGACGCGGATGCGCGCTGTCCTATCGAGGATCTCGAAGAGATGATCGGATTGAAGCTCGTGGATGAAGAAAACGAGGATGATGTCGACACGCTTGCAGGCCTCGTTTTTTCGTTGCTCGGACGCGTGCCGCTGCGCGGCGAGCTTGTGCGTCACCCTGCGGGCCTCGAATTCGAAGTAAAGGATGCTGACCCCCGGCGCATCAAACACATGCGCATCCACCTTCTGCCTTTGGCGGAAGAGTCCGCCTCCTCCGACGCGGAAAGCTGAACCTGTGCGGATAGAGAGCGGTCTTGCTGCGGTGTCGACGCGCGTCTCGCGTTTTGCTTCATGGCTGCCGGAATTGCGTGGCTGGCCGCGCTATCTCGCGGCGTTTGCGGCGGGCTCTGCAAGTACACTTGCCCTTCCGCCCTATGAATTCCTGCCAATCCTTTTCATTACCGTGCCGGCTCTTGTCTGGCTGCTCGATGGTGTGGGGGAGCCGACGCGCTCGCGGCGCCGTCGTGTCATGTGGCGTGCCGGGCTGGTCGGCTGGTGGTTTGGCTTTGGCTATTTTCTCTTTGGACTCTACTGGATCGGTAACGCCTTTCTCGTCGAGGCGGACAAATTCGCATTCCTGCTCCCGGCAGCCGTAACGCTGCTTCCGGCGGGGCTCGGGCTCTTCACAGGCGCCGCCGCCGCCGTCGCGCGCCTCTTCTGGTTTCACGGCTATAGACGTGTCGCGGTTCTGGCGATCTTCTGGACGGCGTTCGAATGGTTGCGAGGTCATGTGCTGACGGGTTTTCCCTGGAACCTGATCGGGGAAAGTTTCGCAACTTCCAACGCGCTCATGCAGGTCGCCGCTCTTGTCGGCGTCTACGGCCTTTCCTTTATCACTATGCTGATTGCCGGCTCTCCCGCGGCTTTCGACACGCGCAGGCCGCAGGCGCAACGTAGATTCGACAGAGAAATCCTGGCCGCACCCGCCATTGCGATGGCAGGACTTGCGCTCATCTGGGTTGGCGGGGCCGCACGGCTTTCATCGGCGGAACTTGGCTATGAGGACGATGTGAACATTCGCATCGTTCATCCCGACACGCCCTTCTCGAAAGATTGGGACGACCCAAACCGTGTCCTCACTATTATCGGTCAGTTGTTGCGGATGTCGCGCGAGGCGACTCCCGAGCATCCGCAGGGCATAGATGGCCGCACAATTGTAGTGTGGCCGGAGAATGCAGTGCCCGTTCTTCTCGCCCGCGAGCCTTATGTGCTTGCGGCGATCGGTCGCGTACTTCCTGAAGGTGCGCTTCTCGTGACCGGCTCGAACCGGGGCGAGACCGCGCCGGACGGCCCGTCGAACCGCCTGCGTGTTTTCTACAATTCGCTTTATGTCGTGAATTCATCCGGAGAGATCGTTGAAACCTACGACAAGCATCATCTCGTCCCCTTCGGCGAATATGTGCCGCTTCGTCATTTGCTTGGACGTCTCGGCTTGAAGAAGATCGTCCAGTTCCAGGGTAGCTTCGAAACCGGCCCCGGGCCGCGCACGCTTGCGCTTGAGAACTTCCCGTCCACAGGACCGCTTATCTGTTACGAGGTGATCTTCCCTGGCGAGGTTGTGGCGCCCGGCGAACGCCCGGCCTGGCTCGTCAACATCACGAACGATGCCTGGTTCGGGGAATCCGCCGGTCCCTATCAGCATTTCTCGCAAGTGCGTCTGCGCGCGGTGGAGCAGGGCCTGCCGATCGCGCGCTCGGCGAATAGCGGTATCTCGGCGCTGATCGATCCCTATGGCCGCATTGTCAAAAGCCTGCCACTGCACGGACGCGGCGTTATAGATGCGCCCCTTCCTGCTGCGCTTGAGCCCACATTATACGCGCGTCTTGGCGATCTCTTTCTTCTGCTGCTTCTTGCCGCTACGGGTGCCGCCGTCTGGTATGACCGGTCCCCCAGCGGCCGCCCCTGACGCTGGGATCGGATACCGCAGGTTGCATCCGGATTGATCGTCAGTGCGGAGTTTTCGCCAATTCCGCTGCAACCCTGATGCGAGGGACGACCTGAAGTTGTAAGCTTCCGGTTCTCTCAATAGCTCCAAGGCGCAAGCGTGACACGTAAATCGCCCAATCCGGTCGACGTCCATGTGGGCAGCAGAGTCCGCATGCAGCGAATGCTTATCGGCATGAGCCAGGAAAAGCTGGGCGAGGCGCTCGGCCTCACCTTCCAGCAGGTTCAGAAATACGAGAAGGGTGCGAACCGCATCGGCGCAAGCCGTCTCTACGAGATCGGCGCGGTTCTCGGTGTTCCAATCGAGTATTTTTTTGAAGGTCTTGAAAACGGCTCGCTCCAGGGTGGCGAGGAAAGCGGGCGTGTGGGGGTCGATCTTTCTCTTCTCTCGACGGCGGAAGGAATTCAGCTCAACAGCGCCTTTTTTTCCATTTCCGACCCAAAGCTCCGCCGGCGTCTGCTGGAGTTGATAAGGGTGCTCGGCGGGCAGGACGACGAGCCCGCAACAGCAGAAATTTCTCCGAAACAATAAGATTACGGATAATAATGCAGGGATATGCACTTATGTGCATATCTTTTTCCGTTCTGCTGTTGACCCCGAATACGATCCTTGCAACAACCAGAGCCGCCGGAACCCGCAGGAATACGCATTTCGCGACACGAACTACGCTGTTGCATCCCGGCATAAGAACAGCGCGGACCGGCACCCCGCCGGATCGGGCGCAGAACTCATTTCAGAACCCATAAGGGAGAGCAACTTGGCTAGGTCAAATTTCCTGTTCACAAGCGAATCCGTTTCCGAGGGCCATCCCGACAAGGTGTGCGACAGGATTTCCGATGCCGTTGTCGATCTTTATCTCGCGGCCGATCCTTATGCGCGCGTCGCTTGCGAAACACTGACCACCACGAACAAGATCGTGCTGGCAGGCGAGATCCGCGGCCCCGAATCCATCACCAAGGACATGATCGAGGATACGGCACGCAAGGCCGTGAAGGCGATCGGCTATGAGCAGGAAGGCTTTCACTGGAAGACGGCCGACTGCGAAGTCCTTCTCCATGCCCAGTCCGCGCATATTGCGCAGGGCGTCGATGCAAGCGGTAACAAGGACGAAGGCGCCGGCGATCAGGGCATCATGTTCGGTTATGCCTGCACCGAGACGGACGTTCTCATGCCGTCGCCGATCTACTATTCGCACCGCATTCTGAAGCGGATGGCTGAGGACCGTCATTCTGGCAAGACGCCGCAGTTCGAGCCGGATGCGAAAAGCCAGGTCACGATGAAATACGAGAACGGCAAGCCCGTTGGCGTAACGTCGGTCGTCGTTTCCACGCAGCACAAGGAAGGCGTGAAACAGGAAGATCTGCGCGAACTCGTCCGCGAGGCCGTGAAGGCCGAGCTGCCGAATGGCTGGTTCCCGCCGGAAGAAGAATTCTATGTGAACCCCACGGGCATGTTCGTGATCGGTGGCCCCGATGGTGACGCGGGCCTCACCGGCCGCAAGATCATCGTCGACACCTATGGCGGCTGGGCGCCGCATGGCGGCGGTGCTTTCTCGGGTAAAGATCCGACGAAGGTCGACCGTTCGGCGGCTTATGCGTCGCGCTATCTCGCAAAGAACGTCGTTGCGGCGGGCCTTTCCGAGCGTTGCACGATCCAGCTTTCCTACGCGATCGGCGTTTCCAAGCCGCTCTCGATCTACTGCGACCTCCACGGCACCGGCAAGGTGGACGAGGAAGCCATCGAGAAGGCTGTCGCAAAATGCATGGATCTGAGCCCGCGCGGTATTCGCGAGCATCTCGGCCTCAACAAGCCGATCTATGAGCGCACGGCGGCCTATGGCCACTTCGGACGCAATCCCGATGCCGATGGCGGCTTCTCCTGGGAGAAGACCGACCTCGCGGACAAGATCGCGGCTGAAATCCGCTAACCCGGTACAAGGTGCGTCGGTGAAGGGCGAAAGCGAAACGTCACGCCGTCATGTTTACGGGCGCACCCGCGGCAAGGCCTTGAAGCCGCGACAGGCGAATTTGATGGAGACCCTCTTTCCGGGGGTCTCCATTTCGTTTGGAGAGGGCACGCTCGACCCCCGATCGCTTTTCGGCGAAGTGAAGGAGGTCTGGCTAGAAGTCGGCTTCGGTGGTGGCGAGCATCTGGCGCATCAGGCGGAAACGCATCCAGATACCGGCATTATGGGGTGCGAACCTTTCCTGAACGGCGTTGCGAAGCTGGTTTCGGAGATCGACCTTCGAGGCCTTTCCAATGTGCGTATCCTGAATGACGATGCCCGCTTCCTGCTGGAGCGTCTTGCGCCTGTTTCGCTCGATCGCGTTTTCATCCTCTATCCCGATCCATGGCCCAAGAAGCGGCACAACAAGCGCCGCTTCGTGAACCCGGAAACACTCGGATTTCTCGCAAAGGCGCTGAAACCTGGTGGTGAACTGCGTTTTGCCAGCGACATTCCCGACTACATCGCCTGGACCCTCGCTCATGTGAGCCGCTTCAATCGGGAGGAAGGCGAAACCTTTTTCTGGACGGCTGAGAGTCCCGTCGATTGGCGTACACCTTACGAGGGCTGGCCCGGCACTCGCTACGAGGCGAAGGCGATCCGCGAGGGGCGGACCCCCTGCTATCTTTCCTTCCGCCGAATCTGAGACCCTTGCTCTTGCGCCCGAAAAGGCGCTATATAGGCGCCAACAGATCAGCGACGCTCTAGAGAGTGGGCTGTCTCCGGAAACGGGGGCCCGCTTTTTTTGTTATCTGGGCTTTGCGAAACCGCTCTGGAGAATGCGTTTGGCCTCGACAGGTCTCGACAGGAAGTCTGAAGAAGATGCGACGGATCTTTCGATCCTTGATACGCATCTCGTTGCGCCGCATGGCGTTGCGCGCCAGGTCTTCGAATTGCTCCAGCCGAGCGCCGAAGGTATTGGCTACGAACTCGTGCGTATCCGTTTCGGTCTTCAGGGAGGGCAGACGTTGCAGATCATGGCCGAATGTGCCGACGGCACTATGTCGGTCGAGAATTGCGAGGAGCTGTCGCGCACTCTTTCTGCCGTGCTCGACGTCGAGGATCCAATCCCCGGGGAGTATAATCTTGAAGTTTCCTCGCCAGGCATCGACCGCCCGCTAACGAGGCCAAAGGATTTCGATCGCTGGCAGGGCTTCGATGTAAAGATTGAACTTGGCGAAGCCCTTGAAGGCCGCAAGCGTTTCCGTGGCCTGCTTCAGGGTGTCGAAAACGGCGAAGTTCTTGTTCAGTGCGACATTGAAGGATATTCGGAACCGCAGGTTCTCGGCCTGCCTTTCGGGAAGTTGAGCGAGGCCAAGCTCGTGATGAGCGATGACCTCATTAGGGAAAGTCTCAAAAGACAGGGCGGGGCGAATGACGCCTCCGAAGATGCCCCCTCCGACGGAGAATAGAGAATGGCACCGGCAGTAAGCGCCAACCGGCTTGAACTGTTGCAGATCGCGGATGCGGTCGCGCGCGAAAAGTCGATCGACCGCGAGGTCGTCCTCGAAGCGATGGCTGAGGCGATCCAGAAAGCCGCGCGTTCGCGCTATGGCGCGGAAAACGAAATCCGTGCACGTATCAATCCGCAGACCGGCGATATCCGTCTCGTGCGCCTTCTCGAAGTCGTGGATAATGTCGAGAACGATGCCGTGCAGATCGATATGAAGTCTGCGCAGCGCCGTAATCCTGCCGCGCAGGCAGGCGACCTCATAGAAGACGAACTTCCCCCCGTTGATTTCGGGCGAATCGCCGCACAGACCGCCAAGCAGGTCATCGTTCAGAAGGTGCGCGACGCTGAACGCGAGCGCCAGTACGACGAATACAAGGACCGCATCGGCGAGATCGTGAATGGCATCGTCAAGCGCGTCGAATATGGCAACGTGATTGTCGACCTCGGCCGTGGCGAGGCGATCGTGCGCCGCGACGAACTTCTCCCGCGCGAAACCTTCCGCAATGGCGATCGTGTTCGTGCCTACATATATGACGTGCGCCGCGAACAGCGCGGCCCGCAGATTTTTCTGTCGCGCTCGCATCCGCAGTTCATGGCCAAGCTCTTCGCGCAGGAAGTGCCGGAAATTTACGACGGTATCATCGAGATCAAGGCGGTCGCGCGCGATCCCGGCAGCCGTGCGAAGATCGCCGTTCTGTCGAATGACAGTTCGATCGATCCGGTCGGCGCCTGCGTCGGTATGCGCGGCAGCCGCGTGCAAGCCGTGGTGAACGAACTCCAGGGCGAAAAGATCGATATCATCCAGTGGTCGCCCGATGCCGCGACTTTCATCGTGAACGCTCTCGCACCCGCTGAAGTCGTGAAGGTCGTGCTCGATGAAGATGCGCAGCGCATTGAAGTTGTGGTCCCCGATGACCAGCTCTCACTTGCGATCGGCCGTCGCGGGCAGAATGTCCGTCTGGCCTCGCAGCTCACGGGCTGGGATATCGACATCCTCACGGAAGCCGAGGAATCCGAGCGCCGTCAGGCCGAGTTCCTGAGCCGCACCACGATGTTTGCCGAAGCGCTCGATGTCGACGAAATGATCGCGCAGCTTCTGGCCTCTGAAGGCTTCTCGTCCATCGAGGAAGTCGCCTACGTCGATCTCGGCGAAATTGCCGATATCGAAGGTTTCGACGAAGATACGGCACAGGAAATCCAGAGCCGCGCCGTGGAGTTCATCGAGCGTCAGAATGCCGAATATGATGCGAAGCGCCGTGAGCTCGGCGTTGCCGACGAAGTGGGCGAGGTCGAAGGTGTCACGCCGAAGATGCTCGTTGCTTTTGGCGAGAACGACATCAAGAGCGTCGAGGATCTCGCAGGCTGCGCCACCGACGATCTCATCGGCTGGAATGAAATGGTGAACGGTGAACGCAAGCATCAGCAGGGCATCCTCGAAGACTTCGATGTTTCCGCCGAAGATGCGAACGCTCTCATCATGCAGGCGCGCCTCAAGGCGGGTTGGATCACTGAAGCCGACCTCGCTCAGGAAGAAGAGAGCGAGGAAGAGGGTTCGGAGGAAGCAGGCGAGGTTGGTGAAGAAGCCTGATCGAGCGGTGAACGGTCCCGGGCGTTCGGAGGTCTCCGAGCGCCGGTGTATCGTTCTCGGCGAGAGCGGTGGCAAGGAAGGCCTGATCCGCTTCGTGCTCGACCCTGAAGGCCGGGTCGTGCCGGATCTGGCGGAAAAGTTGCCCGGCCGTGGCCTTTGGGTCACGGGTACGCGTGAAGCGGTTGAAAAAGCGGCGGCGAAGGGTCACTTCGCAAGGGCCGCGAAAGCGCCCGCCATCGCCGATCCGGGGCTTGCCGACCTTGTCGAACGGCTTATGGCCCGCCGCGCGGCCGATGCTTTGGGGCTTGCCCGCAAGGCAGGCTCGCTGGAGGCGGGCTTTGAGAAGGTCTTGAAGGCTCTCGACAAGGGTCGGGTGGCTGCTCTGATTGAAGCCCGGGATGGCGCCGAAGATGGCCGCCGCAAACTCGAGCAGCGCCTCAGAGTGGTGAAAGAACAAGGGATTCTAGGCGATGTGCCGGTTCTGATGCCTCTATGGGCAGATGAAATGGGTTTGGCATTAGGGCGCGGAAATGTGATACATGCAGCCCTGATCCAGGGACGCATACAGTCGAAAGTCATGGCGGAGTTCGCCAGGCTCGCGCGCTATGGGCGGAAGGACCGCCCGGAAAAGGCCCATGCCATGTGAGGCGTGGTGCACAGGTTAACGAAGGATACGAATGACCGATCAGGCCGATACGAGCGAACGGAAACCGAAAGCGGGCGGCAAGACGCTGAGCCTCAAGCGGACGGTTGAATCTGGCCATGTGCGCCAGAACTTTTCGCATGGGCGCTCGAAATCGGTGGTCGTCGAAAAGAAGAAGAAGCGTACGCTGAAGGCGGGCACCGAGGCCGCGCCAGCGCCCGCCGAGGAGAAGGCAAAAGCCGCCCCGGCGCCAGCCCCGGCGGAGCCCGCTCCTGTCGAAGCAAAAAAGCCTGCGGCTCCCGAAGCGGCGAAGCCTGCCCCCACTCCGGCACCCGCTGCCGCCCGGGCACCTGCTGCTGCGGCGGCGGAAAAGAAACCCGCCCGTGCACGCTCCGGCGTCGTTCTGCGGACGCTCACCGAAGAAGAAAAGAACGCCCGCGCACAGGCGCTCGACAGCGCGCGTGAGCGCGAGGACGAGGATCGCCGCCGGGCCGAGGAAGAAGCCAGGCGCTTTGCCGAGGAAGATGCGCGCCGTGAACGCGAACGCGCTGCCGCCGCCGCACGTGCTGCGGAGGAAGCTGCGCGTCTGGCCGCCGAACAGGAAGCTCGTAGCCGCTCCGCGGAAGATGCGAAGCGCCGCAGCAGTCCTGATGAGCCTGTGGCTGCCCCGGCCCGTCCGAGCGGCAAGGAACTGACGACGGAAGAAGCCGACGAAGACAGCAAGCCGAAGCGCAGCGCCGGTCATGCGGCGCCCAAGCAACCAGCTACGCGCCGCAATGAAGAGCGCAGGCGCGGCAAGCTGACGATCACCAAGGCATTCGACGACGATAGCGGCCGCCAGCGCTCGCTTGCGTCCATGCGCCGCCGCGTCGAACGTGAGCGCAAGAAGCACATGGGTGTGCAGGAAGCGCCGCAGAAGATCACCCGCGAAGTCGTCATCCCGGAAGTGATCACGATCCAGGAGCTTGCGAACCGCATGGCGGAGCGCGCTGTCGATGTGATGAAAATCCTGATGAAGCAGGGCATCATGCTGAAGATCACGGATGTGATCGATAGCGACACAGCCCAGCTCGTCGCCGAGGAACTCGGCCACACGGTGAAGCGCGTGGCGGAATCCGATGTTGAAGAAGGTCTCGTCGGTGAAGATGATGCCGCGGAGATGAAGAAGCCCCGTGCGCCGGTCGTTACCGTCATGGGTCACGTCGACCACGGCAAGACCTCGCTCCTCGATGCGCTCCGCAAGACGGACGTGGCGGCGGGCGAAGCGGGTGGTATCACGCAGCATATCGGCGCCTACCAGGTTGAGCTGGGGTCTGGCGACCGGATTACCTTCCTCGATACGCCGGGCCATGCCGCCTTTACCTCAATGCGCGCGCGCGGTGCGAAGGTGACGGATATCGTCGTCCTCGTCGTTGCTGCGGATGATGGCGTCATGCCGCAGACCATTGAGGCGATCAACCATGCGAAGGCTGCTGGCGTTCCGATGATTGTTGCCATCAACAAGATGGACAAGCCGGAAAGCGATCCGTCTCGCGTGAAGAACGAACTGTTGCAACACGAAGTCGTGGTCGAGGATTTCGGCGGCGACGTCATGTCGGTCGAGATCTCCGCAAAGAACGGCATGGGTCTCGACAAGCTGGAAGAAGCGATCCTGCTTCAGGCCGAAGTGCTTGAGGTCACGGCCAATCCCGATCGTGCTGCGGAAGGCATCATTGTCGAGGCGAAGCTCGACCGGGGCCGTGGCCCCGTGGGTACCGTTCTTGTTCAGCGCGGCACGCTCAATGTCGGCGATATCATCGTGGCTGGTACCGAATGGGGCCGCGTCCGTGCGCTCATCAATGATCGCGGCGAGAACGTGCCGTCAGCCGGTCCGTCTCAGCCTGTCGAAGTGCTCGGCCTTGGCGGCGCGCCGGAAGCCGGCGACGTCATGAGCGTGGTGGAAAGCGAAGGCCGCGCCCGTGAAATCACCGATTATCGTCAGCGCGTCCAGCGTGACAAGCGCGTCGGCACCGGCGGGCGCGCTTCGCTTGACCAGATGCTGTCCCAGTTGAAAGAACAGGATCGCAAGGAGCTGCCCGTCATCGTCAAGGCTGACGTCCAGGGTTCGGCCGAAGCGATTGTGCAGGCGCTCGAAAAGCTCGGTACCGACGAAGTTACGGCACGTGTCATTCATGTTGGCGCAGGCGGCGTCACGGAATCCGACGTGACACTCGCGACCGCCTCCAACGCACCGATCATCGGCTTCAATGTCCGCGCCAACGCGCAGGCTCGCGATGCAGCGCGTCAGGCCGGCATCGAAATTCGCTATTACTCGGTGATCTACGATCTCGTGGACGACATCAAGGCGGCGCTGTCCGGCATGCTTTCGCCGGAACTGCGTGAGACCTTCCTCGGCAATGCCGAGATCCTGGAAATCTTCAACATTTCCAAGACCGGCAAGGTCGCGGGCTGTCGTGTTACCGAGGGTGTGGTGCGCCGCGGTTCTCATGTCCGCCTCATCCGCGACGATGTGGTAATCCACGAAGGCAAACTCTCGACGCTGAAGCGCTTCAAGGACGAAGTGAAGGAAGTGCAGTCCGGTCAGGAATGTGGCATGGCCTTCGAGAATTATCAGGACATGCGCAAGGGCGACGTTATCGAGTGCTTCGACGTCGAGGTGGTGAAGCGCACCCTCGACTGATGTGAACCCTCGTCTCCCGTTGCCGGGGAAACCGGATGAGGAAACCGGACGGCGAAAGCCGTTCGGGCGGGGCCGAAGCTGAGCGCACAAGTTATGCAGAGAAGATCCGGATCGAACAAGGGCCGTCAGGGCTCCAATGCACCGAGCCAGCGTCAGCTGCGCGCAGGCGAACTCGTGCGCCGGGCGCTGGCCGATGTGGTGTCACGCGGCAATATCCGTGATCCTGAACTCAATGACCGGAGTTTCTCGGTCACCGAGGTCCGCATGAGCCCCGACCTGCGCCACGCGACCTGTTTCGTTGCGCCGCTTGGCCATGGCGATGCCGAGGCGCTGGCCGCCGCGCTTACCCGGGTCCGCGCTTTCCTCCGCGGTCAGCTCTCGAAGGAAGTCACCTTCAAGTTCATGCCGGACCTCACCTTCGAGCCCGACACCTCCTTCGACAATGCAGAGGCGATCGACCGCCTTCTTCACCGCCCGGAAGTGGCCCGCGATCTCTCGACCGGCGGCGAGGCCGGAGAAGAGGACTGAGCCTCGTGGCACGGCGCAAGAAGGGCGAGGCGATTTCGGGCTGGGTCATCGTCGACAAGCCTCTGGGACCGACCTCCTCGGATGTCGTGAACCGGGTTCGCCGCGCCTTCAACGCCCAGAAGGCGGGCCATGCCGGTACACTCGATCCGCTTGCAACGGGTATTCTGCCCGTGGCACTGGGCGAGGCGACCAAAACTGTCCCCTTTATTCTGGATGCGGCCAAATCCTACCGTTTCACCATGCGCTTCGGCGCCGAAACGTCGACGGATGACGCCGAGGGTGAAGTGACGGTCGAAAGCGCCCATCGCCCCACGGACGGTGAGATTGAGGCGGTTTTCCCCCGTTTTCGGGGCATGATCGAGCAAGTGCCGCCGGCTTTCTCGGCCGTGAAGGTCGATGGCGAGCGGGCTTATGCAAGGGCGAGGGCAGGCGAAGAGGTCGAACTCGCCGCCCGATCCGTCGAAATCCATGAAATTGCGCTCGTCTCGAGGCCTGATGCGGACCATGCGGAGCTGGAAATCTCTTGCAGTAAAGGAACTTACGTTCGCTCCCTTGCTCGTGACCTTGCCCGAGCGCTCGGCAGTGCCGCCCATGTTTCGGCGCTTCGGCGTACTCGTCACGGGCCTTTCCGCGAGGAGGCCGCAATTCCTCTGGATAAACTTTGCGCCTTGGGTCATATTGCGCCCGCTCCCGGACCCAGGGTCCATCTGCTGCCGCTTGAGACCGCGCTGGACGACATCCCGGCGCAGGCCGTAAGCGGCGAAGATGCGGCCCGATTGAGAAAGGGTCAGGGCGTTTTGTTGCGCGGGCGCGACGCACCCATCCTTTCCGGATCGGTTCTGGCGACACATCGGGGAGACCCGGTGGCCCTGACCGAGTACCGGCAAGGCGAGCTTCGCCCCGTGCGTGTTTTCAACCTCGTGAATTGAGGAGATACCCGATGTCGATTACGCCGGAGCGCAAAGCTCAGCTGATCAAGGAATTTGCCGGCAAGGACGGCGACACAGGTTCTGCCGAAGTGCAGGTCGCGATCCTTACCGAGCGCATCGTCAACCTCACCGAACACTTCAAGGGGCACGCGAAGGACAACCATTCGCGTCGCGGCCTTCTGAAGATGGTGAGCCAGCGCCGCAGCCTTCTCGACTATGTGAAGAGAAAGGATCAGGCGCGTTACGAAAAGCTGATCTCCCGTCTGGGGATTCGGCGGTAACAGGGGTGCTTATTGCCCCAGCGGTTCTGCTTTGCACGGCGCCTGCCCAGAGGTTCATCGTGAATCTCGCGGGCGGGCGCGCGTCTTTCGGGGTCGCGTAAACAGAGGCATTCGTCCGTCTACGGACGGTTGCCGCAGCTGGACCCGCCGCCTCCCGTCTCGCGGCGCCGGGTTCCGGACCTGAAGGTCCAGGCGCATTCGGCGCAGTTGCGGGAAATCCGTCCTTCAGTCCGGCCGCGTCAGAAGCGGCAGAAAAGCGGCCGCCGCATGATGGTGGAAGAACGCATGGATAGCGGGGCCGCGGAACAGGAAACCGATATGTTTGAAATCACTCGCGAAGAAATTGAATGGGGTGGCCGCACACTCACCCTCGAAACGGGCAAGATCGCCCGTCAGGCCGATGGCGCTGTGCTCGCGACCTATGGCGACACCACGGTGCTTGCCACGGTGGTCGGCGAACGCAAGCCGAAGCCCGGTCTCGATTTCTTTCCCCTCACGGTGAACTACCAGGAAAAGACCTATGCCGCCGGCAAGATCCCGGGCGGCTTCTTTAAGCGCGAAGGCCGTCCGAGCGAAAAGGAAACGCTCGTCTCGCGTCTGATCGACCGCCCGATCCGTCCGCTCTTCATGAAGGGCTTCAAGAACGAAACCCAGGTGATCGCGACTGTCGTCAGCCACGACATGGAAAACGATCCCGATATCGTCGCCATGGTTGCCGTGTCGGCCGCGCTCACGATTTCCGGCCTGCCTTTCCTTGGCCCCATCGCCGCCGCGCGCGTTGGCTACATCGACGGTGAGTACAAGCTCAATCCGATGATCGACGAGATGCCCGAAAGCGCACTCGATCTCGTGGTGGCCGGCACGTCCGAGGCCGTGATGATGGTGGAATCGGAAGCCAAGGAGCTTTCCGAGGATGTCATGCTCGGCGCCGTCATGTTTGGCCACAAGGAATTCCAGCCGGTGATCGACATGATCATCCGCATGGCCGAGAAATGCGCGAAAGAGCCGCGCGACATCGAAGTGCCGGACAATTCCGAACTCGTCGCCAAGGTGCGTGAACTCGTCGGAGAAGATGTTCGCGCCGCTTACAGCCTGAAGGATAAGGGCGAGCGTCACGAAGCCATCGCCAAGGCGAAGGACAAGGCCAAGGCCGCGTTCTGCAATCCCGAAGACGAAAATGCCGTGCCGGAAACCGAAATTTCCGGCGTCTTCAAATCGATCGAGAGCGATATCGTTCGCAACTCGATCCTCGACACGAAGCGCCGCATTGACGGCCGCGACCTCGAAACGGTCCGCCCGATCGTCTCCGAAGTGGGCGTGCTCCCGCGCACCCATGGTTCGGCGCTTTTCACCCGTGGTGAAACGCAGGCTCTTGTGGTTGCGACGCTTGGCACTGGCGACGATGAGCAGTTCATCGACGCGCTGGAAGGCACCTACAAGGAAAACTTCCTGCTGCACTACAATTTCCCGCCCTATTCGGTCGGTGAGACGGGCCGTGTCGGCTTTACGGGCCGCCGCGAAGTCGGTCACGGCAAGCTTGCATGGCGCGCGCTGCGTGCGGTGCTTCCCGCCAAGACGGACTTCCCCTACACGCTGCGCCTCGTCTCGGAAATCACCGAGTCGAACGGTTCGTCCTCAATGGCAACTGTTTGCGGCTCCTCGCTCGCGATGATGGATGCGGGCGTACCGCTGAAGCGTGCCGTGGCGGGTATCGCCATGGGCCTCATCCTTGAAGGCGACCGTTTCGCCGTCCTCTCGGATATTCTCGGCGACGAGGATCATCTCGGCGACATGGACTTCAAGGTGGCAGGCACTGAAGAAGGCGTGACCTCGCTCCAGATGGACATCAAGATCACCGGCATCAACGAGGCGATCATGAAGCAAGCCCTTGCTCAGGCAAAGGGCGGCCGCATTCATATCCTCAACGAGATGGCGAAAGCACTCGACACGGCCCGCCCCGAAATGGGCGAATACGCGCCGCGTATCGAAGTGATCACCGTTCCGACTGACAAGATTCGTGAAGTCATCGGCACCGGCGGCAAGATCGTCCGCGAGATCGTGGAAAAGACGGGCGCCAAGGTCGATATCTCCGACGACGGCACGATCAAGGTGGCATCTTCCGACGCCGCCTCGATCAAGGCCGCCATCGACTGGATCACGGGTATTGTTGCCGAGCCGGAAGTGGGTGCCATCTATGAAGGCACGGTCGTGAAGGTCGTCGACTTCGGCGCTTTCGTGAACTTCTTCGGTCCGCGTGACGGTCTGGTGCACATCTCTCAGATGGCCCCGAACCGCGTCGAGAAGGTTTCCGACATCTGCAACGAGGGCGACAAGGTCAAGGTAAAGCTTCTCGGCTTCGATGATCGTGGCAAGGTTCGCCTCTCGATGAAGCATGTGAACCAGGAAACCGGCGAAGAGATCGTCTATGAGAACGAGCCCGCCGAGCAGCCGCGTGAAAAGCGCGAAGGTGGTGGCGGTGGCCGTGGCCGTCGTCGCGACCGCGACTGATCTTTCGACATAAAGTCGCTAGAATTCCGGGGTCGGATGGATCAGCCATCCGGCCCCGTTTTCTTTGGAGATGACCATGCGCTTCGCCATTCTCGCTGCCCTTGCCACGATCATCGCCTTCCCGGCTCTTGCCAATGAGATGGCCCTCGACTGGCGCAGTCAGGCAACGAGCCACGACCTCGACCGCCTGGAGCGTTATGAGGACGCGGTGACCAGAGGCATGATGGAGTCGCGTGTCGCAGGCGAGGAAAACGGTTCCTACAACGAACTTCTCTCCGTCATGGAGGAAGAAACTGTCGCGGTCGATCCGGATGCGTTGAAGGGTCAGTGGAACTGCCGCACCATCAAGGCGGGTGGGCCTTTCGCCGGTTTTGTCGTTTATGGCTGGTTCCGCTGCGAGGTCGTGGAAAAAGACGGCCGCCTCTTCTTCGAAAAGCTCTCGGGCTCGCAGCGCCAGTCCGGCTATCTCTATTTGCGCGACGAAAAAAGCTGGGTGCTGCTCGCGACTCCGAATGAAGGCCATTCGGGGCCGATCCGCGAATATTCGGGCCCGCAGGGCGGCGTCACCGACCCGCAATTGATCGACGAGCCCGCGCTTGTCTCTCTCCTGAAGGACGGAAGGGCGCGCGCGGTCTTCCCCTGGCCGGAGCTTGAATCGACTTTCAACGTGCTGGAAATGACGCGGCGCTGATACGCCTTACTCGCCGCCGCCATTGTCGGGCTGACCGCTTGTCAGCTCGCTTTGGCGCGGCAGGCCGATGATGTTGTAGCCGCCATCGACATGGTGGATTTCGCCGGATACGCGCGCCGAGAGATCGGAAAGAAGATAGAGGCCTGCGCCGCCGACATGGTCGAGCTCGATCGATTCCTTGATCGGCGCATGCGTCTTGTTCCACTTGAACACGAAGCGTGCATCGCCCACCGCCGAACCCGCCAGTGTGCGCATCGGGCCTGCCGAGATCGCATTGACGCGAATATTGTGACGGCCAAGATCGACCGCGAGGTAGCGAACGCTCGCTTCAAGCGCCGCCTTCGCCACGCCCATCACGTTGTAGTTCGGCATGACGCGCGTAGAGCCGCCATAGGTCAACGTCACCATGGAGCCGCCCCGCGTCATCAGCTTTGCGGCGCGCCGCGCGACGTTGGTGAAGGAGTAGCAGGAGATGTCCATCGTGCGCAGGAAGTTGTCGCGCGTCGTGTCGACATAGCGGCCCTTCAGCTCGTTCTTGTCGGAATGTGCGATGGCGTGGACCACGAAGTCGAGTACGCCCCATTCCTTTTCGAGTGTCTCAAAGGCTGCGTCGAGGCTTGCCTCGTCCATCACGTCGCAGGGCAGGAGGATGCTCGAACCGGCGGATTCCGCCAGCGGTTTCACGCGCCGTCCGAAGCTTTCACCTTGATAGGTGAAGGCGAGTTCCGCGCCATGGGCGGCAAGCGCACGCGCAATGCCCCAGGCAATCGAATGGTCGTTCGCCACCCCCATGATGAGGCCGCGTTTGCCCTTCATCAGCGGACCCGTCAGAACCAGCGCGTCCTCGCCCGCCTTCTCGTCATCAGAACCGTGCATGCGTCAGTCGTTCCCAATTTGTCTGGCCGCGCTCCCGGTTCTCCGGTTGCGTCCTCGGGCCTCGATCACCCGTTATATCGTTGTAGCGCAAGCGTTGCGTTCGTACCGCCAAAGCCGAAGCTGTTGGAGATCGCCAGATTGATCTCCGCATTGTCGATCCGTTCACGAACGATATTGGCATCCGCGACTTCCGGATCGATCTCGTCGATATTCGCGCTCGCGGCGATGAAGCCGGATTGCATCATGAGCAGCGTGTAGATCGTCTCGTGGACGCCCGCCGCGCCCTGCGCATGGCCGGTAAGGGATTTCGTGGCGCTGATCGGCGGCGTCTTGGCACCGAAGATTTCGTGGATCGCCTTGATCTCGGGAATGTCACCCACCGGCGTCGAGGTCGCATGCGGATTGATGTAATCGACAGGCGCCTTCACGTTTTCGAGCGCCATTTTCATGCAGCGCACGGCGCCTTCACCGGACGGAGCGACCATGTCTGCGCCGTCCGCCGTCGCGCCATAGCCAACGATCTCGGCATAGATTTTCGCCCCGCGCGCCTTGGCGTGTTCGAGTTCTTCCAGAATGACGATGCCGCCGCCACCGGTGATGACGAAACCATCGCGATCCTTGTCATAGGCGCGGCTTGCCTTTTCCGGCGTGTCGTTGCGCTTGGAGGACATGGCGCCCATCGCATCGAACAGAACCGAAAGCGTCCAGTCGAGTTCCTCGCCGCCGCCAGCGAACATGATGTCCTGCTTGCCCCACTGGATCATCTCGGCGGCATTGCCGATGCAGTTGGCCGAGGTCGAGCAGGCAGAGCTGATCGAGTAATTGACACCCTTGGTCTTGAACCATGTCGAAAGGTTTGCAGAGCAGGTGGACGACATGGCTTTCGGCACTGCGAAGGGGCCAACTTTTTTCGGGCCTTTCACAGGCTCGCTCCGCGCCGTGTCGGCGGCGGCAACGATGGCCTTTGTCGAGGGGCCGCCCGAGCCGACGATAAGGCCGGTGCGCGGATTGCTGACATCACCCGGTTCGAGGCCTGCATCGGCGATCGCCTGATTCATTGCAATCCAGGCATAGGCTGCGCCGTCGCCCATGAAGCGCCGTGCGCGGCGATCCACCGCTTCGTCGAGATCGATCTTGAGACTTCCATGCACCTGGCTACGGAAGCCCATCTCGGCATAGGTGTCCGCTTTCACGATACCGGATTTGCCCTCGCGCAGGCTTGCCGTGACCTCCTGCGCATTATTGCCGATGCTGGAGACGATACCCATGCCTGTGACGACCACTCGCCTCATGGCAGCCTCTCTTTCACTTCAGTCGGTTTACCCTGTTTTGCGATGCCGTTTCAGGCGGTCTGTTCGGCCGGGCCGAACAGACCAACCTTCATGTCACTCACCGTGAACGCGATCTCGCCATCGGCCTTGATGATGCCGTCGGCCATGCCGAGCACCAGCTTGCGATTGATGACGCGCTTCAGATTGATGACATATTCGAGCTTTTTTACGGTGGGCGTCACCATCGCGGAGAACTTCACTTCACCGACGCCGAGCGCGCGGCCTTTGCCTTGTGCGCCGATCCAGCCGAGGAAGAAGCCGAGAAGCTGCCACATGCCGTCAAGACCGAGGCAGCCCGGCATTACGGGGTCGCCTTCGAAATGGCAGCCGAAAAACCAGAGGTCCGGCTTGATGTCGAATTCGGCAACGATCTGCCCCTTGCCGTACTCGCCGCCCGTTTCGCTGATATGTGTGATGCGGTCGATCATCAGCATCGGAGGCAGCGGCAATTGCGGATTGCCGGGGCCGAACATGCGGCCATGGCTGCATTCGAGCAGGTCTTCGTGTGAATATGCCGATTTCTGATCCGCCATTACCGTCCGCTCAAAAAAGGGCCTCTCGCGTCGCGGTCTCCGTAACCCGGAATCGCTCGGGGCCGTCCCCAGTCTGGGACGGTGGAGCCGCCCCGGTTTCTTCGCCTCATGGCTTGTCTAGTCGCTTCGTAACACACAGCAGAGCCGCCGCAAACCCTTGGCATACAGGCATTTAGCTCTGCAGGGGCCCTCCCCCTGCCCTTGACAACGATATGACAGGCACACTATCTATTGTTTGTAACGATTACAAACTACGGGCATTCCATGTCCTTCATCAAGATAATGGATTGGAAGCCCGCCCGGTACCAGAGGATTGGCCCGTGACGCAGGAACGCCCCTACGCACAGACATTGACCAGACTGCGGGAGGCAGGGCTGCGCCCGACCCGCCAGCGGCTGGCGCTGGGCCGCCTTCTGTTCGATGGCGGTGACCGCCACGTTACCGCCGAAGCGCTTCACGAAGAGGCCCAGAGGGCTGGAGTGAGTGTTTCTCTGGCGACTGTCTACAACACGCTGCACCAGTTCACCGGCGTTGGCCTCCTGCGGGAGGTTGTTGTGGATTCCGCCCGCACCTATTTCGACACCAATACGGATGACCATCACCACTTCTTCATCGAGAAGGATGGTGCGCTTATGGACATCGCCGGCCACGAGGTGGCGATCGGCAGCTTGCCCGACGCGCCTGAAGGTATGGATGTTGCGCGTGTGGACGTGATCGTGCGTCTTCAGGATCGCAATCGCGACTGAGAATTTGTCGCAAAAACAATCACTAAAAAGATTGTTTGGAGATATTCCAAACTATTGACCTCTCTTTGGGGCGGGCATAGGATTCTGCTCAACCTCTTGCCGGAGATCATTCGGAATTCGGCAGGACGGGCATCGGAAGGTTTCTCGTGAGCCCCGGTGCGGAGCCCGGCGAGAGTCCCGGCGAGAACAATGCGCAAGCCTCAAGCCGATGCCTTCCCGGGGCTCCAGCGGCCTCATGTATGAACCGTCAAACACAAAATGGTGAGGAGCAATATCCATGACAGCGCTTTCCGGTACCAAGACCTGGGAGAACCTGAAGGAAGCTTTCGCGGGCGAAAGCCAGGCCAACCGCCGCTATCTCTATTTCGCCCAGAAGGCCGACGTTGAAGGTTTCAATGACGTCGCCGCCGTATTCCGTTCGACCGCGGAAGGCGAGACGGGCCATGCCCATGGCCATCTTGAATTCCTCGAAGAAGTCGGCGATCCGGCGACGGGCGAGCCCATCGGCGCCACCGACAAGAACCTCAAGGCAGCGATTGCCGGCGAGACGCACGAATACACCGACATGTATCCGGGTATGGCTCGCACCGCGCGCGAAGAAGGCTTCGACGAAATCGCCGACTGGTTCGAAACGCTCGCCAAGGCCGAAAAAAGCCATGCCGGTCGTTTCCAGAAGGCGCTCGACAGCCTGGAAGCCTGACAACTTCGGAGCGGAGGGGTTTTCGCCCCTCCGGCTCCATGCCTCTCGACTCTCTTCACTCGCGCTGGAGACCAAAGCCGATGAGCAGCCCGCAAGAAGGCACACCCCAAGCGACGGCATCCAGGGAGGGCAGCACCGAAGCGCCAACCCGCCACCCGATCGACTGGCGAAACCCCGATTTCTACGATCTCGAAAAGCTCGATGCGGAATTGCGTCGCGTCTTCGACATCTGTCACGGGTGCCGGCGCTGCTTCAATCTCTGCGACAGTTTCCCCCGCCTCTTCGATCTGATCGACGAAAGCCCCACCGGCGAACTCGATGAAGTGAAGTCGCAGGACTTCGGTCCCGTCGTCGAAGCCTGCACGCTTTGCGACATGTGCTTCATGACGAAATGTCCGTATGTGCCGCCGCATGAATTCGATCTCGATTTCCCGCATTTGATGCTGCGTTACCGTGCGGCGAAGGGTAAGGAGGCCGAGGGCTTCCCCTTCGTGCAGAACCAGCTTGCGCAGATGGACAGGAACGGCACGTTGGCGGCACCCGTCGCGCCGCTTGCGAATTGGGGTTCGGCGCGTGGCAACAAGCTGACCCGCCCTGTCATCGAAGCCGTTGCCGGTATCGACCGCCGTGCGGAACTTCCGAAATTTCACGGACAGACATTCCTGCGTCGTGCGAAGAAGCAGGATGCGCAAGGCGCGGCGGCGCCGAAAGAAGCACCCGCGAAGGGTCGCAAGGCGGTTCTCTTTGCCACCTGTTTCGTGAATTATAACAACCCGAAAGTCGGCGAGGCCGCGCGTCTCGTCCTCGCGCATAATGGCGTCGAGACGGAAGTTGCCTATCCCGGATGCTGCGGCATGCCTTTTCTCGAACAGGGCAACCTGGAGAAGGTTGCCGCGCAGGCCGAGAAGGTCGCGAAGGACATGGTTGCCTGGATCGACAAGGGCTACGATGTCATCACGCTTACCGCTTCCTGCGGTCTCATGTTCAAGTTCGAATGGCCGCTCATCCTCCCTGACAATGAAGACGTCATGAAGCTTGCCGCCGCCACGCGCGACATCGACGAATATGTTGTCGATATCGCGAAGAACGAGGGGCTTGCACCTGGCCTCAAGCCCGTCGAGGGGGGCGTGACAGCCCATCTTGCCTGCCATGCGCGCGCTCAGAACATGGGTGCGAAGTCGGCGGAAATGATGCGCCTCATCCCCGAACTAAAGCTCGATGTGGTAGAGCGTTGCTCCGGGCACGGAGGAACATTCGGCGTCATGAAGGAAACCTTCGATGTCGCAATGAAAGTCGGCAAGACGGCCTCGCGCAATGTCGCCAAAACCGGCAATAAATATGTGACGTCGGATTGTCCGTTGGCCGTCAAGCATCTCGTCCACGAGATTGAGACGATGGAAGAGCCCGCGCCGCCCGCGCCTTACCATCCCATCGAGATCATGGCGCGCGCCTGGGGTCTCATTCAATAAAAGCGGACAATAAGGCGGGAAGTTGCTCTTCCCGAGAAGGTTCCCAGAGATGGTTGCGATGAAAAAAGAAATCACACCTGCCGATATCCTGCCCTACGAGACCTATGCGAAGGAGCGCAAGGAACGCCGCGCGGCGATCACGGCGATGAAGAAAAACCGACGCGTCGAGGTCGGTCCCTATGCGACCTTCTATTTCGAGAACTACGACACGATGTTCCAGCAGGTTCAGGAGATGCTGCACATCGAGAAGGGCGGCGCCGAACAGCTCGCCGACGAACTCCACGCCTATAACCCGCTGATCCCGCAAGGCAACGAACTCGTGGCCACGATCATGTTCGAGATCAACGATCCCGTTCGCCGCGACGCCTTCCTGCGTTCCATCACCTGGGTCGAGAAACATCTCCATATCGATGTCGGCGGCGAGAAGGTGATCGGCGAGGCGGAGACGGATGTCGAGCGCACCAAGGCCGACGGCAAAACCTCATCCGTTCACTTCGTGCATTTCCGTTTCACGCCTGGGCAGATCGAAAAATTCCGCGATCCCGCAACGCAGGTCATGGCCGTCATCGCGCATGAGAATTATCACCACATGGCGGTGATGCAGCCGCAGGTGAAGGAAGCCCTCGCAAAAGACTTCGACTGACGTCCTAGTCGAAATTCTCGCCGGGATAGACGCCCCAGAGCCTGCCCTGTGGTGTCCAGCCTTCATAGCCTTTCGCTTCGAGGTGGCACCAGCGCGCCTTGCAGCTCGTCACGCGTACGAGAAGCCCGTTCTCGGCATAGGCGATGACCGCGGAGGCCTCGTCCGGCTCGGCATGGAGCACGGCATGTGCGCCGTCGTCTTCCGTCCCCTCGATAATCGCCGTGCGTTCACCGTCGAGCATCGAGTGCCAGATCCAGCCGCCGTCGCCTTCATGGTCGCGAATGCGCCGCCAGTTGTTCGACTCCGCGATCACTTCCAGCGGCACACCGCTTTTGCGGTAAACCCAATCGATGGGAAAATCGGTGCCGGGTCCGCGCCGTACATTTGCGCGCCCTGATTTGAGGCTCACGAAGCGCGGGACGGGAAGCCCGGTCGCCGCCCCCGGCGTTCGTTCGGGCATCGCGGCCTGCTGGCTGCTCAGCGCCGCTGTGGCAATTGGCATGTCTTCGGCAGCCGCAGGGTTCATGCTTCCCCACAGGCTGAGAAGCACGCCTGAAAGCACAGCTGCGCAGGCTGCCGCGCGCCATTCTCTTCGCCTTGCTTTTGCTGACCGCTCCCGCATCTTTATTTTCTGCCCGTTGGCCCCTCCGGTCTCCTCGACTGTTCTCGGGCCCGGTCCCCAACGTAATGTTCCGCCGAATGGATACGCTCTACCCGACTCACCGGATTTTGCCAGAAAATGGCGCAAACAACCGGATAAAACCTGATAAGAAGGGGCACACCCCCAGCCTCCATTTCGCGGAGCGCCGCCGGAGTATCTCATGACTGCCAGAAAACCGCTTGTCATCGTCACCCGCAAACTGCCCGAGCCCATAGAGGCGCGCATGGGCGAGTTGTTCGATGTCCGGTTGAATGCCGACGATCATCCTTTCACGCAAGCCGAACTTGCCAATGCGCTGCGCGAGGCGGATGTGCTGGTTCCCACAGTGACAGACAGGATCGACGCGCGTCTTCTCTCGCAGGCGGGCGAAAATCTCCGCCTCATCGCTCAGTTTGGCACCGGCATCGATAACATCGATGTGGAAACGGCCCGTCGCCGCGGCATTACGGTAACGAACACACCTGGTGTGCTGACGGAAGATACCGCCGACATGACGATGGGGCTCATCCTTTCCGTGCCGCGCCGTCTCTCGGAAGGCGCGCGATATCTGCGTGAGCATGAAGGCCAGTGGCCTGGCTGGTCGCCCACCTGGATGCTCGGCCGTCGTCTCACGGGCAAGCGGCTCGGCATTATCGGCATGGGCCGTATCGGCCAGGCTGTGGCGCGTCGTGCGCGCCCCTTCGGCCTCGAAATCCATTATCACAACAGGAAGCCTGCCAACGCCGTCATGGAGCAGGAGCTCGAGGCGCGCTTCTGGGAAAATCTCGACGACATGTTGCCAAATGTGGACATCGTCTCGGTCAATTGCCCGCTGACGCCGCAGACATTTCATCTGCTGGACACACGCCGCCTGAAGCTGCTGAAACCGGAAACCTACATCGTCAACACGGCGCGTGGTGAAATCATCGACGAGAATGCGCTGCTGCGTGCCCTCGAAGCTGGCGAACTTGCCGGTGCGGGCCTCGACGTCTTCGAGCGCGAGCCCTCGGTGAGCCCGCGCCTCGTCGCGCTTCCGAATGTGGTGTCACTGCCCCATATGGGCTCTGCCACCATCGAAGGCCGCGTCGAGATGGGCGGCAAGGTCATCGTCAACATCAAGACCTTCATGGACGGACACCGTCCGCCCGACCGGGTCATCCCGGCAATCATGTAATGAATGATCGGGTGAACCGGTTACAACACAAGAGAGCCCGGGTCATCCCGGCAATCATGTGATGGCAGCCTCAGACTGAGTGGATCGAAAGATCCTTTATTGACGGGGTTTCCCCTGTCAGCGGGTTCTTCGGATCCCATTTGAGCTTCACCGTTCGAAACCGCGTCTCGAGCGCGTCATAGATGAGCAGTTTTCCCGCAAGGCTCGTCCCCGCGCCAGTGATCTCCTTGATGACTTCCAGCGCCTGCAGCGAACCGACGACCCCGGTCAGCGCCCCCATCACGCCCGCTTCCTCGCAAGTCGGCACGGAGCCGGGCGGCGGCGTTTCGCCTACGAAGTCGCGGTAGTTCGGCTTCGGTTTTCCCTCCGCATCGCGTTCGAAGGGACGGAACACGGCAAGCTGCCCCTCGAACTGGCCGACGGCGGCGGAGACGAGCGGCACTTTCGCGAAATAGCAGGCATCGTTGACGAGAAAGCGGGTCGCGAAATTATCGCAACCATCCGCTACCAGGTCATATTGCGAAATAATGCCAAGCGCATTTTCCGCCGTCAGGCGTTCCTTGTGCTGGACGATTTTGACGTCCGGGTTGATGCGCGTGGCAGCGTCCGCCGCACTCTCTGTCTTTTCCAGGCCGAGATCGGGTGTTCCATGTGCGATCTGCCGCTGGAGGTTGGAAAGCGACACCGTGTCATTGTCGATAATGCCGATGGTGCCGACGCCCGCTGCCGCGAGATATATCAGGCAGGGGCTTCCGAGCCCGCCCGCACCGATGATGAGCACTCGCGCCTTCAGGAGCTTCTGCTGGCCGGGCCCGCCGATCTCCTTCAGCACGATGTGCCGGGCGTAGCGTTCCAGTTGTTCGTCGTTCAGTGCCATGCTCTTGCGCTCCTTGGGGCTTTATCCGCCATTCCGCGCCTGAAATGTCAATGAAAGGAGCCTTACACCGAAGAATCTTGCTGCACATGCGAAGAATGTCATGGAAATGTCTGGTTTTTTTGCGATAGTCTCTTTGTGCAATGCAACATAAGCCATGCTTGCCACCACCTACCCGCCCGGCCCCGAGGGCCGATAGAATATTCTTTGAGGATGAGGTGCCCCCGATGAACGACCCCCGCGAGATGATCGACGCTTTCACGGCTTCCGCCAACGCCGCCGCCAGCGGCATGAAGAAGATCAACACGGAGCTCATGGATTTCGGCAAGACGCGCTTCGAGACCGATACCTCTGCTGCCGAAGCGATCTTCGCTGCCAAATCCATGAAGGACATGATGGCGCTTCAGCGCGATTTCATGGTCTCGACCATGGAAGCCTATACGCAGGAAGCGACCAAGTTGAGCGAACTGACGACAGAAGTCACCAGCGAAGTGATGGGCCATCTGCCCAAGCCGGTCTCGCTCTAGGCTGGTCTTCGTCCCGAAGGTGCGGGAAACGCACGGCTTCCGCCGCGCGGTGCGAGGATATTCGTCTGGCAGGTCCGGCCGGCAAGACCGGTCCTGTCAGCCCGTGATCGTTTCTTCCACGTCGCGCAGCCGGTCCTTGCCGAAATAAATCTCGCCATCGACAAAGAAGGTCGGAATGCCGAAGGCGCCGCGCGCTACGGCGTCTTCCGTGTTCGCGATGAGCTTCGCCTTCACATCGCCGTCCTGGATGCGCGCGAGAATATGTGCGCCGTCGATACCGCCGGCGTCGAGCGCCGCTTTGATGACGTCGGTCTCGTCCATTTTCAGCGATTGCTCCCACATGGCGGATGCAACCACCTCGAAATATTTCGGCAGTATCCCGTCCATCTCGGCGGCAATCGCGCCACGCATGATCTGCAGCGTGTTCACGGGGAAATGCGTGTTGAATTTGAACTTCGTCAGATTGTGCTTCTTGATGAAGCGTTCGATCTCGAGAGACTGGTACTCGTTTTTGTTCTTGATCCCCTGGTTTGCAACCATGGGCGAGACATTGCCTGTTGCCTTGAAGATGCCGCCGAGCAGCACCGGCACGTATTTGAATGCCACGCCGGTGCGTTGCTCGATTGCCGGTATCGCCTTGCTGGCGAGATAGGCGTTCGGACTGCCAAAATCGAAAAGAAATTCCACCTGCTTGCTCATGTGAGCATCCCTCTTTTCCGTTCAGAATGTTTCCATCCACGGGCGCAGGTCGAGTTCATGCGTCCAGGCGTCGCGCGGCTGGGCATGAAGCTGCCAATAGGCTTCCGCGATGTGATCGGGGTTCAGGATTCCATCCTGATCCTTCAAGGCGTAGCGCGCCGGAAAATTGTCGCGGATGAAGGCCGTGTCGATGGCGCCATCTATGATCGGATGCGCGACATGGATGCCCTTGGGCCCAAGCTCGCGTGCCAGGCTCTGCGCCAGCGCCCGAAGCGCGAATTTCGCGCCCGCAAAGGCGCTGAAACCTGCACCGCCGCGAAGGCTCGCCGTCGCGCCAGTGAAGATCATCGTGCCCCGCCCCCGCGGTATCATTACGCGCGCCGCCTCGCGGCCTGTCAGGAAACCGGCATAGGTTCCCATCTCCCAGACCTTGCGATAGACGCGCTCCGTCATCTCGAGGATCGGTAAGTTCACATTCGCGCCAATATTGAAAACGAAGACCTCGACAGGCCCGATCTCGCGCTCGACCGTTTCAAAAAGCGCGACGACATCCTCTTCCTTTCGCGCGTCCGAACCGAAGCCGCGCGCTTCGCCGCCTCTAGCCCGGATCTCCTCGACGAGCGGTGTCAGCTTGTCCGCGTTTCGCCGCGTCACACAGGCGACATAGCCTTCTTTCGCGAAGCGTCTGGCGATGGCGCCGCCGGTCGCGTCGCCCGCGCCGATGATCATCGCGGCCTTCTTTTCGCTCATGGCGTTTTTCCTCCGCTTTGGCTGCCCCGGAATAACTGGAAATATCAGTTCCTTTTTTGAACTTGTAATTACACAATGGGTTCCAAAAAAGAACCTGTCAAGCTATGATAACCGGGAAAGGGAGTTTTCATGCGCTGGGAAGAACTGGATCGCGAGCCTTGCTCGCTTGCCCGCACGCTCTCCATCGTTGGCGACAGATGGACGCTGCTCGTACTGCGCGAATGCTTCCTGCGTGTACGCCGCTTCGAGGAATTCGAGCAGCGCCTCGGCATTGCCCGCCACGTGCTGGCGGACCGCCTGAAAAAACTGACGGAAGCGGGTGTCCTGTGCAAGAAGCCCTATCAGGAGCGCCCCCGCCGCGAGGAATACAGGCTGACCGAAAAGGGCCTCGACCTCTATCCCGTCATGCTCTCGCTGCTGGACTGGGGCGATAAATGGATGGCGGGCCCTGAAGGTCCGCCGCTGCTTCGCCGTCACAACGCCTGCGGCCATGTCGCCCATGCGGTGCCCACGTGCTCTGAATGCGGTGAGCCGCTCGATGCGCGTTCGATGACTGTGGAGCCGGGGCCCGGTGCGCCGCCCGCCATCTTGAAGGCGGCAGGCGGCGAGACAGAGTAATCCTTCAAAGGCCGTCGAAAAGCGCCGTCGAAAGATAGCGTTCTGCGAAGGAGGGGATGATCGCGACGATCGTCTTGCCCTTCATTTCCGGCCGGCAGCCGATTTCCAGTGCAACGGCGATCGCTGCTCCCGAAGAGATCCCGCCGGGAATACCCTCCATGCGGGCAGCTTTCCGTGCATGTTCAAACGCCGTCTCGTTGCCGATGGTGACCACTTCATCGATCAGCGACTTGTCGAGATTGCCCGGCGCGAAGCCCGCGCCGATGCCCTGGATCATGTGCGGGCCCGGCTGTCCGCCCGAAAGCACGGGGCTGTCTTCCGGCTCGACGGCGATCATCTTGAGTTCGGGCTTGTATTTCTTCAAAACGGAGCCGACGCCGGTAAAGGTGCCTGCCGTACCGATGCCGGAAATCACCACATCCACCTTGCCATGCGTGTCGTTCCAGATTTCCTCCGCCGTCGTCGTGCGGTGAATTTCCGGGTTCGCCGGATTGTCGAACTGCTGCGGCATGACGGAGTTGGGATGCTCCGCGAGCAGTTCCTCCGCGCGCGCGATTGCGCCCTTCATGCCTTTTTCCTTCGGCGTGAGTTCCAGTTCCGCGCCGAGCAGCGCCAGCATCTTGCGCCGTTCGACCGACATGCTCTCCGGCATGCACAGGATCAGACGATAGCCTTTTGCCGCGCAGACGAAGGCGAGCGCAATGCCGGTATTGCCCGATGTCGGCTCGATGATCACCGTGTTGTCGTTAATCTTGCCCTGTTTCTCCAGCGCCTCGATCATGGCGACGCCGATACGATCCTTCACGCTCGACAGCGGATTGAAGAATTCGAGTTTCAGATAAATGTCGGCGACGGCACCCGCTTCCTCGGCCATGCGATTGAGGCGGACCAGCGGCGTGTCACCGATAGTCTCGGTGATGCTGTTATAGACGCGCCCGCGACCTGGCTTCTTGTCTGTCATATCGGCCTCCCGGACCATTTGTGATGCCCGCACCCGATGTGCGTGCCGTTCGGATTCAGATAGTGAAGTCGGCGGTTGGTTTCGAGTTTCCGACGCCCGCCTCTTCTGCCTTGCGGCAGAGATCCTCGATAGTGATGTCGTCGAGCTTCGTTATCAGCTCGCGCTGCACCTCCTGCCAGAGCGGCGCGATCACGCGTTCGCCGAGTTCGGAAGGTTGCGCTGCTGTCGGTTCGTCCGATGCCTCCATCGCGCCGACCACGCGCACAACCTCGCCCACCGCGATGCGCCGTCGCTCGCGCGCCAGCGTATACCCTCCGCGCGGGCCCCGCACCCCTTTGAGGATGCCCGCATGAACGAGCTGCTGCATTACCTGTTCGAGATAGCGCTGCGGAATGCCCTGGCGCTTGGTGATTTCCTTCGACTGCACGGGGTCCGGCCGCGCATTGATCGCGACATCGACCACCGCTTCAAGCGCGAGCCAGGTTTTCTTGGATAGTCTCAGCATATGTCCCTCACCCCTTCGTTCCCGTCGAGCCGAAACCGCCCGCGCCTCGTGCCGTTTCGTCCAGCGCCGCAACTTCGCGCAACTGCGCCTGCGTCACCGGCGCAATCACCATCTGCGCGACGCGCGTTCCCCGTTCGATGGTGAAAGCCTCCTGCCCCAGATTGACAAGGATCACCTTCACTTCGCCTCGATAATCGCAATCGATTGTCCCCGGCGAGTTCAGCACGGTGACGCCGTTCTTGGCGGCGAGCCCGGAGCGCGGGCGCACCTGCGCCTCGAAGCCTTGCGGCAGCGCAATGGCAAGTCCCGTCGGCACCAGGGCGCGGGCGCCGGGTTGAAGTACCATCGGCTCGCCTTCCGGCAGGGCGGCGGTAAGGTCCATGCCGGCCGCACCGCCGGTTTCGTAGCGGGGCAGGGGAAGTCCTTGTGCATGCGGCAATCGCTGCACGCTCACATCGACAAGCGGGTTCATTCGGCGGCCTTTGCAGTGGAAAAATGTTCGGCAATGCGCCGCGCGAGACGTTCGGCAACCGCCTGCTTGGGGAGCAGCGGCCAGTCTTCCTGTCCTTCGCGCGTGATGAGATGGACCGTGTTGAGATCGCCGCCCATCACGCCGGTTGCGGGCGAAACATCGTTCGCGACGATCCAGTCGCAGCCCTTGCGCTCGCGCTTGGAGGTTGCGTGCTCGACGACTTTCTCGGTCTCCGCCGCAAAACCCACGACAAGCGGGGGCCTGTGATTTTTCTTCTGCGACAGTGTCGCGAGAATGTCGGGATTCTCGACCAGCATCAGCGCCGGTGCCTGCTCGCCGGACTGCTTCTTCAGCTTCTGCTCGGCATCACTTGCCACGCGCCAGTCGGCGACGGCCGCCGCGCAGATCGCGATATCGGCGGGCAGCGCCGTCTCGCAGGCTGTCAGCATTTCACGCGCCGTCTCCACGCGCTTCACCGTCACGCCGGGCGGATCGGAAAGATGGGTGGGCCCGGACACGAGAATTGTCTCCGCGCCGAGCCGCGCCAAGGCCTGCGCGATGGCGTAGCCCTGCTTGCCGGAGGAGCGGTTCGCGAGATAGCGCACCGGATCGATCGGCTCATGCGTCGGACCGGATGTGATGAGGACGCGCTTGCCCTTGAGCGGCCCGCCGCCGGGATAGGCAAGTTCGGTAAAATGATTTTCGATGGCAGCGAGAATTTCGGCGGGTTCGGCCATGCGTCCCGGTCCAAATTCGCCGCAGGCCATGTCGCCTTCGTTCGGCCCCACGAAATCGACGCCATCCGCCATCAGCGTCTCGACGTTGCGCTGCGTCGCGCGATGCGTCCACATGCGTACATTCATCGCGGGCGCGACCAGCACCTTCTTGTCGGTTGCCAGAAGCGCCGTGCTTGCAAGGTCGTTCGCGAGCCCGTTCGCCATCTTCGCCATCAGGTCGGCGGTCGCGGGCGCAACGACGAGAAGATCGGCATCGCGCGACAGCTCGATATGCCCCATCTCCGCTTCATCCGTCAGGCTGAAGAGATCGGTATAGGCCTTGTCGCCGGTGAGGCTCGAAACGGAAAGCGGCGTCACGAATTGCTGCGCGGCGTCCGTCAGGATCGCGCGCACGTTCGCGCCGCGCTCCTTGAGACGCCGGATCAGTTCGAGGCACTTGTAGGCCGCAATGCCGCCGCCGATGATCAGCAGCACACGCCGGCCATTGAGGATGCTCTCAGCCAATCTGATCTCCCGCACTGCACGTGGCGCCAGAAAGTTTTGCCGCCATTCATGTGAAAATATAAATATTCACGCCGGCGATTTGTAGATCAAATCGTGAGCCGCGCAAATAAAGGAATTGGATTAAAAACCTGTTTTTCTACAACAGGTTAACGATAAGAAGCGCACCAAGAGCCCCGATGGCGAGCCAGAGCAGGGGCGATCTGCGTTCCCGCCGCTCCTGGGCCTCGGCAATCCGCTCGGCGGATGAGGGGTGAATCCGCACCCCTTCCTCGTCCACGCTTTCGGCGAGAAGCCGTGCCGTGCGCTCCACCCGGTCGAGTGCGTCGGGCAGATGGCTCATCATGCGGCCAAGCTGCATCGCGCCTGCCGCCGCCTCTTCTATGCGCGCTTCCGGCGCCATGCGCTCCACCATCCAGGCTCTCAACGTCGGTTCGGCGCTTTCCCAGATGTTGTGATCGGGGTCGAAGTCCCGCGCAACGCCTTCCACCACAACCATCGTCTTTTGCAGCAGAATGAGTTCGGGCCGCGTCCGCATGTCGAATTGTTCCGTCACCTGGAAAAGCTGCGCGAGCAGCTTGCCCATCGAGACCTCGCGCGCGGGCCGCCCGAAGATCGGCTCGGCGACCGAACGCAGCGCCTGCGCGAAGGCATATTTGCTCTTCGTGCCCGGCACATATCCGGCTTCGAAATGGATTTCGGCGACACGCACATAATCGCGTGTGACGAGCCCGTAGAGAATTTCGGCCATGAAACGCCGCTCGTTCGGCCCGATCCGTCCCATGATGCCGAAATCGACCGCGACGATATTGCCGTCAGCATCGACGAAGAGGTTTCCCTGATGCATGTCGGCATGAAAAAAGCCGTCGCGCATCGCATGCAGCAGGAAGGACTGGATCACCTGTGTGCCGAGACGCTTCATGTCGTGCCCGGCGGCAACGAGCGCGGCACGGTCGGAAGCGGGAATGCCCTCGATCCACTCCATCGTCATCACACGTTCCGACGTCCGCTCCCAGTCGATCTGCGGCACGCGGAAGCCTGAGTCATTCGCGATATTCTCCGCCATCTCCGACATCGCGGCGGCTTCCAGACGAAGATCCATTTCGAGCTTCACGCTGTCGGCAAGCGTCTCCACGGTCTCGATGGGACGAAGCCGGCGTGCGGGCGCGTAATGACGGTCGATCAATTCTGCCGCCCAGAAGAAACTGTCGAGATCGTCGTTGAAGCGTTTCTCGATGCCGGGCCGCAGCACCTTCACGGCGACATCCCGGCCTTCTCCCATATGGCCTTCGGCCCCGCCGTCAGGCACACCGTCATCTTCGGAAATATCGCTTTCGGCTCGCGTCCGCCCGCGATGCACCTGCGCGATGGAAGCCGCCGCAATCGGTTCACTGAGATAGCTGAACAATTCGTCGACGGGTTTGCCCAGGCCTTCCTCGATCAGCGCGCGCGCTTCTTCCATCGGGAAAGGCGGCAGTTTGTCTTGCAGGAAGGTGAGATCCTTGGCGAGGTCCGGCCCGATAATGTCGGGCCGCGTCGCCAGAAATTGTCCGAGCTTGATATAGGCCGGGCCCAGCGCGGCCAGCGCCGTCGCAAGCCGCTCGCCCGCATCGGCACTTTCCTGTCCCGCCGCTTCTTCGGGTGCGCGCTCCCAGGGAAGTTTCACTTTCGCAAGCGGCATCAGCGCCAGCAGCAGCGGCGGCATTTCCTCGCGCAGTTCGAGCGGGAAAAGCGCGTCATGCCGTCCAAGCACGCGAGCCGCGCGCATCAGCCGCGCGAATGAGCGAATGCTGCGCAACATGTCAGAGCCGCCAGCCGGAATGCAGCGCCGCAACGCCGCCGACGAGATTGCGGTAGCTCACATTGCCGAAGCCCGCATCCTCGATCATGCGCTTGAATTTTTCCTGATCGGGAAAACGGCGAATGCTCTCGACGAGATACTGGTAAGGCGCGCCGTCGCCCGTCACCCATTTGCCCATCGCCGGAATGGCGGAGAAGCTATAGGCGTCATAAACCTGATCGATGACCGGCACGGCGACATGGCTGAATTCGAGACAGAGAAAGCGTCCGCCCGGCTTCAGCACGCGATAGGCATCTTTCAGCGCCCGGTCGATATGCGTCACGTTCCTGATGCCGAAAGCGATCGTATAGGCATCGAAGGAACGGTCGGGGAAGGGCAGCATCTCGGCATCGCCGCAGGCAAATTCCACACGCCCCTCGAAAGCCTTGGCTTCCGCGCGTGTCTTGCCGACGCCCAGCATGTGCCGGTTGATGTCGCAGACCGTCACCTGCGCGCCCTCGCCGGCGCGTTCCAGAAACCGGAAGGCGATATCGCCGGTCCCGCCCGCCACGTCGATCAGGTGAAAGGGCCGTGCGCTTCGCGGCGGATTCAGCCAGTCGATCATGGCCTGCTTCCACGCCCGGTGCAGTCCGCCCGACATGAGGTCGTTCATGAGGTCGTAGCGTTCCGCCACCCGCTCGAACACATCGTGGACGAGCCCGGCCTTTTCGCTCTCCGGGACAGTCCGGAAGCCGAAATGGGTTTCGCCTGCGGAGCCGCCGGTTTCCTGCTTTTTTGTATCTGCATTCATGCGGTGGACCATAGACGGTTTTCCGGGCAGGCGGAACTGCCTCCCGCTGCGCTATTGGGTCGTGGCGCGCCGCCCCGAGGGGCGCTACTTTCATCCCCTTCCGAAGATAGCGAGACCTCATGCCCGAACTGCCAGAAGTCGAAACCGTCCGCCGCGGCCTCGCGCCCGCGCTCGAGGGCAGGCGGATCGTGCATGTCACGCAGCGCAGGCCGGATCTGCGCTTCCCCTTGCCGGAACGCTTTGCCGAGCGCCTGACGGGCCGTCTTGTGTCGCGCCTCGACCGCCGGGCGAAATATATCCTCGTCCATATGGAGCCTGTATCGCCGTCCATCGGCGAGGAAGTCCTCATCATGCATCTCGGCATGTCGGGCCGCTTCACTATTCACGGGCCGGAAGGCGCGCGCCGTCCCGGCCTCTTTCATCGCGGTATGCCCGGCGCCGAACGCCATGATCACATCGTCTTCGACATGGAGGATGGAACCCGTATCGTCTATGCCGATCATCGCCGCTTCGGCTTCATGGATCTCGTCGCGGGCGCGGAGCTTGACGCCAGCGCGCATCTCGCCGCCCTGGGGCCCGAACCGCTTGGTAATGGCTTCTCCGCCGTCGTCCTGGCCGAGCGACTGAAAGGGCGGCGCACACCCATAAAGGCGGCACTGCTCGATCAGCGCACGGTTGCCGGGCTCGGCAATATCTATGTCTGCGAAGCGCTCTGGCGTGCCGGAATTTCGCCCAACCGCAGCGCGGCTTCCGTCGCGGGACCGGTCAGAAGCGAGCGCCTTGCCGCTGCCATCCGTTCCGTTCTGAGCGATGCGATTGCCGCAGGCGGCTCGACCTTGCGCGACTATGCCCATACCGATGGCGAACTCGGCTATTTTCAGCATGCCTTTTCAGTCTATGACCGCGAAGGCCAAGCCTGTTCAAAGCCCGGCTGTGGCGGTACCGTGAAGCGCATCGTGCAGTCCGGGCGTTCGACCTTCTATTGCCCGGCCTGCCAGCGATAATGATGCCAGCGACAATGATGATGGGCACGAAAAAGAGCCCGCGAAAAAGAGCCCGCGAAAAAGAGGAAGCCAATGACCGCCAGCAAGAACCGGATCGGCAAAAGAGGTCTCGCGCTCGCGTTGCTCGCCGCGCTTCTTTTCATGCCCCGGACGGCCATCGCCGGTGACAGCTATCTCGATGCCGTGGAGGACATGCCATTGATGGAGGGTCTCGCCGAAACCGGCGATGGCGGCATCATCTTCGACAAGCCCTCCGGCCGCATCGTGCGCAGCGTTGCCGAGGGCGATGTCGCGCCCGCCGAGGTGCGTGCTTTCTATGTGAATACCCTGCCTCAGCTCGGCTGGACGCGCGCGGAACAATATGAACTCATCGGCGAGCTGCTGATCTTCCGCCGCGAAAGCGAACAGCTGGAAATCCAGATTGTGCCCGTCTCGCCATCGCACACCGAAGTCCGCTTTTCCATCGAACCCATGTAGGGCTCCGGCCGGGCGGCAGCGATGGGGCTGCCGTGGTTGAAGCACCTGCCAGCCACAAGACATGCAAGAGGAGAGACGCATGGCCTACCAGAACATTCTGGTCGAGAAGAAAGGTGCCGTCGGCATCGTCACGCTTGATCGCCCGGATGCGCTGAATGCGCTCAACAAGGCGCTGATGGACGAGATGACGGCGGCACTCGACGATTATGAAGCCGACGACGACGTGCATTGCATCGTCATTACCGGCTCGGCGAAGGCTTTCGCCGCCGGCGCCGACATCAAGGAGATGCAGCCGAAATCCTACATGGACGTCTACAAGGAAGATTTTATCACTGCGAACTGGGAACGCCCCACGCGTTGCCGCAAGCCGGTCATCGCCGCTGTCGCGGGCTACGCGCTGGGCGGCGGCTGCGAGCTTGCCATGATGTGCGACTTCATCATCGCCGCCGACAATGCGAAGTTCGGCCAGCCCGAGATCAAGCTCGGGGTCATGCCGGGCGCGGGCGGCACACAGCGCCTGACGCGCTTCGTCGGCAAGTCGAAAGCGATGGAAATGTGCCTCACCGGCCGCATGATGGATGCAGAGGAGGCCGAGCGTTCCGGCCTCGTCAGCCGCGTCGTGCCCGTGGACGATCTTATGGCCGAGGTTATGAAAACGGCCCAGGCGATTGCGGAAATGTCGCTTCCCATCGCCATGATGACCAAGGAAAGCGTCAACCGCTCCTACGAGACCACTCTTTCGGAGGGTGTCCGCTTCGAGCGGCGGCTGTTCCATTCCATGTTCGCGACCGAGGACCAGACCGAAGGCATGGCCGCCTTTGTCGAGAAGCGGAAGCCCCAATTCCGCAATCGTTAAGTTCCGCAATCATTAAAAAGCCCCGTAAACCGGGCCTTTTTGCCGCGGTTGCGGGAGCCTGATCGCCGGTTGACGAATGCCGGGGGGGCGCGTATAACGCCCGCTTTCGAGGGGTCGGCTCGCGTTTTTGCGCGGGCCGCCTTTTCTTCAAACAGATTTTCGCGTGCCACCTCGGGATATGCCCGGGACATCGCGCTGACATAAGGTCCGAAGATCGATGGCGAACACGAAGTCCGCAAAGAAGGCAGTCCGCGTGATTGCAAAGAAGTCGGCAGTCAACCGTGACCGCCGCAGCCGCATGCGCAGCTTCGTCCGCAAGGTCGAGGAAGCACTCGCGAGCGGCGACAAGAACGCAGCCGAAGAAGCGCTTCGCGCAGCACAGCCCGAGATCATGCGCGCCGCGCAGAAGGGCGTGATCCACAAGAACACTGCCTCGCGCAAGGTGTCGCGTTTTGCGCAGCGCGTAAAAGCGCTTGCCTGACAGGCATTTCTCGTGACGGCCGATAATTGAATGTCGGTCTTTCGCGAGATGTGAAAAATAGAAAGCCCGCGCTTTTCGAGTGCGGGTTTTTTGTTGTCTGCGTTGCCGCGCAATTTTATTTGCGGCGCAAACGCACACACTGCGCAGTGCGACAACGCAAAAATGGAAAGTTGTTTTGTGCGATGGACTTGCGCGCCGGCGTGTATGTTTGCATTGCGGTCACCACTGCATATTGGGTGCGCGAGACGCGCCACACAGGATAAAAAATTGTCATGAAGGTGATTCTTCCGCTTGCTTACGCCAGCCCCTGCCGGTATGTTTAACAACCTCAGCGGAGGCACTGAATACTGTGTTTTTAAAGTAAAATTTTATCGAATACAGTATTGGTTTCTTCGCGCAGAGCGAAAATAAAGTATCCAGACAGAACGTGAGTGACGAGCCGGGGGGATTCGGTTATGACCCCCGTCGGGCAGACGTGTCTGGAGCCGGGCTGGGGAGCCTGGCGGTGGGTTGGGGTCAGACATTCGAGCGGCGGGTCATTTAATGCCGGGGAAATCCGAAAACGATCAGGGTCCTGCGATCATCGGCGATCGCCCGGACAACTATGCAGGAGACGTGACGCCTGAAGAGGCCTGGCGCGTCCTTTCCACCCGGCCTGATGCCGTCCTTGTCGACGTGCGCACGCGGGCCGAATGGTCCTTCGTCGGCGTGCCGGACCTGTCCGATGTCGGCAAGGAGCCGGTCCTCATGGAGTGGCAGCAATTTCCGACCATGGCGCAGAATGCGGGCTTCGCGGCGGACCTCGCCGCGATGCTCGGTACAGCGCGGCGGGAAGCGCCGGTTTTTTTCCTGTGCCGCTCCGGCGCGCGCAGCAAGGCAGCGGCGATTGCCATGTCGCAGTCGGGTTTTTCCAACTGCTTCAACATTGAAGGCGGTTTCGAGGGAGATCTCGATGCGGCGCGCCATCGCGGCGGCCGTAACGGATGGAAGGCGGCGAACCTTCCCTGGGTTCAGAGCTGATTAAGCAAGACGAAGACGGCGCGGGGTGCGCGCCTGGAGGCGGAACAGACGGGAAGGGCACGGTTCCTGTCGGTTATGGGCTAATCCCGGTGTCCGTTCGGGGCCGGAGTGAAAAGAGGCATGACGTTTTGGACGAGGAAAACATGGTGCCGTCCCCTGCAGAGAGGCGTGCGCGGGAGGTTCCTGAAATCCGCTCACTTTCCGCAGTTGCCCTTAAAAAGGGAACGCAGGACGGAACGAAAAACGGAGCATCTGGCGGACTCCGCGCGAACCGTGAAAGGGAGGGGCAGATGCCGTCCATA
>CXWF01003457.1_pt1 | contig 54617 bp, 62 predicted proteins | sample 468421 | NCBI WGS metagenome assembly CXWF01 (sample SAMEA2620812, study PRJEB7988) | marine metagenome | biome: marine biome (ENVO:00000447); feature: surface water layer (ENVO:00002042); material: "saline water (ENVO:00002010), including plankton (ENVO:xxxxxxxx)" | depth 5 m
CCGCCATCGACTTCGAGTTCGACGTCGAGCCCTTCCGTATCGATCCGCTTACGGATGATCTCGATCCGCGCGAGCTGGCTCTCGATGAAGCTCTGCCCGCCAAAGCCCGGGTTCACCGACATGACGAGCACGAGGTCGAGATCGCCGAGCAGCGGCCAGAGAAGTTCGAGCGGCGTACCCGGATTGAGCGAAAGGCCCGCCTTGCAGCCTGCCTGCTTGATCGCCTGGATCGTGCGGTGGGGGTGGGGGCCTGCTTCCGGGTGGAATGTGATGATGTCGGCGCCCGCTTTCGCGAAGCCCTCGATATAGGGGTCGACCGGCGAGATCATCAGATGCACGTCGAAGACCCGATCCGAATATGGCTTGATCGCCTTCACGATGTCCGGGCCGATGGTGATGTTGGGCACGAAATGCCCGTCCATCACGTCGACATGAATGTAGTCGGCGCCCGCCTCCGTGATGGCGCGCACTTCCTCGCCAAGCCGCGCGAAGTCGGATGCCAATATAGACGGGGCGATCTTGATACCGCTCATGTGATACCCGGTGCCAAAACGAAAGACGAAACGAAAACGACGCGAATGACAGAAGGGCGTTGCGCTCGCGCGCGGAAATCCGCCCTTCCTCAGTGCTTAACAGCTAGATTCACGGGGTGCAAGCAACTGCGCCGGTGTTGCGCGTGCGTTCAGCCAAGCGTCTCGCGGAGCGCCGCGGAGACCCTTGTCAGCGGGATCAGCTCATGTCCGATACCGCCGAAATCCTGCGCCCAGAAGGTCGTGAGGCGAGGTGTGCGGGGGGCATATTTCGCGGGCGAATGGCGGCCATAAAGCAGGATCAGCGGCACTTCGGAAATCGCCAGCATATGGCCGAGGCCGGAATCATTCGCGACCGCCGCATCGAGCCGTCGCCCCAGCGCCGCCACGAGAAGCGGCCCCTTGGGCGCGCCCTCCGGTGCCTCGTCCTCGGGGAAGAGCGCACCGGGCACTCCCGCCTTGATTTCGTCCAGCATGTCGCGCTCGCCCGGCCCCACGAAGAAGACCGGCCGCCGGCCCATTGCGCCCGCCTCGTTCGCCAGCGCGATGAAGCGTTCGAGCGGCCAGCGCTTCGTCGGGTCGCCCGAGCCCGGCGCCAGCCCCACATAGCGCGCACCCTCCGGCAGCAGCCGTGCCGCGAGCGCGGTATATTCATCCGGGATCGCGGTCGCCGCCGGATCGGCGATGGATCGGCCGCCCGATGCGAGGTCGAGAAGCCGCATCAGCCCGTCCACAAAATGCTTCGGCTTTTTCCGCGTCCATGCGGGGTTCACCTGTGGCGGCTTCACGCCGGAGAAGAAATAGTCGGCGGCGCTGCCGATAAAGAGCTTCGGCTTCAGCGTGCGCTTCACGGCAAGCGAGCGCCAGGCGACCGTTTGCGTGTCGATCAGAATGTCGACGGGGCCGGTCTCGACGCGGCGCGGTCTGAGAAGTTCACCGAGCGAACGGCCGATCATCGTTCCCTCGATCACGCGCGACAGATAAGGCGCGACGAGTTCTCCCAGTACACCCGAATAAGCGGTCTTGCCCGCCGTCACCCAGATGATTTCCGCGTTCGGGAAAGTGGCCCGAAGGCTGCGGATGAAGGGCAGCTTGAAAAGCCCGTCGCCAAGCAGCTCCGCACCGGAAAACACCGCGATGCGGCGTGGGTTCTCCGGCCTGCGCATCATGCAGGCTTGCGATAGGCGACGAGTGTCGTGCCCTTGAGATGGGCGAGCGGCAGCTCGCGGCCCAGTTCGTTCAGCGCCTTGAAGACGCCGGGGCAGCGCGGCGAATAGTCGTGCCAGAGCACATAGCCGCCGGGCGCAACCATGCGCAGCGCCTTCGCACTGTCGCTCTTCACATAGGAATAGGAATGCGCGCCGTCGACGAAGATGAGGTCGATCTGCGATGCGAAGGGGGCTTCGTCGAATTTCGCGCTGTCGCCGAAATGCTGCACAACCTTGCCTGCGACCGGCGTGTCCTCATAGTAGAACTTGTCGTAATGGGATTCGCCAAGCGCGATCTTGCGCCATTTATCCGCATCGGGATCATCCGCATTATGTTCGTAGGTCTCGTCACCATCGGCGAGATAGGTCAGCGTGTCGACCTTCGCATCCTCGGGCGCGTTGCGCGCCATCACATAGGTCGTGCGGCCCGTGGCGGTGCCGAATTCGAAAATGCGCTTTGCCTGTTTCGCCAGTGCGCCGAGCACCCATGTTTCCGTATCGTTGATGCTGGCGAGCGCCCCGGCCTGGCCGATAAAGGCGATTTCGGATTCGCGGTTGGGCCCGAGCCCGGTCGTGCGGAAAATTTCGTTCCAGGCATCGATTGCGACATGAGGCACAGGCGGCTTGCCGAAATTCGGACGAAGCTTCATCCGCACGCGCTGGCGCAGCCCGTAGGAAAGCGCAACGGCGAAAGCGCCCGCAAAAAAGACCACGAGGAAAACCAGCAACCAGAAGAGATAAGGCGAAACAGACATTCTGTCCCCGGAAGTTCAGGCCAAAATTTCAGACGCGTCCTGTCTCTCGCGCGCCCGATCCTGCGGCCAAGATAGCTGCGAGACAGGAAAAGGCCAGAAAAAGAGACAGGTCCACTCAGAGCTTGCGGGCCAGCACCTTGAGCCGGGTTTTCGGGCTCCAGACGAAGCGGACAATCTCGAAGCCATGCGCGGGCAGGAAGTGCTGCATGGCGGTTCTGGTGAAATAATGGATATGCTGCGGCGGAAAGACCTCCTGCCACGTCGGAAACTCCTTCGGTACGCGCCAGTGCCCGGCGTCCGGCGTCGTCAGGTAGAGCAGGGCCCCCGGCTTCAGCCTTGTGCGCATCGCCTCGAAATAGGCATGTGGGTCCGGCAGATGTTCGATCACCTCGATCATGAAGGCGAAGTCGAAATCCTTCCAGTCCTCCGGCAGGCTCTCCACCGCGCCGGCGTGATAGTGCCCGGCGGGATATTCCTTGCGCGCAATGCCGACGCTCTCCTCGTCGATGTCGACGCCATAGGCTTCCAGCCCGAGCCGAAGCGCGGCCTCGACGCCGGTGCCGATATTGCAGCCGAAATCGATGAAGCGTGCGCCCGGCTTCGCATGGAGATAGCGCCGGATCTGCTTCATCGCGCGCACCACCTTGCGTTCGGCCTTTGCCGAATAAAGCACGTTCGAGGAATATTTCTCGTAGATCGCGGCGATTTCCTCAAGCGAGGGCAAGGGATAAACGAAGTGGAAGCCGCAATTCGTGCAGCCGAAAATATTGTATCCATTGGAAACGCCTGCGGGGCGGAATGTACGACCGCCGCAAATGATGCAACTCGAAGGTTCGCGCGCGGCTTCGGCTGTCTTTGCTGGTTCTGTCTGTGTCAATGGTTCTGCCCGGCTGTTGCGGCGCAAGACTGCCGTGCGCCTCGGCATCCGTCAACAAGGGAAGGTCGTGCGGTCACGCCTCAGCCCCTGCGTTTCATTTATTGCGTTTCAGGCGCACAACGAAAAAGCCATCCATGCCGCCCTCAATGGCGAGGTGAGAGGGCAGGCTGCGGATGTCGCCATCGGTCGTGATGATCTCGGCCATGCCGCCCACTTCTTCCGGCATCACGCGCGCGCGTGCAAAATCGTCCTGCGCGGCGAGGAAGGCCTCGATCTGTTTTACGCCTTCTTCCGGTTCCAGCGAGCAGGTGCAATAGACGAGCGTGCCGCCCGGTGCGGTGAGCGCCGCTGCATGGGTGAGAAGGCGCTCCTGCAAGCGGGCGAGCTTGTCGCGGTCGGCAGGCGATTTCAGGCGTGTCACGTCCGGGTGGCGCCGCGCCGTTCCCGTTGCCGTGCAGGGCGCGTCGAGCAGCACCGCGTCCCATTGCCGTCCGGGTTCGAATGTTCCCGCATCCGCGACGATCGTTTCGGCGGTCAGGTCGAGCCGGGCGAGGTTCTGTTTCAGTCTTTCGAGGCGGGGTTTCGAGCGGTCGAGCGCGGTAACGCGGGCGCCCATCGCGGCGAGTTCAGCCGTCTTGCCGCCCGGTGCCGCGCAGAGGTCCAGTACCTCGCGCCCCTTCACATTGCCCAGAAGTTTGGCGGGCAGGGCGGCCGCGACATCCTGCACCCACCACGCGCCTTCGGCAAAGCCGGGCAGTTCCTCGACGCGGCCCGCATCCTCGATGCGCAACGTGCCCGTCGGCAGAACCTGTGCGCCGAGTTCTTCGGCCCATTTCGCGCGCGCGGATGCGTCTTTCACGCTGATGTCGAGGGGCGGGTTTTCGTAATGCGCCCGGACGATGCGGCGTGTGGTCTCTTCACCATAGGCCGCGACCCAGCTTTCCCACAGCCAGTCTGGCGTGTCGAGACGCTCCGTATCAAGACTATCGAGCATCGCGTCGCCTTCACGCGTGAGCCGCCGCAACACCGCATTCACCAGCGCCTTGAAGTGCCGGCCCGCGTCGTCGCGTCCCGCCGCCTCCACGTTCATGCCGACAGCGGCATGGGCGGCAACGCGCAGGAACAGGAGTTCGGCCGCGCCGCCCCGCAAGATGTTCTGCGTCACGCCCGCGCGTTTGGGCAGTTCCTTGTCGAGACAGTCCGTGATCAGCCGGTCGATGGTGCCGAGGCGGCGCAGCGCCGTTGCCGCAATGGCGCGCGCAAAGGCGCGGTCGCGGGGTTCGACACGCGCGAGGCGGCCGCCGGAGGCTTCCGCCGCAAGGGCGTCGTCGAAGGCCTGCTTTTCCTTCAGGACGGCGGTCAGCAGGATGGCCGCGCCCTCGCGGGCAGCAAGTCCCGGTTCTTCTGATTTGCGATTCATGCGGCGGTTTAGAGCATAGCTTTCCGGCGCAAGGAAGCGCCGTGTCGCTCACATCCCGCCATTAACCTCTTCAACCCCAGGGGCGGCCTGCCGCCTGGCCCATCGCCTGCGCGATGCGGCGCAGCGCCGAGATGCGGTTGCCGGTCGCGGGATGGGTCGAGAAAAGATTGTCGCGGCCCTGACCGTTCAGCGGGTTGATGATGAACATATGCGCGGTGGCGGGGTTTGCTTCCGCGTCTTCGTTCGGTGCGCCGTGGCGCGCTGCGTTGTCGATCTTTTCGAGCGCGGAAGCGAGCCAGATCGGATTGCCGCAGATTTCCGCGCCGCCCGCATCCGCCGAATATTCGCGTGTGCGGCTGATCGCCATCTGCACGAGGCCTGCCGCCATGGGTGCGAGAATGGCAAGCGCCAGCGAACCGATGATGCCGCCTGCATTGCGGTTGCCGCCGAAGAAGAGCGCGAAATTCGCGAGCATGGAAATCGCACCGGCAATCGTCGCCGTCACCGTCATGGTCAGCGTGTCGCGATTCTTGATGTGGGCGAGTTCATGCGCCATCACGCCGGCGAGTTCTTCGGGGCTCAGCATGCGGATGAGCCCGCTCGTCGCCGCCACCGCCGCGTTTTCCGGGTTGCGTCCGGTCGCAAAGGCGTTCGGCTGCGGATTGTCGATGATGTAGATCTTCGGTACCGGCAGGCCTGCGTTCTGCGCGAGACGCTTCACGATGCGCACATAATTTGGCGCGCTCGTCTCGTCCACCTGCCGCGCCTTGTACATGCGCAGCACCACCTTGTCGGCATTCCAGTAGGCAAAGAGGTTCATGCCCGCGGCAACGACAAAGGCGATCATGGCGCCGCCCATGCCGCCGATCAGATAGCCAAGCCCCATGAAAAGCGCGGTCAACGCCGCGAGAAGCATGCCGGTCTTGATCGTGTTCATCGCTTTGGTCTCTACCTCTTCAATTCTCGCCGCCTTCCGGGGTGGAAGCGCGGGGGTCGTCGCTTTATATGTATCCGGGATATGTATCCGGGCTTTATATGTATCTGGAATGTGGCCGGTTCAAGAAAGGCGGTTCTGGCGTGAACGACGAACGGAAAAACGATGAAAGCGCCGAAGCCGCGCCGGAAAAGCCGCTTTCGCCCGCTGCCCGACGCGCGCTCGCGGAAGCCGAGGAGCGCCGCCGTCTCGCCGATGCCGCGCCTTCGCGCCCGCGCGAGATCAACGGCCGTGGCGGCGCCGAGCCCACGCGCTATGGCGACTGGGAAGTAAAGGGCATTGTCAGCGACTTCTGAGCGTCTTCGCGACGGGGCGGGGGCTCGAATAAAGGACGGCCTTTGAAGGAACAATTATCGCCCCGTCTGCGCCGCGCGCTCATTGTCGCCGGTGTCGCCTCGCGTTTTCTTCTCTTCTTCGGCGGCCTGGGGTTCGCTCTCTGGTTTGCCGTCATCTGGTTTCCCGATACCTATAATCCCTTCGTGCCGCCGCGCATCGAGGACAAGCCGAATATCGTCACGAGCCTGAAGCTGAAAGGCCTCGCCGGTGAATACGACATCTGCGTTTCCGTGGTGAAAGCCTCGGGCGCGAAGGCAAGGCGCGACAGCATCTCCTCGCCCTCGGCGGGCTGCGGCATGGATGAGGGATTGCTGCTCGAGCAGTCGCGCATCTCCTATGGCGGCGGCATCAAGCTCACTTGTCCGGCCACCGCCGCGCTTCTCATGTGGGAGCGTCATGTCGTGGCGAAGGCGGCGGCGGATCATCTCGGTTCGGAGGTCACGCGCGTCCGCCATTACGGCACCTATGTCTGCCGGAATGTGAATCACGAAAAGAATGCGCGCCGCAGCGGCCATGCGCGCGGCGATGCGATCGATATTGCAGGCTTCGATCTCGGCGACGGGCGGCGCATTTCCGTGCTGAAGGACTGGGGCAAGGACACGCCGGAGGGCCGCTTTCTCACCGATGTGCATGAGGGCGCCTGCGGGCTTTTCTCCACCGTGCTCGGGCCGGACTACAACGCCCTCCACGCCAATCATTTTCATTTCGAAATGGCGCAATGGGGCATCTGCCGGTGAGGTAATGGACCGGAAAGGGCCTTGCGGGGTGCATGTGAGAGGAATAATATCCTTTCTCATTAAGGATTAAATTCCTCCATTCTGGACCGGTCATGCGCCTGGCTTGCGCCCTTCTCGCGATATTTTCAGCCTTCCCCGCCTATGCGGCGGAGCGGATGGCGGGGCCTGTGGAGGCGGAGGTCGTCCGCGTCGTCGATGGCGATACGCTGGTTGCGCGGGCGCGGATCTGGCTTGGTCAGACCGTCGAGACGCATGTGCGCCTTGCCGGCATCGACGCGCCGGAGCTCAGGGGGAAATGCCTGTCGGAAAAGGAGCGCGCGCGGGCGGCGCGGGACGCGCTGGCGCGGCTTGTCGGCGAGGGGCCGGTGATGCTCGCCGATATCGAGAGCGACAAGTTTGGCGGGCGCGTTCTCGCCCGTGTGCGAACCTCACAATCGCAGGATGTCGCCACCGCGATGATCGCGGAGGGTTATGCGCGTGCCTATGCAGGTGGACGCCGCATGGGTTGGTGCGGCGCCCCGGGCTGATCGAAGCCGGCTGCGAGTCCGGCCCGTCAGAACAGCAGATAGATCAGGATGATCACGGGGATGGGAATACCGATCGCCCAGAGCAGGATGCCGCGCATTGTCGTTCTCCTTGTCCGCATACTCAAATGTCTCAACGGATAGAACGAGCAGGAACAGGTGAGGGTTCCCGATTGAAAAGGGGCCGCTCTTGCGAGCAGCCCCTTGTTTCGTTGCGGTACGAGGTTTGACCTCTATCCCGCCTTGTTCTGCCGGTTGTCGACGAGGTCCGTGACGACGCTCGGGTCGGCCAGTGTCGAGGTGTCGCCGAGATTGGAGAAATCGTCTTCCGCGATCTTGCGCAGAATGCGCCGCATGATCTTGCCCGAGCGCGTCTTCGGCAGGCCGGGCGAAAACTGGATCAGGTCCGGCGAGGCGATGGGGCCGATCTCCTTGCGGACCCATGTCACCAGTTCCTTGCGCAATTCCTCGCTCGGTTCCTCGCCCGCATTCAGCGTCACATAGGCATAGATGCCCTGACCCTTGATGTCGTGCGGATAGCCGACCACGGCGGCCTCGGCCACTTTCGGATGTGCGACCAGTGCGCTTTCCACTTCCGCCGTGCCCATGCGGTGGCCGGACACGTTCAGCACATCGTCGACGCGGCCCGTGATCCAGTAATAGCCGTCCTCGTCACGGCGGCAGCCATCGCCCGTGAAGTAGCGGCCCGGATACTGGATGAAATAGGTTTCGACGAAACGCTGGTGATCGCCGTAAACGGTTCGCATCTGGCCCGGCCATGAATCGTCGATGCACAGATTGCCGGTCGTCGCGCCTTCCCGCACATTGCCGTCCGTATCGACAACCACGGGCTGCACGCCGAAGAAGGGTTGCGTCGCAGAGCCCGGCTTCAGGGCGGTCGCGCCGGGCAGCGGCGAAATCAGGATGCCGCCCGTCTCCGTCTGCCACCATGTATCGACGATGGGGCAGCGCTCGTCGCCCACCACGCGGTGATACCAGAGCCAGGCTTCGGGGTTGATCGGTTCGCCGACCGAACCCAGCAGCCTCAGCGATTTGCGGCTCGTCTTCTTCACCGGCTCGTCGCCTTCGCGCATCAGCGCGCGCAGTGCTGTGGGTGCCGTGTAGAAGGTGTTGACCTTGTGCTTGTCGATTACCTGCCAGAAGCGCGAGGCATCGGGATAGTTCGGTACGCCCTCGAACATCAGCGTCGTCGCGCCGTTCGCCAGCGGGCCATAGACGATGTAGGAGTGGCCCGTCACCCAGCCCACATCCGCCGTGCACCAGTAGATGTCGCCGTCCTGATAGTCGAAGACATATTCATGTGTCATCGACGCATAGACCATGTAGCCGCCGGTCGTGTGCAGCACGCCCTTGGGCTTTCCGGTCGAACCCGACGTATACAGAATGAAGAGCGGGTCTTCCGCGTTCATTTCTTCGGGCGCGCAGGTGGCGGAAACCTTCGCCGCTTCCTCCTCGTACCAGACGTCGCGGCCCGCCTCCATGTTGACGGCGCCGCCCGTGCGCTTCACCACGATGACGCTTTTCACGTCCGGGCATTTCTTCAGCGCCTCGTCGGTATTCACCTTGAGCGGAATCTTGCGGCCGCCGCGCACCCCTTCATCCGCCGTGATGACGCAGTTCGAGGTGCAGTCGAGAATGCGCCCGGCAAGGCTGTCGGGCGAGAAGCCGCCGAAGACGATGGAGTGGATCGCGCCGATGCGCGCGCAGGCGAGCATGGCATAGGCCGCTTCCGGGATCATCGGCATGTAGATGGTGACGCGGTCGCCCTTCTTGATGCCCTGGCTTTTCAGCACATTGGCGAAGCGGCAGACTTCCTCGTGAAGTTCCTTGTAGGTGATCGACTTCTGATCGCTCGGCTCGTCGCCTTCCCAGATGATCGCGACCTGATCGCCGCGCTTTTCCAGATGCCGGTCCACGCAGTTCACGCTGGCGTTCAGCGTACCGTCCTCGAACCATTTGATCGAGACGTTGTGCGGATCGAAGCTCGTGTTCTTGACCTTGGTATAGGGCTTCATCCAGTCGATCCGCTGCCCCTCGCGCCGCCAGAAGCTCTCCGGATCGCTGACGCTCTCCTCGTACATGCTGCGGTATTTTTCCGCGTCGATGATGGCGCGCTTCTTCCATTCGGCGGGAACGGGAATGACGTCGTCGGACATGAAAATTCTCCCTGGTCGGCACTCTGTCTGGGGGACGGACGCGTTTATTGTGGTTTTCGGCATTATGTCGGGCGGGCCCGAAGGCGGCAAGGCCGCTATGTTCGTGGCGGCATGGCTCGCTGGATGCTCGCGCCCGTCAGTCTTTCCGTTGCAGCAGTGCGGCGATCTCGCTGTCCTCGAACCCCGCTTCGCGAAGCACTTCTTCCGTCTGCTCGCCGAGGCGAGGCGGATGACGGCGAATGCTGGACGGGGTTTGGGAAAAACGCACCGGCGGCTTCAGCGCAAAGTAAGGCCCTGCATGCGGATGGTCGTAGCGCGCGAAGAAATCGACGGCCTTCAGATGCGGATCGTCCTGCAAGTCGTCCAGCCGGTTCATCTTCACGGCAGGAATGGAAAGCGGTTCCAGCAGCGCCAGCCATTCCTCCGTCGTCTTTGTCTCCGTCGTCTCCTCGATCATCGCATAGAGGTCGCGGATATTGGCGGTGCGCGCCTTGTAGTTGTTGAAGCGCGGATCGTTGATGTAGTCGTCGAGCCGCCCTGCCAGCTTGAAGAATTGTTCCCATTGCTTGTCGGAATAAGGCAGCAGGCCGATATACCCGTCCTTGGTGCGATAGGGGCGGCGGTCGGGATTGGTGATGCGGCTATAGGTCCACTGTCCTGTCGGCGGATCGTAGACATGGTCGTAGAAATGTTCGGCAAGCACGAAGGAGGTGACGGCTTCGAGCATCGGCACCTCGACGAATTGCCCCTCGCCGGTCCGCTCCTTGTGGAAGAGCGCGGCCGTCACTGCCTGTACCATGAAGAGGCCGGAAACCTTGTCAGCCATGATGGTGGGGATGTAGCGGGGCTTCGGGTCGCCATCCATGCGGCCGAGCAAGTCCGCCGCGCCGGAGCCCGCCTGAATGAGATCGTCATAAGCGGGAAGACCGGCGTAAGGCCCGTCCGAGCCATAGCCCGCGGCATGCACGAAAATGATGTCGGGCTTTACTGCCTTCACATCTTCGTAGGCGAGGCCGAGCTTCTTCATCGCCGCATAGCGGATGTTGGAGGTCAACACGTCGGCGGTGGCGATGATCTTCAGCAGTGCTTCGCGGCCTTGCCGGCTCCCGAGGTCCAGCAGCACCGAGCGCTTGTTGCGGTTGATGGTGAGGAAGATAGGGCCGAGGTCCGGCGCCGCGCCTTCGGGCAGGTGGCCCGGCCAGCGCATGATGTCGCCGCCCGATCCGCCGCCGCCGGTCGGCGAGGGGGCCTCGACCTTGATCACGTCCGCGCCCATGTCGCCGAGGATCTGTGTCGCATAGGCGCCGAAGACGACCGCCGTCAGGTCGACGATCTTCACGCCTTTGAGCGGGCCCTTGTTCTCGGTTTCGAGTTTCTTTGTTTTCTTTTCGTTCGCCTGCTCGCTCAACACCGTTTCTCCGCTTGCACTTCTTCGCGCCTCGTTCACGGACACCACACATATAACATGTCGGGTAGACCTTCCTCGTTGTTGGTGCCTCTGGTGCGGCGCGTTTCGGTCAGCCCGTGGCGTTCATAGAAGCGCCGGGCACCGAGATTGGCCTGAAACGTCCAGAGGGAAAAGCCCCGCGGCAGTTCTGCTTTTGCTTTCGCAAGCAGAAGGCTGCCTGCCCCTGCGTTATGCGAAGCAGGATCGACATAGAGATGATGGAGCCAGTCGCCGTCCGCTTCACGGGCGAGTGCCGCAAAGCCGATGGTCTTGCTGCCGGTGCGCTGTGCCGCCCAGACCTCGCTTCGCTTCACCATGCGGCGGATGAAAGCCCGCGTTTCCGCATCGCTGTGCAGGCCGGCGTTCAGCCAGGTCATGGTCCTGCGTGCGGCGAGGAATATCTCCGCGATCTCCGGCCAGTCGTCTTCGCTCGCGCGCTGGATGTGCATGGAGAAGTTGTAGCGTTCTCAAAAGGCCTTCACCAGCAGCGCGGACCCTTCCGTCGCCGCTTCGCGGCGGCCTGGCGATGACGACGGAGAGGGCAACGGCCCGATTCCACATTCTCCGCCTTCTCCCCTATGCTCCAGGAGCGCGATACGAAAAGTGGAAGCCGGTTTTCGTGCAATCGCGCAACCGAAAGAGAAGTCATGCTGCTGCATCATTCGAGCTGGCCGGAGATCGAGGCCTATCTCACAAAGTCGAAGGGAATCGTCATTCCCATCGGCTCGATGGAGCAGCATGGGCCGAATGGGCTCATCGGCACCGACGCCATTTGCCCCGAAGCCATCGCGCAACGCGCGGGCGCGGAAGCGGGCTTTCTCGTCGGCCCCACCTTCAATGTCGGCATCGCGCAGCATCATCTCGGCTTTCCCGGCACCGTGACGCTTCGCCCTTCGACCATGATCGCCGCCATTCATGACTGGGTCGGCTCGCTCGCGCGGCACGGTTTCGAACGCATCTATTTCTTCAACGGGCATGGCGGCAATGTCGCGACCATCGAAGCGGCATTTTCGGAAATCTATGCCGACCGTTCGCTGGCGCAGGACGCAAGCAATCGCGGCCCCGTAAAGTGCAAGCGCGTGAACTGGTGGGACTTCAAGCCCGTCATGGATTTCTGCAAGGAACGTTACGGCTCGGCGCATGGTGCTCATGCGACGCCATCGGAGGTCGCCGTCACCTATTTTCTCTATCCCGACGCTATCAAACATGTCGAGATGTCGCCGAAGGTCGCACCCTGGGGCCGCTACACCGATGCGGAGAGCTACCGCGCCGCCTTCCCGGACGGGCGCATCGGCTCCGATCCCTCGCTCGCCGACCCGAAAGACGGCGAGAAGCTGATCGCTCTTTCCGCTCAGGGGCTGATCGAGGATTTCCGAAAATTCGAGGCGGTGTAAGGGGTTAGAGGTTAGCTTGATATTTCAAGCTGTTTCTTGATATATCAAGGCAACCGAAAGGAGTTGCCCCATGACCATTCGCCAGAAATTTGCGAGCCAGGCCGATGCCGAACTGCTGGAGCGGATGCGCGAGCTTGCGAAAGCGGAGGGACGGCAGTTCCAGGCCGTGGTGGAGGATGCCTTCCGCGACTATCTCGCGCGTAAATCGGGCGAGCGTCCGCGCGGGGAGGTCATGTCGCATTTTCGCGATAGCGTCCGTCGCAATGCCGAGCTCTACAAACGGCTCGCGAAGTAGCGCCGTCCCATGCCCGACTATCTGACGCTCGCGGAAGTTCTCGCGATTCACGAAGAACTGATCGATCTCTATGGTGGCGCACCCGGTGTGCGCGACATGGGGGCGGTCGAGTCCGCGCTCTTTCGTCCGCAGACAGGTTATTACGAGGACGTGATCGCGGAGGCGGCGGCGCTGCTCGAAAGTCTCGCCATCAATCATCCCTTCATCGACGGCAACAAGCGCATCGCTTTTGCCGTCGCGGACGTCTTCCTGCGGCTCAATGGATATCTGTTCGAGGAAGACCCGGTTGATACCTACGATTTCATGATCGGCCTCTTCGAACGCGGCGAGTTCCGCTTCGAAAAACTGGAGCCGTGGTTGCGGGAGAAGGTGCGGGTGCTCTAGTCCCGATGCCTGCTTGTTCCGTCGCCGGCCGGAACAGGCAGGCGCGGTTCACCTTCATCTTCGCATCGACAGCTTCAAGAAGATTGAAGCTGAGCGTGGTGCCGAGCCGGTTGAGAAGAATGAGAACATCGGCCGTCTCGCGCGCGGCTTCTTCGGTATCGCCCTTCTCCAGCACCTCGATGAATTCGTCCATCTCGATGCTCGCGCGCCTTGCAGGCGCTCGTAATGACGAAAGAAAGACGGGGATTACTTTTCTCGTCGCCTGTCCCGGCGAAAGCCGGGGGGCCCACCTTTGTGCCACAGCGGGGACAAGTGGCCCTTCGAACCGGAAGAGGCCGCGAGAGAGACGAAGGAAGAGACGGAATGGGAGACTGCGCCGTCTCTCGCTTCGTCTTCGCGAAGCGCACAAAATTCATTTGTGACGTTCTTGTGACGTTTTGATGATGGTCGCGTCTGTTTATCCCCGCGCCGGGGGATAAACGGCGATCCGCACCACGCCTTCCACCACTTCGACCGGCACGGCCTCAAGCTGCTTTCCCACGCATGGCCCGCTCGTGCAGTACCCGTCCTCGATGCGGAAAAGGGCTGCGTGATTGCCGCAAAGGATCTGGCTCTCGTCCTGCGTCAGAAACCTGTCCGGCCAGTTGTCGAGGCGCGTTGCGGCGTGCGGGCAGAGGTTCAGATAGCCGTAAACCGCGCCACTCTTCCGTATAAGGAATATATTGATCCGCGAGGCGCCGCTGCCAAGTGTCAGGCCCTTCGCGCCCGGATCGTCCAGTTCATCCAGCGCGCAGAGCGGCGTTCCAGGCGCAGGCAGCGCTAGCTTCCTCACGGCGCTTTCTTCACGGTGCCTTTTTCAGGCCGCCCATCTTGCAGATGAGCTTCCATTCATCTTCGCGTACGGGCTGCACGGAAAGACGCGAATTGTTGACGAGCACCATTTCGTGAAGTGCAGGTTCCTTTTTCACGTCTTCAAGCGTGACGGGGTTTGGCAGATCCTCGACGGCTTCGATGTCGACAAGGCCGAACCTTCCCTTTTCGTCGGTCGGGTCGGGACGGTGTTCGCCGATCACGCGAACGATGCCGACGATCCGTTTCTCGTTCACCGAATGATAGAAGAAGCCGTAATCGCCCTTCTTCATCGCCTTCATGTTGTTGTTCGCCTGGTAGTTGCGAACGCCGTTCCAGGGCTCGCCCTTCTTGCCCTTCTTCTTCTGGTCTTCCCATGACCAGGTGGAGGGTTCGGATTTGAAAAGCCAGTATGCCATCGGGTCCTATTCCTTTTTATTCCTGCGGGCCCAGCAGCCATTTCCATGCGCGCACTTCCGTCTGCGCAAAGAGACCGGCCTTGTTGTAAGGATCGTTCTCGGCAAGCTTCTCCGCCGTCGCCCGATCTTCGACATCGATCACGAGCATCGAGCCGTTCATCACGCTCGCATCGTCATTGGTGAAAGGACCGCCGATCTTCACGCAACCCGCGTCGCCCCAATATTTCAGATGCGCATCGCGATTGGCGAGACGGAGTTCGAGCGCGTCCGGTTTGTCGGTGCAGATAAGACAGAAGAGCATGATGCGCGTTTCCGTTTTCGTTTCTGGTTCGTTTCCGCTTCTGGTTCGATTCCGGGCGTCAGCCTTCGGCCTTGAAGGGGCGGGCAAGAAGTGTGGCGATGGTGTCGTCGATTTTCGCCTTGCCGGTGACAATGGCGGCGACCGCTTCGGCAATCGGCATTTCAATATCGTATTTTTTCGCGAGTGCAATGACGGCGGTTGCCGAGTGGACGCCTTCGCTTACCGAATTGCGCGTGCCCATCACCTCTTCCAGTGTCTTTCCTTCGCCCAGCGCCATGCCGAGCGACATGTTGCGCGACTTCGGTGAGTTGCAGGTGAGGATGAGATCGCCGAGCCCCGAGAGGCCCATCAGCGTTTCGGTGCGCGCGCCCATGGCGACACCGAGCCTTGCGAGTTCCGCAAAGCCGCGCGTCGTCAGTGCCGCGCGGGCGCTGTCGCCGAGCTTCTTTCCCTCCACGATGCCGCAGGCAATCGCGAGGACGTTCTTCACAGCGCCGCCGATCTCCGCGCCGATCAGGTCGGATGAATAATAGGGACGGAATGCCGGAAGCCCGATCGCATGGACGAGGGCTTCCGCCACGTCTTCGTCCGCGCAGGCGAGCGTCACCGCGGTTGGCAGGCCTCTCGCAACTTCCGCGGCGAAGCTCGGGCCGGAAAGCACGGCGGGTTTCGCTTGCGGCGCGGCTTCGGCAAGAACCTCCGTGAGCAGATAATTCGTCGATTGCTCCACGCCCTTCGCGCAGAGGACCACGGGTGTGCCTTCGGCGATTTCGGGTGCGAGCTGTTCCAGCACGCGGCGCATATGCTGCGCTGGCGTTACCATCAAGATCGCATCGGCTTGTGCGATTTCCTTCAGCTCGCCCGTCGCGCGCAGGCTTTCGTCGAGGGGGATGCCGGGCAGGAAGAGGCTGTTCTCGTGCGTACCGTTCACGCTCTCCACGACCTCGGCCTCGCGCGCCCAAAGCGTGACCTCGCGGCCTGCCTTGGCGGCAACCTGTGCGAGCGCCGTGCCCCATGCGCCTGCGCCGACCACTGCTATCTTGTTGTATTTACTAGTCAAACTATCACTCCGGGGCGTCGTGCATGTTGTAGGTGCTAATGATTGAACGATTCGTTGAATGTTTACCCGGCCGCTCTACAATTACCTGTATGACCGCTCAAGACGATCCGCACCAGAAAATCATCGCGGCCGCAAAAAAGCGTTTCACGCATTACGGCTATACCAAAACCACGATGGCCGAGCTTGCCGTCGATTGCGACATGTCGCCTGGCAATCTCTACCGCTATTTCGCGGGCAAGCTCGATATTGCCGAGGCGATCTGTCGTGAGGCTTCGGTGCAGACAGCGGACGATCTCCAGCGCATTCTGACATCGTCGGGGCGCAGCGCTTCCGAACGGCTCCACGACTTTCTGTTCATGGATCTCAGGGAAACCTTCCACAAGCTTGAGGAAGATCCCAAAATCGTGGAAATGGCGCAAATCGTTACCGCCGAACGTCCGGAGTTTCACAATGAGGGGCTGGCGCGTGAACGCGAGGTTCTCTGCCGTATTGTCGAGCTCGGTAATCTATCGGGCGAGTTCGATGTGCCCGATCCGGAATTCGCAGCGGAGATGATCCAGGCCGCGACCCTCAAATTCAGCTATCCGCAGCTCTTCACCCGTCTGCCGCTTGCTAAACTCGAGCGCGAACTTGAAGGCGTCTACCAGATTGTCGTGGCGGGATTGAAAGCGGGCTGTGCGGCCTGCGTGGACCCGGAGAAAGTCGCCGTCGAGGCTTGAACCGTTCCAGACTCACCTCTTAACTCATTGTTTTAGTGCGCTGCGTCATTTCTTATAGCGCGGCGCATTATTTCATCAAGGTTCTGATTTCCATTAAGGATTTTGGATTGAGTCTCCTGTTTGTGTTGCGCTGCAGCAACATCAATCATGATGATTGAACATTTTTGATTTTGTTCATTGTTTTCCATTCAAGGGGCGCCTACATCCAGCTTGTGAGCGGCTACCCCGGAACAAAAACCCGCTCACAGGCATCAGGAGACGAGCCATGACCTACATGAACAAAAAGCTGACCAACCGCGTCATCACCCTTGCCCTCGCCGGTTACACGCTGGCTTTCGTCGCCCAGGTTGCTGCCCAGTACGCAGTCTGATCCAGACACAAGTTTTCAAAACGGGCGGCGTTTGCTCCCGGATGCGAGAAGGAAGACCGACATGACGTTGAACCCGAATTTCCGTCAGATCGCGGAGCGCGCCGTCACCAAAACCGCCGCCGCATTGCTTGTGGCCTACACGCTCGTACTGGTCGTGCAGACCTCGGGCGCTGCCCGCATCATCTGATAGTTCTTGCAGGCTTCTCGACCGGGCCGTCCTCCCTCCCCTTGTGTGGCCCGGTGATCCCCGAGCCCTCTCTCGAAGAGGGCGCTTGGCCCCGCCGCTTCCCCTCGCGGCGGGGTTCTTTTTTGCAAGATGGACCCAAAACCCGGGTCAAAAAAATCAAGAAAGATGCTGCTTTGCGAAGCGCACAATATGCGCAATCGCCTCGCGGGCTTCCGGCAGCATGTCGGCATTGAGCTGCCAGACATGCCAGACTTTCGGCCAGACCTCGATAGCGGTTTCGACACCCGCCGATTTCAGCGCTGCGGCCATGCGGGTCGAGTCGTCGCGCAGCATTTCGCGTTCACCAACCTGGAAGAGGGTGGGTGGGAAGCCGCTCACATCGCCGAAAAGCGGTGAAATGAAGGGGTCGCGCTCATCGGCACCGGGGCAATAGACCGGCATCAGGCTATCCATCATTTCTTCGACGAACATCGAATCCGCCTCGGCATTGCTGTGGCGGGATTCGCCCGAACCCGTCATGTCGGTTGCTGGCGAAAGGCAGATCAATGCAGCGGGAAGAGGCAGACCCTCCGCCTTGAGGCGCAAGGCAAGTGCCAGCGTGAGATTGCCGCCCGCGGAATCGCCGCCGACCAGGATCGATTTAGCGGCAATGCCCTTGTCGAGCAGACCCTTGTAGGCGGTCACGCAGTCATCAAGGCCGGCGGGATAAGGGTGTTCGGGCGCAAGGCGATAATCGATGGCATAGACGGGGACGCCGATATCCTTTGCGAGCCGCCAGGTCAGCGGGCGGTGTGTGCGCGGCGATCCTGCGACGAAGCCCCCGCCATGAATATAAAGGAAAGCCTTGTCCTGCCGCGTTTCCGGGGCCGAGATCTTTTCGGTGGCCACCCCGGCGAGGCCCAATTCCTCCACGGCGATGCCGGAGGGAAGTTTCGACATGCGCGGTTCCATCTGTGCCATCATCGGCCGCAGGAGCTGTATGTCGGGGTTCTTGCGGAAGCGGCGCTTCACCTGCCAGCGAATCACAAGATTAATGAGGGTTAGCTGGAAGCTCATATCAGAGAAGTCCTCTCAGGCTTTCACGCCGGCTCCCCGTGCGGGTGCGGCCTCGGGATCGAGCGGCCAGCGCGCACGCGGACCGGTGTCGATTGTGTCCGTCAGTCCGAGCGAAAGCCTCTCCGCCCCCGCCCACGCGATCATCGCGCCGTTATCCGTGCAGAGTTTCAGCGGTGGCACAACAAATTCGTAGCCGCAGGCGTGAGCAGACACCATCAAACGCTGGCGTAGTGCCATGTTTGCCGCGACCCCACCTGCCACGACCAGACGGCGATGACCGGGGGGGATCACCTCGTCGGCAAGCGCCATGGCGTTCTCCACGCGCTCGGAAAGGACGTCCGCGACCGCGAACTGGAATGAGGCGGCAATATCGGATTTGTCCTGATCCGTCAGGTTGCCAAGGTTTTCCGCGGTCTGCCGGACGGCTGTCTTGAGACCGGAGAAGGAAAAATCACAGCCGGGTCGCCCGTTCATCGGGCGGGGGAGCGGAAAGCGCGCCGGGTTTCCTTCTTTTGCCGCACGTTCGACGGCGGGTCCGCCCGGATAGCCGAGCCCCAGAAGCTTGGCCACCTTGTCGAAGGCTTCGCCCACGGCATCGTCGATCGTCGTACCAAGGCGGCGATAATGGCCGACACCCTTTACTACCAAGAGCTGGCTATGGCCGCCTGAAACGAGCAAGAGGAGATAGGGGAAAGGAAGTGCGTCCGTCATCCGCGCGGTCAGGGCGTGGCCTTCGAGGTGATTGAGCGCGACGAAAGGCAGCCCGCGCGAAGCCGCAATCCCCTTGGCGGTCATGAGCCCGACGATTACGCCGCCGATCAGGCCCGGCCCTGCCGTGGCGGCGATACCATCGAGATCGTCCCAGCCGAGTTTCGCCTGTTTCATGGCGCGTTTGATAAGTCCGTCCAGATGTTCGACATGGGCGCGGGCCGCAATTTCAGGCACCACGCCGCCGAAGGGCGCATGCTCCTCGATCTGCGAAAAGACGACATTGGAGAGGATTTCACCTGGCACATTGGCCCCATGCCTGCGGACGATTGCAGCTGCGGTCTCGTCGCAGCTCGTCTCGATGCCGAGGATGGTGAGTGGTTCTGTCACAGCCTTGCCTGAAAAAGAGCCTGAAAAGTACCCGCAGCCCCTCTCATTACAGGGCCGAAAAGGTTATAAGAAGCCCCGGCGGGCCGGTCCCGCCCGGGAATTTCCGTTGGCATACAACTTTAGAGACCCTGCATGCAACGCCGCTACCGTATCGGCACAAGAGGTTCAAAGCTCGCCCTCGTTCAGGCGAATGAAGTCGCGCGCCGGATCGCGCTTGCGAGCGACGCTCCTGTTGAGGAAGTGACGGAGATCGTCGTCATCTCGACTGAAGGTGATCGGGTGCAGGATCGGGCGCTGTCGGAAATTGGTGGCAAGGGGCTCTTCACGCAGGAAATCGAGGAGCAGCTCGCGGATGCGCGGATCGACGTCGCCGTCCATTCGATGAAGGATATGCCGACCCTGCTGCCGGACGGACTCGTGATCGATTGCCTGCTGGAAAGGGCCGATCCGCGCGATGCCTTCCTTTCGCTGAAAACGGGGTCACTTGCTGATCTGCCCGCCGGCTCTCGCGTCGGCACCTCCTCGCTCCGCCGGGCGGCGCAGGTAAAGGCAAGGCGGCCCGACCTTGAGGTTGTGCCTTTTCGCGGCAATGTCGATACGCGGTTGCGGAAGCTTGGCGAAGGCGTTGCGGATGCGACCTTCCTTGCGGTTGCCGGTCTCACACGCATGGGGCTTGCGGACAAGATCACTGCCTCGGTTTCTCCGGAAGATATGCTTCCTGCCGTGGCGCAGGGCGCTATCGGGATCGAGCGCCGCGTTGCCGATGACGAGGCGGCTCATCTCCTCCAGAAGCTGCATCATGTGGAAACGGGTCTGTGCGTTGCCGCTGAGCGGGCCTTTCTTGCCGTTCTGGACGGTTCCTGCCGTACACCCATTGCGGCGCTGGCTGAGATCGCGGGTAAGCGCATGCGCTTGCGAACCATGATCCTTACGCCGGATGGCCAGGAAATCCACGAGACGGAGCGCGAAGGGCTTGCCGCCGACGCTATTGCGCTTGGTGAGGATGCGGGTCAGGAACTCAAGGGTCGCGCCGGACCGAATTTCTTCGACGCGAGCTGAACGATGCGGCTTCTCGTCACGCGGCCCGAGGAAGACAGCGCCTCGCTTGCCGATGCGCTTGTCGCGCTCGGTCATGAGGTGGTGATGGCGCCTCTTCTCACGATCCGTTTTCTCGATGATGTCTTCCTTCCGGGGGACAGGTGGCAGGCGCTTCTCTTTACCAGCGCAAACGGTGTCCGCGCACTGGCGCGCCGGAAGGACGCCGGTCGCCTTCTGCCGCTCCCTGTCTTTGCCGTCGGCCCCGCCAGCGCCGATGCCGCGCGCGCAGCGGGTTTTGCGACTGTCGAGGCTGCGGGTGGCGACGTCACGTCGCTGGCGGCTTATGTCTCTGGCGCGATCAAACCCGAGACGGGGCCTCTTCTCCATGTGGCGGGTACTACGCTCGCCGGTGACCTTGCGGGCATGCTCGGCGCGCAAGGCTTCGATGTGAAACGCGTGGTGCTCTACGAAGCCGTGCCTGCCCCTGTACTGCCCGAAGCGGCGCGTCAGGAAATCGAGGAGGGTTTGCTTGACGGTGTCCTGCTTTATTCGCCACGTACGGCGCGCACTTTCGCTTCGCTTGTCCTTGAGGCCGGACTCGCGAACAGGACAGAGGGCCTCGTGGCTTATTGTCTGTCGTCGAACGTAGCCAAGGCACTTCGCGATTTACCCGGACTTACGGTGAAAATTGCGCGTGAACCGGACCAGGCGGCGCTGCTGGCTTTGCTGCCGGCCTGATTTTCCCGGAACTTCGCCCTGACCCATGCGCTTTGAGCCTCTATAGTGGCGGCGACAGGGATTTCCCCAGAAGGCTTGAAATGAGTGATCCAAACGGCAGCGGCAAGGACGGCAAGACGGGTGCCGGCGAGAATGCGAAGGAAACGCAGGCGGAATATCTGAAGCCCGCGGATGGCAAACCGCGCGGGTCGACGAAGCGCGAGAAGGAGCCGCGCACTCTCGAAGGGAAGGCCGAGCCTGTCGAGGGCGAAGCCGCGGCAGCGTCTGACGACAAGTCTGCGAGCGAGAAAACAGAGGCCCCGGGCTCTCAGCGTTCGCCTTTGCCGCTTGTTCTCGCGGCCGGGGTCGCGGGACTTGGCGGCGCGGCGGTAGCGCTCGCGGCTGTCTGGTTCGTGGGGCTGCCGCCGCGCGCAGGCGAAGAAGATGTCTTTGCCGGTATCGAACAGCGTATCGACGCGCTTGAGGCCGGTGCCAGCGAAAGCGCCACGCAATCCGGTGCGACGTTCACCTCGCTCGGTGAGCGCATCGACCAGCTCGAAAAAGATCTCGCGGTTGCGTCGGAAACACCCGACAGCGCTGTCGCGCTTCGTGAGCGGATCGAAACTCTCGCTGCAGACATCCAGAAAATGGCGTCCGCGCTCAATGATACGCGTGACTCACTGCGTGACCTTGAGCAGAAGGTCGGCGGGATTTCGGAGAGCCTGCCGCCACCCGGCATCGCCGATCAGGTCGGCAGCATCGAAACGCTGGCGAGGGCTCTCGATCTTCGCCTTGCCTCGCTCGCGCCGGAGGTGCAAAAGATGGAAGATCGTGTGGCCCGGCTTGAAGAAGAGAAGGACGATCCCGACGCTGCCGCGCGCGCGGCGCTCGGTCTTGCCCTCGCGAATCTTGCGCGTGCCGCCGAAAGCGCCGGTTCCTTCGAAACCGAACTTGATGCGGTGCGCACTTTCCTGCCCGAAGAGACAGCGCTTGCCGGTCTCGCCAAGGCCGCGTCTGGAGGGGTGCCGACGCGTGCGGCGCTCGAAGCGCGCTTCCCGGCGCTTGCCGAGGATATCTTCGATGCGGAGCGTCGCGCGGATGCGGACGGATGGTGGTCGCGCTTCGTCGCCAATGCGAAGTCGCTCGTCACGATCCGCAAGACGGGAGAAATTTCAGGCGATACGACCGAAGCAAAAGTTGCGCGCATGGAAGAGCGGCTCAAGGTGCATGATCTTGAGGGTGCGGTGAAGGAAGCCGAAACGCTCGAAGGCCCGGCCGCGGAAGCGGCGGCCTCATGGCTCGACGATGCGCGTGCGCGCCTTGAGACGGACCGGCTTGTGAGGGAGCTCAGCGCAAGCGTTGCGGCGCAACTCGCCAAGACGAAGGGCTGACGCCGATGCTGCGCGCTCTTTACACATTCCTCATCATTGCGGTCCTCAGTGGTATCGCGATCTGGCTTGCTGACAATCCGGGCGAGCTTGTCATGCATTGGCGCGGGTATGAAATCCGCACAAGCTTCGTTGTTGGCGTCGGTGCGATGGCGCTTGCGGCCTTCCTGGTCCTTCTCGTCTATCGCATCGTGGTAAGCTTCATCGAGACGCCGGCAAGCGTTTCGAATTTTCTTGAAAAGCGTCGTCAGCAGAAGGGCTTTCTCGCTCTCTCGCGCGGGATGGTTGCGGTTGCCGCAGGCGATGCCGCCGATGCCAAGAGGTATGCAGCGCAGGCACACAAGCTTCTGGATGCACCGCCGCTGACGCTTCTTCTCGCCGCGCAGGCAGCGCAGCTTGAAGGTGATGAGGCAGGGGCGACGAAGCATTTCGAAAAGATGCTGGCCGCCCCGGAGACAGAATTTCTCGGCCTTCGCGGTCTTTTCATTCAGGCGCGGCGCGCGGGCGATCGCGATGGCGCGCTGGCCTATGCACGCCGGGCCTTCGATCTGCGTCCGCAAACCCCTTGGGCGGCGCAGGCCGTCTTCGAAATCGAGGCGGCGGAAGAAGACTGGGATGGCGCGCTGAAGACGCTCGACCGCGTGGTCGGGGCAAAGCTTATTCCGCGCGATGATGCGCGCCGCCGTCGCGCTGTGCTGCTTACCGCCTGTGCGATGACAGCGGCGGAAGCCGCGCGCAGTCAGGTGGGCGATGCGCGCAAGCCCGCCCTGGAGAAGGCCGCAAAGCTTGCGCTTGAAGCTGTTTCACTCGAGCCGCATTTCGTGCCTGCCGTTGCGCTTGCCGCCGAGCTCTGTGCGAAGACGGGTCACGTCCGCAAGGGCATGAAGCTTATCGAGGAAGCATGGAGCGTGGTGCCGCATCCGGACCTTGCTGATGCCTGGCTCGATCTGGTCGAGGACGAAAGCGGCTATGCCCGAGCGGAACGCGCGAACGCGCTGGCCGTCCGCAATCCCGATCACCTTGAAAGCCATATTCTCGTCGCCCGTGGCGCTATCGGTGCGCGCGACTGGAGGGCGGCGCGCGAGGCGCTCGCCCCTTACACCGGTCCGGCGGCGCAAGAACAGCCGGGACAGCGGGTTTGCGAACTCATGTCCGAGATCGAGGAAGGAGAATATGGCGACCGGGGTGCGGCAAGGAGCTGGCTCACGCGCGCACTTCATGCACCGGAAGATCCTCAATGGACGGGGAACGGGTATCGCTCTCCGCGCTGGTCTCCCATCAATCCGGTGACCGGCGAATTCGATGCGCTCGAATGGACAGCGCCGGTCATGGCGCTTGCGCAGAATGAAGCGCCTGTTCCTCATGATATCTCCGACGAGAATGCTTCCAGTCCCGAAGGTCCGCTCGACGCCCCAGTTGCACCTGCTATGCGCGAGGGGGGAGCCACCGGCGAAGCTCTTGCCTTTCAACCGCCCCTGCCCGACGATCCCGGTCCGGATGAAACCGGGGACAAGCGGGAGGGGGAGAATAAATGGTGAAACGGCTTCTGGCTGGCACGGTGACGCTTGTTCTGCTGGCATTTGCCGTGATCATGATCTCGTTCGTGCAGCTCGATGTGCCGCGCGAACAACTCATCGGAAAATATGCGACCGGGGCTTCGCAATTCGTCATATTGCCGGACGGGTCGAGCGCCCATATCCGCGACGAGGGAAATCCCGAGGGGCCGGTGCTGGTCCTGGTGCATGGCTCCAATGCTTCGCTCCACACATGGGAGCCATGGGTCGAAGAGCTGGGCGACAGCTATCGCATCATCAGCATGGATCTGCCGGGGCATGGGCTTACGGGCCGTGTGCCGGGCGATGACTATACGCGCGAGGGTATGACGGCCTTCGTTCACGAGGTGCTGAAAACGCTTCATGTCAGGCGGTTCGCCATCGCGGGCAATTCGATGGGCGGCGGCATTGCCGCGCTTTACACGCTCGAGCATCCCGAAAGCGTCTCCGCGCTCATCCTGGTCGATGCGGCTGGCATTCCGGTCCAGCGCGACGATGACGATGTGCCGCTCGCCTTCCGCGTCGCGAACATGCCGGTCGTCAGCAATGTCATGCGCTACGTGTTGCCGCGCTCGCTTGTCGAGGAGGGGGTACGCAAGGTTTTTTTCGACCAGTCAAAGGTGACGGACGAGATGGTCGCGCGTTATTTCGATCTCACGCTGCACGAAGGCAATCGCGATGCGACGCGGATGCGCTTTGCAAGCTACGCCTCCCGCAATGAGAAAGCCTTTGCGGACCGGCTTGGCGAAATCAAGGTGCCCGTCCTCGTCCTCTGGGGTGACCAGGACGGGCTCATTCCCGTCTCGGCGGCCCATGAGTTCCAGAAACGGATTCCGCAGGCCGAACTCGTCATCTTCGAGAATGTCGGGCATGTGCCGATGGAGGAGATACCCGAAGCGAGCGCCGCGGCCGTGCGCAGCTTTCTCGCGAAAGGTTGGGCCAAAGTGCCGGCTCCTGCCGGAAAGGGTGAGGCCGCCCCGGGGGGCTATGCGGAACAGCAACCCGAAGCTACTGAATAAGCCCAAATATTTCCCGGAGCCCTTTCTCCCTGTTGCCAAAGGCGCGATGGCGGGGTATCTGAGGGCCCCTGCGGACAGGTGGATTTCTACCCGTCCCGCGGCCGCTTTAGCTCAGTTGGTAGAGCACCTCATTCGTAATGAGGGGGTCGGGTGTTCGAGTCACCCAAGCGGCACCACTTTTCCCTGATTTCCTTCCGGCCAATCTTTCGGTTTCGCGGCTGTGGTTCCGGTCCATGACATGCGCTGTCGTGGCGTGTGGGAGGCAGAAAGGCCGTTCCTTCGCGGGGAGGAAACGGCCTTTTGCCTATCGGAGGCTGCTTGCCATCTTTTATGCGCCGACGCGGCAATCGCGTATTGCGAAGGAGGGGCGCAAGTACGGACTGTCGCTCGCGCTCTTTACCCAGCGCCCCTCGGAGCTCGACACCACGATTCTTTTGCAGTGCAGCACGGTGGTCGCCATGCGCCTCTCCACGGAGCGGGATCAGCAGGTGATGCGCGCGAATACGCATGCCGGGACTCTCGGTCTCCTCGATTTTCTACCTCTTCTGGGCGACCGTGAAGCAATCGTGCTTGGTCAGGGGGTCGGAATGCCCATGCGGATCAAGTTTGCGGATATTGCCGACAAGGGTGTGCCGAGAAACCTCAGCAGCGGATTCTCGCAATCCTGGAGCAAGCCTGATCTCGACCGGGCCGGGCTTGAGGCGATTGTTTCGCGCTGGCGTCATGAGGGCCGTGAGCGGCGCGGTTACTGATCGAAAGGTGGCCGGGCAAAAGAAGATATGGGCGCGGCATAATGTCTGCGGCTATGTCTCTGCATGTCGGTGGTTCGCTGATACACCGGGTTTCTTCCTTGATATGCTTGCGGCCTCGGTTTCCAGAATACAGAGAGGCTACAATGTTCCGTTCCCTTCGTTTTCTTCTTCCCCTCGTTCTCGCCATGCCGCTTCTCGCGGCCTGTGGCGATGAAGGCGCAAGCGATATTTCCGTTAGCGACGCCTGGGCGCGCGCGAGCGTAACCGATACAGGGGCGGCCTATGTCACGATCGCGAACAATGGCAATGCCGACGATGTCCTTCTCGAAGCCAGGTCGTCCGTCGCCGCGAAGGTCGAGGTTCACGATATGACGATGGAGGGGATGGTGATGAAGATGCGCAAACTCGACGCCCTTCCCATCAAGGCGGGCGACGAAGTGGCATTGGCGCCCGGCGGTAAACACATCATGCTGATCGGCCTCAAGCAGGCGCTCGAGGAAGGCATATCCGTGCCGGTAACCCTCGTCTTTGAAAAGGCCGGAGAAATCGAGGTGGATGCACCGGTTCGGCCGGCGGGCGGGATGAGCCACTAAAAGTTCCCATCTGATTCGTTCTACGATTCTATTGCGCCGCACATAATCAGTGTGCGGCGCACCATTTTTATGGTGCGGGCCTCCGCATTCTCTTTCGGACATTACCGCCGTGTCATAAATGCCATAGAAAGCCTCAATGTTGCCCCAGTGTGTAACAGCATCAACGCGCAGGCTTGACTCAAACTGCCATTAAATGTCCGCTAGTACATGAGGGATGCTGACTGGCCGGGGGGGAACAGTCGAATGATTTCATATTCAAATTCGCCGTACCTCCCGACCTGGCTGCAAAGTTAGTGAAGCCATCGAGGATCGAGGAGGATCGCTCCATGAAGAGAATAATTGCCCAAGGGGCGCTAATGGGCAGCTTGGCGGGGGTGGCAATGATGCTGACCGCCGGCGCCGCGCAGGCCATCGATTTCAAGTTCGGGGAGGCGAATCTCCAGATAGACAATCTGGTTTCGGTCGGCGCCGGGTTCCGGACCTCCAAACAGGATTGTACGCTCGTTTCGAAGCCGAACGGAGGCTGTTCTGCCGGAAACGGCGCCGGAATGGGCATCAATGACGATGACGGCAACGTCAATACCGATCAGTGGGATCCGTACACCACAAGCGTCAAGATCACGACCGACTTCGATCTCCAGTGGAGGAATTACGGCGCATTCGTCCGCACCAAGGCGTTCTACGATTACTGGGTGAATGAAGAACTCGGTACAAGGAACAACCGGTTCGGCAGCCGTCCCCTCGTCGATGCGGCGCGCGGCGACCAGGCGCGCGATTTCGGCGGCAGAAGCTTCGATATTCTCGATGCTTTCGTTTACGGGAATTTCGACGTCTCGGGCATGCCGTTGAATGTTCGCGTCGGCAAGCAGGTCGTGAACTGGGGTGAAAGCCTCTTCATTCAGGGCGGCATCAACTCCTTCCTGCCGATCGACGTGACCGCCATTCGCACGCCGGGCTCGGAACTGAAGGAGGCGCTCATGCCTACGCCTTCGGTGTTCGCGTCCATCGGTCTGCCGGGCAGCGTAACGGTGGAGGCTTTCTGGCAGTTCGGCTGGCAGAAGACCGAGCTGGACGCCTGCGGCACCTTCTTCAGCACCTCTGACGCCGCCTGCGAGGGCGGTCAATACGTCATGTTTAGCGGCGAGTATCCGGGTCCTGTCCTGCTTCCCCGGGCTCCGTCCGAAGAGGGTGACGATACGGGCACCTTCGGCGTGGCGATCAAGCATTACGCCGACAACCTCGGCATGGGCACCGATCTCGGTCTGTATTTCACGCAGCAGAGTCTGGTCGTACCGATCGGCTCGTTTAAGATGGGCGATTTCGTCGGCGCGACGGGCGAAGCCACTCTTGAAGACTTCTGCGTCGCGAATGGACAAAATACCTTCTTTGAATGCGCGACGGTCCCAGTTTTAGGCCCGAATACGGCCTTGGCACTCGGCGTGGGCGCCGTCGCCGGGACAAAGCAATACCTGATCCAGTATCCCGAGGATGTCAGGACTGTCGGCACGAGCTTCAACACTTCGATTCCTCTTTTCGGCGGTTCGGCCTTTTCGGGCGAACTTGCCTTTACGCCCGATATGCCGTTCACACTCAGCGATGTGGAAATCAACTCCGCCGAGCTGGATGCCATCGACGCCTGCGAATTTGCGGGAGCTGGGCCTGGTTGTTTGAGCCAGGGAAGCCAGAATGCCGGCTTCGCTTATGCGCCGGGCGACACGATCCGGGGCTATGACGAATTCGACGTCATAACGGGTCAGCTTGCAATGATCAGCACGCTCAACCCGTCGGCGCCTCTTCCGTCGCTGATCGGTTCCGATCTGATGATCCTGATCGCCAATGTCGGCTTCCAGTATCTCCCCGATCTTTCGAGCAGCACCAACCGGCTGGCTGCTCCCCGGTCGGCGAACACGCATCCCGATCTGGCCTCGGCGGTGATCCTTGGTGATGAGACTTGCGGGGCCTCCGCGCTCGCTGCCTCGCTCGGCGGCGGGACTCCGGCGTGCAAAACTGCCTACGCAACATCCAGTTCCTGGGGTTACCGTCTCGCGGCTACCTCGGACTACAACAACGCTTTCGGAACGGCGTGGACGCTCACGCCCACCATTCAGTGGGCACATGATGTGAACGGCGTGTCGGCCGGTCCGGTTGGCCCCGGTTTCATCGAAGGAAAAAAGACCGTCAGTGTCGGCGTTACTGCCAATCTTCAGGGTAAGTGGCGTGCCAATCTCCAGTACACGAACAGCTTTGGCAACAAGTACAAGAACTACGCCTATGACAAGGACTTCGTTACGATGACGGTTTCCTACGCGTTCTGACCCTCAGAAACGTGTAACGCGAAATAGAACCCGGCGGTGGCGACATCGCCGGGCTTTTTCTTTGGGTGGTGAGGGGCAGCGCGCAAGCATGAAGAACCTTTATATTGCGGCGCACAAAGGCGGCGCCGCCTGCGGAAATCATCCGTAGGCAGAGCGATCCATATTTCGCCGCGCTTGCTGCCGCTGTGCATTCATTAAAAAGATTTAATGAAATCCGCAGGCAAACTACCTGAAATTCGCAGTGAATAGAGGCTCGAAGGACACAGAATCCGCAGGCGTGTGATTTGCGCGCTTCGGGCAATTTGCTATCATCCCGTTTGAGTAAGGCGGGGAAACCGGCCTCGGTGGACAGTGCAAGAAGCCATACGGCAAGGGCTGACGCCGAAAGCCTCATAAGAAATCCAGTGGAGGGAACTTATATGAAAAGGACAACCTTGTTGGTGTCCGCCCTTGCGATCAGCGTCTTCGCAACCGGCGCGCTCGCCAAGGTTCCGGAAGCTCAGGTGAACCGCCTGGGTCAGGACCTCACCCCGATGGGATCGGAAAAAGCTGGCGACGGTGACGTCCCTGCATGGACCGGTGGCCTGTCGACGGTGCCGAGCAATGTCAGCTACAAGCCGGGCGACAAGCTTGCGAATCCCTTCGCCAGTGACGCGGTCAAGTACACCATCACCGGCGAGAATGCCGGGCAGTATGACGCCCTTCTGACGCCGGGTTACAAGGCCCTGCTCAAGGCATATCCGACGTACAAGATGGACGTCTACGAGACGCGCCGTACCTGCGCCTTTCCGGACAAGTTCTATGAAGCCAACAAGCGCAATGCGGCTGTCGGTGAACTCGTCGGCGGCGGGTCGGGCATCAGCGAAGCCGTTTTCGGCTCGCCGTTCCCGATCGCAAATAACGCGCTGGAAATGATCTGGAACCACATATTGCGGTATCGCTCGTACAAGCTGGTTCGTCAGTTCGCTGCGGCGCCGGTTACCCGGGGTGGTGACTACACGCTCCAGATCGTTCAGGATGAAGCCATCTTCAACTGGTCCGATCCCACCGCCAAACGTGCCGAGGATCTCGAGAACATCTCGCTTTATTACATCTCGAACACCATCGCCCCGGCTCGTGCCGCGGGTAACGTGATTCTGGTGCATGACGCCTTGAACGTCGAAGCCCAGCCCCGTCAGGCCTGGCAATACAGCCCGGGTACCCGCCGCGTTCGCCGTGCGCCGAACATCGCGTATGACAATCCCGGCACGAACTCGGACGGTCTGTCCACGTCGGACAGCTTCGACGGCTACAACGGCGCCCCGGATCGTTATGACTGGACCGTGCTCGGCAAGAACAAGCGTCTGGTTGCGGCAAATGTCTACGACGCCGAATCCACGCCCTATGCCGACTTCCTGAAGCCGCTCCATATCAATCAGGACAAGGTGCGTTACGAAGTGCGCCGCGTCTGGGAATTCGAGGCGAAGCTGCGTCCGAGCACTCGCCACGTCTATTCGCGTCGTGTCTATCACAACGAGGAAGACGCATGGCAGATTGCTTCAGCAGAGCTCTATGACGGCCGTGGTCAGCTCTGGCGTGTGCAGGAAATGCAGCAGATCCAGCGCTACAATGTGCCGCTCTGCGGTTCTGCGGGCGAAATCGTATATGATCTGCAGGCAGGCCGTTATCTGGCGCTTGCACTGCAGAACGAAGAGCCTGCGGCGAACTTCTTTGCCGACGAACTCGACAAAAGCCGTTATACGCCGAACGCGATCCGTCGGCTCGGCGTCCGATAAAACGGACTGAAACCAAGGAAGGCCGACCCCGGAAAACGGGCGTCGGCCTTCTGCCGTTTATGGGGCGCACTAAGGCGATCTTGGGTGCAGAGCGTCTTTAAACCCTGTTCCGCGGGCTGTTCTGAAATCTTGCGAGAGTCCAAGACGGATCGCGAAAAATGCGCTATAAAGCGGAAAACCGTTACAAGAAACAAAGAAAACAGGAGGCGCGCCGCTACACGGCATCGGGCCCGGGGGGATCCGGCGACGATGCATCGCGGTAGCCGGAAACGCCCGAGTGCAGGAGCCCTAGGTAATGTCTTCGTCTTTTTCCCGGATCGTCTCGAGCTGGGCGCCGCGTCTGCGGCTTATGTCCCTCGCAACACTGTGTGCCGCCGCGCTCACTTTCACCGCCTTCGGCCCTCATTCGGCCGCGGCTCAGGACGAGGCCACCTCGTCCGAGGTCGAATATGCAGTACCGTCCGACCTTGCCGCGCAGTCGCTCCTGCTTGATGCGACATATGCCGGCGAGCGGCTGGTCGCCGTCGGCGAGTTCGGACATATCGTTCTGTCGGATGATCGCGGCGCAACCTGGCGGCAGGCTAAAGAAGTCCCGACGCAAGCAACGCTGACCGGCGTGACCTTCGTTAGCAAGGATCTCGGTTTTGCCGTTGGTCACGACGCGACGGTCCTTCGCACGACCGATGGCGGCGAAACCTGGAGTCTCGTTTATAACGACAGCGAGTCCGAAATGGCCTTCATGACGGTCTATTTCGAGAACGAAAAACGCGGTTTCGCCATGGGCGCCTTCTCGTTCATGGTCGAAACGAATGATGGTGGAGACACCTGGAACGAGCGGTCGCTGAGCGAAGACCTTCTGGACGACTACCATCTCAACAAGCTCTTCTCCGATAAGGATGGGGATCTCTATATCGCTGCTGAGTTCGGCGTGGTTTATCACTCGGCCGATCAGGGGCGCACCTTCAACCGCATCCAGACGCAGTACGAAGGCTCCTTCTGGGGTGGCTTCGGCATGGCCGACGGTTCGGTGATGGTGTTCGGCATGCGCGGCAACGCGTTCCGCTCCTACGACAAGGGAGCGACCTGGACGAAGGTCAACACCGGTACGGACAAGTCCATTGCAGGCGGTGTGCAACTCGGTAATGGCAAGATCGTTCTAGTTGGTCTGCAGGGCTACGTCGGCTATAGCGACAATGGCGGCAAGAGCTTCACCGAAGTGACGCGCGCTGACCGTCTTGGCTATGCGGCAGTGACGGACGGCCCCGACGGCCAGATCGCCATTTTCGGGGAGCCGGGCGTGAAACTGATGCCCGACGACATGGAGAAGGCGCGCGAGGAAGCGGGCGCCAAGATTACGGCCCCGGTCAGCGACGATAATAGCTGACCTCATTCTCCAGCCTGACAACAAGAAACCCCGGCCTTTGCGCCGGGGTTTTTCGTTCCCGGTCAGGACACCTCATCAGTGCGCTTTACCCTGGGGCACTGCGGAGGCCACAATCTCACCAAGAGTCCAAAATAGAGGGCCGCCACAGGGGAGGGTAGAGGGTGACGGGCATCGTCGATTTCAGCCACTACACGCGCATCAAGGTGAGCAGACAGGGGCGCGTTCTGACACTTGCGCTCAGCAACCCGGCGCAAGCCTGTCTTCACGGGGCGGTAACATCAATGGATTCCTTGACGCAAGACCCGCCGCTCAATTTCGACGAACCGGAGCATGTGTGCATGTTGCTCGAGACGACGCGCCGCCTCGTCGAGACCGAAATGCCGCGTACAAAGGCACGCGAGTAGGACAGGAAAAATATCTACCCTGCCGAGGCGATAAAACGGCTCGGGGAAATGGGGATGACGGGGCCTACCGTCGCAGAGAGCTTCGGCGCTCCGGCGTCGATATCTACGTGACAATGGCGGTGATCTGGCAACAGCTCGCGGACGCGATAAGCCTGCCAATCGTCGGCGGCTCATCCAACATACAGAAGAACAATATCGGTTGAAACTGGGCACTTGAGGGGAGGATGTCAGCATGACCGCGGCGGGAACTGCAAGCGAGACGGCGGGTACGAGGCAGGATCTCTTCGCGGCGGCAGAGAACTTCGCACCCGAGATTGCCGCGCGTGCGGCGGAGATCGAAACAAACCGTTTTCTGCCTCAAGACATCGCCGATCGTTTCGCGGAGGCGGGGCTCTATCGTCTTTGCGTACCTCGAGCCTATGGTGGTTATGAGGCACATCCTGGCGACCTCGTGCGCGTTGTGGAACGGCTTGCCCGTGCCGATGGTTCGGCGGCCTGGTGCGTCTTTATCGGCGCGACCTCCGGCCTTGTCGCGGGTTTCCTCGAGCCTGCGGAAGCGGAGCGGGTCTTTGGCGATCCACGCACCATCACAGCGGGTGTCTTCGCGCCACGCGGCAAGGCCGTGCGCACCAGTCAGGATGGTGTTGAGGGATACCGCGTCACGGGACGATGGCAATGGGCCTCCGGCTCGCGCAACGCCTCATGGATTTCAGGCGGCGCACTTGTTTTCGGTGAAGATGGGAAACCCGAATTGGCCGCCGAGGGTGTGACGCAGAACCGGATGATGATGTTCCGCGCTGAAGACGTCACGCTACATGACACATGGGATGTTTCTGGGCTGTGCGGGACGGGGAGCACGGATTTCGAAGTGCGGGATATCTTTGTGCCGGCTACCCGCGCGGTCAGCCTGATCAGCGACAAGCCGCTTCCGCTGCCGCTCTACTGTTTTCCAACCTTCGGCTTACTCGGGATCGGCATTGCTGCCGTTGCGCTGGGCCTTGCGCGCGGCTCCATCGATGCGCTGGTCGAGCTGGCTGGCGGAAAGACTCCACAGGGTTCCTCGAAACCGCTCGCGCAGCGCGCCAAGGCGCATCTCGATGTTTCCGAGGCCGACGCTTTGACGCGATCCGCCCGCGCCTTTCTGATGGATACGATCAGTGACGCCTGGCAGGCCGCGTCGGAAAATGGCGAGATGACGGTCGCGCATCGTCGCGATATCCGTCTAGCGACGACGCATGCCGTTCGCTCGTCGGCCAGGGCAGTCGATCTGATGTATACGCTGGCGGGAGGCAGTTCGGTCTATCGCAGCTCGGCGCTTCAGCGACAGTTTCGTGACGTTCACGTGACAACCCAGCACATGATGGTCTCCGATGCGACCCTCGAACTGACGGGGCGTCTGCTGCTCGGTGTGCCGACCAATATCGCAATGCTCTGATAACCCGTTGAATATCTTCAACTTTCAAAAAGAAGGGAAACATGGCTTACGAAAGAAAAGGCCGTGTCGAAGGCAAGATGGCATTCATCACCGGCGGCGCGCAGGGACTTGGCAAGGCATCGGGGATAATGCTGGCGCGCGAAGGTGCAAAGGTGACGCTTGCCGATATCAACGAAAAGGGTGCGGCGGAAGTAGCCGCAGAGATCAACGCAGAATGTCCGGGGATGGCTTTTTCAGTCGGCCTCGATGTGACGCGCGAGGATCATTGGAAGGATGCGCTTGCCGAAGCGAACAAGGCGATGGGCGGCATCAACGTGCTTTTCAACAATGCCGGTATCGGCGGCGGCACGACCGTCGAGGAGACGAATTTCGAGACCTTCAAGAAGGTGCAGGCGGTGGATGTCGATTCCGTCTTCCTGGGATGCAAATATGCGATCCCCTATATGGTGCCTCACGCGCCGGGGTCGATCATCAATACCTCGTCGATTGCGGGACTGATCGCAGGTCACAACATGGCCGCCTATAACGCCGCGAAGGCTGGTGTCTGGCTGCTTTCGAAATCGGTTGCGCTTCACTGTGCGAAGCGGGGCTATCGCATCCGCTCGAACTCGATCCATCCGACCTTTATAGACACCCCCATTCTGGACGGAATGACGCGCGGCATGCCGAAAGAGGAGCTGGTGAAGAAGCTCGCGAAACAGGTACCGCTTGGCGTAGTGGGCGATCCGGACGACGTTGCCTATTGCGTGCTTTATCTCGCCTCGGACGAGTCGAAATTCATCACGGGCTCCGAGATCAAGATCGACGGTGGCATCAGCGCCATGTGAGGGTGCGTGGTTTGCGGTCACCTGTCGGTTTTCAACCGGCGGGTGGCTGCCATGACAACTACGTCATCTCGCACTGCAACAAAAGCGGCCCGCTCTTGTCGAAGCTCCATTGTGAGGCGTCAAAAACTGGCAGGATGGCACCGGAAATTCTGAAATTCCGGCCACCATCCGACGCATTGCGCCCAAGGGCGCAAGCCTGAGATATATCAAGGTGTGTTCGGAGAAAACGGGCTTCCGGGAATGGTGGAGCCGAGCGGGATCGAACCGCTGACCTCCTCATTGCGAACGAGGCGCTCTCCCAACTGAGCTACGGCCCCGGAACCCGACGCGTACAAGCGCTGGAGGCCGCTTCTTAGGCGGCAGCGGGCGAGGTGTCAAGAGAGCGGTGTACTCACCGCCGCTTCGCTCCAATCCTCTCCTTGAACCCCCGCCCCGGCCCGTTTACATCTCAAGGGGCTGGAATCTCCGGCGCCCGGTTTCCGGCCATCTCCGGCCAATGCGTGAGCCGTCCATCCCTCAGAACCAACAACCGGCGAGCCCCCCATGATTGCCCTTCTGAATCTGATCGATACGCTCATCACTCTCTATATCTGGGTGATCATCATTGGCGTTGTCCTGAGCTGGCTTATCGCCTTCAACGTCATCAATACGCACAACCGCTTCGTCTACATGGTGGTGGATACCATCAACCGGCTGACGGAGCCGGTGCTCCGGCCGATCCGGAATGTGCTTCCCAACCTTGGCGGCCTGGACATCTCGCCGGTCATTCTGCTGCTGGTTCTCGTTTTTGTGCAGAATCTGATCCGCTACGATATTCCCATGTGGCTTGGCGCGGGGCGTTACTAACGGCTATGCCCTGCAAGCGAGCCGCTGACGGCGTCACGGTCCGGCTGCGGGTCACGCCCCGGGGTGGCGCTAACCGGATCGAGGGCCGCGGGGAGGATGCCAATGGGGAGGCGCATCTGAAGCTGCGGGTCTCGGCCGTGGCGGAAAAGGGCAAGGCGAACGATGCCGTCCTCAAGCTCCTCGCCAAGAGTTGGGGCCTGCCCCGTTCTTCATTTTCCCTCGTTTCGGGCGATACAGGCCGAATCAAGATCGTGGCGGTCAAGGGCGACCCGGAAAACATCATGGCTCGCATCGGCCTCTCGCTCGAAAGCCCGGCAAAGGGGGCCAGGTGATGCAGAGGCGGGCTTGTCGCGGGGTGGCGGAGCTTACTATAGTGCCACTGCCCTTGCGTGACTGGCGAGAAGAGGTGGAGCGAACCACCGTGGAGCGCAGGGTATATGCGCCGCTCGCCTGGGCACCCCATCCAGACAACGAGGTGCTCTCATGACGTCTTCGGCCCAGGCTTCCATCATCGACGGCAAGATTATTTCAGCGGAACTCCGCGCGCGTGTGGCGAAGGAGGTCGAGCGGCTCCAGCGCGACCATGGGCTGACCCCCGGTCTCGCCGTCATATTGGTTGGCAACGACCCGGCAAGCGAGGTTTATGTCCGCAACAAGGGCATCGCCACGCGCGAGGCGGGGATGAACTCCTATGAATACAAGTTGCCCGCGGATACGAGCGAAGCCGATCTGCTGGCGAAAGTCCGGGAGCTCAACGCCGATCCGGCGGTGCATGGATTTCTTGTGCAGTTTCCCGTGCCGGACCATATCAGCCAGCAGACTGTGATCGACACGATCGATCCTGCGAAAGATGCGGATGGTCTTCACCCCTTGAACGCCGGGCGTCTTGCAAGCGGGCTTCCTGCCATGGTGCCCGCAACGCCCGAAGGCTGCCTCATCATGGCAAAAAGGGCAGGAGGTGATCTCTCGGGTAAACATGCCGTCGTCATCGGCCGTTCCAATCTTGTCGGCAAGCCGGTAGCTCAGTTGCTGCTCAAGGAGAATTGCACCGTCACCATTGCCCATAGCCGTTCGCGTGATCTGCCGGCCATCGCGCGGGAGGCGGATATTCTCGTTGCCGCGGTGGGACGAGCGAACATGGTGACACGCGACTGGGTGAAACCCGGTGCGACCGTCATTGATGTCGGCATCAATCGTGTGCCCGCCCCTGAAAAGGGCGAGGGCAAGACGCGGCTTGTAGGTGATGTCGATTTCAAAGACGTGGCCGGCGTGGCGGGGGCGATTACACCCGTTCCCGGGGGCGTTGGACTCATGACGGTTGCCTGTCTGCTGCGCAACACGGTGATTGCTGCCTGCCGCGCCAAAGCCATCGAACTTCCCGAGGATTTCTGACCGCCATGGAAATGCGACAGCTCGGAAGATTGTGGCCGGTCAGTGCGCTGGCGCTTGGCGGCGGCGGGCTTGGCCAGATCTGGGGTGAAACCTCACGCGAGGAAGCCATCGCCACTCTCCGTCTTGCCGTGGACAGCGGGATCACGCTGATCGACCTCGCGCCGCTTTATGGGCGTGGTGAAGCGGAAGCGGTCGCAGGTGAAGCCTTTGACGGGCGATGGCCGGAAGGTATCCGGGTCACGACAAAATGCATGATCGGCCGACGCCACCTGCCTGGCGTCATGGAGCGGCTTGAGAAATCCCTGCAGCGTAGCCTCATGACACTGAAGCGCGAGCAGGCCGATATATTTTTCCTGCATTCGAACATCTGTCCGGATGACTATGAATATGAAGACCCGGCTTTCGAGGATTACGGTGTCGTGCGCTGGCAGATTTTCGTCAACGAAGTCATCCCGGCTTTTGAGAGACTAAAGGCGAAAGGGCTTATCGGTGCATGGGGGATTACCGGTACGGGGTTGCCACGCAGTATCATGGATGCCCTTCGCGGCGCGCCGAAACCGGATGTCGTGCAGGCGGTCACCAATGTTCTCGATTCGCCGGGCGGTATGCGGCGCTATCAGGAGCCGCCCGAGCCGCGCAATATCATCCGAACCGCCAGGAATAATGATGTTGGTGTAATGGGGATCCGTGCCGTGCAGGCGGGCGCACTCACCGCCGCTATCGACCGCCCGCTGGCAGCAGACGACCCGGAAGTGCGCGACTATGAGAAGGCCGCCCCTTTTCGTGCGCTTGCCCATGAGCTTGGTGAGGATCCGGCCATTGTTGCGCACCGCTATGCACTCGGGATGTCCGGTGTCGACACGCTGGTGCTCGGCGTGAAGAATCGCGCAGAGCTTTGCGCCATTCTCGAGGCGGAGGAGCGGGGTCCTCTTGAAGATGAGGTTCGAGGGCGTATCGATGCACTCCGACTCAATTTCCAGGTACCGCGCATGCCGATAGATGGGGACGGTACGCTCTAGATGGATCGATGCGCCCTGACGTCTCCTGTTGTCGAGTTGCGCGCGGACAGCGTGCAGGCCTTCGCGGGTGGTTCAAGTCACCTCGATAATCTTGCCTTTGCTCTCCTTTTCAATGTGGATGCGACCACTATACGCAAGCGCGTGCAGTGTGCGCCGCTCGAACTTCGAGACATTCATGAATAAGGTTCTGGAGACAAGCCAAAGCGAGGCGGGCTTCGCACCGCGCACAGGCAATCGCGCCGTGCGGGCAGGTCGCCGCCTTGTGGAACGGCCTGGCGGAAAGGGGTTTTCCCTCTCAGTGGCCGCGCTTTTCTCTGAATACAGACATCAACGCTCCATCTGGCGTGAGGCCCTGTCAGCAATGGCGGGCGAGAGGGGCGGTCAATCCCGGCGGTGGCCCGCATTACTCCTTTTGTTCGCGCTGTGTCTCGTTCCACACATGGCCGCGGCGCAAGACAATCCGGAGGCGGGCATGATCGAATGGCCGCGAGCGGAAATGCGTCATGCGCTTGATGATTTCATCGAACGGCGCATGCAGGCTCTCGCTATCCCCGGGGTTGCCTTGGCTGTCATAGATGATGGTCGCATCGTCTATGAGAAGGGATACGGTACCGCCGATGGCGATCAGAAGGTGACGCCGAACACGCTTTTCGAGGTGGGTGGTATCGGACTGTCGATCGAGGCTTATGCAGCCATGTTGCTTGTGCGTGAGCGCAAAATGTCGCTCGACGTACCGCTTTCCGACTATCTCCAAACGCCATGGCTGCCCGATCAAGATGCTTCACGCAGCATCACGCTTCGTCAGGTGCTTGCCCATCGCTCCGGCCTGTCCGACTGGGTTCGGCTGGGTATACGGAGTGTCGACTTCAAGCCCGGCACGGATTTTCAGTATTCCGGTATGGGGTATGTCTATCTTGCGCATGTGATGTCGGAGATCGAGGGCGTACCGTTTGACCGCCTGATGCGGCAGAAAATCTTTCAGCCATTGGGCATGTTGTCGTCGGGCTATGTAATTCCGGAAGCGCTGCTGGACGAAGTCGCGCGCGGCCATCATGCGCTTTGGGTTCCGATACTTACCTTTGCGGGGCCGACGGTCGCGATCTTTGTGGTGCTTGCACTCGTAACCCTGATCGTGGTGCGGTTCGGTTTTCGTCGCCTTAAACTCGAACCATTCGATCTTGTTCCTGCCGCTATTATCGCTCCCCTCAGTACCAGCCTTCTCGTCTACTACCTGCTTGGGGGCTGGGCTCTTCTTTTCTGTCTTGGCTATTTCATTGCCTGGCTTGCGGGTATCGGGATCGCCGTGGCGACGGCGCAATATCTTCGTTTCATCTTCGACAGGGGCTGGTCGGATGGTGTGGTGTCACGCGGTGTGCGGCGCGGGTCTTTCAGCCCCTTTCTCTTTGGCATTGTGTTCCTGGCCAGCCTCCTTTTCATGACATGGCAGGTGCCACTGCCGGCACGCGATGGCGATGACTTCAACGCCGCCCTGTCCCTGCGTTCGAGCGCGCATGATCTTGGCCTCTTCGTGACCGGCTTTGTCGACGGAGCTCTCGTCGGAATGCCGCTTCGAGCAAGCATGATAGAGGGCCGTATGCCGGTGGGCGAAACGCGGAACGACAAGTTCGGCTGGGGGCTGGGCTTCGGTACGCGAGAACGAGAGAACAGTCTGACACTCTGGCAGACAAGTGCAAATATCGGACTGCGCGGGATCATGGTTATCGAGCCAGCCCGCCGGGCGGGCGTCGTCGTGCTTACCAATTCCGACAAGGGCAAGGTGCTGATGCAGGAAGTCGCAGGGCATGTGCTCGGTCCGGAAGAACCGTGGCGACTTCCCTGAGCCGCTGCCCGGCGATTGCCTAACTCTTTTTCGCGGTCTCGATCGCCTTCACGATGAGTTCGCGAGCGACATCGGCATCCCGCCAGCCGTCGACCTTCACCCATTTTCCGTCTTCGAGATCTTTGTAATGCTCGAAAAAATGAGTGATCCGCTGGATCAGGATATCGGGCATGTCCGAATAGCTCTGGACGTTCTTGTAGTAGGGATTCAGCTTCTCGACGGGTACCGCGAGAATTTTTTCGTCCTGCCCCGCCTCGTCATGCATCATGAGGACGCCGATGGGACGTGAACGGATGACGGCACCCGGCACCACAGGAATACGACTTACCACGAGTACATCAACCGGATCGCCATCGTCAGACAATGTGTGCGGCACGAAACCGTAATTGCAGGGATACTGCATGGCCGTGTGCATGAAACGGTCGACAAAAAGTGTCCCCGATTCCTTGTCGAGTTCGTATTTCACCGGGTGCCCGCCATGCGGAACCTCGACGATTACGTTGATGTCTTCCGGGGGATTCTTGCCGATCGGGATGGCGTCGATACGCATTACAGTTACTTCTCAACTCTCTTGTTGCGGGCTGCGAGCAGCCGGAGACGGAGCGCATTGAGCCGGATGAAGCCCTGTGCGTCCTTCTGATCGTAAGCGCCTGCATCCTCTTCGAATGTGACATGCGCTTCTGAATAGAGTGAATAGGGGGAGGAGCGGCCGACCACCGTTGCCGAGCCCTTGTAGAGCTTCACGCGTACGCTGCCCGTGACCATTTCCTGGCTCTTGTCGATCAAGGCCTGCAGCATTTCGCGCTCAGGGCTCCACCAGAAACCATTATAGATGAGTTCGGCATAGCGCGGCATGATCTCGTCCTTGAGATGGGCTGCGCCGCGGTCGAGCGTGAGCGATTCCATACCGCGATGGGCGGCGAGCAGCACTGTGCCGCCGGGGGTCTCGTAGACGCCGCGCGATTTCATACCAACATAGCGGTTTTCGACGAGGTCGAGACGGCCGATGCCGTTGTCACCACCATACTTGTTCAGCTTCGTCAGCAGCGTGGCAGGCGACATTTTCTCGCCGTCTATGGAAACGGCGTCGCCCTTCTCAAAGCCAATCTCGATATAGGTTGGCTTGTCAGGTGCCGCTTCCGGGGAAACCGAGCGGCTGTAGACATATTCCGGCGCTTCCTCGGCCGGGTCTTCCAGCACTTTTCCTTCTGCTGAAATGTGCAGAAGATTTGCGTCGACCGAGAAGGGCGCTTCGCCACGCTTGTCCTTGGCGATCGGGATCTGGTGCTTCTCGGCGAATTCGATGAGCTTCGTGCGTGACGTCAGGTCCCATTCGCGCCAAGGTGCGATAATCTTGATGTCGGGATCGAGCGCGCCATACCCCAGTTCGAAGCGAACCTGATCGTTGCCCTTGCCGGTTGAGCCGTGGCAGACCGCGTCGGCACCCGTCTCGTGGGCGATTTCGATCTGGCGCTTGGCAATGAGCGGCCGTGCGATCGACGTGCCGAGCAAGTACACGCCCTCATAAAGTGCGTTGGCGCGGAACATCGGAAACACGTAGTCGCGAACGAATTCCTCGCGCAGATCCTCAATGTAGATTTCCTTGACGCCCAGCATCTCGGCTTTTTTGCGCGCGGGCTCCAGTTCCTCGCCCTGACCGAGATCAGCGGTGAAGGTCACGACCTCACAGCCATAGGTCTCCTCCAGCCATTTCAGTATGACCGAGGTGTCGAGGCCGCCGGAATAGGCCAGCACCACCTTGTTTACGGATTTGTCGGCGCTCATGGATCGAGGCTCCAGTGCGGTGGGTTTGAGTGCGGTGGGTTTGCTTTGGGGTACGGCTAAAGAGCCGTATTTTGCGGCGCACTATAGGCGAATCGAACGCGGCGGCAAGAGGAGGGCCGAAAGGCGGGACGGGCAGGGTTTTGCCTGCCATAATTGCCGGAAATAGGCCAAATCGGGGACGTTTCCATGGATTCTTCCATCATTCTTCTCATCTTGCTGGGGCTTCTCCTTGCAGGCGGCTATGCGTGGTATGCGAGCCTCATCACGCGGCGCAATGAAGTTCGCGAGGCAATGGGCTCAATCGATGTCCAGCTTCGCAAACGGTTCGATCTCCTGCCCAATATCGTGGCGCTGGCCACCAAATTCATGACGCATGAAAAAGAGCTTCTGGAGGGCCTGACGGCACTCCGGGCGAAGGTTGGCGTTCCCTATTCGAAGGATGATCCCAAGGCGGTCGCCGAGCATCTCGAAGCGTCGAAAGGTCTTGAGCAGGGGATGGCGCGGTTTTTCGCGGTTGCTGAAAACTATCCCGAGCTTCGTTCCGCCGAGACCATAACGCGCGCCCAGGAAACCTTCGAGGAGGTGGAAGGTAATATTGCCGCCGCCCGGCGCTTCTACAATTCGGCGGTCACGCGGCTCAACAATGCGGTCGAAATATTTCCCGGTTCGTTCATCGCGCGTATTGCAAACGTCCAACCCTTTCCCTTCTACGAGGTCGAGGATCCGGCAGCCCGTGAACCCGTCGACGTCAACAAGCTGATGGCATGAGACGATGACGCCAGGCGGCGATTTCGACAGCTTCTTTGCGAGAGAGATTGCGCCATTCATCGAGGAGAAGGAAGCGGAGCGCAAAGTCGTTTTGCGGCGTGCGCTTTGGCGGGCTCTTCCGGTGATCGGGGCCGGTCTTGTCTTCTTTTTCCTTTCCTCGCAGCTTATCGAAGGCGAAAACGCGCGCGGGTTTGCCATTTTCGGCAGCATCGCCGTTATGGTCTTCGGCGCGGCAATGCTCACCTCCGTCATGAGCTGGGGCCGGAAATTTGCCGAAGAACTTTCAGGGAAGGTCTTCGGGCATTTCGGTTACATCTATTCGCCGGAAGTACCGGAGAGCTTTCTCGTTCCCTTCGATAATTGCCGCCTTCTTCCCGACTATGACCGCAAATCGCTCGAGGACCACGTGTCGGGGGAGGTCGACGGCGTTCCTTTCGAGCTCGCCGAGGCATTCCTTGAAAAGAAGGTGCGGCGCGACAAGCGCGACGATTACGAACTCGTCTTCCGCGGTCTGGTGGCGCGCTACGCCTTCCCCAAGCGGTTTTCGGGACGCACGGTTATTCGCGGCAACCGCGGTTCGCTCTTCAATGTGCTCAATCATGCAGGTGTCGATGGGGAAAGAGTGCATCTCGAAGACCCACGATTCGAAAAGAGGTTCGATGTGTTTTCGAGCGATCAGGTGGAGGCGCGCTATCTGCTGACGCCCGCCTTCATGGAACGGCTCATGCAACTGGCTGATGCGAGCGATGGGCCGATGCAGGCCGCCTTCGATGGCGGTGCGCTTCTTCTGGTCATCGACGGGCGGCGAGGTTATTTCGCGCAGCCCTCACCTTGGCGCGACCTGCGGCAGAACGATCACATCCATGACTTTGTGGAAGACATCTCCTTCATCAGTGAAATCGCCGAAGTGCTGAAACTCGACGCCGATACGAAAGTGTAAGTCGCGCAAGACCTGTTGCGAGTCCGATGCTTTCGCCGGGTTCCCGTGCGGGCCAGATTTGGTCACCTTTTTCTTCGGAGTCATCCATGCTGTTAGAGTTCTGGTACGAGTTTGCGAGCACCTATTCCTATCCGGCGGCGATGCGCGTCGCGGCAGCAGCGAAGGCCGCGGGCGTTCCGCTTGTCTGGCGGCCCTTCATGCTTGGACCGATCTTCGGTGCGCAGGGCTGGAACGACAGCCCGTTCAATATCTACCCTGCCAAGGGAAAATATATGTGGCGCGACATGACGCGTATCTGCGAGGGACAGGGGCTGACATTGAAAGAGCCGGTGCGATTTCCGCAGAACGGGCTCAAGCCCGCGCGGCTTGCGCTGTTGGGGCAAGATGAAAGCTGGGGGCCGGAGTTCACGCGCCGCGTTTATCTCGCGAATTTCGCTGAACAAAAGGACATTTCCGACGAAGACGTACTCGCGGAGATACTTTCCGCACTCGGTCTCGACGCGGCGACGCTTCTCGCGCGCTCGAACGAACCCGCGAACAAGGAACACCTGAAAACGCAGACGGAGGAAGCCATTGCGCGCGGCATTTTCGGCGCGCCGAGCTTCGTCGTCGGCGATGAACTCTTCTGGGGAAACGACCGTCTCGAAGCGGCGCTCCAATGGGCAATGCGGTCTACCTGAAGCGCTTGGGAAGCTCGGCTTCCGGGATCAGCAGGTCGTCGATAATGTCGAGCCAGACTTCCTCGATGAGTTCCGCCTTGCCCTCGCGCTGTGGGATGGCGCGGTTCGGATCCTTCGAGTAGTCGGCGAAGGCCTTGTCGCGGTCTTCTTTCGATGGCCAGCGCGCATAGGCGACGAAGTCGCCGTTCTCCGCGCGGTGCAGCCGCGAACCGCCGCCGCCATGATCGCGCATGATGTCTTCAGTGATCTCGTGCCAGCGCCGTGCGAAGTATTCCTCGTCTCCGGGCGCGACCTTCCAGCGATAGATGGCGGCTTTCATCGGGCTATGCCTCCGCTTCGGCGCGCGTTTCCTGGAATCGTTCGCTGGCGCGTTTCTTCACCGTCTCGCTTTTCAGCTGGCCGCAGGCTGCCATGATGTCGCGGCCGCGCGGTGTGCGCACAGGGCTTGCATAGCCGGCGCGGTTGATGAAGTCGGAGAATTTCTCGATCTGGGCCCAGTCGGAACATTCGTAAGGAGAACCCGGCCAGGGATTGAAGGGGATAAGATTGATCTTCGCCGGAATACCTTTCAGCAGGCGGACGAGTTCCTTCGCGTCTTCCATGCTGTCATTCACGCCCTTGAGCATCACATATTCGAAGGTAATGCGGCGCGCATTCGAGACGCCGGGATAGTTCCGGCAGGCATCAAGCAATTCGCGGATCGGATATTTCTTGTTGAGCGGCACCAGCTTGTTACGTGTCTCGTCGTTAACGGCGTGAAGCGATATCGCAAGCATGCAGCCGATATCTGCGCCCGCTTTCTCGATCATCGGCACAACGCCGGAGGTCGAAAGCGTGATGCGGCGTTTCGACAGCGACAGGCCCTCGCCGTCCGAGACGACTTCCAGTGCGTCGCGCACATTCTCGAAATTGTAGAGGGGTTCGCCCATGCCCATCATCACGATGTTGGTGATGAGGCGGTCTTCGGAATTCCGTCCGCCATCCGGCCATTCACATAGCGCGTCGCGCGCAATCAATATCTGGCCGACAATCTCGCCCGCCGTGAGATTGCGGACGAGCTTCTGTGTCCCGGTGTGGCAGAAGGTACAGGTAAGCGTGCAGCCGACCTGCGAGGAAATGCAGAGCGTACCTCGCCCTTCTTCCGGTATATAGACGGTCTCGATTTCCGGCCCGGGGACGCCCGGCACCGCAGAGGGGAGACGCAGGAGCCATTTCCGCGTGCCATCGACGGATTTCTGTTCGGTCACGATTTCGAGGCGCGAAATATCGAAGGCCTGTTCCAGGCCCTGGCGCAGATCCTTTGAAAGCGTGGTCATACCCTCGAAATTTGTCAGGCCGCGATTGTAGATGCCGTTCCAAATCTGACCGGCGCGCATACGGAGCTGCTTTTCGGGCAGGCCGAAACCGGCCAGCGCATCCATGAGTTGCGGCCGGGTGAGGCCGACAAGGCTCGGGCGCAGGCCGCCTTGCGGTGCGGGGGCAAGGGCTGCCTTGGGCGCGGAACGCTGCTTCTCATGCGCAATGTCGAGCGTGGTCATGGGCTGGTTCGGTCATTCAAATGCATTCTGCCGCGCTTGCCCGAAGACAAGGCGGTTGGAATGCTTTTCATACCACAGAGCGTACAATATGCGCCAATAGCGCTGAAATCGGCTTTTTCCGGCGCTATTTCTTGCAGGTCTGGTCGATCTTGCGGAGTGCTGCCGATGAGCCCTTGAGCGAATAGGTGTCGGTCGTCAGCGTACCGCGCTCTGACGTTCCCTTGATCTCCATGGAGCTTCCGGCTTTCAAGGCCTGCACCATCTTGCCTTCCTCGGAAGGGTTTTCGAGCCATGCCCAGAAGCGGTGCTCGCCGCCTTCCTTGACGCCCGAAAACATCTGGAACTTGTCGCGGCCGACTGTCGCGAAGGGGCGGCTCGTGGATTTGAAGGGGTAGCCGACGCGCATGCTGATTTCATTGCGCGTGTTCCGGGCCGGGCGGTGCGTCACCATGAAATAGACGTCGCCGCGGTTGGCGCCGGCAGGCAGCATCTTCACTGGTGTGGTCATGGCGTAGCACATGCGGTCATTGCCGGAGCCATAGGTGTAGGCCGACCAGTCGTCATATTTGCCGAGGAGCTTTGGAGCGTCCTGGGCTTTTGCGTCTGCGGAAAAAGATGCCAGACCGAAGGTCAGGGCAAGGGCGGCACAGGCCATGGTGAGCACTGGAAAATAGGTCTTGCGTCGCGGCATGGTCTCCAACTCGTCTGCTCCGAATGGGCTCCCGGTCGTCCGGCCCGAGTTTTTCCGGGGAAGGTGGCCTGACCATAGCGGTCGACGCGAGCGATTTCCAGTTACCGCTTGGCAATGCCCCCTTCGCGGCCTGCCGGACCGTCCGGCAACCGGACGAAATTCACCGATTCATGTGGCGGAACCAAGGCAAAATGGGCTTCACGCCCTTCGTCTGGCGGAAATCCATTCGCTTGTGTTAAGGGAGATGAACTGGAATTTCCGAAACCGAGAAACCTGCAAGCGGGGGAGAAGACCATGAAAGCTGTGTTGTGCAAGGAATACGGACCGCCGGACAGCCTCGTGATCGAGGAAGTGCCAAGTCCTGAACCCAAGAAAGGCGAAGTCCTGCTTGAGGTGCATGCGGCGGCGGTCAACTTTCCCGATGTCCTCATCATCGAGAACAAGTACCAGTTCAAGCCGCCGCTTCCCTTCTCACCGGGCGGCGAGGTTGCCGGTGTCATCAAGAAGGTGGGTGAAGGCGTCACCAAGGTGAAGGTCGGTGACCGCGTTATCGGCTCGTGCGGCTGGGGCGGCTATGCCGAAGAGATCGCGCTCGATGAGGCGCGGGTCACGCCGATCCCGGACGAAATGGATTTTGTGACCGCGTCCGCCTTCCTCATGACCTATGGCACCTCGCATCATGCGCTGAAAGACAGGGCACAGATCAAGCCGGGCGAGACGCTGCTGGTGCTTGGCGCCGCGGGCGGTGTAGGCCTTGCCGCCGTGGAACTTGGCAAGGCGATGGGCGCGCGCGTGATCGCCGCTGCGTCATCCGAGGACAAGCTTGCCGTCTGCAAGGAGCATGGCGCGGACGAGACGCTGCTCTATCCCTCGGGTGCGCTTGACCGCGATGCGCAAAAGGCGCTGTCGGAAAAGATCAAGGAATTGACCGGTGGGCAGGGCGCAGATGTCGTCTACGATCCGGTCGGCGGGGATTATTCGGAAGCGGCGCTGCGCGCGACCAACTGGGAAGGACGCTTCCTCGTGGTCGGTTTTGCGGCAGGGCCGATCCCGAAAATTCCGCTGAATCTGGCGCTTCTCAAGGGTTGCCAGATTGTTGGTGTGTTCTGGGGTGCGTTCACGGCGCGCGAGCCGAAGCGGCATCAGGAAAATCTGAAAGAGCTGATGGGGTGGTTCAAGGAAGGCAAGCTTCGCCCCCATGTTTCCAAGACCTACAAGTTCGAGGAAGCAGCCCAAGCGCTCAAAGACATGGCGGCGCGCAAGGTAAAGGGCAAGATTGTCATCGTACCGTCACGATAACGTCACAAAACGAAGAAGCGGGGACAAGTGCGCATGAGGGGTAGCGCGGGATGAGACGGTCTGTCGTCGTATTCGGCGTCGCGTTCGGCATCGCCGTCGTCGCGCTTTTTGCCTTCCTCATTTATGTACTCCTCGCATCGGGTGACCCGAAATACTGGGAAGGAGAGATCGCGGCATTCGAGCGCCGCGATGTCTCCAACCCGCCACCCGAAAATGCGGTTCTCTTCGTCGGCGGGCGCGACCTCAGATTGTGGACCGGCCTTGCCGAGGCGATGGCGCCCGTTCCAGTCATCCAGCGCGGTTTCGGTGGCGCGCGGATATCCCATATCAATCACTACCGGGCGCGGATCGTATTGCCCTACGACCCGCGTGCCATCGTCGTCATGGCAGGCGCGGCGGATCTTTCCGATGTGCGCGGAAGACGGCCCGAAGACCTGCTCAACGATTTCCGGACCTTCGTGCTTTCGCTTCGCGCGGAAGGGGAGGATGCGCCGGTCTATTTCGTTTCGCTACGCCCGGCGCCCGCGCGCGAGGAACGCTGGTATGGCCAGCAGCGCGCGAATGCGCTGATCGCGGATTACGTGCGAACCGAGAAGAACATGTATTTCATCGAGGTTTCCACGGCGATGCTCGACGAGCGCGGAAATATCCGCGACGACCTTTATCGCTGGGACGGGCTCACGCTCAACGGCAAGGGATACGAAACCATCGGACCGATCATCCGCAAGCGGCTTATCGAGGCCGGCTATGGCGAGCTGCGTTCGGGACGGCAGTAAACAGACATAAGAACAAGACAAACAGGGAGAGAGACGATGGAGAATTTTTCCAGGGAGACGAAGGCCGGTACGCTGGAAGGCACATACGATCCGAAGTTCAAGCCCGTGGTCGACGCCTTTGTCGAGAATTTCGAGACGCGCGACGAAGTGGGCGCCAATGCCTCAATCACGCTTGAGGGCAAGACCGTCGTCGATATCTGGGGCGGCAAGAAGGCGCGCGGCGGCGAACCCTGGGTGAAGGACACGGTCTCCCTCGTCTTTTCCTGCACCAAGGGCGCGACCTCGCTCTGCGCGCATATGCTGGCCGATCGCGGGAAGCTCGATCTCGATGCGAAGGTCGCGGATTACTGGCCGGAATATGCAAAGAACGGCAAGGAGGAGACGCTCGTCTCCATGATGCTCGATCATTCGGCCGGTCAGCCGCATCTGCGCACCAAGCTCAAGGATGGCGCCTATTACGACTACGACTACATGGTGAAACTGCTGGAAGAGGAAGAGCCTTTCTGGAAGCCGGGTGTGCGCAACGGCTATCACGGGGTGACGCTCGCCTGGACGGTGGGCGAACTCGTGCATCGAGCGGCAGGCAAGCGCATGGGCAAGTTCTTTGCCGATGAAGTGGCAAAGCCGCTCGGCATCGATTTCTGGATCGGTACACCGGAAGAAATCGAGCCGCGCGTCGCGCCGATGATTTTTGCCGAACCCGATCCCGCCGCCGCAGGCTCGAAGTTCACGCAGGCTGTGATGAACGATCCGACGAGTCCGGCGCATCTCTTCCTGCTCAATAGCGGCAATACGGATTTCAACTCGCGTGAATGTCACGCCGCCGAGATCGGCTCGGCGAACGGCATGACCAACGGGCGCGGTCTTGCGGGCATGTATCAGCCGCTCGCGAATGGCGGTGGCAATCTGGTCAGCAAGGACACGCTTGCGCGCATGGGCCGGGTTGCGATGGCGACGCATGAAGATGCGACGCTGCTCATTCCGACGCGCTTCGCGCTTGGCTACATGAAATCGATGGATAATCGGGTGCTGAAAAGCGAGCCCAACTCGAGCTGCATCATGGGCGATGCGGCGTTCGGCCATGTCGGCATGGGCGGCTCGCTCGGCTTTGCCGATCCCGAATGCAAGATGAGCTTTGGCTACAACATGAACCGGATGGGCTTCGGCATCCTGCTCAATGATCGCGGGCAGGCGCTGGTCGATGCGGCCTATACATCTCTTGGCTATCGCTCGAATGCGAGCGGCGTCTGGGCGATGTGAGCATCCGGCTGAAGATCAGCCTTCGTCTTTCGCGGGAGGCAAGCCAAGTGCCTCCCGCGCCGCCTTGCGGTGACGCGGTTTCATGTAGCTCGACACGAGGCCGAGTGCGGCCATCAGCACCGTCGCATCATCCGTGAAGCCGAAGGCGGCGATGATGTCGGGAATGAAATCGACAGGCATGACGAAATAGGCGAGTGCGGCGAGAAGCGTCGCGCGTACACGGGTCGGTGTTTCAGGGTCGCGCGCGCAGAACCACGCAGCGGCGGCCTCTTCGGCGAAGGGCACCTTGCCGGCCACACGGGTCATTTTCTTCCAGAAGCCCTCGCGCACGGTCTTTTCGTTCCGCGCCATGACAGCGGGGAGCTGATTTTTTGGGTCGTCGAGCCCCTTTTCGGCGCTCTCTGCGTCCATTTCTCCGCGAGAAGAGGACATATACCTCTCTCCCTCCTGCAAGCTGACCTGTTTGTCTCACCGTCTCGAAGATGGGGCGATGAAGGCTCCCATGCAAGCCGAGGGCGACGTTGCGTCAATCGAGGGGACGCGCAAATAGGCCCGATAAAAGCGATTTAAGGCTCGATCTTTGGCCGCCGAATTTGTTAAATCGGCGCCAATCGGGCGGCCGGTGAAGGCATCCCGCAAACAGGGAAACGCAGGACCGGCCCCAAGGGTCCGCTCAGAGAAGGAATGAACCCATGAAACTCGACAATAGCATCAGCGCCATCATCACGGGCGGTGCATCGGGCCTCGGCGCCGCGACCGCGCGCCGTCTCGCCAAGGAAGGCGTCAAGATCGGCATCTTCGACCTTCAGGAAGAGAAGGGCGAGGCGCTGGCGAAAGAACTTGGCGGTGTGTTCGCGAAGGTAAACGTCACCGACGAAGCGAGCGTCGATGCGGGCTTTGAAAAGGTGCGCGGGGCCATCGGCCAGGAACGCATTCTCGTGAACTGTGCGGGCACGGGTAACGCCATCAAGACCGCGAGCCGCAACAAGGAAACCGGCAAGCCGGAATATTTCCCGCTCGACAAGTTCAACCTCATCATCCAGATCAATCTTGTTGGCACGTTCCGCTGCATCGCCAAGTCGGCGGCGGGCATGCTGACGCTCGATCCGCTGGAAGGTGGCGATCGCGGCGCGATCGTGAACACGGGCTCCGTCGCCGCGCAGGACGGCCAGATCGGTCAGGCGGCCTATTCGGCCTCGAAGGCGGGCGTCGTCGGCATGACGCTCCCCATCGCGCGTGACCTTTCGCGCGAAGGCATTCGCGTCAACACGATCCTGCCGGGCATCTTCGACACGCCGCTGCTCGCGGGCGCGCCGGAAAAGGTGCGTCAGGCGCTCGGCGCGCAGGTGCCGTTCCCGTCGCGTCTCGGTAACCCGGACGAGTATGCCTCGCTCGCGACCGAGATGATCACGAATGGCTACTTCAACGGCGAAACGGTCCGTCTCGACGGTGCCATTCGCATGGCGCCGCGCTAAGCGAAGCGCATCCGAAAAACGAAAGCCCCGGCGGAAACGCCGGGGCTTTTTTCATTTCGGCAACCCGGTCGAGTTGGCAACCCGGTCGTTCGGTGATGAGGCGCACGCCGCGCGGATGAGCCAGGCAACAGGCCTTTCATATGTATACGGCCGAAATCCACAACGGCGCTCTGGCAGCGGATCACTGTAGTCTCGACGGGCGCCTAGCTCTTCGCCGTCTTGCCGGCCTTGCCGGCCCATTTGTCCATCAAGGTCGCGAGCTTCACATCCTTCTCCGATATGCCGCCCGCATCATGCGTCGTGAGGACGACATCGACGCGGTTATAGACATTCGCCCATTCAGGGTGGTGGTCGGCCTTTTCCGCGGCGAGCGCCACGCGGGACATGAAGCCGAACGCCTCGTTGAAATCCTTGAACTTGTAGGTCTTCTCGATGGCGTCGCGGCCGCGCACCTTCTTCCAGCCCTTCAGACCGGCGAGGGCCGTCCTGCGTTCCTTTGCCGTCAGCTTGCCGCTCATTTCCACCTCCTCAATGCGTCACTATTTGCGGGCAGAGCCTCGCCCTCTTAAGCTCTGCGCGCAAGAGAGGAATGACGGATAAATGGACTGGAATAATGTGAAGGCGCCGTCGCTCGCGGATTTTGAACGGCTTGCCGACGAGGCTTTCGCGCGCCTGCCCGAAGACTTCCGTGCGCGCTGCGAGGGGCTCGTGATTCGCGTCGAGGATTTTCCCGACGAGGAAATCGCGGCCGAGATGGGACTTGAAAGCCCTTTCGACCTGCTCGGCCTTTATCAAGGTATCTCACATGTCGAGCGCTCGGTGCTGGAGCCCGTACACATGCCCGACATGGTTTTTCTCTATCGCCGCCCGATGCTCGACTACTGGGCGGAATTCGACGAGACGCTCGACCATCTCATCGCGCATGTGCTGGTGCATGAAGTCGGCCACCATATGGGGCTTTCCGACGAAGACATGCATGCGATCGAGGAAGCGGCACGCGACGACAGCTAGTCTTCGCTTTCGTTCACCCAGCCGAAATCGGGATAGTACTTTTCCGCCACATAGGGCCCGCCGCCGGTGCTGGCCTTTGCCGAAAAGAGCGTGAACCGCTCCACGGTGAAGGAGGGTGCGGCGAAGGGCGAATTCGCACGGATGAAATCATAGACCGCGCCCGTCTCGACGCGGCCGAGGCGGGCGATGGTCACATGCGGGGTGAAGTTGCGCGTTTCGGGTTTGAGGCCGACGCGCCGCATGGCGCTTTCGTGTCGTCCCTGAAGGATGGTGAGCGGGTCTGACGGCTTCACCCCGGCATAAAGCGTGTGCGGATGTTTGCCGCCGAATTCGCCGAGGCCTTCAAGTTCGACCTCGAAGGGATAGACGGGGATATCCGAGAGGGCCTCGTCGATATCGTCCGCGATATCTTCGGGCACGTCGCCGATGAAGCGCAGCGTGATGTGAAAGTCAGACCGCTCGATCCAGCGCGCGCCCTCAAGCCCGCGCTGGAGAGGGATCAGTTTCTCCGCAACTTCATCGGGAATTTCGAGGGCGGTGAAGAGGCGGATCATGCGGTTCCGTTCGATCTTATCAAGGTGCGGGGTTCGGCTGCGCGAGGTGCGCGGCGTCAATTTCCTTTTCGAGCTCTTCCGTCCACGTCACTTGTGTGCTCGTGACGGCAAGCTTCAACTGCTCCATTGTCGTCGCGCCGATGATGTTCGAGGTCACGAAGGGGCGCGTTGTCACGAACTGGTTGGCGAGCTGTGAGGGGTCGATCCCGTGTTTCCTTGCAATGGCGAGGTAGCTCTCGATGGCTCTGTCGGCCTGAGGGCTTTCGTAGCGCTGCAAGCGGTTGAAAAGGGCCTTGCGCGATCCTTCGGGCAGCGCGCCGTTCTGATATTTGCCGGTGAGGTAGCCTTGCGCGAGCGGCGAATAGGCGAGCAGGCCGACGCCCTCGCGATGTGCGATTTCCGAACCGCCGAGTTCGAAAGTGCGGTTCAGGAGGTTGTAGGCGTTCTGGATCGACTGTACGCGCGGCAGACCCTTTGTCTTCGCGTAATGCAGGAAGGTCATGGTGCCCCAGGGCGTCTCGTTGGAGAGGCCGATATAGCGGATCTTGCCGGACTTCACGAGGGCTTGGAGCGTTTCGAGGATCTCGCCGATGGGATGGCTGTCGCCCTCGATATGCTTGTAGCCGAGGCCGCCGAAGAGATTGATCGGGCGATCGGGCCAGTGAAGCTGATAGAGGTCGATATAATCCGTCTGCAGACGTTTCAGGCTCTTGTTGACGGCTTCTTCGATCTGTGCCTTGCTCTGCTCGGTGGGCGAGCCGTCCTCGCGCAGCCAGTTCATGGGGCTGCGGCCCGCGACCTTCGTTGCCAGCACGATCTTGTTGCGGTTCTTGCGCGACTTGAACCAGCTGCCGATGATCTTTTCGGTCGAACCCTGCGTTTCCGGCTTCGGCGGCACAGCATACATTTCGGAGGTATCGAAGAAGTTGATACCCTGGTCGATGGCATAATCCATCTGCTCGTGGCCTTCAGCCTCGGTGTTCTGCTCGCCCCAGGTCATGGTGCCGAGGCAGATCGAGCTTACCTTGACGCCGGTGCGCCCGAGTTCGCGATATTCCATGCGGTTTCCCCGTCTGTGATCTGATTGTTCTCGTTGCGATGTGCAGCTTGCGATGTGCAGCTTGCGGTGTGCGGTGCGTCAGTGGGCGGCGCTTTGCTTTTCTTCGACGCGGGCGATCAATTCCTCCACCTCGGGTAGGATGCCTTTCACGATGATGCGCACGCCTTGCGCTGTGGGATGGATGCCGTCGCCGAGATTGAGGCTGCGGTCGCCCGCCACGCCTTCGAGGAAGAAGGGATAGAACACGAGGCCTTCGCGCTCTGCAAGTTCGGCAAAGATGGGGTTGAAGGCGGCGCCGTAGTCGCGTCCGAGGTTCGGCGGCGCAAACATGCCCGCCAGCAGGACGGGCAGGCCGCGCTCTTTCAGGCGGGAGATGATCTCGTCGAGGTTCTTGCGGGTGACGGCGGGGTCGATGGCGCGAAGAGCATCGTTCGCGCCGAGTTCGACAATGACGGCATCGGCTTGCGGGCCGACGGCCCAGTCGAGGCGGGCAAGGCCGCCGGCAGTGGTGTCGCCGGAGACGCCTGCGTTCAGCACCTTCACGTTATCGTGACCGGCCTGACCAAGCGCCTTTTCGAGCTGCTCGGGAAAGCCTTCGTCCGGCCCCAGAAGATAGCCCGCCGTCAAACTGTCTCCGAGAGCGACGATAGTGATGGTATCGTCATCCGCATGGGCAGCGGGGGCCGTCGCGAGAAGCGTGAAAGCGAGCAGGAAGCTCGCGAAAAGCTTGCAAAGCGGGCCTGAGAGGCCATATCGCATGATATTGTCTGCCTTCCTTCGGACCTGCTTCACCACAAAGGCTCAAAGCGTTTGCCCGACAAGATTATCGAACTCGACAGCGTAACTCTCAGCCTGCCGAGCGCGGCCGGTCCGGTCAATATTCTCCGGGGGATCGACCTTTCCATCGCGAAAGGCGAGACCGCGGGCCTTGTGGGGCCTTCGGGTTCCGGCAAATCCACGCTCCTCATGGTGCTGGCCGGGCTCGAACGGCCAAGCTCGGGGCGCATCGTCTGCGCGGGCGAAGACCTCACGCAGTATGGCGAGGACCGGCTCGCGCGCTTCCGCCGCAATCATATAGGCATTGTCTTCCAGTCCTTCCACCTGATCCCGACCATGACCGCGCTTGAGAATGTCGCGATCCCGCTCGAATTCGCAGGCAAGGCGGATGCCTTCGCGCGGGCGGAGGAGGAATTGAAGCTGGTCGGGCTCGGGCATCGGCTGACCCATTATCCCGGACAGCTTTCGGGCGGCGAACAGCAGCGTGTGGCGCTGGCGCGCGCGGTGGCGGGCGATCCGGAGATCCTTCTCGCCGACGAGCCGACAGGCAATCTCGATCAGGCGACGGG